>WNGP01004480.1_pt1 | contig 11638 bp, 10 predicted proteins | sample 5407671 | NCBI WGS metagenome assembly WNGP01 (sample SAMN13153381, study PRJNA577476) | soil metagenome | isolation source: 40 cm soil or saprolite under Garry oak tree replicate 2 | place: USA:California | collected 2016-06-15 | reverse complement strand
AGTTTGTGAGACCGATCTGGAGGCCTTGGCTCTGAGCGGCTTGAACTGATGCCGCTTTTCCTGCTAGCGTGCTAGTGTCATAGGTTGTCTGGGATGCGGCTGTCGATCTAGGGCCGATGGAAACCATGGCTAGTGAGAGAGTTAGGAGAATAGCTACAGAGATATGCTTCAACATGTGTTTTCCTCGGGAAATACGAATATTGCCTTATTATGCTTCTAGAGAAGACCGAAAGAAATCGCAGTTCTGACCTCCTCAAAGGAGCTGTTTTCCCCTAAGTCGATGCCCATCGCACTGCTTCGCGCGACCTCTCGGCCGATTACGTTAGAAAAAGTAGAACCACAGATCGCTCTCTCCAACCAACTTCTCAGGACTTGCTTTCAACGGAAGAAGTCTCAGTTTTTTTCTCGGGTACCGGTATGAGAAGAATTAGGAGGACACTTCCTCCGACAATTCCAGTGAAGTACAGGTAGATGCATGGTTCAGCCAATACTTGCCAGTCGATATTGGATCCCTGCGCAACCCCATTGGGGCCGCAACCGTAGGGAGTCTGATAGGTAACAACGCCATAGGTCACGACGGTGAGAACTGCTGTGGCGAGAAGAACCAAAACAATGGTTTTCCGCCGGCTGAATATCGTTTCGAGGTGCATTTGCAGCCAGACTCTCAGCAATCCTTTTATCGGTTTACTCCTAGACCGATACTATCTTGAAGATTCTACAGGTCTCCGCAGCTAGCGTTTCCGCCCTCTTTCTGGTCATGTTGATGGTGAGCTCTGTAGGTGCGGTGCCGCTTCTCAACGTGGGTAGCAATGCGAATTATCAGTTGAACGCGTCGATCCAGTCAACTCAGAGTTGCAACGCCACACCCGCTAGCTACAATCAGACGGCGTGCGGCCCATACCAACCAAGATCACTTGTCAGCATATACGACAACGGAACCTGCGTATCAACAAGCTTCTGCTACTTCACTCCTTCTAACAATAACATCCTTCCTTGCTACAACTATTGCTACTACTACTCCGTCCAACTTGGGACAACTGTCACGTGGTTCAACTATGGGAGCTTGACCCACACAGTAAACTCCTGCTCAAGCCAAGCATGCCCCTTCACGATGAACCAAGCTGGCCTTCAAACCTTCAACTCTGGACCGATGACCCATTTCGGCTCTTTCTCGGTAACCTTCAACGCAGCAGGCAACTACACCTACTATGATGCGAATTATCCGTCCCTCCGTGGCAACTTGATCGTGTCTAGCATTGTTCCGGTGTCTCCTCCTGTATCGTCCTCTTTCATGCCAACGATCAGTCTCGCTGGTTCCGTGAACTGGACAGCTATCGGACTTGACAATAGCGTAGCCGTACTCAACGTCAGCCACCAAGTAAGCATCGTTGCATCTGCTGGCCCGTTCAGCTTCACACCTGCAACCGAAACAGGCAGTTTCTCTCAATCAATTGATCTCTCAACCCGCGTCGAATCCGCCGGGACAGCCACATCAGCGATTCTTGGCATCCTCGAGAAGATGCTCTCCTATTATCCAGGATACTACGGCTACTATGGCTATCCATCATCGCTAGGCCAGCTGCTATCATCTCAAAAGGAGAGGTACACTTTCTGGTGGGTAAACGGTCCCTTATCGAACGGCCAACCGGTTGAGATCCTAACAGGATACGCTAGCGTCACAGGAAGCGAGATTGTCAATCTCGGCCCAGGCAATAATCGTAATGCGTGGATTGTCGAGTCAACGCTTTCACAGTCGCTTTCCACTACAAGCCCGCCAGTGATTACTGCAGGTGGATCGAGCGATTCCAGCTTCAAGCTAGACTTGAGATTCGACTATGACCAGGCAAGCGACCTTCTTCTCAAGTCGAGCGCCGTAGTCTCAGTCACTTCCGCCCAGAGCCAAGGATACAATCCAGGCGACTATCTATGTGGACCTTCAGGATGCTTCCCCGTCTCCGACCACGTAACAGTGAACCATCACATGAGCGCAACGGTCCCGGTCACACTGCAGCTAAAGTCGACAAGCCTGGACATGTCAAAGAGAGCACCTCTAGGTTCAACAGGAAACGGACAGACATCTCCAGCCACAACACTGCCTCCAGCGATGTCTCTCTGGTTCTACGCCGGCATTGGAATAGTAGGAGCGGGCGCGGTGGCGACTGCTGCCTGGTTGCTTCGAAGACAGGGTAGAATACGGACACCGCTTGGGCAACCTGAACCACTTCCGAGTCCGAGTTCTGCAGTTACAAGCCCCTAGCATTCGGATCCTTGATCTTCCGACGTGAGCGGAGAAATCCGATTCCGTAAGATGGATAGGCCTCTCGGCCTCACACTCAACGAAATACCGAGAACGTGAACTCGTGGCTTGTTGAGGTTACGAGAATGATAGTATAACTGTAACCAACCATGAACGTGAAAGCATTACCGGAAAGCGTGCAGCCAGGGCAGGCTGACCCAATCGTAACACGTACCACCGCGGCCTGGGTCAACGGTATCGTAGGCCCGGGATAGGACGACAGGTAGTAGTAGTCGCCGGACGCGTCTAGCACATAGTATGCTACGAGCTGGACTGGGACATTTCCAGTATTACGAATATACATTGTCAAGTTCGTGCCCGAGGTGAAACCGAAGTTGTCCATCCCCAGATGCTCCTGGCCGGATGGCGCCGTAGAGAACGTGAACACTGCGTTGCGGCTCGTGACCAGCGTCATCGAATAGAGGTTGCCCTGCAGGAAGGTGAAGGCTGAGCCCGCAAGGACACATCCGCTGCAGCTTGCCCCGATCAGTACCGTGACGGCTACGAGCTGACCGGGGGCGAGACTGGGTCCACTCCAGCTGGCGAGAGTGTAACGGTCCGGACCATAATCTGTTACGTAGTACGACACGAAACTGGTTGTTGAGCTACCAAGATTTCGAACATAGAGGGTCGCGTTAGTGGGTGAAGTGAACGAATAACCTAGGAAAGTGAGTACTTCACCTGGATCGGTCACGGAGAGGCCAATAGAGATTGAATGATTCAACGCACCACTAGATCCCGCAATGCCGATCGTATAGTATCCAACCGACGCACTGGAAGCATTGACGACCAAAGTAGTAGTGTTCGCTCCTGCAGCTGGTAAGAAGAGAGTAGTAAGGTTGAGGGATACACCGGGACTGTTCACCCCGGAGGGATAGACAGTGACCGTCAACACCACATTTCCCGAATAACTGAGGAGACTCGAGATGGTCACCGTTGCGGTCGCATAGGCTCCTGCGGCAACTGTTAGCGAGGATGAACTCGTGTAGAGGTAGAAGTCCGGAGTCGGGGGCGGGGGAGGCGGTGTCACATGCGCAAGGATCGTTATCGAGTGCGAGAGCGCATTCGCTTTTCCTTGAACAGTAACATTGTAGTATCCGAGCGTTGTGGAAGTTGTTGCCGAAACCGTGACCGAGAGAGATACTGTTACCCCAGGCGTAAGCTTGACCGACGATTGGCTGATTGTAACTACTAGGCTGTTCGCGCTTGTAGTTGTTGCAGCGGTTATGCTCACGTCTCCACTAAGATGGTTCAGACTGGCGACCGTTATCGAGACAGTTCCCGTCGAACTCTGTGGAACAGCGACAGAGTTGGAGCCAGACGAGACAGAAAAGTCGCCTTTGGGTCCAAGCCCGAACATGGAACCAAGCACGGAACCGCTTAGCGGTGTTAGTCCGAAGCCGACTATGAGCAGGCCTGCCCCAGCTAAACCCACCAAGAGCACGGACAATAGTCGGAGGTGCCTGCGGATGCTCATGATGACCCGAGAATTGCCTCTGTTTTTTATAGGAAATATGTTACCAACGTGTAAGATTAGTAAAACATTCAGGGCTATACGTGAACGGCTGCTTCCCCATGGAGTTCGCGGTATGATTCGAGAGCTTCTCGCGCAACGAAAGCGAGGATAACTCCAGTCGCTAGATAATCCGCCCACCAGAGTCCGAGAAAATATTCTGCGAGAAGGCCGCCAAGTAGAGCGATAGCCATGAAGATACATGTCATAGATTCTATGGCGTCCATCGAGAGGGATGGAGACCGGGTCTCACGGCCTATCCGCTTCTTCTGAACATAGAGATAGGGCATCACGATCAAGGCTCCAATAGCAATAGCGATTCCGAGCGGTGACCCTTCGGGCTTCAACCCCGTGATGTATGAGTAGACTGCACCTAGTCCGATGACGGGAATGAGAGAGAAGAGGAGGAGACTTGTGAATTGTTCCGTTCTCCTGCTATCAGTGGCATTCCTACTACTCGAAGCATCCCCTCGAAGACCTCTCAAGACTGCAAGGCCGGAGATCAACTCTATCAGACTATCACCACCAAACGCGAGCAGGGCGAAGCTCCCAGCGATCAGTCCAAGCCCTATCGATCCTAGGACCTCTACTGTCATCCATCCTGAACTTAGGTATTCGATTCTGATCCCGTTTCCAATCCTTCCCCTCCTCCATGACTTGTGAGTGGTGCTGCAACAACAAGAGGCGCAGTTGGAGCAATCCGTGATGGTCTGGCAGCTTTCGCAGGAGGTTTCGGAGCAACCACAAGTCTGGCATGCTGAAGAGGAATATGCGCCAAAGGCCATGGGTACGACTTGTATCTGACTGCCTCTCTCAGTTTATTTCCCTAACGCTAACTGGAACCTGAAAGGCGCGGCACCGTTCCACCGACCCAGCATTTCGCGGGAATGACCTCTCTGAGCCTCGGCGCAATCTCGCGGGCGTATCCCCAAGGGAAGCTCATGATTAGAGTACGACTCCCTGCGACCATGTTGAGACTCGTGCCCGTTAGCCACACCTGACGCATGATCTCATATCGAATCTCCAAGTCTCCAGAAGAGGATGTGGTCAGAGTATTCTGTCTACGTATCCTACTCCTTTTCCATTGAGCGAGAAACTCTTCCAGCGAAAACCCGGTGAAACCACCGACGACCCCTCCCAACACCGCAAAGGCGATCCATGCTCCATATGTGATGGTGCGAGAGGTGAGCTTCTTCATCACTAGCCTGGCATCGAGAAAGACCAGCTGATAGACCGTACCTCGTACAACGACCTTATCGACGCTAAGCTTCACCGGTCCTAGAGCGTTGGACTGCACCGTAACGCCGGGAGCCTTGGGAGTGATTACTCCTAGAAGGATATTGAAGAGTCCGATGGAGCCAATTTGCCACAGCGGAAGACCCAACGGCTGCCAAACGACCCAACCTACCGCAATGATCACCAGGCCAATCAATATCATGAGAGCCCGCATGCAAAGCCTCATCCTGAATCCCGCAAATTAAGGAAATAAAAGAAACTGAAGGAAACAAGATTCCGGATTGGTTACAATAGAACGAGCTAATCTGCGAGATCGCGAGGAGATCGAGAAGCTCGTCGCAGAGTATCACGCGTCTGATGGAATAACGCCGATCAAAGAGAGAATAACTTGGGCTGTTGACCAGCACTTGCGAGACCAATCCCCCGGCCTACTCCTAGTCGCCCGAGACGAGTCCACAATAGTGGGAGCGACTCTGGCGGTCTACACGCCATCTGCAGAGCTTGGACGCGTTATGACTGTCAACGATTTCTTCGTGACCCGCCTACAGACGGAAAGGAGTTGGAAGAGAATTGGTTCAGCGACTTGTCACTGAGTGCGAGAGTATGAAGATAGACGAAATCGGGCTCGAAGTTCTCCATGAGAACAAGACTGCAGCCGCTTTCTGGAAATCGGCGGGCTTCAAACCAGCAGATCGTTTTCTTTTCAGAAAGAAGATGGGCTAGCACCCCTAGTTCTTTGCCGGTTCTTGAGGAGGCATAGCGGGTTTGCTGGTCTTGCTCGCCATTACCGATATCAGGGTTCCGAGGAATACGACTACCAGGTAGGTTGTCAGAGCCGGAAAGAAAAAGTACGAAAACGAACCGAAGTAAAGAGCGAGTCCTCCCAAGATCGGGAAGGAGATATGATGATGAATCATCCTATTGGCTTCAAACCAAACAGAGTTCTCTTTTGCAATGAACCCGGCGAGACCGAAGTAGGGTCCTAGAACCAGTCCCCCGACCCCAACAAGGGCGAGTATGGTTCCGGGAAAGAAGCCGAAAGGAGAGTAGCCATAGGCAAATGCACCCTGCAGGAATAAAGAGAGAACGATCAGCCCAACGCTCCCCCCAACTATCAGATACGACGAAACAACCACAGCGGTGTTCAAGGTCCGAAGAGAGAACACATAGTGTACTTCAGGTCATAACTCTTATCGATGGAAACGATAATCCTACTGGTAGTGCTTGGTTCTCTGTTGGAGAACTCTGGTTCGCAGTTGCCATGGAGGCCGGAGCATCGGAATGTCAAAGTTGACGGGTTATGCCGGAGGCATCCTACAATAGACAGGCACGGTCAGTGAAGACGAAACCAAAGATCCGCAGCATTGAATTCCTATGGGACCTGGAAGAGCCACTTACCAAAGTCAGATGGAAGAACAAAGTCTTGATCAGAGCCGCAGTACCAAGCGATAGGGAACGTCTGAGAAAAATTATTGTTGAAGCCTATCTGCCTGAGTGGTCATGGTGGGTTAGGCAGGTTGGTGGAAAGAAAAAAGCCCGTGCTGATCTGATTTCTTATTTGGACGAGTTCTTGCGAGACCGCAAGAAGCGTATCTTTGTTGCGGAGGAAAGCGAAAAAATAGCTGGATTCTGCGGAGCTGCCAAATACAATAGAGGTACTGGGACAATAGGGTACGGGGTCGCAGTTCTGCCTCGGTTTCGTAGAAGAGGAATTGGTTCAATATTGCTGCGGACGGCTCTCGATTGGTTGAAGAAATCTGGAGTGGGACTCGTAACGTTGGAGCAAGCGACTTTTGGTTTCGAGAACAAAGATAGCCCCGCCATCCTCCTCTACAAGAACCTCGGAGGAATAATAATCAAAGACCAACCACTAGGAATAGGATGAACGGACACTTCTCAGAATTCTTGTCCTGAGGAATGTGAAATGGTTATTTCGAAGAGGTGAAGATTCTCGAGTTGGACAAGGTGGAGTCTATGGATTTCAAAGACCATGCGGTCGAATGGCTTCTAGACTCAGATGATCCCTCGCTCCGCTATCTCACTCTCACAGAGATTCTTGATAGACCGTCGGACTCGAAAGAAGTTCTGGCGGCGAAGAGACAGATTCCTAACGGACCGATTGTGAAGAAGCTTCTTTCGGGACAGCGGGCCGATGGTGGGTTCGGAGTCCATCCATACCAGAAATGGACAGGCGCACACTGGCGTCTCGTCTCTCTCGTCGAACTCGGAATACCCCCGGGATTCCGGCCCGCGGTCAAGGCAACGGATCTTGTCCTGAAATGGTTGCTTGGCGAGGCTCATCTCAACAATGTTCCCAAGATCAATGGACGATATCGGAGATGCGCGTCTCAAGAGGGTAACGCCTTGGCAGTGTGTAGCCGGCTGGGCCTCGCGGAGGACCCACGGGTTGTGAAGCTGGCCGAGTCGTTGGTCGAGTGGCAGTGGCCAGACGGAGGATGGAACTGCGACAGGAGACCGGAGGCGGACCATTCCTCGGTCAATGAGTCTCTATCGACTCTCTGGGGTCTTGTCGAGTAGCAACGAGCAACGGGAGATCGAGGGTTCTTGAAGCCGATTGAGAAAGCGTCCGAGCTCTTTCTTCAACACCATCTCTTCCGTTCGGACCATACGGGAGAGATCATCCACCCGAGCATGGTCAAGCTTCACTATCCACCGTACTGGCACTGCGACATTCTACAAGAACTCACGATAATCTCACGAGCAGGAAAACTAGACGATCCCCGCACCAAGGAGGCATTGGATATTGTCGAGAAGAAGAGAGGTCTTAACGGACTATGGCATGCGAACGACTACTATTGGAAGATGAGAGGAATGCCATCGACTAAGATGAAATTGACGTCGAACGTCGAGATCGTGGACTGGGGACGAAAGGGACCTAACAAAATGATAACACTAAACGCAATGCAAGTACTCAAGGCCTCAGGACGGACCAAACTCGCATGAGAATATCCGGGACCTCCTCCAAGCCATTGATACCAGCCCAGAGACCCTCGCTGGAGAGGCTACGCTGCCCATTGAGCCAGAACACTCCCAAGGAGTCAATTTAAGAAAAGTAGTAGTTGGAGAGTCGTCAATTGCCCCTAACTCTCGACGATGTTCAGAAAATAATTGCTGAGGCCGAGAAAGTGAGTTTTCGCGATGTGGTTCTGCTGAAGCTAATGGCTGGATACGGTCTAAGCGTAGGAGAAATTGTAGGAACCGCATCTCGTAGATGGGACAAGCAAACCGAGAAATGGGTTGCGGCCGAGCCCAATTTGAAAGGTTTGCAAATTCAAGACCTCAGTGAGGACGGGGTCTTGGTTCGTCGAAAGATGGGAGGGCCAACCGAACTAATCCCGCTTAAACAAGAGCACATCAGGGAGGTTCGAAAACTCGTCGGAAGGAGAACGAAAGGAAAAATCTTTGAGCTGTCCGTCTCTCGGGTCGAACAACTTCTGAGGCAATATGCGACGAAGGCGGGTGTCCTCGGCGGAAAGGTACGCCCGCAAATGTTCCGTGACTACTATCGAAAAAATCAAGGCACTCCATACCTAAGCACGACAATTCCATTAACCATTACGAGCCCGCCAACCAGCACGACTCCGCGCACCGAAGGCGGACGTCATGTGGGCCGCAAGATAGACTACCCAGGACTCACCTACGCACCCATAAACGAAGGAGGCGTTATCCTTCTTTTTGCAACCATGAACTCAAATGACGAACTTGGATTTTCTGTCGAGTCCATAGCTGACGCGTTTCCAGACGCACTGGTGGTTGATTACAGATCAAATCGTGACCGAGGTGTGAAGAAATATATCGAGTTTGAGTTCGAAAGCTCGAACTTCGCCAAGCATGGCCACGACCCGTCAAAGTGCGATATCATAGTTTGTTGGGAGCACGACTGGAAGGATTGCCCTTCCAATCTTGAAGTCATAGAGCTAAAAACGCTGATTGGGGAACTCAGTGAACGTCTTCCAAAGAGTCCACGGTGAAATCTACCCTTGGTAAAGAGGCGACCATAATGCCTCCTTGTCGATATTGCGACACAGAAAACTACGTGCCTTGCTTCGAGCGTTGTCTATGCGCGAGATGTGTTTGCCCGAAGCTTATGAAATATGGAAGATAGGGAATCCGGACGAGTATGAAAGATATTCTTGGCCAAGTTCTGGACGATGAAAAGTGGTACCGGTATAATGTCAGAGAGTACGGAATCGAAGGTTCTTGACAAGCAGCCTTTGGAATTCGGGAACCAAAATGTTGAATTCCTAAACTAGGGACTTGTCTCCAATTCTTGCGGAAATTGTTAGAGCATTTTTGCGACGCTTTGGAAGTATCGTATTCCTCTTTTGCCGTTGAGGGCGTGGTCTAGTGCTTGGTCTACTGCGTCTTTGGGTGTTGGGGCGGCCATGACTTTGACTGTTTTCCGATCGTCTAGGTAGGTGTCGGCGATCTTGTCCGCTGTTCCCCCTGTTCCCTTCAGTGCCACTATCGGTTTCCCTTTCTGATAGGCGACCAGTGCTTCCACATAGGTTCCCGCTCCACCACCGACAACAATCGCAGAATCAGCGGAATAAGCAGTCACATAATTTCGTGAGAATCCCATTCCAGTCGGGATGATGATATCACAATATGGGTTCGCGTAGCTCATATCCTCATGGGGAAGAATCCCGACGACCATTCCACCCTTCTCCTTCGCGCCTCGGCAAGCAGCTTCCATGACTCCACCAAGACCCCCTGTAACCAGAACGGCTCCTCTAGACGCTATCTCTGCACCGACCTCCTTTGCGGCAGCGTAGGTGCTCTCTGGACAATGGTCCCCGTCGGACCCTATCACGAGAATCTGTATGAGGCGTTTGAGGCTGGACAGTGGGGTTCTCGATGCTACTCCTCTAAACAATTCATCATCACTTTTTGAAAGGAAAGGATGCGACAACATGCGTCCAATCCTGCCGTTGGCTATGAGGTTGGCGTAACCGTTGCTGTAACGAGGAAGGTTTTAATGACAACCGGCCAGAAACTCGACCTTCCACACTCATAGGTTCTGCTCATGCCTGAATTCAAGCCTGGAAAGGTCGCACGGGTCGCAGGGCCCGTCATCGTCGCCGAAGGAATGCTCGGCGCCCAGATGTACGAAGTCGTCCGCGTAGGCGACCAAGGCCTCATCGGCGAAATCATCAAGATAGACGGAGAGAATGCCACCGTCCAGGTCTATGAGGAAACCGCCGGCCTCCGACCTGGCGAGAAAGTCGAGAGAACCGGCAAACCACTATCAGTCGAACTCGGACCAGGAATCCTAGGCCAGATCTACGACGGCATCCAGCGCCCACTAACAGTCCTCTTCGAAAAAACCGGACCCTTCATCAAGAGAGGACTTGCCCCATCGGCAATTGACCGAACCAAGAAGTGGCACTTCGTCCCCACCGCAGATAGAGGAGTAGAAGTTTCCGGTGGTGATGTTCTAGGAACCGTCAAGGAGACAACTCTGATCACACAGCGGATAATGGTCCCACCAAACCAATCCGGAAAAATCATCTCGATCGTTCCCGAGGGCGACTATACAATCAGCGAGCCTATCGGTGAGTTAGAGACTAAGACTGGACCCGTCTCATTGTTCATGATGCACACCTGGCCGGTACGAATCGCCAGGCCCTTCAAACGCAAACTCCCATCCGAAATCCCACTCATAACCGGCCAGCGCATCATCGACTTCTTCTTTCCCGTCGCCAAGGGAGGAACCGCTGCCGTTCCCGGACCCTTCGGAAGTGGCAAGACGGTGCTCCAGCAGTCATTGGCAAAATTCGCCGATGCCCAAGTCATAGTCTACGTGGGCTGCGGTGAGAGAGGAAACGAGATGGCTGAAGTTCTCGAAACATTCCCCACCCTCCTCGACCCCCGCACACAACAACCCCTGATGAATCGGACAACTCTAGTCGCGAATACTTCCAACATGCCAATTGCTGCACGGGAAGCCAGCGTCTACACCGGCATCACGATCGCAGAATACTTCCGGGACATGGGCTACGATACCGCTCTAATGGCTGATTCCACTAGCAGATGGGCGGAGGCCCTCAGAGAAATCTCCGGACGTTTGGAAGAGATGCCTGGTGAAGAAGGATATCCAGCCTATCTCGCGTCCCGCCTCGCCGATTTCTACGAGCGATCAGGCCGACTAGAGGTCCTAGGCTCGGAATCCAAGCAAGGCTCCATCAGCGTCATCGGCGCCGTCTCACCACCGGGCGGCGACTTTTCCGAACCGATCACGCAGAACACTCTCCGTATCGTCAAGGTCTTCTGGGCTCTCGACTCCGAACTTGCCAAGCGACGCCATTTCCCTGCTATCAACTGGTTGACAAGCTACTCTCTCTACCTCGACACTCTCGAAACGTGGTATCCGAAAGAAGTTGGACCCGAATGGGTTGACCTCAGAAAAGTAGCCATGTATCTTCTTCAGCGAGATGAGGAACTTCGTGAGATCGTCATGCTCGTTGGTCCCGACGCCCTTTCTGAGGGACAACGGGTAATCTTGGAAGCTTCGAAGATGATTAAGGAAGACTTCCTCATGCAGCAATCCTACAATCCCGCCGACAGCTACT
>WNGP01004479.1_pt1 | contig 11639 bp, 11 predicted proteins | sample 5407671 | NCBI WGS metagenome assembly WNGP01 (sample SAMN13153381, study PRJNA577476) | soil metagenome | isolation source: 40 cm soil or saprolite under Garry oak tree replicate 2 | place: USA:California | collected 2016-06-15 | reverse complement strand
CCGGGCGGATAGGCTTCCGTTTCCACGATGCGGCCGCTGAGGCGTCCCGCCGGGAGGTCGTGGACGACGACTTTCCCGATGAGGAAACGAGCGAGCATGACGGTGTCCGAGGGCAGCTCAGAGCGGCGGAGACGGCGAATAACGAATTTGGCAGGAGAGGATTTCTTAGCCGCGCGCGATGGGGACATGGGATGTCGACTCAGCGGGAGAGTAGTTTTTGGAGGTCGTCGGAAGAAACGAGATCCTGATACTCAGGGTGCTTACGAATGAGACTGGAGACGTTGGGACAGAGCGGGACAACCCGGAGATCATTGACGCGGGCGAAATCGAGCGCCACGCAGGCAAGTTTTGCAGCCATGCCTTGGCCTTCGAGTGGCTGCGGCACTTCCGTGTGGGTATAAGCGATGCGGCCGGGGAAGCGGCTATAAGTGATAGAGGCGCGAAGGCCGCCAATGCCGGCTTCGAAGCGATGAGTCTCTTCGTTGTGGGTGACGGTTACGTCGTTGAGACTCACGTCCACGGATCACCCTGCGGCTTTACTGATTTTTTCATTCCGAACATAACTGAGCGCACCGGAAGGGCACTGCGCGACCTGTTTGATGATCTGATCGCTTCCAGAACCGTCCATGTTGATCCAAGGGCGAGCGTTGACGTTGAAGACTTCGCCGAGGCCCTGCACGCACTTGGCGGAGTGAAGGCAGACGCCGGGTTTCCAAATGACGGTGATTTCGCCGTTCGTGTAGGTCTTTTCGGATTCGCTCATGAGGACCTCCAGGTGACCGGGAAAGTCTATCAGGAAATTTGGAAAAACTACGGGGTAGAGGAGTCGAGAGGTTCGTTGTTGAAGAGGCGGGCAAGCTCGGCGTGCTCGATGACTACAGCGGGGTCGCGCTGGATGGCGTCGAAGTATTTCTTCTGGAAGGCGTCGCCGGATTCCGTAGGAACGAACATTTTCCTGGCGAGAGAGATGGCGCCGCTGGTGTATTCCGGGGTGATGGGCTCCTTGGCGGCCAGAGTTTCATCGATGCGCACGACGAATTCCGAGATGTTGTGCAGCCAGGCGAACTGCGAATGGTCGATGACGAGGCGGAAGAGCTCCCCGGTGTTGACGTAGCCGTGCTCGCGCTCGTAGTCGCGGCGCTCCATGTTGAGAAGAGTCTTGTGGAGGCGAAGAAGAGCAACACGCAGGGAGAGAAGCTTCTCGCGGGCGGGGGAATCGCTGTTCGCGGGATATAAATTTGAGCTCGGAGAATCCATTTTCGAGTGACTCCTCTATTCTCCGATAGTCGGCGCGCAATTTCAAAATGAATGCGCGAGAAAAAGTACTCAACACAGAGTTCGCGGAGGTCGCAGAGCAGGAAGAGAAGAGCGGACAAGAGAGAAAATGGAAGAATGAACGCTCACAACTCAATACTTAAAGACTCAAGACTGAGAACTGAAATCCGTTTCATTCGTGGTAGCGCTGCTCGCCGGCGGGAAGCGGGATGGGAAGCCGGTTGCCCGGAGGCGGAAGCGGACAGGTGGAGTAAGGAGTGTAGGCACAAGGAGGGTTTTCCAGACGATTAAAATCGAGCACGAGCTGGCCGGGTTTATCGAGGCCGTTGGTGGGGAAGCCGGTATAGAGAAAGCGGCAGGCGCCATATGTGGTGGAAGTACTGGTGGTGTCGCGAAGAATGAAGAAAAGTTTTGCGACCGTGGGATCTTCGAGGACCGGCTCAAGCCGAAACGTTTTTCCCGCAAGCGTGAATTCCGCGGCGCCAGGGACGGGCTGATCGTAGCTGGTGCCGACAAGAGTGGCGAGTGCGATGGTTTTGTGCGGGGAATAGGGAGTCCATTTGGCGATCACTCGATAGGCGGGATCGGGCGGGTACCACTTGAGTCCGTGGAAACCGACGATGGCGGGGGAATGAGAATCCTTGATGCGAAGAGCAAAGCGCGCCTCGCGGCGGATCACGTACATGTTGAAGGTGCCGATGGTGAGATGAGGAGAAACTTTATCGTTGTTGGCTTCAGCGCGCAGCGATTGCGATTTTGCGGGAGCCCCAGCGACGAGGAAGTCAGGACGGAATCCTCCCGGGGGAGGATTCAGCGTGACGGTTTCGCTTTCGAGGTGAAGGATGGCGAGATGCCCTGGTCCACCCGCAAGATGGATTTTGTTGCCGGCAGCCGATCCGACGGAATTATCTCCAGGTTGGAGCCATGCAAGGCCGGTGAGAGACAGCCAGCCGTCCGGCTTGAGGAGGTCCGCCTTGTGTTCTGCGCGCCACGCAGCGGTGTCTTTTTGCCAGGGAGTCTCTTGCGACGCTGCGGGCGCGGGTAGCAGCGCGAACAGTAGAGCGATGAAAGTCAGGCAGATCGAACGGCCACTGAAGCGCATGAGAAAGTATAGCGTGGAAGAGAACGCGCTGAAAACGAAGTTGAGAATGAGCATGCCCACTTCTACGGCAGATCATTTGGAGGCGCGGTTCGCCCAGCTATGAACAGATCGGTGAGCAGCAGAAATATTCATCTTTGGCCCTACCATTTCCAATCCAGCATGCGGTACGCCATGGAAAATGTGCATTTTAGATAAATCGATTTTCTAATGCATTCATGCAATTCTTTTGTTCCTGGAAGTGTAACCGGGAGGCTCTTTTTCTTATCAGATGGAGGTAGTCAAATCATGCTTGCCTCCGCGGAAATGAAGGATCTTGATTTGCTTCCGCGAGGCGAGGACAAAAAGGAAAACAGACTCTTATGAAAAATACGAAATTCGGCGCAGCTCTGCTGGCATTTTCTCTGCTGCTTGCGGCCAACGCGATCGCCGGCAATTCGAACAAGGGCACGCTGAATGTCGGCGAGACCGTTATTGTCGGTGGCAAGCCCCTCCCGGCCGGCAAGTATCAAGTGGAATGGGCTGGAAACGGACCGACTGTTGAACTCAGCATTTCCGACGGCAGGGAGACGGTAGCCAAAGTGCCGGCGCAAATTCTTCCGCTAAAGAAAGCCGAGGCCGGGAGTGGGTATTCCACCAACACCGACCAGGCCGGTAACAAGGCGCTGACGGGGGTTTTCTTCGGTGGCAAGAAGTATGAGCTGTCCATCGGCGAAGCGTCCGCGGCAACGACCACATCTTCAGATAAGACGCCAGCGAGCAACTAACCCCGGCGTTTTTCTTCGCGCAGTTCGTAGTTACAAAAAGAAGGGACCGCGGAGCGGTCCCTTCTTTTTCGTCCATGTGCCGTAGGGCCACCGGAACTCTCGAGCATAGCCACCTGGCATTAAGAGAGTTTCCCAATTCTCTAGCAATGTGATGCAATCTAACGGAACTGGCTCCTATGAGTGTATGATTTGGAGCGTTTGGCCCGGCGGAGGGTTGGCCTCTTCTTGAAATGGATTGAGTTTATTTCCCCGACCGATTGCAATTCCCAACAACAGTTTTGGTTTTTAGAAGCGGAGGAAGCTTCATGATTGTCGGTGTTCCGCGCGAGAGTTTTCCCGGAGAGCGGCGCGTGGCGCTGGTGCCCGCGTCCATTCCGAATCTGACCAAAGCCGGCTTGGAAGTGGTGGTGGAGGGCGGAGCCGGAGCCGGGGCGGGCTATCCCGACGCGGACTATGCCGCGAAGGGCGCGAAGATTGCAGCCGATCGCGCCGAAGTGTTTCGCGCCGCGGACATCGTCGTTCAAATTCTCTGTTATGGTTCCAACGACAAGACCGGCAAAGCCGACATTCCCCTTTTCCGCCGCGGCCAGGTACTCATTGGATTTTTGAGGCCGCTTGGCTCCATTGAAACCCTTCAGGAAATCGCTGGCAAAGGAGTGACTTCGTTTTCGGTGGAGTTGATGCCGCGAACGACGCGCGCCCAGAGCATGGACGTGCTTTCGTCGATGGCTACGATTTGCGGCTACAAGGCGGTGGTGCTTGCGGCGGACACTTCACCGCGCATTTTTCCAATGCTCACAACGGCTGCAGGGACGATTACTCCGGCTCGCGTTTTTGTAATTGGCGCGGGTGTGGCGGGTTTGCAGGCGATTGCCACGGCGCGGCGGCTGGGCGCAGTTGCTTCGGCTTACGACCTGCGTCCCGCCGCAAAGGAGCAAGTGCAGAGCTTGGGCGGGCGCTTCGTGGAGCTCCCCATCGAGGCCAAAGATGCCGAGGATGCGCGCGGGTACGCGCGGGCGCAGGATGAAACGTTTTACAGGCGCCAGCGTGAACTGCTGGGAAAAGTCGTGGTAGAGAGCGACGTGGTGATCAGTGCGGCGGTTATCCCAGGGAAGAAGCCTCCGATTTTGGTGACGAAAGAGATGGTAGCGAGCATGGCGCCAGGGTCGGTGATCGTCGATTTGGCCGGAGAGCGCGGAGGAAATTGCGAGCTGACACGGCCGGGCGAGATCGTCGTGGAGCACGGCGTGACGATCATCGGCTGGTTCAATCTGGCAAGCACGGTGCCGTATCACGCCAGCCAGATGTACGCGCGAAACGTGAGTGCTTTCCTGCTGCACCTCGTCAAAGATGGAAAGCTGCAGCTCAACCTGGACGACGAAATTGTCCGCGAAACGCTGCTGACCCGGGGCGAAGAAGTAGTCAACCCGCGTATCAGGGAATTTTTCTCGCTCCCGGCCCTGCCGGCTGAATCGAAGGAGGTGGCGAAGTCATGAAGCTAGATCTGCTTACCAGCCTCTACGTTTTCATGCTGGCCGCATTTATCGGATTTGAAGTCATCCGCCGCGTTTCCCCTCTTCTGCATACCCCCTTGATGTCGTTGACCAACGCGCTCGACGCCATCGCCGTTGTGGGCGCCATCATTATGGCTGGCGAGTACCATGCGCACAGGGCGACGCTCGCGAAAATCCTGGGAACGATCGCCATCGTCGCGGCGACGAGCAATATCGTCGGTGGATTCTTGATTACCGACCGGATGCTGAAGATGTTCAAAGCGAGCGGGCCGAAAAAACCATGAGCGACGTGCTCGGTTCGGACTACCTCATCGAGATCACCTACCTGATTGCCACCGCGCTCTTCATTCTTTCGCTCAAATGGCTGAGCTCTCCGAGGACCGCGCGCCGCGGAGTTTTTGCCGGCGAGCTGGGCATGCTGCTGGCGATTGCCGGTACATTGCTGCACCACGGCATCGTGGAATACAAATGGATCGTTATCGGCCTGGTGTTGGGCACGATCATGGGCGTGCCGCTCGGCGAAGTGGCGATGACCGCGGTGCCGCAGCGGACGGCACTGAGCCACGCGTTTGGCGCGCTGTGCGTGACCTTGGTCGGCACGACGGAATTTTATTTGCGCATGCCGGATGTGCCGCGCTTCATGATGGGCGTACTCTCGCTGGAGGTCATCCTCGGATCGCTGACGTTCACGGGCAGCTTGATGGCCGCTGGAAAATTGCAGGAAATCTTGCCGCAGCGGCCCATCACTTATAAGGGGCAGAACATCGTCAACCTCGGACTCCTGGGTGTCGCGATTGTTGTCGCGGGTATGCTGGTTGCGCACCCGGAAAAAACGCAACTCTTCCCCTTGATTGTCGGCATTCCTCTTTTGTTTGGCGTGATGATGATTATTCCCATCGGCGGCGCCGATATGCCCACGGTGATTTCGCTTTTGAATTCCTACGCGGGGCTCTCCGCGGCGGCGATGGGATTTGTCCTGGACAGCAAACTGCTGATCATTGCGGGCGCATTGGACGGAGCTTCCGGTCTCATTCTTTCCGTGAACATGTCGAAAGCGATGAACCGCTCATTTTCGAACGTGCTCTTTGGCGCTTTTGGGCAGGAGCAGACGGCGGTCGCAGGCCAGCAGGAGGCGCGGCCCGTGCGCAGCGCGACGCCGGAGGAAGCCGCGGCGATCCTCGCGGCGGCGAACAAGGTGGTCATTGTGCCCGGCTATGGAATGGCCGTGGCGCAGGCACAACACAAAGTGCGCGAACTTTATGATGCGTTGACCAAGCGCGGCGTGGATGTGAAGTTTGGAATCCATCCGGTGGCAGGACGTATGCCGGGGCACATGAACGTTTTGCTCGCGGAAGCGGACATTCCGTATGACAAACTGTTGGATATGGACGAAATCAACGGAGATTTTCCGCAGACCGATGTGGCGCTAGTGATCGGAGCGAATGACGTCACTAATCCCGCAGCACGAACCGACGCAGCAAGCCCGATCTACGGCATGCCGATTCTCGATGTGGACAAGGCGCGCACGGTGATGGTGATCAAGCGCAGCATGGCGGCAGGCTTTGCAGGAATCGACAATCCGCTCTACTACCTTGATAAAACACTTATGCTTTTCGGTGACGCCAAGTCGTTCGTCGGCGCCATCGTGCGCGAACTCGGCGGCGGCCACGAGTAGCTCCTCGTTGTTGCAGATTCGTCAGCGCTTTCTCAAGAGACTTATTCTCAACCAAGCTACTCGAGAGCCGGAGTGTGGCTACGTTACTCCTACGAAAGAAGCCCGTAAGTATTTGATTCTACAAGGCTTAGACTCGGACTGCTTTCATCATTCGTTGTGGCTCTCTGAGAGCCATGATTTACTCGTAACGGAGGGCTACGATGGGATCGACACGCGTGGCGCGGCGAGCGGGGATGGAGCAAGCTGCCAGCGCGACGACCAGCAAGAGAACAGCGACGCTCAAGAAAGTGAGCCAGTCACCCGGAGTGACGCCGTAAAGCAAGCTCCTCAAGAGGCGTGTGAGCGCGAGGCCCGCGACCACGCCGATGGCGACGCCAGCGACAGTGGCGCGGATGCCCTGGCGAAGAACCATTCTTAGGATGTCGCGGCGCTGCGCGCCGAGAGCCACGCGGATGCCGATTTCCCGAGTGCGCTGCAGCACCATATGTGAGATCAACCCATACAAACCCACGACCGCGAGAGCCAAGGCCAGCGCCGCAAGACTGCCAATCAGATAAGAAGGATACCGGCGGAGGAAAACCGAGGGAGATTGATTGGCAATTTGTTCCAGGGATTGCGGTTGGATCAACGGGAGCTGAGGATCCATTTCCTGCAAGGCAGCGCGGGCGGCCCCGACGAACGCATCGGGCTCGCCACCCGTGCGCACCATAAAGCTCAAGTACGTGGAGGGCCCCTGGTCGTTAGGTGCGTAGATGATGGGAGGCGGTGGCGCGGCGAGATCGATGGACGCGGTATCCGCGGCCACACCGACGATTTGGAGAAAAGGATTCTGCGCGCTGTAAGTGAATCGGATGCGTTTGCCGACGGGGTTTTCCCCAGGAAAATAGGCCTTGGCGAACGCTCGGCTGACGACAACGACGTCAGGCGCGCCCTGGACATCCCTTGCGTTAAAGAAACGGCCATCGGCAAGAGGGATCTTCAGTGAAGAAAAATAGCCAGTGCTAACGGTGATAATTTGGCATTCGTCTTCCTGTCCAGTGGCCGTGGGGCGGCCTTCGACAACAAATCGGATGGTGCCGCTGCCGCCACTGGCGGGAATTCCCGAGGTTTGGCCCACGTCCAGGACGCCCGGCAAAGAACGGAGCCGCTGCGTGAATTCATGATCGAAGCGCACAGCGGCCGCGCTGTAGTAGGGAGGGGTCTTGTCGCTGGGATAGGAAGAGTCCGGCAAGTTAACGGAAAAGGTCAAAACGTTGTGAAGGTTGAAGCCCGGGTCTTGTCCCAGAAGGGCGTGGAGGCTCTTGAGTAAGAGGCCTGCGCCGACCAGCAGAACGAGAGAAATTGAGATTTCGGCAATGACCAGGGTGTTGCGCAGGCGAGCGTGACCTGCGCTCGTGCCACCGCGCGATTCATCCTTCAAGACATCGTGCAGAGATGTACGCGAAGCGTCCAGGCCGGGAGCCAACCCGAAGAGAATTCCGGTGAGCACGGTCACGCCGCCAAGAAAGAGAAGCACCGGGAGGTTCATTCCGGTGTCACGCAAATAAGGCATGGACTGTAACTGGGATTCGGGTATGGCAGCGACGAGCAAATTGACGCCCCACTGAGCGCCGAGAAGCCCGACAGCAGCACCGATGAAGGAGAGCAACAGGCTTTCGGTCAGCAACTGGGAGAACAGGCTGGCCCGGCTCGCGCCCAGAGCAGAACGGACGGCGAATTCCTTGCGCCGGCCGATGGAGCGGGTCATAACGAGGTTGGCGACGTTGGCGCACGTGATCAAAAGGACGAATCCCACAGCTCCGAGCAGAATAAGCAGGATGGGCCGAACCTTGCCCACGATTTGCTCCGTGAGACTTTCCATAACAAAGAACGTGGAGCTGTTTTCCTTTGGATAGGCGTGGGCGAGTTGCGCGTTGATGCTCTGCATTTCCGCGCGGACCTGATCGGGAGAGATGCCGGGGGCGAGCCGGCCGAGGACGCTGAGCCAGCGGAGACTGCGGCGCGTGATGGGATCTCCGCTCTGGTGAATGGGAACCCATAGCGGCACGGATCTGGCGGGTGCAAACTCAAAGTCGCGCGGAAGGACGCCGACGATGGTGGCGGGCTTGCCGTCTAGGTGAATGACGCGCCCGATGACCTTCGGATCGGCGCCAAACTCGGTGCGCCAGAAGCCATCGGTGAGAATCGTCACGGGAGGGCCATCTTCCCGCATTTCGCCGTCGAGGAAATCACGTCCAAGCGCGGGCTTCACGCCGAGCGTCGAGAAAAAACTCGGGGTAACCTGCGCGGCGAAAGTGTTCTTGGGCTCGCCATTCGCGGAAAGAGTGAAGGCATCGCCGCTGTAACCCGCGAAGGATTGGATACTTTTTGCCGAGCGCTTCCAATCCAGATAGTCCGGGTAAGAAGCCTGAGCGCCGTTCGCGCTGTTGTCGGATTGACTGCGCGACTCACCAAGATGAAAGAGCTTGCCGGGATCGCGATAAGGCAGCGGATGCAGGAGGGCCGAATAAACGACCGAGAAAATGGCGGTGTTGGCGCCGATGCCGAGAGCAAGCGTCAGCACAACTACCAGGGTGAAGCCAGGGCTGTTCCACAGCGCCCGCACGGCATAGCGCAGGTTTTGCCTGAGTGTGCCCAGCATCTGACCTCCGAGTGCAAGCAGAATTCATGGGCAAGCAGTTGACCATCCGCCGATCACGTACGGTGCTGAACAAGAAAGACTTAGGCGGGCAAGGCACACGAAGAGGTAGGCGCCGGTGCCCGCTATTGGGACGGGGAGTGCGGATTCGGACAGCAGCGGGAACGGGGAATTGTGTTGCGGCTACTTCGCATCATGGAAAATGATGCCCAGCGTGTAGCGCCTACCGCGGTGCACGCGGCTGACGCCATGGCGCAGATTGACGCGATAGTAGCCGCGCGAACCTTTTACAGGCCGGTAGCGCGTGGTGAAGATGATCGCATGACCCTGATCGGCGACGACCACTTGCGGCTTGGACTGCGTGCGCGGTTGCTGTTCGACGAGAATGAATTCTCCGCCTTCCCAGTCGCGGCCGTGTTGGCCGAGCAGGAATACCATTTGAAGGGGAAAGCTGACTTCGCCGTAGAGATCCTGATGAAGACAGTTGTAGCCCCCGGCCTCGTAGTGGAGCATAAGCGGCGTAGGCTTCGTCTGCCCTGCTTTGTGGCAAGTTTTCAGGAAAGCTGCATGCTCGCGAGGATATCGCGGAGCATTCTCACCAAGCAGCTCCGCCCAATGATTGGCAACTTCTCTGAGATGCGGATAAGCGCTGCTTCTGAGCTCTGCAACGAGTTCCGGCAGCGGGTTGACGAAATACTTGTAGTCCCCGATCCCGAAGCGATACCGCTCCATGATGACGTGGCTGCGAAAATGGTTTGCATCGTTGAAAAGCGCCGCCAGAGATTCACATTCCGCAAGCGAGAGAATGGCATCTGTAACCGCATAGCCACGCTCCGAAAGAGATCGCTCTGCGTTCTTCCAATCCAGCGCGTCGATTCGTTGCGCGATAGTAAGTGGAGCGGCACTTTCTCTAGCTGCCCGTGTCATGCGGCCTCCCAAGTTTCACGATGCTCGACAGCACAGCAAAGCTTAGAGCATCCCGTGCGAGACAATCTATCCGATCCTGGCCATCAAATTTTTCGTTTATCGCCATCCAAAAGGCAGGGGTGCAGAGCGATTCGTGCCTGGTACAACTCATGCTAAATCCTCCCTCGATTCGGTGCTATAGTGAGGCCCAGGCCGGATGAACCAATCCGGTTGCACTTGCTGCCGAAATCACGAAGCAATATCTTTTCAGCGAAGACATTCGCACGTATGAGGAGGGCCGAATGAAGAGCAACGAGACACTTTCAAAAGGTTCGCGGAGGACCTTCCTCCAGTTGTCGGCTGCCGCGACGGCGGCGATGGCGTTCCGCATCTCTACCGAGGCATCCCTCGCTGCGGAAGAGCGCAACGTTTTTCATCCGGGAGCCGTAGTGATCGACGCGAACGAAAATCCGCTGGGGCCGTGTGACGCCGCACGGAAGGCCATCGTGGATATGGCGCCGCAGGGCGGCCGGTATTCCTACTGGCTCAAGGAAGAATTCGTCAAGACATTTACGGAGATGGAAGGTCTGAAACCGGAATACCTGCGCGTCTTTCCCGGCTCAAGCGAACCGCTGCATTTCTCGGTGCTGTCGTTCACCTCACCAACGAAGAGCTACGTCACCGCGGATCCCGGTTACGAAGCCGGTATGAAAGCGGCGAAAATCTCCGGTGCCCGCATCGTCAAAACCCCCCTGACGAAAACGTACTCCCACGATATCAAAGCGATGGTCGTCGCCGCGCCGGACGCCGGGCTGTTCTATGTCTGTACCCCGAACAATCCAACCGGAAGCATGACGTCGCACTCCGACCTCGAGCAACTAGTCGCTGCAAAACCGAAACGTTCCGTCGTGCTCGTCGACGAAGCCTACATCCATTTTTCCGATGGCGTGAGCGCCATCGACCTAGTGAAAGCCAATCAGGACGTCATCGTGTTGCGAACCTTTTCCAAGATTTACGGCATGGCCGGTATTCGCTGTGGCATGGCCATCGCGCGTCCCGACTTGCTGGCAAAACTGGAAAACTTCAGCGGCTGGAGCGCCATGCCGATTACGGCCATGGCCGCCGCAACCGCCAGCCTCAAGCACGAGCATCTTCTTTCGGAGCGCAAACAGTTAAACGCCGTGATCCGCCAAAAAACATTCGACAGGCTCGCCGGCCTCGGCTATGCCTACGTCCCTTCACAGTCAAATTGTTTTATGCTGGATGCCAAGCGCCCCGCGAAAGAAGTCATCGATGCGATGGCCGCGCGCAACGTATATATTGGCCGTTCGTGGCCCGTCTGGCCGACGCATGTTCGTATCACCGTCGGCACCCAGCCGGAGATGGATGCCTTCCACGAAGCCTTTGTCGCCGTGATGAAGAATTCCACGACAACGGGCAATGTGCCATCGCTCAACAAGCGACGGTCGTATCCCGACGGCCAATCCTGGCCCAGCGTCTAATAATGACCCGATTGGTTTTCCGTGCTCTTACTGGCCAGCCGTCCCCAGCGGAATCGCTTCGAAATATTTTGGCACAATCACCTTTGTCTTTGGGGAAGCGGCTTTGATCTCCTCTAGAAAGGGTTGCAGCGCGCCAAGAGAAGGCTGCTGAGATGCCCCAAATGGGGCCGTAAAATTGTCCCGGTGCGTGGGCAGTACGGCCGCGGGAAAATGCAGGTCGCGCATGAGCCGGCCGCTGTAGTCATAGATCTCGCTCCGAGAAG
>WNGP01004478.1_pt1 | contig 11642 bp, 11 predicted proteins | sample 5407671 | NCBI WGS metagenome assembly WNGP01 (sample SAMN13153381, study PRJNA577476) | soil metagenome | isolation source: 40 cm soil or saprolite under Garry oak tree replicate 2 | place: USA:California | collected 2016-06-15 | reverse complement strand
GCTCGAAGCACGTCGCGCTGATAAAAAGAATCGAAGACACGAAGTAGGGACGGGGCCGGTCCGGGGAGGGGTAGCGGGGGAGCCGTGACGTTCCCCCGTTCGTCATGAGAGCGCGCTACACGCAGGCGATGGAGAGGCTGTACCTCGCCTGCGTCGGGATTTCCGGGCTCGCCCTGGTCGTGATCACGCTGATCATCCCCTACGGGGTGTTCATGCGCTACGCGATGAATTCGGCAGCGAGCTGGCCCGAACCGCTCGCCGTGCTGTTGATGGTGCTGTTCTCGTTCGTCGGCGGCGCCGCGGTATACCGTGCCAACCTGCACATGGCGGTGGTGGCGCTCCTCGAAGCGGTGAACGAAAAAACCCGCAAGGCGATGTTGGCGCTGGTCGACTTGTGCATGCTCGCCACCGCCCTGTTCATGCTCGGCTACGGCGCCCATCTCGTCGCCGTGACCTGGCACCAGGTCATCGCCGAATTTCCCGGCCTGTCAGTCGGAATCACCTACCTGCCCATTCCCGTCGGGGGCCTGATAACGGTGCTCTTCATCGTCGAGCGCCTCTGGTGCGGCGAGCCCCCGCGGACCTCGATCATGTACAGCGACCGGCCGCTGGACCTGGAGTAGCGCGTGGACATCCTCATCCTGCTCGCGGTGTTCACGCTTCTGTGCGCGATCGGAGTCCCGGTCGCGTACTCGCTCGGCCTCTCGGCGCTCGTCGCCGCGTTCTGGATAGATATCCCGCTCGAGGCCGTCATGCTCAAGATCTCCGACGGCGTGGACAATTTTTCGCTGCTCGCCATCCCCTTCTTCGTGCTGGCCGGCGCGATCATGGCCGAAGGCGGCATGGCGCGGCGCCTGGTGAACCTCGCGCGCGTGTTCGTCGGCTGGATCCGCGGGGGCCTCGCGCTCGTCAACATCGTCGCCTCGACCCTGTTCGGCTGCATCTCGGGCTCGTCGGTGGCCGACACCGCCTCGATCGGCTCGGTGATGATCCCCGAGATGATCAAGCGCGGCTACCCGCGCGTGTTCGCCACCAACATCACCATCTGCGGCTCGGTGCAGGCGATCGTGCTCCCGCCCTCGCACAACTCCGTCATCTACTCGATCGCGGCGGGCGGCACCATCTCGATCGCGCACCTGTTCATGGCCGGCATCTTCCCGGGTCTCCTGTTCGGCCTGTGCCTCGTCGTGCTGGTGCTCCTGATCGCGAGGAAGCGCAACTTCCCCCGGGGCGAGCCGATCTCGCTGCGCGATTCGCTGAAGATCGCGCTCGACTCCATCTGGGGCCTGGTCACCATCGTCATCATCCTCGGAGGCATCCTCTCGGGCGTCTTCACCGCCACCGAGTCGGCGGCGGTGGCCTGCATCTACGCGTTCCTCGTGACGATGTTCGTATACCGCGACTGCAAATGGAGCCAGCTTCCGCACCTCGTCCACCGGACGGTCAAGACGGTGGCGATGGTGATGATGCTGATCGGCTTCTCGGTGGCGTTCGGCTACCTCATGGCGCTGATGCAGCTCCCCGCCAAGGCGACCGCGTTCTTCCTCACGCTGACCGACAACAAATACGTGATGCTGCTGCTCATCAACATCCTGCTCCTCGCGCTCGGCACTTTCATGGACCTCGCGCCCATGCTGCTGATCTGCACGCCGATCCTGCTGCCGATGATGATCAAGCTGGGCGTCGACCCCGTCCACTTCGGAATGATCATGCTGATCAACCTCGGAATCGGCCTCATCACCCCGCCGGTGGGGCCGACGCTCTTCGTCGGCTGCGCAATCGGCAAGGTGACGATCGAGCAGGTCTCGAAAGAGCTCTGGCCGTTCTACGGCGCGATGTGCGCGGCGCTGCTCATCATCACCTACGTGCCGGCCATCTCGCTCTGGCTGCCCAGCCTGGTCAAACTTTGATACCCTCGTAGCCGCCAAATCCATGGAGGAACCCATGCTCGCCACACGCAGGCTCGCTCTCGTCCTCGTCCTCGCCCTCGCCGCGCCGTCCGCCGCGCTCGCGCAGCAGAAGCTCAAATTCGCGCACGTGTACGAAACGAGCGAGCCGTACCACAGCGCCGCGCTGTGGGCAGCGGGCGAGATCGCGAAGCGCACCGCCAACCGCTACACCGTCGACGTGTTCCCGGCGTCGTCCCTGGGCAACGAGACGCAGATCAACCAGAGCCTGACGCTCGCCACGGTGGACATGATCTACACCGGGCAGCTTTTCGCGGGGCGCAGCCACGGGCCGATCTCGATCGGCGGCGCGCCTTTCATGTTCCGCGACTTCGACCACTGGAAGAAATACGCCGACTCGCCTCTCTTCCGTTCGCTCTCCGCAGGCTACCAGAAGGCCTCGGGCGGCAACACGGTCGTGGCGATCACCTACTACGGCAACCGCCAGACCACCGCCAACAAGGCGCTGAACCGCCCCGAGGACATGAAGGGCCTCAAGATCCGCGTGCCGGACGCACCGCTGTATACGCTCTTCCCGCGCGCGGTCGGCGCCAACCCCACTCCGATCGCCTTTGCCGAGGTCTATCTCGCGCTGCAGAACGGCACGGTGGAGGCACAGGAGAATCCCCTGCCCACCATAGACGCGAAGAAGTTCTACGAGGTGCAGTCGCACATCAACCTCACCGCGCACATCACCGACGCGCTGCTCACCATCATCGGCGGGCCGCTGTGGGCAAAGCTCTCGGAGCCCGACCGGAAGATCTTCGAAGCGGTATACAAGGAGGCCGCGGCGCGCGCGACCGGCGAGATCATCGACATCGAGGCCCGCCTCGCCGGAGAGTTCGCCAAGCGCGGCAAGACCGTGGTAAAGGTCGACCGCCGGCCGTTCATGGAAGCGGTGCAGAAGTACTACCAGAGCGGCAAGCTCCCGGACGGCAACGCCCTGCCCTGGCCGCGCGAGACCTACGACCAGCTGCAGGCGATCCGGTAGGTCAGTCGTTGTCATCCTGAGCCCTTCGCTTCGCTCAAGGGTGAACTCCGCGAAGGATCTGCTTTTTGAAGTAACAGCAGATTCTTCGGGCTGCGCCCTCAGAATGACAACGCCAAAACCTGCCGACGAACACGTCCTCGGCGCGGACGGCCGCTTCCACGTCACCGACGAGGAAGTCCGCCTCGCGATCTACGGCTGGGAGGACTGGATCGTTCTCGCCGTGTTCTGGGCGCTCGCGGCCGTGGTCTTCTACCAGGTCTTCACGCGCTACGTTTTGAACGACGCCGCGGGCTGGACCGAGGAGATCGCGCGCTACCTCCTGGTCGCGGTCACCTTTCTCGGCGGAGCGATGGGGGTGCGGCGGAACACTCACATCCAGGTCGACTTCGTCTACCGCTTCCTCCCGCGCTCAGTCGGCCGCGCGCTCTCCGTCTTCGTCGACCTGGTGCGCGCCGCCTTTTTCGGCTACGCGGTGTGGCTGACCTGGCTTCTCATCGACCGGATCGGTACCCAGCGCATGGCGATCGTCGAGCTTCCAATAGGCCTCGTGTTCGGCGCCATGCTCATCGGGCTTGCGCTCATGTTCGGCCGCTCGCTGCAGATCGGCTGGAAGCATTGGCGGCAAGGCTACAGCGTCCTCGAGCGCCCGGATGTCTTCCAGGAGGACAAGGCGTGACCGCCGTCCTGCTCGTCGGTTTCATCGTTCTCATGCTCGCCGGTTTGCCGGTGGCGCTCTCGATGATCGTCGCATCGCTCGCCTACGTGATGATCTCGGGCACCGTTCCAGACTTCGTCGTCATCCACCGCATGTACGGCGGCATCGACTCGTTTCCCTTGCTCGCGGTGCCCTTCTTCATCCTCGCCGGCAACCTGATGAACTCGGCGGGGATCACCAACCGCATCTACAACTTCGCCCTGGCGCTCGTCGGTTGGCTGAAGGGCGGACTCGGGCACGTGAACATCGTCGGCTCGATGATCTTCGCCGGCATGTCCGGAACCGCGATCGCCGACGCAGCGGGCCTGGGGACGATCGAGATCAAGGCGATGAAGGACCACGGCTACCCGATCGACTTCTCCGTCGGCGTGACCGCCGCCTCGGCGACGCTCGGCCCCATCATTCCGCCTTCCCTGCCCTTCGTCATCTACGGCATGATGGCAGGCGTTTCCATAGGACAGCTCTTTCTCGCGGGCGTGATCCCGGGGATCGTCATGGGTCTGTTCATGATGGCGACCGTGACCTGGTACGCATACCGGCGCAACTACGGGCGCGACACGACGTTTTCCTGGTCCGCGCTGGGCACCACCTTTGCCGACGCCTTCCTCGCGCTGATGACCCCGGTGATTCTGCTGGGCGGAATGACCTTCGGCGTGTTCACGCCGACCGAAGGCGCGATCATCGCTTCGGCCTATGCCCTCGTCCTCGGACTCGTCTGGTACCGCACCCTCGACCTGAAGATGCTCGTGAAAATATCGATGGACACGATCGAGACGACCGCCACCGTGCTGCTCATCGTCGCGGCTGCGTCGATCTTCGGCTGGCTCCTGACGGTGACGCGCGTGACCGATGCGGTCGCCGCGTGGGTGCTCGCCTTTACCCACACGCCCTGGGTTTTCCTGCTGCTCGCGAACCTCCTGATGCTCTTCATAGGGTGTTTCCTCGAGCCGGTGGCGGCGATCACGCTGCTCGTGCCCATCCTCGTCCCGATCTGCAAGACCCTCGGCATCGACCTCGTTCACTTCGGCCTGGTGATGGTGCTCAATCTCATGATCGGCCTGCTGCACCCGCCGCTCGGCACGGTGCTGTTCGTCCTGTCGCGAACCGCGAGGCTCTCCGTGGAACGCACTACCATGGCGATACTGCCGTGGCTGGTGCCGCTGCTTGCCGCGCTCATCGTGTGCACTTACATTCCCGAGATCGTGCTGTGGCTGCCGCGGCAGTTTTTCTAGAGGCTCGTACCTGACATGAAAATCGTCATCACCGGCGGCGGCGGCTTCATCGGCTTCAAGCTCGCCAAAGCGCTGCTCGCGCGCGGCACGCTCGCCGCGGAGAGAATCGCGCGTGTCACGCTCGTCGATCAGGCCTTTCCCGCCGATCTTCCGAAAGATCCGCGGCTGGAGGCCATCGCCGGCGACATCTCCGACCCGGAGTTCGCTGCGCGCGCTATCGCTGCGGACACGACTTCGATCTTTCATCTCGCCGCGGTGGTCTCCGGCGCCGCCGAGGCGGATTTCGATCTCGGCATGCGGGTCAACCTGCAGGGCATGCACAACGTGCTCGAGCAGGCGCGCCGCATTTTCGACGCGGCCGCGCGGCCGCCGCGCTTCGTGTTCGCGAGCTCGGTCGCGGCCTTCGGCGGCGAGCTGCCGGAAGTGCTCGACGACTCGACCACGCCCGCGCCGCAGACCTCGTACGGCTCGCAGAAAGTGATCGGCGAGTACGCGGTGAGCGATTATTCACGCAAGGGTTTCATCGACGGCAGGTCGCTGCGCCTGCCTACGATCGTCGTGCGCCCCGGCAAGCCGAACGCCGCCGCCTCCTCGTTCGCAAGTGCGGTGGTCCGCGAGCCGCTCAACGGCGTCGCCTACGAATGCCCGGTCGGGCCCGAAACCGGAGTGTGGCTGCTTTCACCGCGGAGGGTGGTCGAGGCTTTCATCCTGGCGCACGAGCTTCCAGCCTCAGCTTGGGGTTCTAACCGCGTGGTGAATCTGCCCGGGATCACGGTGACGGTCGCCGAGATGATCGCGGCCATGGGGAAGATCGCAGGGTCCCACGTGGCCAAGCGCGTATCGTGGAAACCCGACGCGCGCATCGAGGCGATCGTGAAGACCTGGCCGGTGCGCTTCGCAACGCCCCGCGCGCTGGCGCTCGGCTTCAAGGCCGATCCCGGCATCTACGCCGTGATCCGCGACTACATCACGGACGAAGGCGTGAAGACCAGCTAGGAGAAGAAGGCGAGCGTCCGCGCCTCGATGCTCCGGCGCGGCGGCGCGCCCTCGGGAGTGTTCGGGTTGTCGAACGAGCTGTGCGCCGTGAATCGCGCGCGCCCGTCCTTCGCCGATTCGTATACCTTGAAGATGAGCGCCTCGTCGCGCCGCATCTGCGGAAAATAGAACCAGCGGTGATCCGGGTTGTAGGCGATGCGGTAGGTCTCGCCGACGCGGTGCGGATAGCGGCGCTCGGCGCGGATCAAATCCTCGGGGGCGAGGCTGCGCGCGTCGGCGATGGCGAGCGGGTTCGCCTGGATCGGCTCAGTCGTCGCCCGCCACACCTGGATGATGGCGAAGCGGCGGCGCAGCAGATCTTCCGCCTCGTCGGGCAGGAGCTCGCGCACGCGCTGCGGCCCCGACCATTCCGTGTAGTCGTTGTGAACGTAGAGCACCGGCTCGCGCACCAGTTTCACCTCGCGCTCCGCCTCGTCGCCCGAGCGCAGCGTGTGATCGAAAACGACGACCCGCGCGGCGCCGGAAACCTTTTTCACGAGCGCCTCGACCTCGGGATAGTAGACGCGCTTCAATTCATCGGCGTCGAAGAAATCGCGCACCTGTGTCCGGTGCTCGACGAATTCGAAGCCCGTGACCTCGAGGTCGAATTCGTCCGACCGGCCGTCGCGGATCGTCACCGCCCGCTCCTCGGTTTCGCCCGACTGGCGGCGGCGAATGTTGCCCGGGCCGAAGGTCTCGTTCACCGGTTTCACGCCGGTGTCGATGGTGTAGTGGAGCCCGGCGCTCACCGCGCCGGCTCTGGATCCAAGGGCCGCTGTTTCGCTCATGGTCTCACCTCAGTGGAGCCGGGCCATTATAGTCCCGGCTCTGATAGTCTTCGTTCCGATGGAGGAATCATGAGACGGACCGCGGCAGTTCTCCTGTTCGCGCTCGCCGCGAGTGCGGCGGCGCAGGACTTTCCCTCCAAGCCGGTACGCCTGGTCGTCCCGTTTCCCCCGGGAGGGCCGCTCGACATCGCGGGCCGGCTGATCGGAAAGGAACTTCAGGACCGCTGGGGACAGCCGGTCATCGTCGAGAACAAGCCCGGAAGCACGATCGGTCCCGAGTACGTCGCGAAGAGCGCTCCGGACGGCTACACGCTCATGATCATCAGCTCGACTCCGCTCGTCACGCTGCCGCACCTCCAGAAGGTGCCCTACGATGTGTTGAAGGATCTGGTCGGCGTGACGCAGACCACGCTCCTCACTTATGCCTTCGTTGTCAATCCGGCGAGCGGGATCGCATCGATCCAGGAACTGATCGCAAGTGCCAAGAAGGAGCCGGGGCGGCTCAACTACGCGAGCGCGGGAAACGGCTCGGGGCAGCATCTCTACGTCGAGCTGCTGAAGAGCGCGGCGGGCATCAGTCTCACCCACGTGCCCTACAAAGGCGCCGCGCCCGCGCTCCAGGCGGTCCTCTCCGGAGAGCCCCCGATCATGCTCGACGTGACCGTCGCGGTGATCCCGCACGTCAAGGCAGGGAAGCTGCGCGCGCTCCTGGTCACGGGCGGCGCGCCGCTCGAGCAGCTGCCGGGCGCGGTTCCTTTCGATTCGCTCTTTCCGGGACTCGGGATCCCCGGCTGGCACGGGATATTCACCACCGGCGGAACGCCGAAGCCGGTGCTCGACAAGCTCGCCGCGGACATTCGCGCGGTGCTGCAGATCCCTGCGGTGGCGAACCGCTTCCGCGAGCTGGGGGTAGAGCCTTCCGGGGTGTCCGGCGACGCCTTCAACGACCTCGTGCGGCGCGACTACGCGCGCTGGGGCGAGATCATACGAAAGAATAATCTAAGGGCGGATTGACTCATCCCGCGAAGCGCGGCTCGGCAACGCCGCGGATGCCGAGGCCGGTGATGCGAAAGAGATTCCCCGCGAGGAACTGCGGCTTCGCTTCCTTTGCGAACCTGCGGTGCGCCGCGGGGTGCTTCACGCGCGCCATCGAGGTCACGTAGATCTCGTCGAGCTTCTCCCCGCCGAAGACGACGCTGGTGATGTTCCTCACCGGCATGCCGATGCGCCGCTCGACGCTGCCGTCGGGCGCATAGCGCACGAGCTCGCCCGAGATGAGCTGCGCGTTCCACACGCAGCCCTCCGCATCGACGGTCGAGCCGTCGGCGACTCCCGGATCGTTCTTGAACGAGGCGAAAAGCCGTTTGTTCGAAGGCGTCCCGGTCGCGAGGTCGTAGTCGTAGGCCCAGATCTCGCCCTGGAAGGTGTCGGCGAAGTAGAACGTCTTGTCGTCGGGGCTCCAGCACGGGCCGTTCGAGCAGATGATGCCGTCGTCGACCAGCGTGACGGAGAGATCGGGATCGAGGCGCCACAGCCCGCAGAGCTTCAGCTCTTCCTTGTCGTCCATGCCGCCTGCGAAGAAGCGCCCGCTCCGGTCACACTTGCCGTCGTTCAGGCGCGTGCGCGGCTGGCCGGCGTGGACGAGCTGGACCGCGTCGAGCTTGCCGGATTGGAAGTCGAAGAGATAAAAGCCGTCGTCGAGCGCGAGCACCGCGCCGCCCTTGCGCCTGAGCGCGAGCGCGCCCACGTCGTGCTTGAGCGCCCAGTTATCCGTCTTGCCGCTCTTCGGATCGAGCCTCCAGATCGAAGGCTTGCCGACACGCCGGCCGGTCCCGTCAACCCAGTAGAGCCGGCCTTCCTCGACGTCCCAGACCGGGCCCTCGCCGAGATGGTTGGCGCACTCGAGGACGCATTCGATCTTCATGAAACCGGGGACAGACCCCCTTTCCGGGCGGACGTTGAAAAAACCGTGGTCTGTCCCCGGTTTTTCACGGCCCGGTCGAGCAGGCCCGCGGCGACGAGCGCCTTGCGGATTCGGTCGATTTCGGCCTGCGGAATCCTGACGAGCGGCGGGCGCACCACCGCGCGCGGCAGCTTTCCGAGCATGACGAGAGCTTCCTTCATGCGGTTGTGCATGTCCACCCAGGGCTCGGAGTAGAACACCTCGGCTGTCGGCCAGATGCGATCGTTGATCTCGCGCGCGGTGGCGAGATCGTTCGCCCGGACCGCCCGGAAAAGTCTCGATTGCAGGTCGGCGATCACCGATCCGCTTCCGGAAAGCAATCCGTTCGCGCCGAGAGCGAGCGAGCTCATCAGCCAGGAGCTGTGCGTGGTCAAAACGTTTACCGGCGGGTTCAGCGACTGCAGCGCGCGGATCTGGCGCTCGTGCTGCTGGGGGCTCGCGCACCAGTCCTTGATCGCCGCAACCTGCGGCACCGCCTCGATGATCTTCAACAAGGTCGCGAGCGGATAGCCCTGGCCGCCGACAATCGGGTACTGGAAGGCGATGATCGGAACATCGGCGGCGCCGGCGACGCGCCGGAAGTGCTCGACCGCCATTTCCGGACGCTGTCCCATCGTGAAAGGCCCGGGCGGGAAAACGAGGAGCGCGGCCGCGCCGCCCTCCGCCGCCATCTTCGCGATGCGCGCCGCCTCGAGGCTGCCTTCCGCGTACACGCCGTGCACGATCGGGAGCCGCTCGCCGATTTCGTCTTGAGTGATCGCCAGGACGCGCTTCTGCTCGTCGAACGTGCAGGAAGCGACCTCCGTCGAGTGCGCGTTGATGGTGATTGCGGAGAGACCTTCCACCGAGGCAATGTCGCGCAGATGCGCGCGGAAGGAAGGCTCGTCGATCGACAGGTCCTCATGGAACGGCAGCAGCACCGCGGGGATGACACCCTGGGGAATCCAATTCGTGTGGCGTGGCATCGGGACTCCTTGGAAAGGCTACTCGACCCGGATATTGTAGTCGCGGATCACTTTCGCCCACTTTTCCGATTCCGCGCGGGCAAACGCGAGGAATTCGTCCGGGCTGCTTCCCACGACGTCGAAGCCCTGCGCTGAGAGCTTGCCGCGCACTTCCGGATCGGCGAGCGCTTTCCTTGCTTCGGCGTTCAGCCGTGCGACGATCTCCTTCGGCGTTCCGGCCGGCACGAGCATCCCCACCCAGGACTGCGCCGCGAACCCGGGGAGCGTCTCGGCGACGGTCGGCGTGTCGGGCAGCTGGGGGATGCGGCGCGCGGCTCCGATCGCGAGCGCCTTGATGCGGCCCGCCTTCACCTGCGGAATCGCCTGCGGCGCGGACACGAACATGACGTTCACCTGGCCGCCGACCAGATCGATCATCATCGGCGCGCCGCCCTTGTACGGCACGTGGGTCATCTCGATTCCGGTGCGGTTCGAAAGCAGCAAGGCGTTCAGGTGGTTCGAGCTGCCCGCGCCCACCGTGGCGTAAGTCACTTTTCCGGGGTCGGCTTTTGCTAGCGCCACGAGCTCCGGCACGGTGTTCGGCGCGAAGTTCGCCGCGCCGACCAGGACCTGAGGCGAGGTGACGAGCAGGCTCACGTGCTCGAAGGACTTGAACGGGTCGTAGCCGAGGTTCTTGTAGAGAAGGTGATTGACGGCGTGCGTGTCGAACACGAGGAGCACGGTGTTCCCGTCCGCCGGCGCCTTTGCAGCCTCCCCCTGCCCGATCGAGCCGCCCGCGCCCGCCTTGTTCTCCACGACGATCGGACGGCCCAGGCCGGAGGAGAAACTCGGGCCGATGACCCGCGCGACGCCGTCCACGGTGCCGCCCGCCGGCCAAGGCACGATCATGCGGATCGGCTTGGCTGGATATTGAGCCTGGGCGACTGCCATCGGCAAAAACATTCCCAGTGCAAGAAGCCCGGCGGCGAATCGGCTCATTTCTTCCTCCTGACCGTCATCAACTGCGCGAGGCGCGCGGCGTCGCGCAGCTTCTCTATTCCGAGCACCGCATCGCGCAGTTGCGCCGCCTGACTCCGCTTGAGCGCGTGAGCCGCCAGTTTTTCGAACTTGGCCACGATCTGCGCCTCGCTCGCGAAATTGGGCTCGCTGCCGCGCGGCGTTTCCACGGTGCGCTCCAGGCGCACGCCGTCGTTGAGAATCACCTCCACCCGCACGCTGTGGCGGTATTTCGCGCCCTTCGCGCTGATTTCCGGATCGGGCCGGACTTCGATTTTCTCGGCGAGCGCCATGCGACGGGAATCGGCGACGACGGCGTCGCTGAACTGATCGACGAAGCAATCGCCCTCGAGGAGGAACGTTGCGGCGCAGAAAGCGAGATTCATCTGCGCCGAAGCCAGGCTTTCCGGCCGGTATTTCCAGCCGGCGTGATCGACGGTGACCTGCGAGGCGTGCACCAGGATTTTCCTCACGTCCTCCGCGCCGAACGCCCGCTCCGAGCGCATCTCGCGCAGCGCGTCGAGCGCGGTGTGATTGCTGCCGACGCAGGAATAGAACTTCAGCGCGACGCCCATCGTCTGCCAGACGCTGCCGAACCCCGCCGTCAGCTCGGCGAGCTTGAAACGATCCTGCGAGCGCGAAAAGGTCGTGCAGAAGCCGCCGTACCCGCTCTCGAACACGTCGGGGATCCCGGTGAAGCCGGCTTCCGCGAGCAGGGCGCCGTAGAGCCCGCTTTGCGAGGAGCGGCCCGCGTGCATGCGCTTCACCATCGCGCCGTATTGCGCCGCCATCAACCCCGCCGCCTGCGTGCCGGCGATGCCGAGCGCATGGACCGTCTTGTCCGCGTCGAGCTTCAAGCCGCGCGCCGCGCCCGCCCCCGCCGAGAAAACGCCCAGCGTCGCCCCCGAATGCCACCCCTGCCCGATATGCTCCTGCCCCATGCACAGCCCCACGCGCGGGCCGACTTCGTAGCCGGCGACCGCGGCGGTCAGGAACTCGCACCCCCTCATC
>WNGP01006918.1_pt1 | contig 11644 bp, 9 predicted proteins | sample 5407671 | NCBI WGS metagenome assembly WNGP01 (sample SAMN13153381, study PRJNA577476) | soil metagenome | isolation source: 40 cm soil or saprolite under Garry oak tree replicate 2 | place: USA:California | collected 2016-06-15 | reverse complement strand
CGCATCGTCGTGGTCTTGCCTGCGCCATTGGGGCCCAGGAAGCCGAAAAGCGCTCCCTCTTCTACTTTCATGGAGAGGTCCGTGATCGCCTGGAACTGACCAAACCATTTGTTGATGTGCTCGACAATAAGACTCATAGGGATACCTCACTCCTTGCGGGTGGCTCGGTCAAACAGCGTCACCAGTTCCTGCGCATACGTCTCCCCATCCAGGGTCGGATGGGCCACAAGGAAGCGCCCCACCGCGTCAATGGCTCCTCGGATGGTGACCGCCATGACCCGCAGGTCGAATGCCCTGAACTCGCCGTCGGCCTGGCCTTGACGCAAAATGGCCTCTAAGGCCTCCAGGTCGGGTTTCTCAGAGCCCGGATGGTAGCGCAGCTGGCCGTCTTTCGTGCGCACGTTGAGCACAATGTCGATGATCGCCATCATCTGCAGACGATGGGCGGCAATATAGGCGATATTGCTGCGGAGATAGGCCTGCAACCTCGCCGTGGCGGTGCGCTCGGCGGCGATCTGCGGCCTCATAAAGGACGTAGCAGCAGTGTACATGCCTTCCACCACCTGCTCAATCAACTCCTCCTTGCTGCCGAAGTAATAGGTGATCACGCTCTTGCTAATGTTCGCCCGCCTGGCGATTTGAGCCAGCGATGCCTGAGCATAGCCCAGCGTGGCGATCGTCTCGATCGCGCACTCGATGAGCTGTGCCCTGTACTGGCTACTTAGGACATCCGTTCCAAAAAAGCGCTAATGCTGGCTCTACCGATTCTTTTTCTCTGCAATCTACACATCAGATAGGTGACTTAGGGTTTCCTGCATGACTGTTTACTACCTGATTTTGGAACGGATATCCTAAGTAGCCAGCACAGGTCATTTGATGGATCTGCAGACCCAGAAGAAGACAACGATTATGCACTTGCTTGCTTGCGCAGCCTCCAGATGTTCTCCATCGGCCAGCGCCTGGCCCACTCTGTTTCGACGGCGTCGCGGTAGGTGCTGCTCACCCCACGAGGTGGTTGGGTCTCGATCAGATCCTCGACCAGCAAGCCGTTCTCTCGGAAGAGACGGATCCACTGCCCATAGGGCAGTTGGAAATCTACCTCGTCTTCCCACTCCAAACGCATCATGCCAAAATAGTCATTGACCAGGTGGTCGGTGAGTTGGTCCGTCTGCATGTCCTGACACAGACACTGGATCGGTGTGGCGGTCGCAAAGACGAACAGCCCCCCAGGTCGCAGCAGGCGAGCGACTTCTGGCACTGTTCGGTGAGGATCGCAGAAAGTCATCGCTCCCCAATCACAGAAGACGATGTCAAAGCCAGCATCAGGCAGGGGGACGTCTTCAGCGCTGGCTTGAACCAGCGGGAAGTTCACCCCTGCCTGAGCCATAAGGCGGCGCGCATGCTGGAGTTGTCGTGATGAAACATCGAGGCCAACGGGCCGTGCACCACGTCCAGCCAGAGCAATCGACCAGCGGGCGGCTCCGCAGCCCAACTCCAAGACATCCTTGCCAGCTACCTCCCCAAGAATATGCAGTTCTGCCTCTGGGATGCGCCAGAGCCCCCAGCTCATCGCTTTTTCTCCTGAGAGATCCATCGCATGCGCTTGTTCATAGCTGTCGCTGGTCGCTTCCCACATAGCCCGATTCTTGTGAGCATGCACTGAGAGAGGTAGAAGTTGTGCGTCTCGTTGGTCGTTCTCGCTCATACCTGCTCCTTCGTATCTCCTCCGGTTCCTCCGGCACGTCTTCTTCTCACAAGCTTATCACAAAGGGCTTTTGCCGTCTAGATACGTTCTAAAGTAGAACAGAGTTTTCCAATTCTCACTGAAGCGGCTCGGCAGGTGCCGCCTCTCCATCCCTCTCAAAAAATGGGGGAACGCGCTGATAAACCTGCAAAAAGACGACTGTCAGGATCGGTCAAGGGATCTCGTTCCCCGATGGCGGCGGCATGGGCAAAGACGAGTGCTGGCTGCTCGGCGCGCATGGCACGCGCGAGCACGTGAAAACTCTGCGCTCTGTCACGTTTGCGGATCTCCTGACTCATCTCTATCCACTCGCGCTGTACCTGCGCAAAGCTCTCACGCGCCCCAATCGCGAGGGTACAAAGTTCTGCCGGCGGCAAACCATCGCGATAGCCATGGCGGATGGGTACTGGCCTGTCCAGAATGTCTTTAACAACTCCCTGTGTGCTCAGCAGGCCAGTAAGCTGCTCTATCTCTCCCCTGGCTCCACTCTTCACCGCCAGCAGCTGCGGCCCAAGATCGGGCTGTGTGTAGTCGGTATGGGCGGCAAGCCGTTCGCTTACCTCCTGCTGATAACGGTTCCATTGATTCCCCTCATCCTCTGCCGGCGCAGGCGGCAAGGGAAACCGACTGCCTATAAAGGGACTGATCGACGCCCCCGACGCACGGGCCTCAGCGAAACCGCAGCGCGCCAGCTTTTCAAGCAGTTCCAATGCCGCAGGTATGCCATCCCGCTGGAGAATCTGTTGCAGCGCCTCTTCCAGCAATGCGCGTGTGACGATTTCGCCGGCAGGTACTATGTTCATGCCGATACTATCTACGATCTTCTGTTTCCCCTCCTCGGTGAGGCTCAGGCTGGCCAGACCCCACAGCGCTTCATTATTCGGCAAGAGATCGTGCAGCAGATCAGGTGTGCGAGCCAGGTGTGCCGCGATCGCGAGACGCTCGCCAGCCTCCTGTTGGGCTTGCTCGGTCAGCGGCAGAAAAATCGCTGCCTGGTCGCCATCGAAGTCTGTTTGCAGGAGACGACAGGCCAGCGCGTGTAGACGAAGCACACGCCCGGCAATGCGCACAGGATGGAAGGCGAGAAAGGTCTGCGGAGTAAATGCTGGCGAGCGATGGATCATGACCCAGGAGCGGGCCATGATCTCGTCCAGAACGCGTGTAGCCTGCTCGCTGCGCTGCCGTACTTCCTCAACCGCAAGTTCACGTGCTACAAGCGGGCCAAAGAGCGGCCACGCCAGCTCTTCCGCTACTCCAACCTGGTCCAGGTGCAGATTCGGCCCGGGTGCGAGCACTGCGCGCCCACTGAACTGCACGCGTGCTGCAAATTGAACGGCTGGCAGCAGGGTCGCGCAGTATTCCTGGACGCGCACAGCCAATTGAGCCTGGGCCTGCTGCCTGAGGCTCGCGGGCGCTCCGCTACTCAGAATGTGCCCCAGGCGCACATTGGCTTCGGTAAGCGCCTGATAGGCAACCGGTGTGCCGCCGCTCACTCCGATGCGTGTCAGCACCTGCCCCCGCAACCAGGGATGGGCTACGGGAGCCGCGAGATCAAGCGCCACTCCCTCGGGCTCTCCCAGGTGAAATGCCAGCCCGCTTTCGCTCAACTCGCCTCGGATGCCAACGACGTCCAGGCGTTTTAACAGCGCACTCAACTGGGGTGACGGTGCCCCGGCCTGTTCAAGGCTGCCTCTGATGAGTCGTTGACTCAGCGGGCCGCCCTCAGGGTGGCCGGCCGCGCTGGTATTGAATGCCTCGCGAATAACCTCAACTGCTCCTGCCTGGCGCAAGGCATAGTAATCGTATTCGTTCAAGCGTTGTCCCCTGCTGTTATCCGTCGCGACCTGCAGCTTTTCGTGTGCTACGTGGACGAGTTTTCCCCAGTAGACCCAACCCACGGTGCTCGGCCCGGCCAGGGGGTTCCCGCTCCGGCCATCCATCAACCGTTTCATCCCATTCTCTGGCAGCCCTGCCTGGGCCAGTCGCGAGCGGATTTCCCGCTCAGCAGGCGCGTGAAAAGGAGGAATAATCATCGGTCTGCCCCCGGCATGGGCAATATGGCTCAACACGGCCTCACGGACCTGCCCAAAGTACGCGCGCGCGTGCTGGCTGATAAAGTTGAAGATCAGCTCAACCGGTGTGCCATCGGCGAGATGGGGCATCTCGTCGTCTGGAAGAATACGGCTGACGACACCCTTGACGCCATGACGGTTGCTCAGCTTGTCTCCTGGCTCGACGGGATGCGTGTAGGAGAGCCGCCGGGCACACGACTCGCTGAGGACAATTCCATCTTCATAGGTATCCTCTCCCCAGGAGAGAAAGGCTGTGAGCAGGTTGTGCCCACACCAGAAATCGGGGGCGTCCGGTTCGTTGCCACTTTGGATGAGCGCCGGCTCGGGCGATGGTGGGACGATCCATTGGCGCAACATGTTCGCGCCCATCAGTAGCCGCTCGGGCGCGTTATGCTCAAGCAGCGGGATCATCGCTGCTTCAAGGCCAAGAGTGGCTTCTGGCCGTTCGTCGATGATCAGCAGTTTGCCGTCGCGTATTTCGGCGCCGAGGGCAATTGGCAAGATACGTCCGATATTCGGGCCTTCTGGCGTTTCAAAGGGGCAGGTACGCCCGAAATGTCCAGGCCTGAAGAGGTGCTGGCGGTCCATGATGGAGAGGCGCCGCAGGTGGGCATGCCTGGCCAGCCAGTTTGTGTCATCCAGCGATTGAACGGAAGTTGTCCAGTCGTTTTCTGGCGACGGCCAGGCATATCGGGGAGGTCTCTCAAAGAATTCTTCGATCCAGAGGTTGAGCGGCAGCCAGGCCCTGGCCAGCGCGGTATCCCATGCCAGGTCGTCTGGCACTTTGCCCAGGCGCTGGCGCAGATGGGTCTCTAATTGCTCGCCCACGCAGAAGATCTCCGCGTTTTCCAGATCATCGTGCGTGGCATAGGGAACGACGACCTGGCGCTTCCCACTGACCTGGAAGATGCCCTCTTGATCCGGTTGGGGCAGGCCCGCGTATGCAACAACAACATCTCCCGCCGGCGAGGGCAGAGTCAGTTCTATCTGGCAGGTGTATTGATTCGTTGCTGTGGCAGCATAGCCGATAAGTGGGACATGTTCGGCCAGCAGGTGGGGCAAACGCTCATGAAGAAAACGTTCGAATGAAGCTTTGTGCCAGGGGGCGTCCATGATGGTCATGCCATATCCTCCCATTCGTGTTGCAGGTCTCGCCATTTCTGAGCGAGGCGCCTGGTGGCGTAGTGTAAACGTGATTTCACGGTCCCCTCCGGGATGCCAAGCGTCTGGGCAACCTGCCGGGTCTCCATCTCGGCATCATAAACCAGGCGAAAGACCGCCCGCTTCTCCTCGGGAAGTTCTTCTATCAGTTGCTGAAGGAGTTGACTGCGTTCGCCCTCTTCCACGATGACATCTGGCCCGGGCAGCGAGTGATCGACCATCCAGGATGGTACGCTGCTCTCATCGTCCTCATTGAGAGGATCGGCAGGGGCTTCTAGCGGTTGCTGCCTGCGCCTGCGCAGCGTGCGCAAATGATTCAGCGCCAGGTTCGTGGCGATGCGAAAGAGCCAGGCCTTAAAGCTCCCGCGCCCGTGCCACTGTTCCGCGCGCGTCCAGATGCGCAGGAAGACCTCCTGGACGATATCTTCTGTCGCGCTGCTATCGTGGATCGTAGCAAGCACGTGGCGATAGATACTCTCCCGATAACGCGCAGAGAGCGTTTCAAAAGCGCTCACGTCATGCTCGCACACGCGGGCCATGAGCTCTGAGTCGGCTAGCATGCTGCAAGGTCCTCCAGGAATAGCTATTCATGGTCTAAGACAACACTGGGGAGGAAAAAGTTCATTGCAGAGCTTCTCAATGCTCATTGTCAGCCCCTATGTAACCTCGGAAAAAGTCGGAAGCAAAGAGGAACCGCTTTAAAATGGCTAACTCCCTGGTTCATGTATTTCGGCTGCACTTCTGATGGGGCGAGGCATCGAGCGGATCGCCAGCGCCAACCGGTGAACTCCCTCGCGGATTTCCTGCTCGTTCACGGCAGCATAGCCGAGTACTAACCCCTCACGGGGCATTGGCTCACGACGAAACACCGATACAGGGATCACTTCAACTCCATACTTCGCAGCTTGCTGCGTGACTTTCGCGTCATCCACGTGAGGGGGCAACCAGCCGACAAGATGCATGCCTGCTTCCGGCGCATGTACTTCGAGCATCTCGCCTAGCTCACTTGCCACCGCTGCTATTAATGCCGCTCTGCGTTCAGCATAGACTGTGTGCATACGCCGGATGTGGCGCGTGAAATGTCCCTCCGTTATGAAATCGGCGAGCGCCATCTGTTCAAGAATAGGCACATGTCTATCCACAAAGAGGCGCACGGCCACAAACACATCGGTTAGATCAGGTGGGACGACCAGATAGCCCAGACGTAGCGCCGGAAAGAGCACCTTGCTGAACGTGCCGAGATAAATCACGTGATTGGATCTGTCAAGTCCTTGTAACGCCTCCAGAGGGCGTCCGCTAAAGCGATACTCGCTGTCGTAATCGTCTTCAAGTATCCATGCATCGGCCTGACTGGCCCATTCCAACAAAGCAAGTCGTTGGGCCAAACTCATTGTGACGCCGAGGGGAAATTGGTGGGATGGCGTGACATAGGCCAGGCGCGCCCGTGGACAGCGTGTTCTCCCCGCGCGCACATCCAGCCCATCCTCTTTGACTGGGATAGGAACCAGTTGCGCTCCGGCACCTCCTAACGCACCACGCGCACCAGGATACCCTGGATCCTCAATCCAGGCCATATCACCAGAGTCGAGTAATATGCGTGCGGCCAGATCAAGCGCCGCCTGTGCTCCTGAAACGACAATCACCTGGTCCGCCGTGCAACGGACTCCTCGTGTAACACCAATGTGAGCGGCAATGGCCTCGCGCAACGGACGGTAGCCTGCGGGGTCCTGATTGTCGGAAGCTTCCTTCAGGGAGTGCCGCACCCGGCGTGTCACCAGCTGTGCCCATATCTGGTAGGGAAAGAGATCGAGGGCGGGTACGCCAGCCCGAAAGGCGGGCGCTTTACCAGGCGCTGAGGGAACCTGTGACCTCGGCATAGGAGACAGGCGTGCTATGTTCATCCCTCGCTGTGACACACGGGAACGGGCCGTGTCATCCTGAGCAAATTGTCTCCCCTGGGAAGTCGAGGGAAGCGTGAGCAGCGTCTCGGGAGTCACACGCGCAACCGAGGTCCCGTGTCCCACTTTGCTGTTGAGGTACCCTTCCGCAAGCAACTGCTGGTAGGCAAGGTAGACCGTATTGCGAGAAACTCCAAGTTGGTCAGCAAGCGTGCGTGTCGCAGGTAGCCGTGCCCCCGTTGCTAGCTGCCCCGTAAGAATGGCCAGGCGCAACCGGTCATACAACTGGCGATAAAGAGGGACCGATGAGGTCGTATCGAGCACAATCATAGGCTCGTAGCGGACTGGTACCCGTTTCGGCATGGACGTTTCGACCTTTCTTTCTGAAGGCACCACCAGGAAAAATGGCACCATTATTATACCCACAAATGGCTCTTGTAACAAGGCCATTGCCGTGCTAGATTCCTTGCAGAGGGCCAACCGAAATGTCAGGAACTCGTGAACCTGACGCTCGCCATCGTCGCCATTAACGGCTGGAACCGCTTTACCATCAGCTTTCGGACGGTTCCTGGAACATACCAGCCAGTATCCCAGTAACGACATCTTTTGTAAGAAAGGTGGAAAATCCTATGACCGATCTCGAATTATTAGCCGACCTCGTTGACGACCTCACAAAAGGCATCCACAAGCAGGTGTCAGGATTATCCCATAAAGAACTGACATGGCAACCCGATACCGAAGGCAACAGCATTGGCGTCACAGTATGGCATATGAGCCGTGGGCTGGATGTGCTCAAGGTACGCTTCTTAGAGCAGCGGCCTGCCGAAGCCGAGCAATGGTACACCCAGGGCTGGGCCAGGCAAACCGCCTATGACCCTCGCGGCATCGGCACTGGTGGCCTGGGTATCCTGTCTGGTTACACGCAGGAGGAAGTGTCTGCTATTCCTGTTCTGAGTGCAGAGGAACTCCTCGCCTATCTAGACCAGGTGAGCCATGCCCTCCGCCAGTACCTTCTCTCCTTGCCGGAAGGGGTGCTGGCACAGCCAACCATGTTCGCGGGCGAAAGACTGACGGCATATCCAGTCATCAAAGAAATCTTGCTGGGGTGCGTTGGGCATCTCGGAGAAATCGAGGCGCTCAAGGCATTGCAAACCCGAGCCAAACAGCGTTCGCCTGAGCATTCGAGAGCAGAACCTCCGTCACAACAGCAGGTGGAAACCGTGAAGCGTCTCTTTGACGCTGTCGACCGACACGACCAGGCTGCCATTCTGGAGGCGTACCTTCCCGAGGTCGTAATTCACGAAGCGCCCTCCCTGCCCTATGGTGGAGACTATCACGGTTATGAAGGAGCCCTTCAACATGTGAATGGTTTCTACCGAACCTGGGAGGCGTTGAAGCCAGGCCTTTCAGGGAAACCACCCGAAGAAGTTCAGCAGGAAAATTCCACTGTCTTTCTGGAAACCACGCAGGAGTATGTGGTGGTCTTTGGGATAAATAGGGCAGTAGTACCACAGAGTGGAAGAAAGCTTGCTGTTCCGGAGGCGTTTGTGTTCAAGATGCGGGACGGCAAGGTGGCCGAGTCCTGGATGTTGAACCAGGATACCGGAGCGATCCTGGAGTTCTTGAAGGAGGCGCAGAAGCAGATACCATCAAATCTCGCCAAGAGTTAGTGGCCTTCGCCACTTTCGATGAAGCATTTTGCGATCCGAAACGTAGATAAGGTAAGAACATAATTTAAAGGAGTTCAGAATCGGCAGTTTGCTGTAGTGGCTACTTCGCACATCCGTTCGCAAAATGGACGATTTTTCCCATGATTGCTCATGTTCTCGGAGTGGTAGCTTATTGAGTCTGCTCCGATCGCATAACTTCACATCACCTAGTAGGTCACCCGTTACAATCTCGTATTGGAATGTAAAGAAGTTAAAATTGCTACTCTATCCGAAGTTTTTCTGCAAAACCATGCTTCCCAAGCATGAAAAGAAGTCGAATTCCAAGCCTTTCCCTTTCTTTCACCAGTTCGTGTGGCTTTACCACGCGTTATGCAAAAGTGTTCTCTGCTCCATCGGCGATCTGTAGCACGATCCTGCCACGTCCATGACTGCTCTGACCGTACTCATGGGCCTGTTGCACTTCACTGAGCGCAAACGTCTTCCCAGCCGTCACTTTGAGATGGCCTTCATCGATCAACTGTGTAACAGTCTGTAAGAGTTCACGAGAATACTGGTTGCGGATGAACGCCGCGCGAACACCGCGCACCCTGGCTTGTTCCTGGGGCGGCGGACCTGCAATTGAGATCAGCGTTCCCCCAGGCTTGAGGACGGTGAGAGACCTGCTCAAGGTCTCTGCTCCGACCCCATCCAGCACCAGGTCAACATCCTGGACCACGCTCTCAACCGACGTCGTCGTGTAATCCACGACCGTATCCGCACCACCAAGAGAGCGCACAAAATCGAGATTGGCTGTGGAGGCCGTGCAGATCACCTGTGCGCCCCTCCATTTCGCCAACTGGACGGCGAACAGACCAACCCCACCCGCTGCTCCCTGAATCAACACCCGCTGACCAGATGTCAAGCGGCCATTATCAAAAAGCGCTCGCCAGGCCGTCGTCGCGCCGACTGGCACGGTGGCAGCCTCAACAAAATTCAGGGTCTGCGGTTTGAGCGCGAGAGCCTCGACCGATACCGTGAGATACTCGGCGTAGGCTCCTTCTGCGATCTGTCCAAAGACGGCCTGCCCGATCTCGAAGGTTGTCACAGCGGGGCCAACGTCTTCGACCACTCCGGCCATCTCGATGCCAGGAGTATAGGGAAACGTCACCGGCCTGGACTCTTTCATCAAGCCCTGACGGATTTTCCAGTCTATGGGGTTCACGCCAGCCGCGTGAACCCGAAGCAGTACTTCGCCAGCCTGTGGCCGTGGGCGTGGCTTCTGCCCAAGCTTGAGCTGTTCAGGTCCACCATAATGATGGACGTGAATCACCCGCATGGTTTGCGTTGCCATCGTTGTTCTCATCCTCTTTTCTCTTTGTGTTGGAGGTTCTTTTAAAGAATCTCCAACACAAACGGAAACTATGTCAGGTGTTGCAACCAGTTCGCGATAGCCTGCCCGACCTCATCAGGAGAATCCTCCTGGGGATAATGGCGCGCTCGCACAGTGACCTCGCTTTGCGCTGGCCAGGTGTGGCAGAACTCTACATGACTCGGCAGCATTGTGCCCGGATCGCTCCGAATGAATAATTTAGGAATGTCGCTGCGGGAAAGCCACTCTCCGTAGGCCATGACAATCTCGGTCACATCGGCCGGATCTCCATCAAAGGGGAGCTGACGTGGCCAGGCGAGCGTGGGACGACGCGCTTCGCCTGGCTCGGCAAACGGACGACGATAGTGGGCCATCTCTTCCTCAGTCAAACGGCGCAGAATCGTATTGGGGAGGTTGACCTCGATGAAGGAGTTTTGTTCCAGGACCATCTGTTCCCCTGCTGGAGACCGCAAGGCCTGGAAGATCTTGCGTGCGGGTTCCGGCATCTCGCTCCAGGTACCAGGTTTGACAATCGCTTCCATATAGGCGATGCCTTTCACTGCGTCCGGGTGGCGGTAGGCCCAGTCGAAGCCCAGGGCCGATCCCCAATCATGCACAACAAAGGTGACACGCTGCTTGACGCCGAGCAGGTCAAGGAGTGCATCCAGAAAGCTCCGATGCTCGATGAAAGTGTACGAGTTGGGGCCGCTGTTGGGCAGCTTGTCCGAGTCGCCCATGCCGATGAGATCAGGCGCGAGACAGCGGCTCAGTCCTTCCAGGTACGGAATGATATTGCGCCAGAGGTAGGAAGAGGTCGGGTTACCGTGCAGAAAGACGATGGGATCGCCGTTTCCTACCTCGACATACGCCATCTCCTGCCCTAGAACCAGGTGACGCTTTTTTTGATAGGGAAATGTTGCGCTTATCATGGTGTTCTCTGTTCCTTTCTTAAGAGAGCATGTTGAGCCGAAACACGGGATGGCGTGGTGCCTCACGTTCAAAATCAGCCAGCGGGGAGTCCAGTGTAACGTCGAAGTAGTTGGTCACGAACGACGGGGCGCCGACCAGCGTTTTTTTGAGGATCGGCCCGGACTCCTGGATGCTCAGTTCGATGGCGGAGACGCGCTCGCTGTGGCGACCCCGCGTCAGCGTTGCCTCGCCAGCCACGCGCAGATTGCGCACCCAGTTGACCGACCCAAACGGCGCGATCAGCAAGCGGTCTCCACCCAACTCGACCAGTGCGACCGGGGTTGTGCGAATCTTCCCACTTGTGCGACCCCGCACGGTGAGCAGGGTCATGGTTCCCATCTTCACGCCCATGCGCAGCAGAAATGCGGCCAAGGCGTTGCTTATGCGCACAAATGCATTGACACGATATGTTTTTGCCATGTGACATGTTTCTCCTGTTCTCGGGGTCAGCGCCAGGAAGGAGCAGGTGCTGTCATCTCGTGATCCACCCTCTGGGCAACCAGTGAGATTTCGTAGACCGCCGTTTTATCGCCAGGGTATCGTAGATCGAAGATGAGGCCCCAGAAGTGGCCCACCACTCCAACGCGCAACAGGTCTCGTGCCCATTTTAACTCTTTGCCAGAGAGGCGGCGCGCAGTCCCTTCGATCGCCGGGCCGAGTGCTTCCCCTTTGAAGGTGCCGGGGGCGACGGTGACCCGCGGATTGCTGGCCAGGCGCTTGACTTTCCAGGTATCCGCCGCGGTCATGAAGTAGAGTTTGCCCTGTGAGGCCACGGTGCCCAC
>WNGP01006217.1_pt1 | contig 11644 bp, 11 predicted proteins | sample 5407671 | NCBI WGS metagenome assembly WNGP01 (sample SAMN13153381, study PRJNA577476) | soil metagenome | isolation source: 40 cm soil or saprolite under Garry oak tree replicate 2 | place: USA:California | collected 2016-06-15 | reverse complement strand
AAGCCAGGCGTGGTGCAAATCGGGAACGGTCATTGGGCGAAACATGCAGCGCTCACCCGCATCAGGAGTCCTCGCTCTTAAGGTCGCCACAGTTCCTCCGAGTAATGCCAAAGCTGCCGGCGTCCCGACCTGTAGCAGGAGCATTCCGAGTTCTATGCGAACGGTAGATCGCAAGCGTTGTACGCCCTACCGCATTCCATTAAGGGCACTGCAATATTATACTTCGCATCCGCACGTCATGATGTAAGGCGCGAACGCGTGTGACGCCGGGCGCGGGTGGAAGGCATGATCCGACGACTGCGGTTGGCATCGGGACTCGTCATGTTGGCATACGTGACGACCCACTTCGTCAACCACAGCCTGGGCCTCGTCTCGGTCCAGGTCATGGATTTCGCGCTCGAGCACATCTACCAATATTGGGCGTCTCCGCTCGGCGGCGTCCTCCTCTACGGCGCCTTTGCGACCCACTACAGCTTGGCGCTCTGGGCGCTCTGGCTGCGCCGTTCGCTCAAGATGCCGTTGGCGGAAGCAACCCAGCTCGTCCTCGGATTCTCGATTCCGTTTTTCCTCACGGATCACGTCCTCCAGACGCGCGTCGCCGACACCTTCTATGGCGCCAATGTCGGCTATTACTCGAGCGTGCTGCACACGTATTTCGTGACCAATCCGCTGCGTGGCGGACTTCAGTTCGCGGTCATGGTGATCGCCTGGGTCCACGCCATGATCGGACTGTGGTTCTGGCTGCGCCTGAAGCCGTGGTACCCACGCTGGCAGCCGATCCTCTACGCGTTCGCGCTCCTGATGCCGACCTTGGCAATTCTTGGCGCTCTCGAGGGCGGCCGGCAGGTCATGGCGCTGGCCGAGGATCCGGCCTGGGTCGCCCAGCAGGCGCAGGACCATGCGCCCGCAGCACCGGCCGACGCCGCAATTATCGATCAGCTGGTGGTGTGGGTGCGTTACGCCTTCGTGGCGGCGCTCCTTGCCGTTCTGGCAGCGCGGATGGTGCGTTGGTACTGGCAGCGCCGGCGCGGCGTCGTCCGGCTGACTTACCCGAACGGCCGCGTGGTGCAGATCGTGCGCGGCGTATCGGTATTGGAGGCAAGCCGAATGGCCGGCATTCCGCACGCCTCCGTGTGCGGCGGCCGCGGGCGTTGCTCCACCTGCCGCATCAGGGTCGACGGAGCGAAGGAGGCGATCCTGCCGCCCGCGGCCGAAGAGGTGAAGGTATTGCACCGCGTGGGCGCAGCGCCCGACGTGCGGCTCGCCTGTCAACTGCGCCCGGACGGCGATCTGCGCGTGACGCCGCTGCTGCCGGCGAGCGCCCAGGCCCGGGACGGATTCAGCCGTCCGGGCTATCTCCACGGCGCCGAGCGCGAGATCGTGATCCTGTTCGGCGATCTCAGGTCCTTCACCCAGCTCTCCGAAAAGAAGCTGCCCTACGACTTGGTATTCCTCCTCAATCGATACTTTGCCGAGACCGGCCATGCGGTGGAGGCAGCGGGCGGGCGCATCGACAAGTTCATCGGCGATGGGGTGATGGCGCTGTTTGGTCTCGACAGCGGCGTCGAGGCGGGCTGCCGCGAGGCGCTCGCCGCGGCCAAGGACATGGCCGAGCGCATGGAGACCCTCAATCGCGCGCTGATCCACGACATACCCGAGCCGCTGCGGATCGGCATCGGCATCCATACCGGCCCCGCCATCGTGGGCGAAATGGGTTACGGCACCGCAGTCTCGATCACCGCGGTCGGCGACTCCGTCAACACGGCGAGCCGCATCGAGGCCCTCACCAAGACCTATGCCTGCGAGCTCGTGATCTCCGAAGCTGTGGCGCTGCGCGCGGGCATCGATCTCGGAGATGCCCCCCGCCACGAGATCGAGATCCGCGGCCGGGTCGAGCGGCTCGTGGTGCGCACGTTTGCGAGCGCGCGGGATCTCCCCGTTCTGGAGCGTCGAGGACGAAAGACGGTCGCGAGCGTGGCGGCGCAGTAAGAACCGACCGTCGGTCGGCCTGACGAGTTCGCATCTCCACGCGAGTTACCGGCGGTGCGGGCTACGTGCTTGCTTTGCGGGGTGCCAACTCGACGCTATCGAGCAACACGCACGTTCCTTCTTATCAATGAGGGATTCGTTCAGGCAGGTCCGAAGCGTCTAATCGGTTACGCCGTTGCTACGTGCGGTGTCCGACCCACGGGACGGATAAGCGCAACCTTACCTCAGAGGGGATCGAGCCAGAGGCTCGTGTAAGAAAGACAGTTCGGCGCAAGTTCCCCGGGATTTGTTGTCGCTGCTCGGCAACGCGTGGAACCCGTTCAATGGCTTTTTCGTTTTACCCAAGCCAAGCGTTCGGCACGCGGGGAACAACGAGAGGAACCGTTCGAATGAGGAACAGGCTTTTGATCAGTACGGCTGCGCTATTGGCGGGAGTTGCCTTGGCGTCAGCCCAAAACATGCAAGGCGGAGGAGAGCAACGCGGCGGTGCAGCTCAACAATCACAGTCCTCTCCGGGCAGCGAGACCCAGCGCGGGCATGACATGCAGGGGCCATCGCAGCAACGCACGCAAGGCCAGAAGGAGGGCCAATCGCAGCGCGGGCAGAAAGAGGAGACCACGGGCCAGAGCCAGCGGCAGCAAGACCAGCAGGCGCAGCCGCAGCGCCAGCAACGCGACCAGACCCAGGGTCAGGCCCCGCAACGGCAGCAGGGTCAACAAGGCCAGAGCGGGCAGCAGGGTCAGACCGGGCAGCAGGGTCAGACCGGCCAACAGGGGCAGGCCCAGCAGGGTCAAGCTCAGCAAGGCCAGGCGGGCAGCAGCGTGACCCTGACGACGGAGCAACGCACTAAGATCAGACAAACGGTCTTGGCCGGCGGGAATGTACCGCGTGCCAGCAACGTCAACTTCTCGATCCACGTGGGTACCGCGGTGCCAACGCACGTGCGCGTGGTCGAAGTTCCCTCGGTCATCGTGGACATCCATCCCGAGTGGCGGGGATTCTGGTACTTCGTGGTCGGCGACGAGATCATCATCGTCGATCGTGGCCACAAGATCGTTGCGATCCTCGCGGTCTGATTGGAAGCGACGAACTGACAGTTGGGCGGCCCCCGTTCGGGGCCGCCCTTTTTTCAGCCTCCAACTGCATGGGCCACGATAGACCGCCGGGCGGAAATTGGTTTGTGAATAACAGTTATTTCTGTCTCGGTGGCCGCAGATTTTGACCCGCCGTCACCAGCTTGCCTTCAAGTTTGCTTCGGACCGCATCGAGCAAGGTGCGCGCGGCATTGCGCACCTCGTCTTGAATTGCGGTGTCGGCGTCGCTAGGGCGGCGCGACGTACAAAGACATACGAAGAAGCCCCGGTGCGAACCGGGGCTTCTTTCTTTTGGCGCTTTAGGAAGATGCGCGACTTTGCGGGCTCGCGACGGTTCTCTTGCGACCGCGATCGCGTCCGCAAAAGCAAGAACCGTTGTTTCGTATGCGAACGACGGCGTTAGTAGTTGGCGCGTCGGCCGAAGCGGCCAATCAGGTATCCGATGGCGAGCGCGACGGCAGCAGCCGTGTACGGGCGCTCCTCGATGGCTGCACGTAGGAAGTCGTCGGCCTCGCTGGCGCTTTCGCGGATGGCGTCCGCGGCGTTGGCCGCCGTCTCCTTCGCCTGTCCGTAGACATCCTGCAACGTGCCCTCCATCTGCCTGGCCTTGCCCTGGAGCTGAGTTTTTACATCGCCGGTCGCGCGTCCGAATCCCTCTTCCACTTGGCCGCCGAGGTTCTTGGCGTTACCGGTCAGGCGATCTTCATTCATGTGTTCCTCCTGAGAGTCACAGCTTCAACGGCCGGAGGGGACGTCGGTTCCCTGCCGTCGCCTAAAACACGAACGGTCGACTTTGATGAACCCAAAATCCTTACGCGCTCGAGCAAGGTTGCGGCGGCCGTTCTGCTCGCCCTCGACCCGCGGCCTGTCGCGCCCAATCCATTCCATCCCGGCGCCGGCGGCGAGAACGCCGACGGCCAGCAGCGGAAGGAGCTTGCGCCAGCCGACGGCACGGCTGACCTGAATTGCACTACCGAGCACTTTCGGGTCGAGCCAAGTCGCGTTTCTGCGCCCCGCCAGGGCGAGCTCGGCGCGTTCCATCGTTCGGCGCCGCGACCAAAGACAGCAAATGAGCGCAATAATCGTAACTAGCAGGAAAAAGCCAGCGAGCGCCGCTGCTGCGCTCAGGGGATCGTACCGTTCGGCCAGCCAAATGAAAGCGACGAGGAGGATGAACGCGGCGGTCAAGATCGCGAACGTCGTGGCGAGGAGCGCCCAAATAAAGAGGCCGGAGCTCAGCCCGGTTCTAGCCTGAGCTTTAAGCTCCAGATATCTGCGCCACCCGCCCATTCAGCGGCTCTCCGGGGTCGCTAACGTGCCCACACGACCCCGAGCAGAAAGCCAAGTGCCAGCGTCAGGCCCAACGTCGTATAGGGCCGTTTCTTCAGGGACTTGTCGATCGCGTTGGCCAGGTTGTCGCGGACTTCGCTGACCGCCTCGACTGCTTCCCTTCCCTTGTCCTGGGCGTCGGAGACGACGCTGCGGACCTGTGCACGTGCCGCCATGGCTCGATCCTTTCGTATGGAAATCATCTCCTGTAGAACCACATATGGACACGAAAGTTCCACGCTCGCGACGCGCAGCAGAGAATCCTCGCCATCGCGGATCGGCGCGTCAGTGGCGCACTAAATTGCCCTCGTTCGCCCAGCGTATTGATTGCGATCGCGGAGGCGGCCGAAAAGCCACCCGACAAGGAACGCCATGATGGCGGCTGCGTAGGCGCTGCGCCCGGCCGCCACGTGGACGTAATGGTCGACGCCAGGGGCGGCGACCGGTGGTCGATCACCGGACGCGGAGATATTTCCAAGCGCGCGGCGCATCGCGTACACGCGCGTGAATTCCGCGCCCATCAGCACCAGTTGCGACGAGTAGTAGACCCAGATCAGCAGGACGACGAGGGAGGCCGCCGCGCCATACGTCGATTCGAGGCCTTGCTTGCCGATATAGAGGCCGATGAGCAGCTTGCCGATCTCGAAGAGGGCGGCTGTGACGGCGGCGCCGAGCCAGACGTCGCGCCAGGCGACATAGGTGTCCGGCAGCCACTTGAACATCATGGCGAACAGAAGCGTGATCGTGCCGAAAGACAAGGCGCTGCCGAGCGCGTGCATTGCCACTTCCGGTACGTAAGGGGCAATGTATTTGCCGCCTGCAGCCAGCGCGGTCGTCAGCACCAGCGATACCAGCAGAAGAAATCCGAGCGAAAGCACAGCCGCAAGCGAGACCACATAGGTGCGAACAAAGTGCCAGATGCCGCTCGCCTTGGCAGGCTCGACCTCCCACACGGTATTGAGCGCATCCTTGAGCTGGACGACGAGGCCGAGCGCGGCAAACACCAAGGTGCCGACGCCGAGCACCGTTGCCAAGATCCCGTCCGTGGGTTTGCTGGCTCCAAGCAGCATCGCATTGACGGCCTGCGCCCCGGCCGGGCCGAGGAGGTCTTGCAGCTGCGCGCTGACCTCGCCGCGCGCGGCGTCCTGCCCAAATGTGAGCCCCGCGACCGCAACGGCGATGACGATGAGCGGCCCGAGAGAAAAGATCGAATAATACGCAAGCGCCGCGCCCAGCCGTGCCGCCTTGTGGTTCGACCAGCTCGCCGCCGTGTCTTTCAGAAGTGACCACATCGCAATCGCCGCGGGCGTCGTGCGGAGAAGTTATGTCCGGCGCCGTACCGCGCCAGCAACATCAAACCTTGAAGAACCGGTGGCCGCAGTCGCGATGATCTGCGCCAACACTTTCGCTCGCCGGGTTGGCGAGCGACAATTTCTGAGCGTTTGTGAGAAGCGCTCCAGCACGCCATCCTCGAAGGCGGCGACCACCGTTTCATGTACGTAACTCCTGCGGCAAATCGTCGGCGTGTTGGCGAGATCCTCGGCCACTGAGCTGACGGCCTCCAGTACCTGCTTGCGGCGTTGGCGGGGGCTCGCAGCAGGCTTGATGCGGGCAAGCGCTTCGAGCACGCTTGCCGATGCCAGCAGCGTACGAAAGTCCTTCAAGGAAATTTTGACGCCGGCGATCTCGCGCAAGAATGCGTTCACCTCCCGCGCGGTCACGCCGCGCACCGTGCCGCTCTCGGCCCGGTACTGAAACAAGCGGCGTCCGGGCAATCGCCGCAGCAGGGTGATGACCCTTGCGAGGCGCGGCGCCGCGAATTCCTTGGTGACGATCTTTCCGCCCTTCGAGCGAAACCTCAGGCTGATCGCCTCGCCATAAATCGAGACATTCGATTTGAGCAACGTCGCCGCCCCGCGCGTGCCGTGCAGGCGCCTATAATCCTCGCCTCCAGGCCTTATGGCGCTGCACGCGACGAGCTCGATCACGGCCGCGCATGCAAACTCCCGAGTCTGTTGGTCCGCCGCAAGGTACTGGCCGATACTCCTTCGCACCTGCGGCAATGCATGCGCGAGCCGAGCGAGCCGGCGCGCCTTGCGGCTCTCGCGCACATCTTCCCATTGCGGGTGATAGCGGTATTGCAGGCGCCCTGCGGCATCGCGTCCGACGGCCTGCAAATGTGCCGCCGGGTCGGCCGCATAGAGCACGTCCTGATAGGCCGGCGGCACGGCCAGGCGGGCGAGCCGCCGGACGATCCTTGGATTCTGGATGGGCTGCCGGTCGTTTCCGATATAGATCCAACCTCTGCCGGAGCGGCGACGTCGAATCGATAACGCATCGGTGGTGACGTATCGCAAGCCGAGCCGCTTCGCCAGCGCGATGGCGTGCGGCGTCGCGCCGTTTCGGGATTTTCCGGTCAGGCGTCCGTGTCCGGTTTCTTTCGCTGCTGCATCAGTCACGCCGCATAGACCGAGTTCGGTATCTGCCGCAATTGAAACGCCGGCCGAACAGAATTAGTTCCTCTGCTGCAACAATTGCGGTCGCGACGCGCGTACGACTGCGTCCGGATGTCAGTAGGCCTGCGCGAAGCGCTCATATGCTTTCCGCACGGCCTCTTTGCCATACGCGCGCTCGAGGCGGCGAACGGCAAAGTGACCTCGAGCCACCTCCTGGAAATGTTCGATGAACGCGTAGTTCACGGCAGCGCCTCCGAGGGCACCGACGAGCGGAATGGCTTGCGCCGCGAGCTTCTGCGTGACCACCAGTCCAAAGCGAGATGCGACCTGGGTGATAAAGCGCACGAGAATTGGGCCGCCCTCTTCGATAACGCCGCGCTCGACGATAAATCTCGCGGCCTGCGTGACGCTTTTCGCCAGCATGCCGCGCACGGCAAAATATCCGCTTTCGGATGCGTCGGCTGAACCGGGTCGTCCGCCCAATGCGAACACTTGCACACACGAGAGTGCCGCTTCCGGGTCGGACAGATCTTCGCCCTCGCTTCGCGCAATTTCCGCAATCGACCTCAGCATGATGATCGTGGAAACGGGAAGCTCGATGGGGAGCGTTGCCAAACCGAAGGCGCCGCCCGCGGCGCCGGAGGCGGTGGCCAAGGCCTTATGGAAGAGCTGCGATCCCGCGCGAGGGGTATGGTGCATGGTCCGCAGCGCGACCGCGAGCGCCATCTCCAGTGCCTTGGAGGTGGCAGCCGTGATCGCCTGCGAGGCGGAAGCGGGGAGCGCGTATCCAATGAGTTCGATCGGCTTGCCGACCATGTTGGTGAGCCGCGCGGCAAAGTCCGGATGTTCAAGCGAGGCAACAGCTCTTCGCAGGGCTGCCAGATCGTCTTCGGTCATGCCGGCAAAATCCAACATTGGTTGCGCTCCTCATCGGCCTGCGAGCGCGCGCTTGGCGGCGGCTTGGTGCAGGGAAGGGGCGTTGATCCGCCCACGGCGGTCACGCCAAGCCATACGGAGCCGTGGGGCTGCTGTTGAATGAGCCGCAATGCTCCTGCAAAACCCTTCACTTCGCGCGAATTGGAATCGAATGCGGGCGTAGAGAAGAAAAAGCCCGATCATCGTGAACACAAGCGAGCGCGCGACGAAACCAAATCGTCCCAGCGCTACGACCAGTCGCCGCTCCTTCGCTTCAAGTTCCAGCGGACGCCTGAACTCTCCCCAGACTCCAGCAATGCCGATGCCAAGACCGATCGCTGCTGTCGCCGCGCCGATCGCCCCGACGATCCATTGCCCGAACGGCTTGGCCACGACCCAAGCCGTCCAGTCATGCGCGATCTGATCGCTAGTGCCGCTGCGGTCGGAGCCCAACATCGTGTTCAATGCCACGGCGGCGAAGCCCACGTAGAACACGGCGGCAGCCCCATAGACGGCGCGGCGGATGAGCGCCTTGACGTCATGTCCGCAGTGATCGGCATCAAGCAAGGCCTGCGCCAACCACCAGGCAGCAAAGCAAACGAGACCGGCGGCGACCACGGCAACGAGGACGTGGCCGAAGGGCTGCGCCAGGAGGGCGCGGAGCGCGTCTTTGGTATCGATCGCCTGGTGATGGGCCCCCATCGCCGCCAAGACCGCAAACGCTCCGAGAATCAAGAACACGATCCCCCGTGCCGCGTAGCCGATCCGCGCTACCCATTCAAACACTGGTCGCTCGCGCATGGTCCTGGCGGTCGTCGCTTGGTCTCCTACCGTCTCAACGGTTCTGCTGGACGCGCGTTCCGTCGCGCCTCTGCTGGACGCCGAGACAGGCACAGCAACCATGGGCCAGCGACCAATGCGACAGGCCCTCGACCGCGACGGAACTTGCACTTCTCGCTGGCATTAAACCGATACTGGGGGTCCGCCCCGGTGGGCTTGACGCGAACCGCTCAGCGAGCTTGAGTTTTCTGCGGGCGGCTGCGATGTCGCTCCGCCAAAGTCCTCTCAAGACGATGTATGACAAAACGATTCAAGCTGCATGACCGTGTAAGCTGGAACTCGGAGGCCGGCAGGGTCAGCGGGAGAATCGTCAAGGTGCATACAAAGGACGTGAATTACAAAGGATACGTCCATCACGCCAGCAAGGACGAGCCCCAGTACGAAATCAAAAGCGACAAGACCGACCATGTCGCCCTGCACAAGGGGACCGCCCTGAGGCTCATGCGTCGCTAGTCGACGACCCGGGACAGATGGCACACCCGTTCTTCACCATCGGACATTCAACCCGGCCGGTGGAGGAGTTCGTCGACCTGCTCAAGGGAGCGCAGGTCGGATGCGTGGTCGATGTCCGCACCGTCCCGCGCTCGCGCACCAATCCGCAATACAATCGCGATGTCCTTCCCGAAACGCTGGCCCGATTCCAGATCGGATACGAGCACATCGCCGCGCTCGGCGGCTTGCGCGCGAGGACGCAAGAGGTTGCGCCGGAGGTGAACGCGTTCTGGCAAAACCAGAGCTTTCACAACTATGCCGACTACGCGCTCACCCCGCCGTTCCATGACGGTCTCGCGCGGCTGCGCGCGCTCGGACATCAACGGCGCTGCGCGATCATGTGCGCGGAAGCGGTGTGGTGGCGATGTCATCGCCGCATCATTGCGGACTACCTGATCGCCGCCGGCGAGACCGTCTTTCACATTCTCGGCAGGGATCGCATCGAGCCGGCGCGCATGACCGATGCGGCCAAGCCGCGTCCGGACGGATCGCTAAGGTACGCCGCAGCAGCCGCCCGCTGAACTCAGCTTGGATTTGACCCTTTGAGTTTGGTCGGAGCGCCGAGATTTGAACTCGGGACCCCCAGTCCCCCAGACTGGTGCGCTAACCGGGCTGCGCTACGCTCCGACCGAGGCCGAGACTATAAATTCGATGGCGATTGGTCGCAACACGTTGAGAGACATGCCGATGAAATCGCGCATGCTTCTGGCTATGCGGAAATTGACCTCCTAATCCTGATGGGTCTTATTGGATCACCGATGTTTGATGTTGACCCGTCCCTAGGGCCAACAATTTGATCGACGAAGGCCGGGCAGGGGACCCCAGCAGAAATTGTAAGATTTCGCGATTGTACCTTACAGCAGTGCCCTTAAATTCATGCGCTCGCAAAAGTGGCAGACATCATGTTCACGATCATCGCATGCTTTGCTGTAGTCGCTATTGCCGTGTGGACAGACCGGCAATCGGACAAAGAGATGGTCGCAAGGCCGTCTGTGTTCGATGACGATCTCGTTCGCCAGAGCGTTGTTTTCGTCCGGCGAGACTTGAGATTGATCGCATGGGTGCTCGCTGCGATCCTTATCGTGCTCGGGATCATTGCTGACAGGATACATTGACCAATTCAATGATCGGACAATGCGTTTGGTCCCTCGGGGCCAAAATGCGATCGATGACGGCGCGTGATTGTCGGAGGCGTAGCGCAGCCCGATTAACGCATATTCAAAGAAATATCTTTCCAGCGGGGGGCTGGAGCAGCTGAAGAAAGCAATGTCACGTCGTGCACCACCGCCCGCGCTGGATTACGCGGGGTCTGGTCGCGACATCCAGCGAATGAGCGGCATCGCCGGGAGCACCCAGCCGAGCCCCGCGACCACGTAGTAGATCACCTCGATCACGCCGTTGGCCTTGACCAGCGGCGATTGCGCCAATGCCATCGCGAGGAGCGCCCACGTCGCCACTAAGACGATCAGCAGGATCGCACCGATGAGCGGCTGTGGCTGCTGGCGGTCGCGGCCCTGATGTTCGTGACCGTGGTCGTGGGCGGAGCGACGCGGCTCACCGAGTCGGGCCTGTCGATCGTCGAATGGAAGCCGGTGACCGGCGTGATGCCGCCGCTCGATGCGGCCGCATGGCAGGCCGAATTCGGCAAGTACAAGACCATCCCGCAGTACCGCGAGCACAATGCGGGAATGAGCCTAGAGGAGTTCAAGACCATCTATTGGTGGGAATGGACGCATCGCCTGTTGGCGCGGCTCGTTGGTGCTGCCTTCCTCATTCCGTTTCTCTGGTTCCTTTGGCGGGGTTGGATCGAGCCGCCTCTGCGCGCACGCTTGTGGACGATTTTCGCCCTTGGCGCGGCGCTCGGCGCGGTCGGCTGGTGGATGGTCGCCTCGGGCCTCGCTGAGCGTATCAGCGTGTCGCAATATCGGTTGGCGTTTCACTTGACGCTCGCCTGCGTCATCTTCGCCGCCATCGTGTGGACGGCGCAGGGGCTCGTGCCGCGAGCACCCATCGTGGCGCCGACGCGCGTTCGCGCCGGCGCGTTGGCTGTTCTCGCCCTCGTGATCGTTCAAATCTATCTCGGCGCATTGGTCTCCGGGCTGCGCGCCGGCCTCATCTACAACACCTGGCCGCTGATCGACGGGAGCCTGGTGCCCGAAGGTGCGCGCCTGTTCTTTTATTCGCCGCTGTGGCGCAATGTGTTCGAGAACACGCTCACGGTGCAGTTCGATCATCGCATGGCGGCGTATGCGCTGGCGCTGCTCGCGCTACTGCACGCCGCCGACGTCGCGCGCACGCTGAGGGGAGGGGCCGCGCTCACGGCGGCGCTCGCGCTGGCGTCGGCCGTCATCCTTCAGGCCGCGCTCGGGATCGCGACGCTCATCCACCAGGCGCCGCTTGCGCTGGCGCTGCTGCACCAGGCCATGGCCATGGTGGTGCTCGCCATGGCAGTGGTGCACGCCAAGCGCCTCGAGCGGCGCGGGGCGCGCGTCGGCGAGGCCGTGGGCGACACCGTCTTGCGGCACGAGG
>WNGP01004474.1_pt1 | contig 11644 bp, 8 predicted proteins | sample 5407671 | NCBI WGS metagenome assembly WNGP01 (sample SAMN13153381, study PRJNA577476) | soil metagenome | isolation source: 40 cm soil or saprolite under Garry oak tree replicate 2 | place: USA:California | collected 2016-06-15 | reverse complement strand
GTGAGGCCCGGACCGAGGTCGTGACGCTCACCCTCCCAGAACCGGATGGCGGGGTGGGGACGCATCACCCATGCGCGGTCCGCGGCGTGCAGGTAGATCGGCGCCCCGTCGCAGGCCTCGCTCCACTCGACCATCGCCGAGTAGTAGTGCGGGTGCGAGATCGCGATCGCCCTGATCCCGCCGAGCCCTTGCACGGCGTCGGCGATCGCGCCGTCGATCAGCGGGATGCAATCCCACAGCACGTTTCCCGATGTGGCGCGCACCAACAGCGCCCGTTGCCCGATCGCGAACGGGGGCTCGATCCCCACGCCGTCGAGCCCCGGGTCTTCCCGCCGCAGCACGATCCCGTGCCGCTCCCGCAGCCGCTCGAGCGTCGTCCACTGCTGGCCACCCCAGTTCACAAACTGACGCTCGTCTTCGCAGATGGCGCAGCGCGGGGGCGGCTGGTCGGACGCGGCGTGCTGCGTGCCGCAGGTGATGCAGATGTAGTAGGGCACCTCCTCCTAAGAAAACGATTGCTTCGGCTTGACGCCACCACCGGGGCGGACTATTAAGGGGGCCATGAGCGGCGAGGATATCGCCACACAGCTGGCGCGCGAGCGGGCCCTGCGGCAGGCCGAGAAGATGGAGACGGTCGCCCGGCTGACAGGCGCCATCGCGCAGCAGTTCAGCGAAATCCTCGGCGCCATCCTGCGGAGCGCCGGCGGGCTGGCGCGATTGGTGCCGCCCAGCCGCGAACTCGACGACGTGAAGGACACGGCGCAGCGCGGTGCCGACCTGGCGCAGAAGCTGCTGGGCTTCAGCCGCCACCGCACCCTCCACCCCCACCCGCTCAGCCTGAGCGACTTCGTGCGCGAAACCCTCGACGGCGAGCGCCGCCGGCTCTCCGCGAACATCGAGGTCCAGTTCGTGGCGGACGAAGAGGGCGGCGTCGTCGAAGCCGATCCCGACGCCGTCCGGCAGATCCTCCTGAGCCTCGTGACCAACGCCCGCGACGCGATGCCCAAAGGCGGCACGCTGCACGTGGAAGTGCGGCGCATCCGTCTCGACGAGGCCGATCGCTCGCTGCACTCGTGGGTCGAGCCCGGTCCGTACGTCAGCATAGCGCTGAGCGATACCGGCGTGGGGATGGACGCCCAGACGCTGGCGCGGGTGTTCGAGCCGTTCTTCACCACCAAACCCAAGGGAGTGGGAACGGGCCTCGGGATGCCGATGGCCTACGGCCTCGTGAAGCAACACAACGGCTTCCTCCACCTCTACAGCGAGGTCGGTCAGGGCACCACCGCCAAGGTGTACTTCCCCGTCGTGCGCGACAGGGGCAAGGCGCTGGGCGACACCGGGGCCGGCGCGGCTCTGCCGGGCGGAATCGAGACCATCCTCCTGGTGGAGGACGACGCCGCCACACGCGCCGCTGCACGAGAGCTGCTGGAAAAGGTCGGTTACCGGGTGCTCGTGGCCCCCGACGGCCAGCAAGGGCTCGACGCCTACCGTACTCACCGCAGAGCGCTGCACCTCGTGATCACGGACATCGTCATGCCGAAGCTGTCCGGCTTCCAGCTGTATGAGGCCATCAGAGTCGACTCGCAGACGGTGAAGGTACTGTTCATGAGCGGCTTTCCCGCGCCCAACTTCCGGAAATCGATCGGTGGCGATCCCCTGGTCAAGTTCGTCACGAAGCCGTGGACGGTGAACGAGCTGCTCGAGCAGATCCGGCTGCTCCTCGACCCCGCCGCCCCTTGAGCCGGGGGATGCGACTCGCTTCTCTCGCCTGCGTCCTGACAGTCGCGGCTGGAGCCGCGCGGCCAGCGGTCACGCAGACGGTGCCTCCGTCGAGCGCGTTTGGTGCCCTGCGCTGGCGACTGATCGGGCCCCACCGCGGTGGCCGCGTGCTCGCGGTAGCGGGCGTCTCGGGCGACGCCGCGACCTTCTATTTCGGTGCCGTTGACGGCGGGGTGTGGCGCACCGCCAACGCCGGCGTCACCTGGGACCCGCTGTTCGACGGCCAGCCGATCGCCTCCGTCGGCGCCCTCGCCCTCGCCCCCTCCGACCCCAGGATCATCTATGTGGGCACGGGCGAGGCCTCGATCCGCTCGGACATCACCTACGGCGCCGGCGTCTACAAGTCCACCGACGGCGGCGCGCACTGGCAGTCCTTGGGCCTCGAGGACACGCGGCACATCGGGAAGATCCTTGTGGACGCGACGAACCCCGACGTGGTGCTGGTGGCGGCGCTGGGACACGCCTACGGCGCCAACGCCGACCGCGGTGTGTTCCGCTCCACCGACGGCGGCCGCACCTGGAAAAAAGTCCTCTACAAGGATCCCGACACGGGCGCCATCGACTTGGCGGCCGATCCCCGCGACCCCCAGGTCGTGTTCGCCGCCCTGTACCAGGCCCGCCGCGCGCCGTGGGAGCAGTACGCCCCGGACGAAGGACCGGGGAGCGGCCTGTACAAGTCGACCGACGGCGGCGCAACCTGGACCGCGATCACCGGGCACGGCCTTCCCCAAGGGCCGCTGGGCCGCATCGGACTCGCGGTCGCGCGCGGGAGGGGAGGAGCGCGCGTCTACGCGTTGATCGGCGCGAAGACGGGAGCGGGGCTGTACCGCTCGGACGACGGCGGCGCCACCTGGCAACTCGCGGGGAGCGATCCCCGCCTCACCAGCCGCAACTGGTACTTCTGCCGCGTCACGGTCGACCCCCAGGATCCCGACCGCGTCTACGTGCCCAACGTATCGCTGCTCGTCTCCACCGACGGAGGGCGGACGTTCACCGTCCTCAAGGGACAACCGGGCGGGGACGATTACCACGAGCTGTGGGTGGATCCTCGGGCGCCGGGGCGCATGATCGTGGGAAGCGACCAGGGCGCGGTGATCTCCCTCGACGGCGGGCGCACCTGGAGCAGCTGGTACAACCAGCCGACGGGCCAGTTCTACCACGTGGTCACGGACGACGCCTTCCCCTACCGCGTGTGCGGCGCCCAGCAGGACGCGGGGACGGCGTGCCTCGCGAGCCGCAGCGACTTCGGGGAGCCCACGTTCCGCGACTGGGCCCCGATCGGCGCGGGCGAGAGCGGCTACATCGCACCGGACCCGCTCGACCCCGACGTGGTCTACGGCGGGGACACCTACGGCGACGTGCACCGCTTCGACCGGCGCACGGGCCAGTCGCAGGACATCTCGCCCTGGCCGTTCCCCAGTTTCGGTTTGCCGATGCCGCGGCGGAAGCTGCGCTTCACCTGGACGTCGCCGCTCGTGTTCGATCGCGTGGACCGGCACTCACTCTACCTCGGCGCGCACCTGGTGCTGCGCACCAGGGACGGGGGCCTGCATTGGGAGGCCATCAGCCCCGACTTGACGGGGGCAGGCGGGGAGGGGACGGCCGCGCCCGACACGGGGCCGACCACGGTCGCGAACGCCGCGGCGCGCGGCTACGGCGTCATCAACGCGATCGCACCCTCGCCGCTTCGCGCGGGACTGCTCTGGGTCGGCTCGGACGACGGACTCATCTACCGGACCAGCGATGCTGGCCGGGGGGGACACTGGGTCAACGTGACGCCCGCCGGCGTGCTTCCCTGGAGCACCGTCAGCCTGCTCGAAGCCTCGCCCTTCGACACCGCGGTGGCCTACGCAGCCGTGGAGCGCCACCGGGTCGATGACTTCGCGCCGTACATCTATCGCACCCGCGACGGGGGCGCGCACTGGACGCGCAGCGACTCAGGGATCGCGCCGCTCGCGTACGTGCAGGCGGTGCGCGCCGATCCAGTGCGGCCCGGGCTGCTCTACGCCGGCACCGAGACGGGCGTGTACGTCTCCTTTGACGACGGCGACCACTGGCAGGCGCTCCAGCTCAACTTGCCGACGGTCTCGGTGCGCGACCTCGCGGTCCACGGTCGCGACCTGATCGCGGCGACACACGGCCGGGCCTTCTGGATCCTCGACGACGTGACGCCCCTGCGGCAGCTGAGCGATTCCGCGCTGCGCGCCCCGGCCTATCTGTTTGCGCCGGCGCCCGCCGTGCGGCTGCGCCGCAGCGTCAGCAACGACACGCCGCTCCCTCCCGAAGAGCCGCACGGCGCCAATCCGCCCGCCGGCGCGGTGATCGACTACTGGCTGCACGCGGTCCCCGCGCCCGCAGGCCCTGTGACGCTCGAGATCCTGGACGCTCAGGGGGGCCTGGTGCGCAGTTTCTCGAGTGAGCTCCGCGCCGCGCCGCCCACGGAGCCACCGCAGATCGCGGACGAGTGGCTGCCGCGTGTGGAGACGCCGACCCGCAATGTCGGCCTGAACCGTTTCGTGTGGGACCTGCGCTACGCGCCGCCGCCCGCCGAGCGGTACGGCTACAGCATCGCCGCCATCGCGGGCCAGGGCACCGTGGCCGAGCCGCAGGGGCCGCTGGTCCTGCCGGGCGACTATCAGGTGCGACTGGGCGTTGGGGGGCGGACCCACGCGCGCGTGCTGCGCGTCGTGCTCGATCCGCGGGTACACGTGGCCGATTCCGCGCTCGCCGCCCAGGTGCGGCTGGCGCGGGAGATCGGGAACGCGATGGGTGAGGCCTACGGGCTGCAGGGGAGGGTCCGCGGTCTCGGGGCCCGGGTCGCCGCGCGGGCGGCGGCGACGGACAGTCTCGCGCGGACGGTCGGAGGCGTGAGCGCCGCCCTCGCTTCGCTCGAGACGGCAGTCCAGAGCGCCGATCGGGAGCCCACCCAGCAGATGCGAGACGTGTTTGCGGAGCTGCGCGAGCAGTTGAACGCCGCACTCTCGCGCTGGCAGCAGCTGGCGCGCTGAAAACCCCGCGCGTGCGCCACGTCACACATCGCATCACGAGCGGCCGCAACTCCTTAGGCGCGAGACCGAAGCGCGCGTAGCCCGCGTCACCCACCGCAGATGGCGCGTTCCTATCTTCCCCTCCGCGCCCCGCGCCCTACCAGGACCTGATTAGAGCCGCAGCAACCCTGGGCACATGCAAGGCTCGGCCTTGTCCCTTAGGGGGTGCCTATGTTCCGCCGCTCCAGCCTACTCGCTTTCGTGTCGCTGGCGAGCCTGGCGCTCGCAAACTGCGAGCAGCCGACCGACAGTCGACCCGCGTCTCTGCAAGCGGACGCCACTACCAGCGGCCCCACGCTGACCTACTTGGCCAGCCGCGCGGACTTCACCGCGCAGTTCCCCGATCTGCCGCTGGAGGGCTTCGAAGCCGGCAACGTGGCGGACGGCGGCGTGGTTGGCTGCCCGGGACCGCTCGACGCGACCAGTAACAATCGCTGCTTCGCTCCAGGCGGCATCAAGCCGGGGATTCAGTTCAACTCCGACCACGCCTACAGTCAGAATGAAGGCGGGCAGGAGGTCGCACTCATCGGGCGCGGCTTCAGCGGAGTAGCTCCCTCGAAGCAGCTCGTCGCCACCTTTGACGTCGACGCGCTGCTCATCGACTTCACGACGACGGTCACCGCCGCCGGCATGGACCTGGTGTCGTACAGCAACGACACCTGTCAGATCGACGTCTTCGGCACGAACGGCGTGCTGCTCGGCTCCACCACGGCGCCCTGCACCGGGGCGGGCAGCTTCTGGGGCGTTAGTTCGTCCCAGCCCATCACGCGGATCCGCGTCTACTCACCCACCAACCGGTTTGAAGGAGTCGACAACGTCTCCTTCGGCGCGGCGGCGCAGGCCGTTCCTCCCATTGCCGCGGCGGGCGGTCCCTACAGCGGGGTGGAAGGCGACACGGTCCAGTTCGACGGCAGCGGGTCCTCCGACCCGGGCGGTGCTGCCTTGACGTTCCAATGGGACTTCGGCGACGGGACGCAAGGCTCAGCCGGTGAGAGGCCTCGCCACGCGTACGCCGACAACGGCAGCTACACGGTGACGCTCGCGGTTTCGAACGGCACGCTGACGAGCACTGCCACGACGACGGCGACGATCGCGAATGTCGCACCCACCCTGGGGAGCATCACGGGATTGCCGATCGATCCGGTGCAGGTCGGCACGTCGCTCACAGCCGGCGCCAGCTTCACCGACCCCGGCATTCTCGATACCCACAGCGGCATGATCGACTGGGGGGACGGCGCTCCCTCGACCTGCGTCGTGATCGAGGTCAACGGCTCCGGCTCGGTTGCCTGCAGCCACACGTACACGAGCGCGGGGGTTTATACCGTCACTCTCAGGGTTAGCGACCAGGACGGCGGTGCCGCGCAGTCGGTCTTCCAGTGGGTCGTCGTGTTCGACCCGGTGACCGCGTTTGTCACGGGCGGCGGGTGGTTCGACTCGCCCGCCGGGTCTTACACTGCCAACACGAGTCTCACAGGCAAGGCGAGCTTCGGGTTCGTGGCGCGCTACAAGAGCGGCGCGGCGACTCCGAGCGGGAACGCGGAGTTCAAGTTCCCGGCTGCGGGGGTCACGTTCCACGCCACGAGCTTCGACTGGCTGGTGATCGCGGGCTCCAAGGTGCAGTTGAAGGGGTCCGGGACGATCAACGGGGCGGGGGACTTCGGGTTCCTGCTCACCGCCGTGGACGGCGCCGTGAACGGCGGGCACGGCGGCAACGACACCTTCCGCATCAAGATCTACGACAAGGTGACGGGGGGCGTCATCTACGACAACAACATGGGTAGCGGTGACGGCACGCCGGCCAGCACCGTGCTGGGCGGCGGGAGTATCGTCGTTCACCAATAGCCGCGCGCTTGCCTGCGGCGCGGAGGGCGGTAGGGGCAGTCACCCTACCGCCCTTCGAAGGTCAGGACCACCTTCCCGATGTTGCGGCGCTCGTGGAGGTAGCGGTGCGCGGCCGCGGCCTCCGCTACGGGGAACGCGCGATCGACCCGCGGGCGGATCCGGCCCTCGCGGGCGTAAGCGAGGAGCGCCTCGATCTGGGGATAGAGGATCTGCTCGGCCGTCCACAGGTGCCCCAGGTTGACGCCGGCGACGGCGCGATTGTCGTTCATGAGCGCCATGGGACCGAAGCGCGGCCACCGCAGCACATTCCAGAGGACGCCGAGCAGGTTGCGACGCCCACCGCTCGACAGCCCCGACGCGCCAAAGCAGACGAGCCGTCCCGCCGGCGCGAGCAGCGAGTAACCCCGGCGCCACGAGTCTCCCCCCACGGCGTCGAGCACGACATCGACGCCGCCGGGCGCGAGGCCGCGCACGGCGTCGGGCCAGCGCGGATCGCGGCCGTCGACGGGCTCGACACCGTAGGTCCGCAGGACGTCGTGCTTGCCGGGCGAGGCGAGCCCGATGATCCGGAGGCCTAGGATCCGGCCCAGCTCCGCCACCGCGAGTCCGACACCGCCCGCGGCGGCGTGGACCAGGACCGTTTCCCCGGGACGGGCGGCGGCGGCGCGCACCAGCAAATGATGCGCGGTGAGATAGACGACGGGGAGCGCGGCGCCCTCCTCGAAGCTCCATCCCTCGGGCAGGGGGAATGCCCGCGCCGCGGGCACCACCACCAGCTCGCTCTGCCCGCCGAACCGCGTCAACGCGGTGACGCGGTCGCCCTTCCGCGGTGCGGCGACGCCGCTCCCGACAGCGTCCACAATCCCTGAGGCCTCGTACCCGACGACCACGGGTGGCTTCGGGGCGTCGGGGTAGAGGCCCTGGCGGGCGAGCAGATCGGAGAAGTTCACGCCCGCCGCGCGGACGCGCAGGCGCACCGCGCCCGGCGTGACCGGTGGGTCGGGCGCCTCGCGCACGGTCAACACTTCCGGCGGTCCGTAGCGGGGAATCACGAGCTGCTTCATGGAGCGCTGCGCGCGATCGGCCGGATCAGGAGCCCGCTCGTGGAGACGCGCACCTGGAACGCCGCCGGCGTCGCCACGGTGACGAACGTTGCCGAGCCGTATTCCGCGTCCACGAGCGGGCCCAGCAGCTTCCAGCGGCGCGCCAGCTCGAACAGGTCGACCGGCTTGGGTCGCGTCAGGGAATACACCGTGCGCGGGCGGCTGCGTTCCTCGGCCACCAGGTTGTAACGGCCCGCAACCCGGTCGAGCTCGTAAGCGGTGTGCAGCCCTACCAGATTGACCAGTGGGTGCCACTTGAGGATGTGCGCGTCCACGTAGAAGGCATCGCCCGCGAGGTCGTACATCGCGAGCCGCCGGTCGGGGAGCCGGATCGTGGCGCGGAAGCGCTGCGGGCCGACCGGCTCGGTCGAGACGGTGGCCGCCACCTCCTCAAAGGTGAGCGCGCGGTAGCCGAGGACGCCGACGGCGGCCGTCGCCCCGAGCGCGGCGAACGCGATGCAGAGCAGCCCGATCGCCGCCGTCCCGAGACTGCTCATCCACCGGCCGCGCCGCCACACCCGGGCAGCCGCGCGCAGGAAGATGAGGGCGGCCACGCCTGACACGAAGGCGATGACGAAGAGCGGTGTCGGCACGGGCTCAACATGCACCGACACCATTTCACGCGGAAGGCGAGAGGAGGAGCGGGAAACAGGATTCGAACCTGTGCTTCGACCCCCGGACGGGTCGTGCTCTGCCGCGCTGAGCTATTCCCGCGAAGCGCTGCGGGGAGCAAGCCACCATCAAGCGCCCAGGACGCCAAGAGTGGCGATCCGGACCATGCGAGATGGTCAACTCGGTTGGCGTGCTCCCCCCAGGTGTTCTCGAGAACAAGCAAGTCCGGTGCCACTGCGAGCCGCCCGCCTGTCGTTGTGGGACGGTGACGACGCGCGGACGGTCGTAGCGGGGCCGCGACTGGTGTAACGACAGGCCGCTACAGCCGCTTGCTTGATTTCCCGTAACGGACTCCGTATATGTAGCCCGCCCTTGTCGTTAGGCGTGTTCTCATGCAGCCCTCACGCAACGTGCGGCGGCTCGCGCTCGTCGTCGGTGCCGCCCTCGCTCCAGTGGCGTGCAACCTTGCGGACGTCTTCCAGTCCCCGGGCGTCGAGCCGGTCGTCATCAGCTACACCGGTGACACTGTGATTACGCGCGGTACGACCGTGCCGCTCGCGATCGTCGTGCTGGCGGGCGGTGTCGCTGTTCCCGAGCCTCGCTTGAGCGTCGCTGCCACGGACACGACCATCCTGCAGGTGACGCCGGGCCAGGACTCGCTGATCGCCCTCAAGACCGGGACCGACACGCGCACGATTACGTTCGTGAGCTCCATGCTCACCGACAGCGCCCGCACGCTGGCGCAGCCCGTGCGCGTCAAGCCGTGAAATGCTTCAACTGTGGGGCCGAGGTGCAGCCGCCAGCGCAGTTCTGTGGGCACTGCGGCACTCGGGTCGGCGACCCGCACGAAGAGACGCTCATGGTGCCGGCCGAGGATCAAGGGGACTTGGTGCGCCGCTTGGGCATGATGCTCGCGGGGGAGTACGAAGTCGAGCACGAGCTCGCGCGCGGCGGCATGGCGGTGGTGCTGAAAGCCACCGAGGTGGGGCTGCGGCGCGCGGTGGCATTGAAGGTCTTGCCCCCCGACGTCGGGCTCACCCCGCGGGCGGTCGAGCGGTTCAAGCGCGAAGCGCGCATGGTGGCCGAGCTCGATCACCCGAATATCATCCCGGTGTATCGCGTGGGCGATGCGGGCGGCGTGCTGTACATCGTGATGCGCTTCATCGAGGGACGGTCCTTGGGCGCCATTCTCGAGGCCCAGGGGGCGCTGCCGGTGCCGGTCGTGCTGCATGTGCTGCGGGGAGCCGCCCGCGCCCTCGCCTATGCACACGATCGCGGTATCGTGCACCGGGACGTCAAGGGCGCCAACATCCTGGTCGATCGCGATGGTCGCATCCTGGTGACCGACTTCGGTGTCGCGCTGCGGTCCGCGGACATCACACTCACGGTGGACGGGACGGTGATCGGTACGCCGCCGTTCATGAGCCCGGAGCAGTGCAAGGGTGAGCGCGCCGGCCCGCAGAGCGACCAGTATTCGCTCGGGATCGTCGCCTTTCAGATGCTGACGGGAACCGTCCCCTTCCACGCCGAGACGCTCGCGGGGATGATGCAGCACCACTTCTTCACGCCGGTGCCCGACGTCTCCGGGATGCGCGATGACATCCCGGGCGCGCTGGTCGACGTGCTGCATGTGGCCCTGGCGAAGGAGCCGGCCGCCCGCTACCTCTCGACGCGGGACATGCTCGCGGCCATCGAAGCGGTTCCCTTCTCCGAGTCGGACCGCCGGGAGAGCGAGCAGGCGCTGCGCTCGCTCGCCGCCGGTCGGCCGGGCGACCCGATCGCCACGCGGCCGGCGCCGCCTCTCGCAGACCCCTCGGACCTCACCGTGCGGATGCCGGCGCGGCGGCAGCGACGGACGGTGCGGTGGGCGGGCGTCGCCGCCGTGCCCGTCCTCGCCGCCGGGGCGCTGTGGTGGGCCGGCCGCAGCCGCGGCGCGGTCGTCCTGCAGCCGGACACCGCCGCAACGCAAGCGGCAGCCGCCACCGGGAAGCTGCGGCTGCTCACGACCCCCCCCGACGCCGCGATTCTGATCGACGGTCGCCAGGTGGGAATCGGCAGCGTCTTCGACGTCGACGTGGCCGCCGGATCGCGCCAGCTGAGCATCCGGGCTGCGGGCTACGTCACCCTCGACACCACCATCGTGGTCCCCGAGGGCAGCACGCTGTCGCTCGGCCGCCTCGCGCTGCGCAGTCGGGCTGGCGGCACGTGAAGCTGGCGCTTCGCGCGGGCGTGCTCGCCGGCACCTTGGCCACCTCGCTCGCGGCCCAGAGTCGCAGCGCCGACGTGCTGCAGCAGGCGACCCAATTCTACGAGCGACTCGACGTGGAGCACGCGTTGACGCTGCTGCGACAGATCGTGTCGCCCAACTGGGGGTCGGACGTGAGCGCGACGCAGCGCGTGGAGGCATACAAGTACCTCGGCGCCTGCCTCGCGCTCACCGGGAAGCCCGACTCCGCGGTGGTCTACTTCCGCGCGGCAGTGGAGCGGGATCCCTTTGCCGAGCTCGATCCCAATCGCTTCACCCCCGCGCAGGTGCGGCTGTTCGGGGAGGCGCGCCGCCGCACCTTCGCCGTGGCGGTTCGGCCGATCAGGAGCGAGCGGATCGATCCCCGCACGGCACACCTGTCCTTCACCGTCGTGAGCACCCACGCCGCGGCGCTCCAGGCGGAGCTGCGGGCGGCGAGCGGTTCGTCGAGGGTCGCGCTGTTCAGCGGCGGGAGCGAGGGTCTGCGAGAGATCCGCTGGGACGGGCTCCAGGCCGACGGCCGCCTGGCGCCCCCCGGTCGCTATGCGTTCGTGCTGACCGGCCGCAGCCAGCTGCTCGACCGGTCGGACTCGGCGCGGGTCTTCTTCGACCTGGGGCACGAGATGGCGCCGCTCGAGGACACGCTGCCAAACCTCGCTGCCGATAGCCTGCTACCGGAGCGACGCCCGACGTCCGGCGCCACGGACGACCTGATCAAGGGTCTCGTCGTCGCCGGTGCCGCGGCCTTCATAGCCGGCGTTCTCCCCAACCGTGAGCTGGGCGGCGGCATGCGAGGCGGGGCTGCGGTCATCGCCGGCGCCGCGACCGTGAGCGGCGTCGTCGCATTCGTCGTAGGTCGGAGGCACGGTGGCATCCCCGAGAACATCGCCGCGAACGATCGCCGGCGCGCCGAGCGCGCGGCCCACAATGCCGCGATCCAGAGCCGCAACGCGGCCAAGGTCGCTGGCACGATTCTCGTGGTGAGCCCCGCCGCCGGCACCAGCCCGTGAGGCGCG
>WNGP01015339.1_pt1 | contig 11645 bp, 8 predicted proteins | sample 5407671 | NCBI WGS metagenome assembly WNGP01 (sample SAMN13153381, study PRJNA577476) | soil metagenome | isolation source: 40 cm soil or saprolite under Garry oak tree replicate 2 | place: USA:California | collected 2016-06-15 | reverse complement strand
GCGAGGTAGACGACGAAACGGGCGAGAGTGACGACGGCCGGGGTCTTGGGGCCGGTGGGGTTGGTGTAGTGCACCTCGCCATAGCCCCCGACGGTGGTGTGCTCCTGCGCGGCGAGGATCCGGACGGGACCGGGCGCCATGACAACAAAAACGCCCCACCCGACGAGCGTCCGCATTACGACTCCGTGGCAAGGCTAGTTGAGAATAGATATCAAGTAGATATACCCGAATTTAAAAGTCGGGATTCGGAGGGTCAAGCAGCCATTATTCTTGTGCCAACTATGTCGCTCATTCTCGTCGCCCTGGTCCTGTTCCTCGCGGGCGGGCTCGGCTGGGGAGCGCTCCATCTGAAGCGGCGCCTCGAGCGGAGCGAGCGCGACCGGCGGCGGGCGGCAGACGAGCTGAACCGCCGCCTCTCCGAGCTGTTCTCCCTCCAGGAGCTCTCGTACATCCTCGCGGGCTCCTTACAGCTCGACCGCATCGTCGAGCAGGTGGTGCGCTATGCGATGCGGTTCCTCGACGCGCAAGGAGCGCTGGTCGCGCTCGCGCCAGAGGGAGAAGAGGGAGGCGAGCGCCCCCTCCGCATCACCGCGGCCGAGGGGACCCTGGTGGGACTCGCCGGGCGTGCCGTGGCTCCGTCCGATCCCGGCCTCGTCGCGCGCTCGCTGAACCGCGAGCGGCTCGAGCTCGTCCGCAGCTCCAGCGGCGAACCGACGCGCCTCCTGGAGGACGTGGCGGTGGACTCGGCCGCTGCGGTGTCCCTGCGCGCGCACGGGGTCGTCGTCGGCACGCTGGTCATCGCGAATCCCCGGGACCGCGCGTTCGCCCCCGAGGATATGCGGCTGCTCTCTACCGTGGCCACGCACGCCGCGATCGTGATCGCCAACGCCCGGTTCTTCCAGATGGTACAGCATGCCAAAGAGCAATGGGAGACCGCGTTCGACGCGCTGTCGGAGGGGATCGCCGTGGTGGACGACCATGGCTGCATCCGCCGCGCCAACCGCGCGCTCGCGGCCATGCTCGGCGCGCCGATCCCGGCCGTGATCGGCTGCGACCTGGGCGAGGCGCTGCTCGGCCCCTCCCCCGCTCTGGTCGAGCTGCTCGTCGCGGCGCGCGAGGGAAATCGCGTGCAGCCGGTGGTGCTCCGGTCGGCGACCCGTTCGATCCGCGTCAACGCTGCCCGCATTCCGGCCTCCGCCCCCGCCCCCGCGCACGACCACAGCGTCGTGGTGCTGGTCGAGGACGTGACGGATCAGCAAGCACTGGAGGCACAGCTGATCCAAAGCGAGAAGCTCGCCGCGGTGGGGCAGCTCGTCTCGGGCGTGGCGCACGAGCTCAACAACCCTCTCACGTCTATCGCCGGGCTGTCCGAGCTACTGCTCGAGCAGCAGGAGCTCGGCACGAAGGACCGCGGGCACCTGCGCGTGATTCACGAGCAGGCGGATCGCGCGGGACGGATCGTGCGCAACCTGCTGACGTTCGCGCGCAAGGGACCCGGGGAGCAGGCGGCCGTGGACTTGAACGACGTGATCCAGCGCACGCTGCTCCTCATGAGCTACGACCTCGACCTCAAGGACATCACGATCGAAAAGAACCTGGCGCCCCTCCCCCCGGTGCTGGGCGACCGCCACGCGCTGCAGCAGGTCGTGATCAACCTGCTCAACAACGCGGCGCAGGCCGTCGCCGAGAACCCGCCGGAGCGGCCGCGCGTGATACTGCTCACCACCTGGGTGGACGACCGGGTGCGCATGCGGGTCACGGACTCAGGAGCCGGAATCGCGGACGCCGTGCTGCCGCACATCTTCACCCCGTTCTTCACGACCAAAGAGCCGGGCCAAGGGACCGGGCTCGGGCTCTCGATCACCTACTCCATCGTGGACGCGCATGGCGGGCGGATCACGGTCGAGCGGCCCACGGAGGGCGGCGCCGCGTTCATGGTGGACCTACCGCTCGCGTCGATCGATGCCGAGCGGCATGGCACGCCTGAGCCACAAGTCGTCGCACCACCCCCCCCCGCGGCGACGCGCTCCATCCTTCTGGTGGACGAGGATCCCGCGGTGCGACGCATGGTCAAAGCGCTGTTCGGACGCGACGGGCACAGGGTTGAGGTGGCGCGCAATCCGCAACATGCGCTCGACCTCGTGCGTACCCGCGCCTTTGATCTGATCCTCGTCGATTCCGAGGCGCGGGCGCAGGACCATCTGTTCGTGGAGCAGCTGGTAGAGTCGCAACCCGAGCTCAAGGACCGCGTGCTGGTCGCACGGGGAGACCTGCCGCCCGCGGCCGAGGAAGAGCTGGCGCGGCTGAGCCTGCACTACGTCCGCAAGCCCTTCAACCTCCGCGACCTGCGGGACGAAGCCGCCCGGGTGTGGGCGGCACACCCCAGCGACGCTAGCGGCGCGCCCGCTTGAGTCGCCGTGCCTTGCGGGACGAGGCCGGCCCCCGGCGCGCTGCCGCCACGCTGTCGTAGGCCTCCGCCGGCCACCCGAACGTGGCGAGATTCACGGCTCCGCCGGGGGCGAATTTCACGCCCTCCCGCAACAGCAGCGCGCGCTGCAGCACGCTGTTGTGGTCGGCGCCCGACAGGGAGATGCGGCCCGCGGCGTTGAGCACGCGCCACCAGGGTACGTCGGAGTCATCGGGTAATGCCGAGAGGGCCCAACCGACCGTGCGCGCGGCGCCCGGCCGACCGGCCAGGCGCGCCACGAGACCATAGGTCGCGACCCGACCCTTGGGAATGTGGCGCACGACCTTGTAGATGCGGTGATAGAACGGGTTCACACGCCGCCGCTGCGCAAGAAGGTCCCGAGTGGCCCAACCTACACGACAGCTAGCATACCCGCAGAACGTCCTCGAGCAAGCCCGCCTCCCCGGAGCCCAGGATTGACAAAACGTCGTCCAGTGCTCTGCGCTCCCGGGGCCAGGAGAACCGCGCGCCTGCCTCCCGCGCCTCGAGCCACTCGGCGCGATCGTGCTCCGCCGAGTGCCGCACGACCGCACGACCGTCCACGACGCCGGCGAACACGGGAATCAAGACGATTTCGTTCGTCTGGTGTCGGTAGAACGCCTCCACGCGCGACACATTGTAGAATCGCAGGGGGTCGAGGCCCGTCTCTTCGTGCAGCTCGCGCAGCGCCGCCTGCACCGGCGTCTCGCCGGGCTCGATGTGGCCGTGCACCGTCTCCCACGACCCCGGGGAGCGACCACCCGCCGCGCGTCGCAGCACCAGTACCTCGAGTCCCGACCCGCCGGGTCGAAGCAGGTAGGCATCGATGAAGTCCACTCGAATGTCGGTCAAGTCGCGCCTCAGCGCCGTCGGCCCAGCACCGCCTCCAACCGTGCCGATAGCGCCCGCGCCGCGAGCGCAGGTGGGACAGCACGCCGTAGCCGTCCAGGCCGGGCATGTTGAGATCGAGCACGATGATGTCCGGGCCCACCCGGTCGACCTGATCGAGTGCCTGCACGCCGTCGCGCGCCTCGGAGACGATGTAGCCGTCTCGCTCGAGCAGATCCTTCACGACCTTGCGCAGACTGTCCTCGTCGTCCACGAGGAGCACCTTGCGTGCCGGCATTCCGTGCGGCCCCGACACCCGTGGCGGTTCGGGCTCTTCCAGCAGCTCGAAGTGCGCCGTCAGCTCCTCGGGGGCGATCGTGTGCGCCGGCTCCGCGAAGCCCAGGGCCGCGCCCTGCGACGCTGCGGGATGCGGCTTTCCCCTACCCGTCGAGCGACGCGCCCCGGCCAGCACTTCCGGCGGATGGTCGTCCTCCTCCGGGATGTCGACCACGCGCGTTAATTCGTCGAGCGTGGATTCTCCGCGCAGCACGTGCTCCAGGCCCGAGGCCCCCGCGATATGCTCCGCCGTCTCGCCCGCCGCGATGCGCCGCTCCACCTCGGCCGACACCGTCAGGACCTCGATGATCCCGAAACGGCCGCGGTATCCCGTCATGGCGCAGTCGGGACAGCCGGCCGCGCGATACAACGGCGTCCCCTTCGGGACCCACTTCTTGAGGCGGTCGGCGGGCGCCTCCATCCACACTTCCTTGCAGGTGGGGCACAGCTTGCGCATCAGCCGCTGCGCCACGACGCCGCGCAGCGCGGCGGCGATCTTGTAGGCTTCGACCCCGATGTCGACGAGGCGCGTGACGGCGTTCGCCGCGTCGTTCGTGTGCAGCGTCGAGAGCACCAAGTGCCCGGTGAGCGATGCCTGCACGGCGATCTGTGCCGTTTCGCGATCCCGGATCTCGCCGATCAGCACCACGTTCGGGTCCTGGCGCAGGATCGAGCGCAGCGCCGAGGCGAACGTCAGGCCGGCCTTCTCCTGCACCTGCACCTGCACGATCCCCTGCATCCGGTATTCCACCGGGTCCGATGTTCACGCCCTCGCTCTTGATTTGATTGATGCAGGAGTAGAGGGTCGTGGTCTTGCCTGAGCCCGTCGGGCCGGTGACGAGGATGATCCCCTCGTGGTTCTCGAGCAGCCGCTTGATGCCCTCCGTCTCGTTGGTATTCAGCCCCAGGGAGTCGAGCGATTTGACGGTGGCGCGGGAATCGAGGATGCGGATCACGACCTTCTCGCCCAGGGCGGCGGGAAGCGTCGACACACGCAGGTCGATCGGCTGGCCGTTCACCGCCACCCGCGCGCGGCCGTCCTGGGGCCGCAGCCGGTCGGCGATGTCGAGCGACGACATGATCTTGATGCGCGAGATCAGCGGCAGACCGGCCTGGCGCGGGATCTTCATCACCTGCCGCAGCACGCCGTCGATGCGGTAGCGCACCGCCACCCCCCCCTCCTCCGGCTCGATGTGGATGTCGCTCGAGCGCGCGAGGATTCCCTCGGAGATGATCAGGTCCACGAGCCGGACCACCGGGCGCTGGCTCGCCTCGGCCTCGGAGGCCGCGATCGTGATCTCATCGGGCGCCAGGCTGTCCTGCAGCTGCACCAGCTCGGCCGAGCTTCCCATGCCTTCGAGCAGCTTGTCGACGGCCTTCTCGGGACGGTACATCTCGTCCAACCGCTCGGCGATCTTGGACGGCGCGAGCAGGAACATCCGGATCTCACGGGCGGTGGCGAACGCGAGCGCCTTCTCGGCGTCGAGGTCGAACGGGTTCGCCGTCGCGACCTCGAGATAGGAATCCGTGGCGCGCAGCGGCAGGATGTGGTAGCGACGCGCCACCTGCTCGGGCACTCGCTCTTTGGCCGCCGGGTCGGCCTGCGCCAGGTCCGCCAGCTTCAGCCGGAAGCGCGTGGACAGTGCCGTGAGGATCTGCTCGTCGCTCGCGATCTTCTGGGCGACCAGCGTCTCCCACAACCTTGCCGGTGGCGCGGTCTTCTCCCGCAGCTCGGCCAGGAGCTCCGGGGTCACCACTCCCTCAAGGGAGTGCGCCAGCCATTCGTCCGGGAAGTGTGTGTCGGTCATTCGCTTAACAAGGTAGTGAACCTTCGGGAGGTTGGGGAGGTTAGGGGAGGTTCGGGAGGTTAGAGGAGGCTGTTCAGCACGCGATCAACCTCCCCCAACCTCCCCCAAAAGTCCCGCGTCACGTCGAAGGCGAGCCCCACCCGGTGCGTGGCGGTGCCAAATCCCGCGTCCCAGCGAAACACCCCCAGCCATTCGAACGCGAGTCCAATAGTGATCCGCGTCCCGGGAGTCGCCGTCCACGGCGTGCCTGCGACGGGACCGGCGGCCCAGCCGCAGGCGATGTAGGGCGCGACGGTGAGAGTCCGAGGAGTGCGCGCGTAGGGCCCGAGGCCGAGCGACAGGAACGGCATCGGCACGCGCCACTCGAGATGGAGCAAGCCCACGCGGCGACCCCCCCAGCGTCGGAATCCGTCCCCGAGCAGCGTGCCACGCCCGCCCAGCACGAACGCGCGGTGCGCAGGGAGGTCCGCGCTGGCGACGCCGCCCTGGGCGCGGACCAACAGCCCCGTCGCGCCCAGGGGGAGCAATACGTGTCCCGCACCGGAGAGCCGGAGGTAGGTGGCGCCGCCGTCCAGTCGGCCTCCCTCGAGCAGCGTCTCGACGTGCAGGTCGCGCCGCACCGCGAAGCCCTCGCTCTTGCGCTCGAGCGCCAGCTGCACGAGGTCGACCCCACCGCCGCCGAGGGGGACGTTGGGACGAAACGTGCCGTTGGCAGGCGCCGCCGCCACCGCGAGCGAGCCGATCGACTCCCGGCCCGCGGTCGCCCGCCACTCGCTCCGCACGCCGATGCCGTGCCGGTAGGTGATGCGTCCGCCGTCCGCCAGGTAATAGTCTCCGTAGTCGTGGCCGAATTCCTGCGAGGCGAACGAATTGAGGAGCGGCGCGATGACGGCGGCGTCGCCGACGTCGCGCACCTCCCGATACACGCTTATGTCGAGTGCGCTCCGGCCCCGGCGATCCACGGCGCTGAGGGCGCCTTTGGGGCGGTGGTCGGCGAAGCCGTAGCTCGCGCGGCCGCGCAGTTCGCGCCGTTCGCCCCCGCCGCGCACCACCACCCCGGCGCCGGCCGCGAGCCCCTCCACCCGGTTCGCATGCAGCAGGTCCGACACGCCCCGCACGCCGAGCCGACGCCCCTTGAGACCGGTGAGGACGCGCCGGCCGGCGATCTGCTCCACTTCCGCGCGCACGCGCTCCAGGTCGTTCTGGCGTACCGGCTCGGCGATCTCCTGGAGCGCGGCGCCGAGCGGCTCCTTCCAGGGGAAGGAGTCGCGCTCGGCCTTGGGCAGGAACGTGATCTCGTCGCCCGCGAACCAGCTGTTCGCGAGCCCGAGGTTGAGCACGTAGCCATCGATCTCCCAGCGGGCGCGGATGATGCCGCGCACCGGCACGTCGAGCCACGTCGCGCGCCGTCGGATCTCGATCTCCTGCCGGTAGGGAAGCCAGTAGCGTCGCTCCCACAACGCGTTGTCGAGCACGATGCTCACGTCCTCGAGCGCGGGGTCGAGGTAGGAGCGCGGGGTGAAGTTGAACGCCATGCGCACCAGGTCCGCCGTCTCGGCGTCCACGTACAGCGTCCCGACGATGCGGGGGAGCCCGAAATCCTTGGGACGCACCCGCAGGGGCACCACCCGCACCTCGCGCTCCGGCAGCATAATGGTCGTCGTGTCGTCGAGCGCGAAGTCGTAGATATCGGGGCCGGCCGGCGAGAGCGGGTGAGGCACGTCGCGCACCTCATCCCCTTCGCCCAGGCGCAGCGCGGCGCCGAAATTGTTCTGGATAATGCCGAGATGGTCGCGATGGTAGTTGATGTCGGTGGGAAGCTGGGCCTGGTCGCGCCACCCGATGACGCGCTGCTTGCTGCTCGCCGGGGCCTTCCAGTACACTTCCAGCTCCAGCTGGTCGGCCTTGACGAGCCGCGGGGGATCGGCGAGCCCCTGGCCGAACGCCCCGAGGAAGAAAAGGAAGCCGTGAGCCTGGGCCTTGTAGTCGTGGAGGGAGGAATCGGCCACCGCGCCGCTGCGGCGCAGGACCGCGCGCCGGGCCAGGCCGACGGCCGCATCCGAGTTCCATGCCTGCGCGGCGACGGGCGTGGGCCGGACAAGCACGCCGAGGGCGAGGATGGCGGCGAGTCCCGTACGGCCGTACGGGGCGAGCGCGACGCGCATGCGCCCCCACTGTCGCGGCCGGTCGCTCCCCGGGCAACGGTCCATGCCCGGTGTACCCCGCCTCGCCCCGAATGAGCGAACCCCGCGCCGATTTCCTGGCGCGCGCCGAGCGGGGCGGGATGGTCCCCGTGCTGCGCGAGGTGGTGCTGGACGGCGACACGCCGCTGGGGGCGTTCGTGAAGGTCGCGCGGCCGCCCTTCGCGTTTCTCCTCGAATCGGTCGTGGGCGGCGAGCGCTGGGCCCGCTACACGTTCCTCGGAACCGAGCCGCGCGAAGTGTGGCGCTACCGGGGCGCCAACCGCAGCGTCGAGCGCTGGACCAAGGCGACGGGCTGGCGGGGCGCAGGCGAAACGGAGGACCCGATCGGCCACCTCGCGCAGCGCATGCGGGCCTTGCCCGGCGCGCCGCTGCCGGGCCTGCCGCGGTTCACGGGCGGCGCGGTGGGCTACCTGGGCTACGACCTGGTGCGCACCGTGGAGCGCCTGCCGCGCCCTCCCGCCGACACGCTCGACGTGCCGGACGCCGTCATGATGATCGCCGACACGCTCGTCATCTTGGACAACCTGTTCGGGCGGGCGATCGTGGTGGCGAACGTCGAGGTCCCGCCGCGCGCCGCGCCGGCGGAGCGGCTACGTCTCTACGACGCGGCCGAGGCGCGGCTCGAGGACATGGTCGGTCGCCTGAGGCAGCGGCACGAGCTTTCCCCGCTGGCCCTGCGGAACGGCCTGCCCCCCGTCGCCACCGAGTCGCGCTACCCCCGCGCCGCGTTCGAGCGCGACGTCGCGCGCGTGCTCGAGTACGTGGCCGCGGGCGACACCTTCCAGACCGTGCTGTCGCGCCGCCAGGAGGTTCGCGGCGCCGTCGACCCCCTGCTGCTGTACCGCTATCTCCGCGCCCTCAATCCCGCTCCGTATCTCTTCTACCTCGCGCTCGACGACTTCACGCTGGTCGGCAGCTCGCCCGAAGTGCTGGTCCGGGTGGAGGGGGGTGAGGTAACCGTCCGGCCCATCGCCGGCACCCGCCCGCGCGGTCGCACCCGGGAGGAGGACGAAGCGCTCGCCAACGAGCTGCGCGCCGACGAGAAGGAGCGCGCCGAGCACATGATGCTCGTGGACCTCGGCCGAAACGACGTGGGACGCGTGGCGCGGTTTGGCAGCGTGCGCGTCACGGACCTGCTCACGATCGAGCGCTATTCCCACGTGCAGCACCTCGTGAGCGAAGTGCGAGGGCAGTTGCGCGACGGCTACGACGCGCTCGACGTATTCAAGGCCTGCTTTCCCGCCGGCACCGTGACCGGCGCGCCCAAGGTGCGCGCCATGGAAATCATTGACGAGCTCGAGCCCGAGCGGCGCGGGCCGTACGCCGGCGCGGTGGGCTACGTCGGCTGGGGCGCCACAAACCTCGACACCGCCATCGCCATCCGCTGCGCGCTGGTGCGCCCGGACCGCGTGGTGGTGCAGGCCGGCGCGGGCATCGTGGCCGACTCGGATCCGGCGCGCGAGTTCCGCGAGACCGAGGACAAGGCGCAGGCCGTGCTCAAGGCGTTGGCGCTCGCCAAGGCCGGGGGGTGAGTATATTTGGCGCCTGTGTTTAAGCTGCTGAGCACGACGGGCGAGCAGTCCATCGACCTGCAGCCTGGCCGCACGATCGTCGTCGGGCGCGCCGTGACGAGCGACGTCCCGATTTACGACCCCACGATCTCGCGCCGTCACGCCGAGGTGTCCCTCACCGACGGCGGCGTGAAGGTCAAGGACGTTGGCTCCTCGAACGGCACCTTCCTGAACGGCGCGCGCATCACCGACGCGATCGCCGCCGAGAACGACGTCATCACCTTCGGCAAGGTGGCGTTCCGCGTGAAGGAGGTCAGCGCCCCGGCGGTTCGGCCTAAGGTGGTGCCGTCGGTGTCGTCCGAGTTCACGGGGGCGAAACCGGCCGGCGGGACGATCGTGCGGCAGCTCCCGGTGAGCGTGTCGGGCGGGGTCCCGGCGATCGTGACCGCCACGCCGTCGGGAGCGTCGCACCTCAAGGTCACCGCCAAGTCGCTCGAGGAGCTGCGGGAGAAGAAGCTCGAGCTGCTGCTCGAAATCTCGAAGGAGCTGTCCAAGCAGCAGGAGCTCGACCGGCTGCTCGACAAGGTCGTCGAGTTCACGTTCCAGGTGATGAACGTGGACCGCGTCTCGATCCTGCTGCTCGAAGCCGCGACCGGCGAGCTGGTGCCGCGGATCTCGCGGGGGCGGACGGCGCAATCGTCGGCCTCGAAGCACGTGCCGCAGTCGATCGCCCGCAAGGTGGTGGAGGACCGGGTGGCGATCCTCTCCGACAACACGGCGGCCGACGAGCGGTTCAAGGGAAAATCGATCCTCATCCAGAGCGTGCGGAGCGCGATGTGCACGCCGCTCATGGGCACGGTCCAGACGGTGCTCGGCATCCTGTACGTGGACAACCTCACCGCGACGCACTCCTTCTCGGACGACGACCTCAAGTTCCTGATCGCGTTCGGCTCGCTCGCCGCGGTGGCGATCGAGAACTCACAGCGCTCGGAGCAGATGCGGCGCGAGGCGCTGGTGCTCTCGAACTTCCAGCGCTACTTCTCGCCCAACATCGCGCAGGTCATCGCGCAGCAGCAGGATGCGGGCCGGCTCCCCAGTGAAAAGCGACCGGTCGTCCTCTTCTTCTCGGATATTCGCGGCTTCACGCCGATGTCGGAGACGATGAGTCCGGACGCCATCGCCACCCTCCTCACGGAGTACTTCACCGAGATGGTGGAGGTCGTGTTCGAGCACGGCGGCACGCTCGACAAGTTCATCGGGGACGCGATCATGGCGCTGTGGGGCGCGCCCATGGCGCACGAGGACGACGCCGACCGCGCCATGCGCTGCGCGCTCGATCAGCTGGCAGCGCTCGAGAAACTCAACGCGAAGTGGAAAGAGGAGGGTCGCCCCGAGCTCGGCATCGGGATCGGCATCAACTTCGGCGAGGTATTCGCGGGCAACGTCGGCTCGGATCGGCGGCTCGAGTATACCGTGATCGGTGATGCCGTGAATACCGCCAAGCGCCTCTGCGACAGCGCGGGGGCCAACGAGATCCTCATCTCGGAGCCCTTCCACCAGCAGCTGAAACAACCCCCGAAGGTCGATCCCCTCGAGCCGATCCAAGTCAAAGGGAAATCGAAGAAGATCCCGGTCTACCGGGTGAAGCGGTAGGACACCCCGAACCGCTCGAGCAGGTCGAGCGCGAGCCGCAGCGGCAGACCCATCACCCCGAAAAAGTCGCCGCGGATCCCCTCGACCAGCGTGGCGCCCTTCCCCTGAATCGCATACGCGCCGGCCTTGTCGAGCGGCTCCCCGGTCGCCACGTACGCGGCGATCTGGGCGTCCGTGAGCGGCCGGAACGTCACGTCGGTCACGTCGAGCGCGTGCTCCACGCGCCCTTCCCGCGCCACCGCAACCGCCGTCATAACCTGGTGCTTCCGCCCTTCGAGTCGCCGCAGCATCGCCACCGCCGCCTCCGGGGTCGTCGGCTTCCCGAAGATCGCGCCCCGCAGCACCACGGTCGTGTCCGCCGCGAGCACCACGGCCCCCCGCTCGCGCCCCGCCACGGTCGTCGCCTTCTCGCGCGCCAGGCGCGTCACGTAGCCCTCGGCTTGCTCGGCCGGCCCGAGGGCCTCGTCCACGTCGGGCGGCACCACGCGAAACTCGAGCCCGACCATCTCGAGCAGCTGGCGTCGGCGCGGGGATCCGCTCGCCAGAACGATCATTTCTCGAGGATCAGGGTGACCGGCCCGTCGTTCACGAGCTCCACCTCCATCATAGCACCGAACTCTCCCGTCTCGACTCGGGTACCGCTCCCCGCTCCCCGCTCCCGGAGGAGCGCGACAAAGCGGTCATACAGCGGAATCGCAAGATCGGGTGGCGCAGCGTCGATGAAGCTGGGACGCCGGCCCTTCGTCGTGTCGCCGTAGAGGGTGAACTGCGATACCACCAGCACGCCTCCATGCACGTCCGCCAGCGCGAGGTTCATCTTGCCTGCGGGATCGCTGAACAGCCGCAAACCGAGGAGCTT
>WNGP01009811.1_pt1 | contig 11645 bp, 11 predicted proteins | sample 5407671 | NCBI WGS metagenome assembly WNGP01 (sample SAMN13153381, study PRJNA577476) | soil metagenome | isolation source: 40 cm soil or saprolite under Garry oak tree replicate 2 | place: USA:California | collected 2016-06-15 | reverse complement strand
AACACAGAATACACACTTAGCTATTCTCGAAGCCGCTGTGCGTATTTTTGCACGTTCCGGCGTCTCCGCGGCAACCCTGGAAGATATTGCCGCAGAAGCAGGCGTGACACGCGGAACTCTCTGCTGGCACTTTCATAGCAAAGATGACCTGGTTTCGGCTATCATCAAACACTACGGGCCGCATTCAATACTGGGTCCGATCGTTGATCAGATCGAACAAGATTTGCAGGAAGGCGTCCAGCTCGATGATGCAAGCATCATTCGACGTCTTGCCGAAGGCTTTTACGATGCTTTTGCCGCCCAGGGTGACTTTGCCCGCCTGGCTATTTTGCTGATCTACACGCATCCGCAAGCTGCTCATGTCCTTGCCGATATGGTTGCAAAGGGTCGCAAGCGTCTCACGGAATACGTGGGCCAACGGCAAGAAGCAGGCTACTTCTGCAAGCATATAGATCCTGGCCTATTCGTACAGGTAATAGCTATGATCTTTGCCATGCGTGCCATTGGACGCGGACTGAACGATCTCTTACCGTTCTCACATCTTTCGCGAGAAGAAATCATTGACCAGTTAGTATCCTTACTGTTGTATGGCATGGTGCAACGCGATCAGTTCCCTACAGACGAAACAAGAGTAGCGCCATAATAAGGAGTGTTTGAAATCCACTACGCCACGTTCCGCTACGCGTCCTTGTGGCTAGTGAAAGGAGTCTCTGCAAATGCAAGTCAGTGCACAGCCCGTGCGGTCAAGCAGAGGAATGCAATACAAATGGATAGTGGCGACGGTGGTCATCCTTGGCGTGTTTATGAGCATCCTGGATCAAACCATCGTCAACATCGCTATTCCTCGCCTGCAGACCGCATTTGGTGCAGACATCCATAGCGTGCAGTGGGTGCTCACCGCGTACATTCTGACCCAGGGTGTTGTGACGCCAACCGCGGCTTATTTCTCTGATACCTTTGGTATCAAACGTTTCTACATCTTCTGCCTGGCAGCCTTTATCATTAGTTCAGCACTGTGTGGTATAGCATGGAGTTTGCCCGTTCTCATCTTATTCCGCATACTACAAGGAGCAGGAGGAGCAGCGCTGTTTCCATTGTCCATTACGTTACTCTTCCGCGAATTCCCGCCGCAAGAACGTGGAGCAGCCATGGGCTTCTTTGGCGTTCCAGCGCTCCTGGCACCAGCCCTTGGACCAACGCTTGGTGGATACATCGTGACTTATGCCGGCTGGCCATTGATTTTCTACATCAACGTTCCGGTTGGCATTGTTGCCATTATCCTTGCCACTATCCTCTTGCGAGAATACCGTCCAGAGGGGCGCACGCGTTTCGATTTCATCGGCTTTTTCTTTGCTGCCATCGGCCTGGCAACTATGCTGTACGCTCTCTCTTCTGCAAGCACCGATGGATGGACATCTGGCACTGTCCTCGGATTTCTCCTGGTTGGGTTGATTTTTCTGTCCCTCTTTGTCACGGCTGAAATAATCATTGCCAACCGGGGTGGACAGCCCTTGCTCGATCTACGTCTCTTTGCCAACGGCCCGTTCAGGACAAGCATCATAGCAAGCGTGTTTGTCATCTTCTGCCTGTTTAGTGGTTTGTTTATCTTCACCATCTACTTGCAGACCATACGCGGCCTGAGCGCTTTTCAGGCCGGCTTGATTCTCCTGCCACAGGCCCTGGCTTCTATGGTAAGCGTGATAATAGGTGGACGACTGGTGGACCGCATCGGCGTGCGTGCGGTGATGATTCCAGGACTGCTCATCTTAGCTCTAGCCACGTGGCAACTGACGCTCGTCACCACTTATTCGCCATACTGGTGGATTCAAATAATGTTCATATTACGCGGCCTGGCCCTGGGCCTGACCATTCAGCCACTTACTGTTGCCATGATGGCGGAGGTACGTCCACAACAATTAGCACAGGCATCCTCGCTTAATACGGTCGGCCGCGCTGTATCCAGTTCATTAGGTATCGCGATCATAGCAACCCTGGTACAGACACAAACTGCGATACACTTTGGTCATCTTGCCGAACAGGTCACTGCAAGTTCACCCATTGGGCAACTGCTGCCAAAACTCGAGGCATACTTTGTGGCACATGGCGCCAGCATGCAGGCGGCAAGAACTACGGCCCTACAGTTGATCGCCGGGCTCTTACAAAGGCAGAGCTTCGTTCTGGCTCTTCATGATGCCTTATTCCTGACCCTCTTCGTGATTGCTCTAGCCATCATTGCCACTCTGTTTGTACGAGCAAGCCGCAGACCGGCGCGAATCCAGGAGCCTTCACTAAGCCCTGCCGTTCCTGGAGAAACCCAGGAATCAGAGGCTTCCCTTGCAGAAGCCGTACTGGCAGGTTAATAGTTAGCATCACAAGTATGGTGAGGCACAACATACGAGTTTACTTATTCATTCATTAAATGAAAGGAGAACAACACAAATGCGTCGCTGGATTTTGTTTTCTTTACTGATTGTAGTAGCCCTTTTCGCAATTTTGGGCGGCATTGGTTACTTGCTCTATAACAACTACATGTACTATGGTACCGATGATGCGCAAGTCAACGGACAGATTGTAAATGTGAGCGCTCCGACTTCAGGCATACTCACAAGCCTGAGCGTCAAACAAGGTGATAGCGTCACTTCAGGGCAGACACTTGGATCCATCACTCCCGCACTCACTGCAGGGTCAAATGGTTCACAGGGTAGTCCATCAGCTATCGGTATCACCAGTCCAATGAGCGGCAAAGTTTTGCAAGTTTCCGCAGTGCAGGGCCAGGGTGTTGCACCTGGACTCTCTCTCATTACACTAACCGACCTTAACTCAGTGAACGTGATCGCCTATGTTGATGAGAACGCTCTCAGCAACATCTCGGTCGGTCAGAGCGTTGACATCCATATAGACGCATACGGTGACACCAGCTTCAGCGGTCATGTACAACAAATCGTACAGGCGGCGGCCAGTGAATTCTCACTCCTGCCCACCCAGGATAATGCTAGCGGCAACTTTTCGAAAGTTGGGCAGCGTATCCCCGTGATCATTACCCTTGAGGGCAATGGTGGCAAAGATATCGTACCTGGAATGAGTGCCGAGGTAACCATTCACATTCACTAGCGTATAAAAAGGGGAGATTTTCGGGGGATGTGTGTGAGCCTCCCAGGCTCTCCTGCCTGCCCCCAGGCAGGATTCCTCCGCACCCATTAGCGAAAGGAGTTTTAAGTGAATTTATTAATCATTGGAGGGCTACTGGTTGTCGCTGCTGCAGCGATCATCGGCGCTGTACTCATCGGGATGAGTGAGCAGCGAACTCAGCGTGCACGGAATGCAAGCTTAAAGCAGCCAACCTCCACAGCAAGCAGTGATCTGGCTACGCATAAATTAATGGAGGAGCCAACTACAACTACATCGAGGCCGAACTTACCAACAACGAGGGAGAGCAATCTTCCTTCAAGGGGAGAGGATCAACGCCTCTCTTCTCTCAATGGGCAGTTCCACGAACTTGCCAGTGAGGTACGAACATTGCACCAGCAAGCCTCGCAGCTTGAGCAGCGGCTAAGCATTCTTACAGAGATGGTTGACCACATTGAACGCACACAAGGTGGCCGCTTCAGTATCGAGGAAGAGACTGCTCCCACGTCAGATAATTCGCTTGCATAGATGCCTGAAGATGACGGTTAGTAAGAAATTAAGGAGTTACTAACGATGACTATTGTTACCCCCTATGGTTCGCCCTCATTCCCTACAGTTTTGGGGAGCATTTCGCCCTCGACGCGAGACGAGATGGATGCTGCGGTGCAGGCCCTGCAATCGCATAAAGATGAATGGGTGACACGCACAGTCCGTGAGCGCATCGCCCTATTAGACAGGCTTATTCAAGATTTTGCTGCCATCGCGCCACGTTGGGTCGCCGCTTGTCTCCAGGCCAAGAGTGTCGCTGAGGATGCTCCCACTGCCAGTGAAGAATGGGCGGTAGGACCGTGGCCCGTGCTGAAAAACTTGCAACAGTTACGGCAATCGCTTAGCGATATCGAAACCTACGGGCATCCCAGGATTCCAGGCCCTGTCACTACGCGAGCAGGCGACCAGGTTGTCGCACAGGTATTTCCGCAAACGACCTATGATCGTCTCTTCTTCTACGGTGTCACAGCCGAGGTGTGGATGGAGCCAGGGGTAACAGTAGAGGAGCTACCTCAAACCCAGGCTACTGCCTATCAGGCCCAGCAATATGAGGGGAAGGTCGCGCTGGTACTTGGAGCCGGAAACGTTTCGAGTATCGGACCCATGGATATACTCTACAAATTGTTCGTAGAGGACCAGGTAGTACTCTTCAAGACAAATCCCGTGAATGCCTACCTGGGATCCCTCATCGAAGAAAGTTTCCGGGCACTGGTAGAGCCTGGATTCTTGCGCGTTGTGAACGGAGGAGCGGTCGAAGGCGCCTACCTCTGTAATCATCCAGGAATAGACGAGATCCACATTACGGGTTCGGATAAGACCTTTGACGCTATTGTCTTCGGTCCCGGTCCTGAAGGGGCGGCACGCAAGGCTGAGCATAAACCTTTGTTGACCAGGCGCGTTACAGGTGAGCTGGGCAATGTCAGTCCTGTCATCGTTGTACCTGGCCCCTGGAGTGCCAGTGACATTGCTTATCAAAGCGAACATCTCGTAACGATGTTGACTAACAATGCTGGCTTCAACTGTAACGCCACCCGGGTCATCATTGATCATGCGAGTTGGGCACAGCGGGATCAACTCCTACAACAGATGCGCCAGGTACTCACGAGGATACCTCCACGCGCCGCCTACTATCCTGGAGCGCAAGAGCGCCACCAGAACTTTGTCGCAGAGCATCCCGAGGCAGAGCAATTTGGAACGCCCACCAATGGGCAGCTTCCCTGGACATTGATTGCCGGTGTTGACCCCGGCAACGCTGAGGATGTGTGTTTCACCACCGAGGTCTTCTGCAGTCTCTTCGCCGAGACACCCATCGAAGCGGCAAATGTCCCCGAGTACATTGACCGCGCCGTTGCCTTCGCCAATGAGCACCTGTGGGGTACGCTTAACGCCACCATCATCGTCCATCCCAAATCGCTCAAAGACCCGGCGATAACGGCGGCAGTCGAGCGCGCGGTTGCCGATCTCCGCTATGGCACAGTAGGCGTCAATTACTGGGCGGGAGCAGGCTTCGCCCTGTCTGTAACCACCTGGGGAGCCTTCCCCGGGCACGATATCGCCAACATTCAGTCCGGGACTGGCGTCGTGCACAACAGCTTGATGTTCTCGCGTCCGCAAAAATCAGTGCTGCGTGGGCCTTTCCGCAGCATACCCACTCCACCCTGGTTCGTGACCCGTGGCAAAATGGCGCGCAAGCTTTTCCCGAAACTCACTGAATTCGAAGCAGCGCCCTCTCCCTTGAAAGTACCGGAACTTATGTGGTCAGCCATGGGAGGCTAGAAAGCAGGCTAATCATTGGGCAATCCCAGGAGACCAGCCACAGAAATATCTTCGTCAACAGTTTCCCAATGAATCCCGACACATACCCATTACCCCTCCTCGGCCCCTCCAGAGAGACCATTCGGTGCCGATTGGGAGGTGGTTGCGGGCACCGCGCACACCATGCCTTCGCTGAAGCCCGCAGCGCCGACGCCGAGCGCCAGGTTGAAGCGACCGCGCAGGTTCTCCAACGCGATCACGTGCGTGAGCTCCACGAGCTGGGCGTCGTCGAAGTGCTCCCGCAGCTTGGCGAAGAGCGTGTCAGACACTTCCACAGGCGTGCAGCTCATGCCGACCGCGTAGTCGAGCACGAGCTTCTCAAGGTCGGTGAAGAGCGCGCTAGTCCGATAGGAAGGCAGCGCCAGCAGTTGCTCGTCACTCAGGCCCGAGCGGCGCGCGACCTGCGAGCCAAAGTCGATGCAGTACTCACATTGCGTGAGCGTGGCCGCCTTTAGCTCGGCCAGATTCTTGAGGCGCTCGTCGAAGCGATGCAGCTTGGCTGTGGCCTGCTCAAGCCTGGCGTAGCCGCGCAGCAGCCCAGGCACGTGCGCGTACATCTCGAGCGGCTCGATCATGCGCTCGGTCTCGCGCCCAGTGAGCCGCGCGATGTGGCGGCGCGTGAAGAAATAGGCGAGCTTCACGAGCGGCCCGGCTTTGCGGGCGGAGACGCCTGCAATGCGCGTCATGCGATGCTCCTTTCTATCTAGTTTGGACAACATCAAGCCCTGACTGGCTCAGAACCTGATGACCTCATCAACACAAAATCCTGCATGCCAGCCCATCAAAGAGATCTCTTGTTCTCTTACAGTAATGATAACCAATCACCTATCCCTTCACCACAATCACCGGCTTCAACCGTGCCACCAGCTTCGCCAACCCTGCATTATGCACCACATTCACCACCTGCTGCGCGTCCTTGTAAGCCTGGGGAGCCTCCTCGGTCAGGAGGTTCTTGCTGTGTACGCGCACTGTGACACCCCTGGCATTCAGCTGGTTGAGCAGGTCCTTGCTGCTCAGCGACTTCTTGGCGGCGGTACGACTCTGGCGGCGTCCGGCACCGTGGCAGGTTGTGCCGAAAGTCTGCTCCATGGAACCTTGCGCCCCAACAAGTACGAACGAATAACGGCCCATATCGCCTGGTATGAGCACGGGCTGACCCACTGCACGATACTGTTCTGGTACAGCAGGATGACCGGCAGGAAAGGCGCGAGTCGCTCCCTTGCGGTGGACACAGACGCGCTGCAACTGCCCATCGATTTCGTACTCTTCCATCTTGGCGATATTGTGACAGACATCGTAGACCATCGGCACGTCCTTAGCGCGGGCCTTGCGGCCAAAGACGCTGGAGAAGGCCTGGCGCACTCCATACATCAAAAACTGGCGGTTGGCCCAGGCAAAGTTTGCTGCACAGGCCATGGCTGCAAGATACGCCTTCCCCTCGTCAGACTGTAAAGGCAAACATGCCAGTTGACGATCTACCAGGTGAAAACCGAAGTCCTTCTGCCGGGACTCGGCCAGCTTCACGTAATCCTCAGCGATCTGGTGCCCGAACCCTCGTGAACCACAGTGTATCATGGCAACGATTTGACCAATTTGACCGATACCTAAAGCAGTAGCGGCTTCTTCATCATAGATGTAGTCAACTTTCTGGACTTCGCAGAAGTGGTTCCCCGAACCCAGGCTACCGAGTTGCTTCATGCCACGCCGCACAGCAGTGTCCGATACCGCGTCAGGATTGGCCCCGGCCAGGCATCCATATTCTTCGGTGACTTCCAGGTCCTCGGCAAAGCCATAGCCTTCCTCGATTGCCCAGGCGGAGCCACGCACCATCACTGCTCGCATCTCATCGACGCTCAGATCACGCATGCCTGAGCCGCCAACGCCCGATGGCAGGTTGCTGAACAGTTCGTCGGCAAACTTATCGACTTTTCCCCGAATCTGCTCGTGCAACAGGTCGGTCGCTAGCAAACGGACGCCGCAGTTGATATCAAATCCAATGCCGCCAGGAGAGACAACGCCGTTTTCAGCGGAGGTCGCCGCCACTCCTCCCACAGGAAAGCCGTAGCCCCAGTGAATGTCCGGCATGGCCAGCGAGTAGCCGACAATGCCTGGTAAGGTTGCTACATTCGCTACTTGCTGCAGCGCATTGTCTTCCTGGATCTGCGCTATTCATCCCCGGCACATGCATTTCTGCGTTGTACTGCTTTGGAATACACCAGCGGTTAGTATCTACCCGCTGCAAAGGAATCCTCTCCTTTGAATTGCCCATGGAATTCCTCCTCAAATTATTGCGTAACAGCTTGTCTGTAATCAAAAGGGATACATTCGTCAATCCTGGCCTTTTCATAGAGGGTAACCGTCTAAAAAGGTTTGTCCGAACTGGTCTTCAAATGTCAAAGATGATACGCGCCTTATACCCCTCATCCGTGAGTTCTACAGCAGCCTCGTGCCAGGTTACTGCCTTGATAGCGCTGCCGATATCATGGCGCTGTGCGTCGTAAGGTTCGCCGGAAGCCCGGCCCTTCAAGTATGTCCCGCTGATCTCGTCGATCTCAAATTGTCGCAAGAGGAGATATTCGGTGTCGAACAGAACAATCAGTTCGTTGAGCCAGGCGATGAGAAGTGAAACTTCATCGTGGCCCGTTACCGCAATCTCTCGACTGACCTGGATACGTACCTGCTCTGGAGCTACCATCAGACTTTCCATACCCTGTGCCCCGTGGATAAAAAGCTCTGATATTGTCCTTCCGAAGGCGTGCAGGCCAACATCGGCAGTGTGCTCGAATACTTCATATGGTCTCCGTGGTTCCAAAGCGTCTGTTGATCCTGGTGTCATCACTATTTTGCTTGAGGTGTAGTTCCGGCGAAATGCAAGGAGTATTGAGATGTTAGATTCATGTCCACCTTCCTTTCCCTGATGAGATTCGTTTTTCTTTTTACCCCAAAGCGTGCTTCCTATGGTATATGAACTAGTTTTAAATAATATAGTGTTTTATGACAGATTTTCCAAGCCCTTAAGAGACCTGTTACCCTTACCAGCGACTCGCCTGACAATACGTTGGTAGTTTCTGAAGAGTGGGGATGTTGTTGTTTCTAGATCGAGTACGAACCGCTGCAGGTCATCTTCTTCATAGGCAGGGATAATCTGTTTGAAGCCTAACCCCTTAGCAATTCTTATTCCATCACGCGTTCTACTGGTGGCATAGAGCTTTTTTAAAATCATTCCCCTTCGTGCAAGGAATTCCATGGCTTCGATGGCTCCTGAGATGGTCCTGGCCCCATAGTGACGGCTTCGTTTGAGCTCTTGCTTGACACCTATGAGCATGAAAGCCTCCTCTGTTTCTCCTGGTTTGAAGAGAATGATATTTTCCTGAGTAAGCAGTTCCGTTCGGAACCTTGTTTCTTCTAGCCCTGCCATGACTTTCTCGATGGCCTCATGTTTGAGTGGCATGATGATCACATAGCCGACAATGACCTCGTCCTGTTTCGTAACATAGATCATGTCGGGATTGCTCTGGTACCACTCCGCAATCATGTTTTGACGTGTTGAGTAATTTCCTCCAAATAGTTCCCTATAGAGGTTAGCAATACCTGCAATGTCTTCCTCGTGGGCTTTTTCGAATTCGGACTCTTCGGTTGCATACTGCAGCATGAAAAGCTCTCTGGCTCTAGCCATTTTATCTATTTCTACCTTGAGATAGTAGCCTTCTTTTCTGTCCGGAGGTGTTATCTTTTTGATTTTACCGATTTCGACATAGTGGTACAACGTTGAATTTCCTATACCGAGGATGCGCATAACGTCCGATGCTGTATAGAAACCTCTTGGTGCCTTCGCTCGTTTTACCATCTACAATTTTCTCCCTTGTTACACTACAGTGTCTTGTTGTCGTACCGCAGACTTTGTAGGCCCTATATTCTTTGAATATTGTAACGGCTCGGTTGGCATAAGATAATTTGATGGCTTTAGGTATTGACTGTCCTATCCTTATATGCTAATATTTCATTGGAGTCTTTGATGCCATAAACTTCTTAGCGATAAACAGAAGAGTGCTGTTAGTGTATTGCGTATTAGACGCTGGCTTACATGATTATAGCATATAAGCCAGCGTAAAGAGCCTAGTCACAGTTAACTCTGCCCTAGACTCTCAAGCGGGATAATACCTGTACGAGAGCCACCTGTCAAGCGCAAAGGAGGCGCAACCGATGTTAGACCAACTCGACCAGACGCAGGTAATACCCTCTTCTCCATCCTTGTATGCGATTGGCCTGATAGACCCCTCGCAGATCACAACTCTGCATGCCCATCTTGCTACCGGTGAGGAGTGCGCTCTCCTGGTTCCCGTTCACCTGCCACTCTCTCTCCTCACTGACTCGCTGTTCAAGGAGGGATACGAGTGGGGCTACCTCGAAGGGGAGCTTGATGAGGAGTGGACTGTTCCCCGCATCGTCAACTGGACGTATTACGCCCTCCATGACGAACTGTGGGATGAGGACACGTGGGAAGAACTCGGCCCTCACGTTTCCGCCTGGATTGTCGGATGGATGCTGGGCAGCTTGGCACGGCTGGCGGAAACGGAGCGGACGCTGGCACTCGTTGGAGTGGCGCATCTGTGTTTCCTGCTGCCGTTCCTTTCGCTGGATGCACTGTCCTGGCCCCCTTACGGCTTATACCGTGCGCACTTCCCGCATATTGAGGCGCTGCGTGCTTACCGGGCACAGGTGCGTACCTACCGCCAGCAAGGCAGATCGTTCACCGAGGCGCAACGGCTGGCCCTGGCAGCAAGCGCACAGTAGGAGTCATTGAGCAAGGAGAGCGGCATCATGCAACTGACAGAACAGCACGTCATTGATCGGAAAGACCCACGCTTTGCCGTGATTGATGCCGCTGCCTTCCAATCCAAGAACCTCTACAATGCCGCCAACTACGAGATACGGCAAGCCTTCTTTCATGAGGGTACCTACCTCAACTACCACGAAGTGCAGCGTCGTATGCAGTCGCATGAAGCGTACAAGGCGCTGCCAGCGAAGATCAGTCAGCAAGTCTTGCTGCAACTGCATCACGATTGGGAAAGCTTCTTCAAGGCCTGTGCCGCTTACGAGGAAAGCCCTTCCAAGTTTCTTGGACGGCCCAGGTTACCGAAGTACAAGCACAAAACCGAAGGCCGCAACATCCTCGTGTACACCATTCAGGCAATTAGTAAAAGAGGCTTGAAGCGTGGCCTTATCCAACCATCCATGCTTCCTATCAAGATCAAGACCCAACAGAAGGACATCAATCAAGTACGTATTGTGCCAAAGAAGGGCTTTTACGTGATTGAGGTGGTGTACGAGCAAGAACAGATTCAGACAGCCGTGAACCCTGCACTGTACGCTGGCATAGACATTGGTATGGATAATCTGGTAGCGCTAACTTCAAACAAACCTGGCTTTGTGCCAGTAGTCGTTAACGGGCGTCCAGTGAAAAGCGTGAACCAATTCTACAACAAGCGCAAAGCAGAACTTCAGAAGAAGCTTGGGACGACAGGCACCACAAAACGCATGGAGCGTATCACCACGAAACGCAACCGGCGGATTAATCATTATATGCACACCACAAGCAAGTGGATCGTTGATCTGCTGGTTGCAGAGGGCATCGGGACACTAGTCATTGGCAAGAATGACGGGTGGAAACAAGGGAGCGAGATGAGCAAGCAGAACAATCAGAACTTTGTGCAAATCCCTCATGCTCGCTTTATCCAGATGTTGACCTACAAGGCTGAACTGGTCGGCATCACCGTTCTGATCACAGAAGAGTCCTACACGTCAAAGGCCAGTTTTCTTGACCGTGATCCTCTTCCGGTGTGGAGTCCGAATGATAAGACGAAGCACACGTTTAGTGGAACACAGGTCGAACGTGGGTTATACCGTGCATCGGGCAAAAGGTACATTCATGCCGATGTGAATGGCGCATACAACATTGTACGAAAAGTAGCACCTGGAGCTTTTGCAAAGGGTGTAGAGGATGGTAGGGCAACCCCCTCTGTAGTCCATCCGGTGAGGATTACCCTCGCGAAGCCGAAAAAAGCAAGCGGTCAATAGAACGCTAGTCTTTTAGGAACTATATTCTAACGCAGGAACGATGTATGGGCGAGTCGCCGCAGGCGACGAGAAGTCCT
>WNGP01005390.1_pt1 | contig 11649 bp, 9 predicted proteins | sample 5407671 | NCBI WGS metagenome assembly WNGP01 (sample SAMN13153381, study PRJNA577476) | soil metagenome | isolation source: 40 cm soil or saprolite under Garry oak tree replicate 2 | place: USA:California | collected 2016-06-15 | reverse complement strand
TAGCCGACGGAGCGGTCGTCGTCTCATGCGGCGACACCATGGTGCTGGTCAGCGCCGTCTCGGCTACAATGATCAAGGAAGGCCAGGATTATTTTCCGCTCACGGTCGATTACCGTGAAAAAGCGGCCGCAGTGGGGAAATTTCCCGGTGGCTATTTCAAACGCGAAGGGCGCCCAACGGAAAAAGAAACACTTACGTCGCGCATGATCGATCGACCGCTCCGGCCGCTCTTTCCATCAGGATATTTTTATGATACGCAGATCATCTCGATCCTGCTCAGCGCCGACGGTGAAAATGATCCCGACATTCTGGCTATCAACGGCGCGTCCGCTGCGCTATGCGTTTCGGACATTCCGTTTGCCGGCCCAATTGGCGCCGTGCGCGTTGGCCGCGTGAAAGGCCAGTTCGTCGCCAACCCGACGCACACGGATCGCGCTCAAAGCGATCTCGATCTCGTTTATGTGGGCACGGAAAATGACGTGATCATGATCGAAGGCTCAGCGAACGAACTGGCCGAAGCCGAGTTCGTGAAAGCGCTTGAGTTCGCGCATGGACATGCGCGCGAGATGATTCGCATTCAAAGAGAACTGGCGGCCCAAGTGGGCAAACCGAAACGCGAAGTGCCGTTGCTGCAGGTCAACTCAGACCTGCTCGATATCGCTTACCGCGTCGCGGGTGAGCGGATCGAAGCAGCGCTTTACACCGAAGGCAAGGTGGCGCGCGCCAAAGCGGTCGATGCGTTGCGCGAGGAAGTGAAGACGTCGATCCTGGAAAAACACCCCGAGGCCGATGCTTTTGCGATCTCGCAGGCATTCGATTACGTCCAGAAGAAGGCGTTTCGCATCAGCATTCTCGATAAACAAAAACGCGTCGATGGCCGCGCTTACCAGGATTTGCGGCCGATCAGTTGCGAAGTGAGCGTGCTGCCGCGCGCCCATGGCTCCGCCATTTTCCAGCGGGGCGAAACCCAGGCTGTCGCGCTTGCCACGCTATGCTCGATGCTTACGGTGGCGGAGAACAATCCAAGCGGTTCATCTTGCACTACAATTTTCCTCCGTTCAGCGTGGGCGAAACGGGACGGACTGGTGGGCCCGGCCGGCGCGAGATTGGTCACGGTGCCCTGGCAGAGCGTTCGCTTGAACCGGTCGTGCCGAGCGAGAACGATTTTCGTTACGCCATCCGAATTTCAAGCGAGATCATGGAATCAAACGGATCGACATCCATGGCGAGCGTGTGCGCTGGCATGCTAGCGCTCATGGATGCGGGCGTTCCGGTGAAGACGCCAGCGGCCGGAATTTCAGTCGGACTGGTCACTGAGTTCGGGGACGATCGACAATTGAAACGCTACGAATTGCTGACCGACATCATTGGCTCGGAAGATCATTTCGGTGACATGGATTTCAAGTTGTGCGGCACCGACGCGGGCGTCACCGGTTTTCAACTCGATCTGAAACTCCCCGGGATTAGTCACAAAATCATGGCCGAAGCGATCCAGCGCGCGAAAGAAGCGCGCACGAAGATTCTCGACATCATGCGCAGCGCTCTGGACAAGCCTCGACCGGAATTATCGAAGTATGCGCCACGGATCGAAACCATTAAAATCAATCCGGAGAAGATCGGAGCGCTTATCGGACCTGGCGGCAAGACCATCAAGGGCATTGTCGCGGAGACCGGCGCTGAAATTAATATCGAGGACGACGGCTCGGTGCACATCTATGCGACCAGCGGTGAAAGCATGGCGCGCGCAAAAGAGATCATCGGCGGCATGACGCGTGAGATCGAAATCGGGCAGACGTATCAGGGCCGCGTGGTCTCGACGAAGGAATTCGGCGCGTTTGTGGAAGTTTTCCCGGGCAAGGATGGACTCGTGCACATTTCCGAGCTCGCGGATTTTCGTGTGAAACGAACGGAAGACGTCGCCAAGGTTGGCGACATCATTTGGGTCAAGTGCATCGGGATCGACGACAAAGGCCGGGTAAAACTTTCGCGCAAGGCCGCGTTGAAGGAACGCGCCGAAGCCGAAACGGGTCAGCCCGCTCCGGCAGAGCACGAGCCCTGATCTGCGCCGTAGCGTACGCTGCAGCACTTGTAGCCGGGATCGGTGATCCCGGTCGCTTAAGTGAGGTTGACAACCTCGACTGCGGGTGAGTTAGAAGGTGAGGCTTTGATATGACTACGCCCGCTCGACTTTCTTACGGCGTACTGGCCCTGGTGCTGATTCTGGCTGACTTCTTGCACCTCGGAGCGCCGCTGCTCGCAATGCTTTTTTCTTACTTCGCATTACGACAGCTCTTTTTGCTCACAAAAAGAAAATGGATCGCACTAATTCTATTTGTCGTCCTTGCAGCGGCGATCGCCGCTGGCGCTGCGTATTTTACCCGTGCCACCCTTCTCGCGCTGCCGGACGTGGCAGACACTTCAATTCCTTCCGCCAGCGCCTGGGCTCAGCAGCGTCAGATCGAATTGCCCTTCACGGATTTTGAAAGCTTGAAAACGGTTGTAATCGACACGCTCAAGCAAGAGGCCCATTATTTGCGAAACGTCGCTAACTTTGCTCGCTCTGTTACGAGCGTGCTGGTTTTCACACTTATCGCGATTGTGGCAACAGCCAGTCTCTTTCTCAAAACCGGTCTGGATCCACATCGGGGCACGCATCCAGTGAAGAACAATCTTTACTCCGTTTGTTGCGACGAAGTCTCAACGCGATTCCGCGATTTCTACCGCAGCTTCGCCACAGTCATGGGCGCACAGATCACGATTTCCTTGATCAATACGATATTGACCGGGATTTTCGTTGTCGCGGTTCACCTCCCGTACGCGCCGCTCGTGATTGCGATCACATTTCTTTGCGGTCTGGTGCCCATCGTCGGTAACCTGATCAGTAATACGATCATTGTTTTCATTGCGTTGACGGTTTCTCTGAAACTGGCGATCGGGGCGCTGTTGTTTCTCGTTGGGATTCATAAGCTCGAATATTTCTTGAACAGCAAAATCATCGGCGACCGGATTCGGAACCCGGTTTGGCTGACACTGATCGCACTGATTATTGGCGAAAGACTCATGGGCATTCCTGGCCTGATCTTGGCGCCGGTGGTGTTGAATTATCTGCGCGTGGAAATGTTGACAGTGGAAGTGCCCTCGGCGCCGGAAAAAGTTGAATCGTTGAATCGGTGAAGAGCTTTTTCCGTTGTAACGATTTAACCTTTTTTAACCATTTAACGTTGCGACGTACGCCATGAAAGCTGGTTTCCCTTTTGTCATTCCGAGCGAAAGCCTTGCCCTGAGCGAAGTCGAATGGGTCGAGGAATCTCTCATTTTAGAACAACTCTGACCACGCCATGAAGGCTGGCTTTCTTGAGAAATTAATCGAACGACTGGGGCGCATCGGGCCAGAGGAGGTGCAGAATTATTTTTTGCGCTTGGCGCAGGAGAAAGGTTTTCTCGAAACGGTTTTTAACGCCATTCAGGAAGGCATCATCGTGACCGATTCGAAAGGCCGCATCACCTATCTCAACGATGCGGTTTGCGAATTGTTTGGACTTCATGGAAGCGATGCAATCGGCAAACGGCTCGACGAGTGCATCCGCGGTCTGGATTGGGAATCGCTGACGCAAAGCGGCGGACCCATCAGTCGCGACATGGAAATTTTTTATCCGGCAAATCGCTTCATCAATTTTTATATCGTGCCGTTGATGATCGAACACCGCGAGACTGGCGAGAAGATCGACAAGAAGGCCGCGACAGCTGCAGGTTCGGAGAACTTCCCGGACGGGCAAGACGATCAAGTTGGCCACGCCATGATCCTGCGTGACATCACCGAGAGCCGGCGCTCCGCGCAGCAAACGATTGAGTCGGAGCGATTAAACGCGCTCACGCTGCTCGCCGCCGGCGTAGCGCACGAGATTGGCAATCCACTGAACTCGCTGCACATCCATTTGCAATTGATGGAGCGCAAACTGCACGATCTGGACGACAACGCGAAGACGGAGCTTCAGGAATCGATCGACGTCGCCCGTTCCGAGGTCAACCGGCTCGATTCCATTGTCTCACAATTTTTGCGCGCAATCCGACCTTCAAAACCCCAGCTCCATCCGGAGAACGTGAACACGATTGTCGAGGAAGCGGTACGTTTTTTCGCGCCCGAAATTCAGGACCGTGACGTCGTCGTGGAACAGGAATTGCGGTCGGACCTTCCTCTGCTTCAGATCGATCGTGGTCAGATGAAGCAAGCCTTTTATAACGTGATCAAGAACAGTCTCGAAGCGATGAAGCGCCGCGGCATTCTGCATATTCGCACCGACAGAGACGACACCCACGTCCTCATCAGTTTCATCGATACCGGCAGCGGCATGTCCGCAGAAAATTTGGGCCGCGTTTTCGAGCCTTATTTCACAACGAAACCTTCTGGCACGGGTCTCGGATTGCTAATTGTGCGTCGAATTGTGCGCGAGCACGGCGGCGAACTCTCCATCCAAAGCAGCGAAGGCAAGGGACTCACTGTTACAATTCGATTGCCTCATATCGATAAGCGCGTTCGCATGTTGGAAGCGGGAGAAACCAAGCGTAAGGATGAAGGCCGAACGACGGGCAGATGGAGGGCGGAGCTCTGCGACGCCGCCGGACTCGTCCCTCCAGCAACCTGAACGGAAGAAACCCGCACATTTTCCGACGGTTGAGGTTGGATTTCGTCGATCATTATCTTCTTAACGGTGTGCACGCGCCGGCGAAGATCGCTGCTCGCAAACAACGAATCGGCGCGACGAATCATCGGGGCATGGCACACCGCCGACTTCGCGTGCCGGCCGTTACGTCATCATGCCGGATCACATTCATTTGTTCTGCGCGCCGAATACGTTCCCTCCACAACCGCTTAAGGACTGGATTGCATTCTGGCGAAATCATGTGACACGAGCCTGGCTGCAGCGTCACGAGACTCCCATTTGGCAGCGTGACTATTGGGACCGGCAGTTGCGGCGCGACGAGTCATACGCGCAAAAATGGGAGTACGTGAAAAACAATCCCGTCCGGCACGGCTATGTAGCCTGCGCGGAAGACTGGCCCTATCAGGGTGAACTCAATATTTTGGAATGGCACGATCGATGAATCTTGGAGAGCGAAACTCTGCGACGCCGGGCGAAGGGATCAATTGCGCGTGGAGGGCGGAGCTCTGCGACGCCCATTAATTAGGGCTCGCGGGAGCTCGCCCCTCCAAAGCTCGCCGCACCTCACGGTCTGTTAATGGTCGCCGCCGAATACCCTTTTCAACCAGTCTTCGAGCTGGCGAAAGAGAAGACCGAGATAAGCGCCGGGTGATTCCTTGAAAAGTTCGACAATGCGCGGGCTCAGATCTTGTTTGGGCTCATCGATGGTGCCGGAGAGATGCACGGAAGTCCAGAGATAGCCGCTTCGCTCACGGCTGAAGACTTCTTCTGGGTTGGGGAGCCAATCAAGATATTGCTGGGTGAGCCCTACGCTGATGGCGCCGTGTAACGAACGGTGATCGATCGAGATCGCTCCCTCGATTCGAAATTTCCCTTTCTCTTCAATTGCGATGTCTTTGATGTCGATCTTCGGATAACGCCATGCGAAACTCAGCGAGCAATCATTTAGCTGCAGGTGCTCGAATGATTTATTCCGTGCGACTTCGGCCAGCTTTTCCAGAAGGGGGAGGTTGTCGACGCGTCCGTCGCGGATACGCAACGCGCCCTCGCCGGAGGAACTTTCCAGCTTCGGATTCTCTCCCGTCCAATGGATCTTCCCGACAGCGCTGCCGCCCAAATGCTCTTTCCATTTTGCCGGCAGCCACGTGCGAATTGGGACGGAATCGAAGGTCGCGTTGAAATTAACGCTTTTGTCTTTCCCGATGCCTGCGTTCCCCTGGCCATGGATGCTTCCCTCGCGGTGCGCGTCTAGCGCAAGTCCGCCATTCGGACGGACTCGTCCTGTGGCGAGATCGACATCGTAAATCGTAAGCAGCGTCGCTGTGATGAGAAGATGCGCACGGCGGAGATCGAGCTCGGGGACCAAGGCCATTTTCAGTCTGCCATCGGTTGCGACGTATTCGAAATCGCGACCCTGAGGGGTGATGAGCAGGTGCGTGCCGAAGAAGCCCGCCCGCTCGCCGCGAAATCGCCAGGTTATATTCGAGCGTTCCGATTCAATCCCCCGCAAATTCACGCGGTTCGGTAAAAAAATTGAAAACCACGGCTTCGATGAAATCGGCTCCGGTTTGTGCTCGTAGATCTGGACCTCGACGTCACCGGATCGAACGTGCACGTCATCGAACTTCCATTGCCGCACAAATATGCCCCACGGGTTGAACCTGGCAGTGACGCCGTGAGCATCGAGCGATTTCAGCGCTCTTTCTCCATTGCTTGCCTGGAAACTTTCGCTTTGCGCCGTTAACGAGCCAGTCCGCCGAATCGGTGAGTAGTGCCCTCTTGGAAAATGCAAACCCTTTGCCGTTTCATTTTCCATTGCTGCACGAAACGCGTCACTCTCGATGTAATGAGTGAGCAGCGGACTGAAAAAAAAGGCGGTTCCTGTCGCGGCTGCGATAACGACTAAAATCGCAATCGCTGCGGCGTAAATCTGCAATTTTCTTCGCAAGATGGGGGAAAATAGGACGTGAAAGGTTAAATAGTTAGAAGAGTTACAAAGTTACAAGGATCCTGCGCCGCTGCGATTGTAACGATGTAACTCTTGTAACTTCTTTAACGGTTTTAACGATGCGACGTTTTACGTCCGCGACCAGCGATTCCCGGCTATAACCCAGCGCGCAGCGCGTACTTCGGATTTTTTACCTGCTTGCGAATCGCTGCAAAGAGGCTGCTAATTCCAGTCTGGCTCGCGCGATTGGCGATAAAAGACGGGATCATGCCACCGCTATCAGTGTAAACCGAGTAAATTGCGCGCGTTTTGATTGCACCATCTGGCTCGAGCAGCCATCCGCCGTCGCAAATTTTTACTCGAACGACGCCCTTTTTTTCCGTGGGTCCCAGGTCATTCGCCGATTCCCATTGATTAAGATAAATGAATCCCTCGGTGCCAGGCCACGACTTTTTCCGAACACGCAGGGTGTAATCGCGGTCCTGACAAATCTTGGGTGACAGGCGCTGATAAGTAATAATCGAATCGGTTTCGCGCTTCAGGAGCCGGCATTCCAAAGTATAAGGCATGAAGTTTGGATAATTCTCGAAGTCGTCAATCACTGCGTGAACGGCGCAGGTTGGGGCGTCAATCGCGCCGATTGCCCTAAACTCCCTTAGCCGTGAATCTGTGTGCGGTCGGCTGTAGATAGCGACATCCTTGGTTTCGACGGCTAGTTTCCAGCCTTCGCTTGGATTGACCGAATGAGAAACTTCATCGGCGAGGCCGCTCGAGCCGCCAATGAGAAAGATCGATATCAGACCGTGGAAAACCCACCGGTGCATCGGGCGATGATACACGTTTTTATCACAAGCGCCACAGTAGCCGCTATTTTCTGAGCTGCGGAGATCGCCGTAGAGCTCGGAGAAATTCTTTGAATCTCTGTGCACTCTGCGTTCTCTGCGGTTAATCATTACCGGTTGTCCCGATATGAGTCCACAGCCCACTATCCTTATTGTCGATGATGAAAAGCATACGCGCGACGGCTTGCGGCGTTTGCTTGAAAACGAATACGACGTGTATGTGGCCGCGGATATTTCCGGCGCGATGAACGTCCTCGAACGGGAGCAGATCGATGTGCTCCTCACCGATCTGCGCCTCGGCGGCGAAGATGGAATGCAATTGATCGATCGCGCTTTGAAAATGCCACGCGCTCCCATCTGCATCATGATGACGGCATACGGCTCTATCGACGTCGCGGTCGAAGCGATGAAACGCGGCGCATACGATTTTGTCACCAAGCCGCTTAATCTGGACAAAGTCGAATTGCTGATTACCCGTGCCGTGCAGGGTCGCAAACTGGAGCAGGAAAATCGCGCGCTCCGGCAGCAAGTGGACGAGCGTTACGGCCTCGAAAACATTTGGGGCGAATCGGCCGCCCTGCATGAAGTGCTCGACACCATACGGCAGGTCGCACCTTCCTCTGCCAATGTTCTTATTGAAGGCGATAGCGGCACCGGCAAAGAGCTGGCCGCGCACGCCATCCACAACTTGAGTCGCCGTAACAAGGCGAAATTTGTGGCAGTGCATTGCGCCGCGCTCTCACCGCAATTGCTGGAGAGCGAACTGTTCGGACACGAGAAAGGGGCGTTCACCGGGGCACACGAACGTCGCATCGGCCGATTCGAGCAGGCGAACGGCGGCACCATTTTCCTTGACGAAATAGCCGAAATCGATCCGAGCACTCAAGTCAAATTACTGCGCGTAATCAGCGAAGAACGCGCCTTCGAGCGCGTCGGCGGCAATCAAACGCTGCGCGCGGACGTTCGGCTGATTGCGGCCACAAACAAGAATCTTGAACGACTCGTACGCGAGGGAAAGTTTCGGGACGATCTTTTCTTTCGCCTGAACGTTGTGCGGATCACCATGCCGCCGTTGCGCGATCGGAAGGAAGATATTCCGCTTCTAGTGCGCGGCTTTTTGCGGCATTTCTGCCGGGCAAATGAGAAACCTCTTGTCGATCTAACGCCCGACGCGATGGATGCGCTGCTCACTTACGATTGGCCTGGCAATGTTCGCGAGCTGCGCACCGCGATCGAGCATGGGGTTGTGATGGCGACCGGCTCAAAAGTCACGCTGCGCGATCTCCCAATGGCGGTGCGACAAGCAGCCACAGCGATGTCTCCTCGCGGAATTTCCGCTGCCGAGGTTTTCGGAGAAAAATTGAGTCCTCTCGATCTGCACCAAACGGAAAAGAAATTGATCATGCAAGCGCTCGCCACCACGAATGGAAACGTGACCGCAGCAGCCAAAAAGCTCGGCATTAGCCGGCGGACGTTGCATCGAAAGATCAACGAAATGAATGTGGCCAAAGTGCCGGCGCCTCGCGGCAGCGCAGTCGAGAATCAGCGACCGAGTTCGTCAGACACCGGGCGTTAGCGGGATTGTTGTTATGTCGAGAGTAGAGGAAGAGAAATCGGGGATCCTACGAAAGTTTCCCTTTTACGAGTTGGCCTCCCGCGTTTCAATTAGGCCGTGACTCAGCATAAGAAAATCTTCGGAACGGACGGCGTCCGCGGCGTTGCCAATGTGGAGCCAGTCACGGCCGAGACATCTCTGAAACTGGGTCGGGCCGCCGCGCACGTTTTCACTCAGCTGAATCCGCGCAAGAACCCGGAGGGGACGCGTCCCAAAATTGTGCTAGGCAAAGACACTCGCCTTTCCGGTTACATGCTTGAAAACGCGCTCGTCGCCGGAATCACCTCACTTGGGGTCGACGTTCTCATCATTGGGCCGCTACCGACGCCGGGCGTTGCTTACATCACACGGTCGCTCCGCGCCGATGCCGGCATCATCCTCTCCGCCTCGCATAATTCGTACGAAGATAACGGGATCAAGTTTTTCCGGCATGACGGCTATAAGCTGGACGATCAAGTGGAAGAACAAATCGAGCAGCTTGTGTTCACGGGCGAAATCGATTCCATCCGCCCGACTGCTGGAAAAATTGGACGGGCTGCGCGAATCGATGACGCGCTTGGTCGTTATGTCGAATTTGCCAAGGCGAGCTTTCCTCGCAGGATGTCGCTCGAAGAAATGCGCGTCGCGGTCGATGTCGCCAACGGCGCGGCTTACAAATCAACGCCGTGCGTTTTGCGCGAACTCGGTGCGGATGTCGCCGTCGCGCACAACGAGCCAAATGGCATGAATATCAACGAGGGTTGTGGCAGCATCCATCCCGAGGAAATTCAGCGACTCGTCAAGGAAACCGACGCACACGTCGGCATCACGCACGATGGTGACGCTGATCGTGTACTGCTTTGCGACGAGAACGGAGAGATTGTCGATGGCGATGAGATTCTCGCCATCGCAGCTATCGATCTTTTGCGCGGCGGCCGACTCGAGCAGAATACTGTCGTCGCCACGGTCATGAGCAATTGTGGTCTCGATGAAACGCTCGCCGCACACGGCGGAAAAGTGATCCGCACGAAAGTGGGCGATCGCTATGTCATCGAAGAAATGGTGCAGCGGAAACTGAATCTCGGCGGCGAGCAAAGCGGTCACATCATTTTCCGTGATTTCACCACTACCGGCGACGGAATCATCAGTGCGCTCCAGATTTTGCGCATCATGCACCAGACCGGCCAGCCGCTGAGCAAATTAAAAACTTGCCTGAACAAATACCCGCAAGCTCAACGTGATTTGGTGGTGAAAGGAAAACCGCCGCTCTCGGAGCTCTCGACTGTGATGAAGCTGGTAAAGGAAACGGAGGAAGAACTTTCCGGCAAAGGCCGGGTCCTCCTGCGTTATTCAGGCACCGAGCCGAAAATTCGCCTGCTTATCGAAGGCCGCGAGTTCGACAAGATCGACAAGCAAGCGAACCGGATCGCGGACGCGATTCAAAGCGCGATCGGAGCGAATTAAATGAGCATAGCGTTCTTTCGTCCCACACTGCTTTTGCACGCGCACGCTTCGCACAGCGAAGCGGCTACAGCTGTAGCCGGCGGCGTGTGGGCGGCGCTCGCGCGGAATTCTTCGGTATGACGCTCGCCCGAGTTATTGAAGCGCTCCTTTTCAGCGCGCCAAAGCCGTTGTCAATCCGTGAACTAGCCGCCGCGATTAAAGGCGCGGGGACGGAGGACGAGCTTTCGCCTAACGAGTTCGCGCGCGTGACTGAAGGGGAGATTGTCGCGGCGCTCGAACAATTAAGGATAGAGTATGTTCAGGAGCAGCGCGCCTTTCAAATTATCGAGAAAGCGGAAGGCTGGCAGCTCGTTACCGATCCTGCCTTTGCCAGCTGGGTGCGCCAGCTTTTTCCCCTGCCCAAACCGGCGCGCCTGACTGCGCCCGGGCTGGAGACGCTCGCGATTATTGCGTATCGCCAACCAATTACGCGCGCTGATGTCGAAGCCGTGCGCGGCGTGAACATCGACGGGGTGCTCCAAACATTGATGGAACGCGGCCTCGTCAAAATTGTCGGGCGGGCGGAGATCCCCGGTCGCCCGCTTCTTTACGAAACCACGCAATTTTTTCTTGATCATTTCGGCCTGCGTAGTCTGGACGAATTGCCCAACGTGGAAGAGTTGCGCACGCGCCATTTGCCGGTCGCGGGCCCCCCATCTCAGCCAGCCGTGCCTGCGGCGACGGCAAACTCTGGGTAGCGTGCGCGCCTGGTTTCTGGGGAGCACAGGCCGCCGGCCTGTCGCATTCGGCGGCCTCGCCGAATGCCTCTTCGCACAACATCCAGGCTCCGAGCAACACGCGCGCGGTTCGCGGCAAGCTGCCGCGAACTACAGGCTGGCAGCCTGTGCTCCCCATCACATAGGACGCGGGCGACTTTTTCTTGCACTTTCCCTCTTGATCTCAACATTGACTTCAACGTCTGCGGAAATCCAGCCAGCGGATTGCGCGCGTGCCGCAAAGTATTCAGAGGGCAAACGCGGCGTCTCGATGCTCGTCATGCAAAACGGCTGGACCGTTTTCGAGCACTATGCCAACGGCGGGTCGGCTCGCGGCAGATGGCCGATCTTCAGCGGGACAAAAAGTTTTTGGGGAATCGCCGCG
>WNGP01014194.1_pt1 | contig 11650 bp, 10 predicted proteins | sample 5407671 | NCBI WGS metagenome assembly WNGP01 (sample SAMN13153381, study PRJNA577476) | soil metagenome | isolation source: 40 cm soil or saprolite under Garry oak tree replicate 2 | place: USA:California | collected 2016-06-15 | reverse complement strand
AGGCCGGTCCAGGTTCCCAGGCCCAGGAGCTTCGCGCTGCGACCCGCCTCCTGCGAAACGCCCGCAAGATACGCCGCCACGGGCTCGCTCACGTCGTGGCCGCCGGGGTCCCGCAGGGCGCCCCCCAGCACGCGCCCGGAAGCGTCGAGCAGCAGCAGGCCCTCTTGCGCCCCTTCCAGCCCCGCGAACACACGGGATTCCTCGAGCGGGCCGTGGGCCGCGGCGGGAGTGAGGGGCGTCCGCTCCTTCGCAAGCTCGCTCGCCGCCGCGGCCGCTTGACCGCCTCGTACCAGCGTGACCGCCTGCACCAGGCTCGGGTCGTCGGGCGCCGCCCGCAGGGCCGCCTCGAGGTGCGCGCGCGCCTGCGCCACGTCGCCGACTTTGAAGTAGAGGAAGGCCAGGCCCTTGAGCGCGCCCAGGTGGCCGGGCGCAAACCGCAGCGCCATGTCCCACTCGTCGAAGGCGCGCTCGTAGTCGCGCTTGTCGGCGAGGACGCGGGCATACAAGTCGTGCGCGTCGGCGAGGTGCGGATGCCGCTCGAGCCCGGTCAGCGCCACGCGGTGCGCCGCATCGAGTTGGCCGCGCTGGCGCAGCAGCTCGCCCAGCCGCAGGAACACGAGGCTCGCCGGATCCTGGGCGAGCTGTGCGGAGAGCGCTCTGATGTCGTCAGGCATGGGTCCCCATTCCCGCCTGAGCGAGCGTCTGGGCCGCCGCCTTGGCGCGCTGCACCTCGGCCAGGCGCGCGATCTCCTGCTCGGAGCGCGCGGCGAGCCGTTCCCACTGATCCCACTGGTCCACGGCTTCCCCGAAGCGTCCGGCAGCGGCGAGGGCGTATCCCAGGATGCGGTGAGCCGCGACGTGCAGGGGGTCGAGCCGCAGCGCGCGCCGCAGCTCGTCCACGGCCTCGGCGGGCTGCGCGCCGGCCAGGTGGATCCGGCCGAGGAGCAAGTGCACCGCGGGATCGTGGGGGTAGTGGGCGGCCGCCTGCTCCGCGGCGGCGCGCGCCTGCGCGAGGTCCCGCTGCGCGAGCGCGTCCTCCGCCCGCGCGGCGAGCTCGGCGAGCTCCGCCGCGGGGGTCACGCGCTCGCGCGTGGTCGACCCTGGGTCCGCCAGCACCACGACGCCAGCGCTTTCCAGACCGAACAGCGTCTTCGCGACCTCGAAGTCCGAGCGCCCCAGTTCCCCCGCGATGGCGCGCACGTCGCGCGCGCCGTCGATCAACGCCAGCACCTCCCACTCCGCCGGGAGCAGGTCGAGCTCCGGCTCCCCGCCCTGCGCCTGGAGGGGAGGCGGGTGGGGAGGGGGGGCCGCGAGCTGAGGCACCACGCCCACGTGCGGCACGCGCTGCTCGATGCGCGACCATTCGTCGATGCGACGCGCGCCCTCCATCAGGAGGGCTTCCGTGCGGATCTGCACGGTCGTCCCCGGGGCCAGGCCGCTCACCGGCTCCTCGCTGAACGAGAAGAACCCCTCGCGCCAGCTCATGACCTCGAAGACGACCTCCTCGATCTGGAAGTGCACCTGGCGCTCCATCTCGCGCTGCGACAGGGCGCCCAGCGCCACCAGGATCTCGCCCAGCCGGCGCGGGTCGTGCTGGCGGGTCTGCATGTCCCGCGCCCGCTCCAGGTCGGCCTCGGTGATCTTGCCGGTCCTCAGCAGCAAGGCGCCGAGCTGATGCGGGTTGCTGCGGATCTCCGCAAAGATGATGGTGCCATCCTGGAAGTAGATCGTCCCAGCGTTGTGTCGCAGGTCGGACGTCACGCGCAGCACGCCCGTCTTGCGGCTCAAGTCGAGCAGCTGAAAGACGTCGTGGATGCCGAGCTCGCGGAGGGGGCCCTCGATCGGCATGTCAGGCGGCGTCCGAGGTGAAGATGTGCTCCAGGTCCGTCGCGGTGCGGGCGTGCGCCCGCGCCGCTTGGGCGAACGGCCCTCCCGGATCGAGCCGGGTGACCTTCTCCCACGCCTCGACCGCTTCGCCGTAGCGGTGGAGGTGCGCGAGGGCGACGCCCTGCTGGAACAGGGCTTCGACGTGCTCGGGGTCGAACTTGAGCACGCGGCGAAACGCCTCGAGCGCGGCATCGAAGCGCTTGTCGTCGAGCAGGGCGCGTCCCAGGAGCAGCAGCGCTTTCAGGTCGTAGGGGTCCTGCTCGAGCATCGTGGCGAGCCGGGTGATCGCCTGCCGCAGGCGGCCGCTTGAGCGCAGCAGGTCGGCCAGCGCGAGGGCGGCCTCGTAGAACGTGGGCAGGGCCTCGAGGGCGCGCTCGTAGGCCTGTTCGGCGGCATGCGGCTCATCCTTCTTCTCGTGCAGCCGGCCGAGGTCGAGCCACACCTGGACGTATCCGGGATCGAGCTCCAGGGCGGCGCGGTAGGCGGCGAGGGCGCCCGAGCGGTCGCCCACCGCGAGGGCCACGTCGCCCTGCAGCTTGCGCAGGTCGGCGCGAGCGGGGGCGCGGGTCTGCGCCTGCTGCAGCGCCGTGAGGGCCCCGGCCGCGTCGCCGGCGGCGGCGCGGCCCTGCGCCGCCGCGATCAGGGCCTCCACGTCGTCGGGGGTGAGGGTCAGCAGCTGTTCGGCGAGCCCCCGGGCGTCGGCGGCGCGCCCCAGCGCGAGCAGCGCTTTCACCTCCCCGAGCAGCGCGTCGGGCCGGGCCGCGTCGGCCGTGCGGGCTTCGCGGTAGCGCTCCAGCGCTTCGCCGTGCAGGCCGCGCCGCGCGAAGATGCCGCCGAGCAGCACGGCGGCGTCCACCCGATCGGCCCCGCGCTGCACCGCCCGCGCCGCTTCCGCCGCGGCCAGCTCCATCATCCCTTTGCTCACGTAGTCGCGCGCCAGGGCGAGGGGGTCGTCGCGCGGAGGGGCCGCCTCGCGCGCGGCGGAGGGCGGCGGGGCGAGCTCCTGGAAGATGTTGTCCAGCAGCCGCTGGTCGAACGAGAAGTCCTCGCCGATCTCCTCCGCGGGGACGTCGGCCGAGATCTCGGGGGCGATGCCGATCGTCGATTTCTCGAACTGGAGGTCGATCGTCAACGCGAACTTCTGGGACACGTAATAGGGATCGAGCTCGAGCGCGCGCTTGGTGGCGCGCAAGGCGCCCTCGAAGTCGCCCAGGTTCGAGAGGGTGAAACTGAGGTTGTAGTGCGCCCCCGCATGTGTGGGATCGGCCTCCACGGCACGGGCGAAGGCGTTGCGGGCGTCGGTGAAGCGTTTGAGCTCGACGAGCACGACGCCGACGCCGTTCCACGCCGCCGCCGAGTCGGGCTCGGCGGCGAGCACCTGGCGGTAGGCCTCGAGCGACAGCTGGAACCGGCGCAGCTGAAACAGCAGCAGCGCGAGGTTGAGGCGCGCCGAGGCGAACGTCCCCTCGAGCTGCAGCGCCGTCCGCAGCGCCTCGATGGCCTGCTCCGTGTCGCCCTGCCCTGCCAGCACCACGCCGATGTTGTTCCAGGCGAGGGCGTACTTGGGGTCCACCTCGGCCGCCTGGCGATAGGAGGCGAGCGCGTCGTCCGCGCGGCCCGCCTGGTGCAGCACGACGCCGCGCTCGTTCCAGAGCGTGGGGGCGTCGGGGACCTCGCGCAGCAGTGTCTCGTACAGCTCGAGCGCTGCGTCGAAGTCGCGCTTCAGCAGGTGGACCTCCGCCATCGCCTGCAGGGTGAGGCGTCGGTCCTCGCCGCGCTCCAGCGCCAGGCGGTACTCGCGCAGCGCCTCGTTGTAGTAGCCCTTCTGACGAAAGGCGAGTCCGAGGTTGTAGTGGGCCAGCTGGTTGCCCTCGACGATCGCCGGCTCGGGGGCCTGGCGCTGGCGTTGCTCGCGGGCGTGGCGCTCGCTGTCGTACCGCTCGAGCGAGAGGTTGGTCTGGGCCCGGGCGAGCGGCGGGTTGAGCTCGATCGCGCGCTTCGAGGCCGTGCGGGCCTCCTGGTGTCGGCCCAGATCGCCCAACACGAATGCCATCAGGTAGTGGGCATCGGCGTTGTCGGGGTTGAGCGCGATGGCGCGGTCCAGCGCACTCAGCGCCTCGGCATTGAGGCCGCGGCTGTAATAGACTTCCGCCAGATAGAACTGCACCACGCTGCTCGAGGGATCGAGCTCGCACCCGCGCACCAGCCAGTCGGTGGCGAGCTCGACCCGCCCGCGATTCTTCTCGGCGAGCCCGAGCTGGATGATCGCCGCCACGTCGTCGGGCCGCTGCGCCAGCAGCTCCTCGAACTCGGCCGCGGCGTCCTCGTGCTGGCCCAAGATGGCGTAGGCCCGGCCCAGCTCCCAGCGGGCGTCGCGGTCGTCGGGCGCCTGCCGCAGCCGCTCCTGCAGCTCGGCGACGCGGCGGTCGTAGAATCCCGTGTCGTGGTGCGCGATCTCGCGGTTGCGCTGCGCGACCTGCATCTTGGGGTCGAGCTCCAGCGCCCGCGTGAACTCCGCGATCGCTTCCTCGAGCAGCCCCTTGCGGAAGTACAACACGCCGAGGTTGTTGTGGGCCCCGGCGTCGGACGGGTCGATCCGGCGGGCGAAGGATCGGAGCGCGGCGAGGTCGCGTTCGGAGAGCGCCGGCGCCGTCACGGCTCAGGTCAAGCGGATGGCGTCAAAGATCGCCTTGAGGGACGCCAGATCGGGGAGCAGCAGGAAGTGACCCTGAAGCTGCTCTTCGGCGTCGATGCGAAACGCGGTCTCCACGCAGAAGACGAAATCGCGCTCGTGGCCGAAGTTGAGGTAGGTGGTCGTGAGCACTGCCGCCGCCAGATCCACGACCAGGCTCGGCACCGAGGGCAGGAGCAGCATCCCCATGAACTCGGACAGCGCGTTCATGTACGCGCCGGAGAGGATGTTCCCCGCCTCCTTGAGGCACGACTGCTCGAGCGTGTCGTAGGCAGTCGTGGCGCCGACCGGTCGGCGCAGCAGCATGTCGCAGAGGCGCCGCCCCACCGCCTCGGGGAACAACAGCAAGGTGCGGCCGGTGAGGTCGCCGAGCATATGCATGAGGACGGCGGCGACGACGTCCTGCGCACTGCCCAGCAGGTCGGGGACTTCCTCCAGCCGCGCGATGTTGATCTGCGGCACGCTGATCATGATGCGGCGGTTGGTCATCTGCGACAGCGCCGTGGCGGCGTGGCCCGCGCCGATGTTCGCCACCTCGCGCAAGGCGTCGATCTGCAGCGCCTTCAAGTCGCGGACGTCCTGCATGTCGCCTCCCCCTCCCTTAGAGGAGCCCGCCGGCGTCCAGGATCAACGCCGGGACCCCATCGCCCATGATCGTCGCGCCGCTGAACAACGGCAGCGTTCCCCGAGGCGCATCGAAGGCCTTCACCACGATCTCGTGCTGGCCCAGCATGCCGTCCACGACGACGCCGCTGCGGCGCTCCCCCATCTCGAGCACGATGATCGGCCGGCGTGCGGGCGCCGGCGCGTCCTCCCCGGTCCCCAGGAGGCGCCGCAAGTCCACCAGCGGCACCACGCGGTCGCGCAGCACGATCGCCTCCCGCCCCTCCACGGCGGTGGTCGGGGCGACGCCCAGCTCCACCGTCTCGGTGACGTAGGTCAGCGGCAGCGCGTAGCGCTCCCGGCCGACGCTCGCGATGAGGGCGCGCACGATCGCGAGCGTGACAGGCAGGCGCAGCACGAAGCCCGTGCCCTTCCCCGGCTCCGTCCGCACCTCGAGCGTCCCGCCGAGCGCGCGCAGCCGCGTCATCGCCACGTCGATCCCCACGCCGCGGCCCGACACACTCGTCACCGCCTCCGCCGTCGTGAAGCCGGGACGCGCGATCACGCGCAGCAGCTGGTCGTCGGACAACGCCTCGGTGTGCGTGTCGACGAACCCGTCCCGCTGTGCCCGCGCCAGCACTTTCGCGCGGTCGATCCCACGCCCGTCGTCCGCGATCGTGATCATCACGCTGGAGCGCTCGCGCACGGCGGACAGCACGATCTCGCCCTCCGGCGGCTTCCCGGCCCGGCGCCGCTCGGCGGGCGGCTCGATACCGTGGTCCACGGCATTCCGCAGCAGATGCACCAGCGGGTCGCCCAGCTCGTCGAGGATCGTGCGGTCGAGCTCGATCTCCTTCCCCTCGACCCGGAACGCGACCTGCTTCCCGAGCTGGCGCGCGCTGTCCCGGACCAGCCGGGGAAAGCGGTCGAATACTTGCCACACCGGGGTCATCCGCGCCTGGATGATCTCGGCCTGGAGATCGCTCGAGAGCCGCGAGATCTGAATCGCGACGTCGTCGATCGTGGGATCGCGCCGGGACGCCGCCAGCTCATTCAGACGGCCGCGCGCGATTACGAGCTCGCCGATCAAGTCCATGAGGGCGTCCAGCCGGCGCAGCTCCACTCGCAAGTGCCGCGTACGGCCGCCTTCGCCCCCCCCCCCCCCCCCGGTGCCCCTGCTCCCGCGACCCGCGGCGCCGTCTCCTCCCCCTCGCCGACCGCCACCTCCTCCACGTCCCCCGCACCCTTGACCGCCGCGGCGATCGCGGCGGCGTCCGCCCCCGACTCGAGCCGGAACGCGAACCGTCCATCGAAGTCCTCGGCCTCGAACGCCGCGGGGGGCGGCGACACCGCGTGCACGGCGCCCAAGCCTTGGGCCTTGCGGAGCGCTACGAGCGCGCGCCCGCCCTTGAGGGGCGCCTCGGGCCGCAGCGTTACCTGCACCAGGCGTCCCGCTGCCGGCACGGCGGGCGGCTCGGCGACTGTGGAAGGATGAGGGGGGACGGCCGCGCGCGGCGCCGCGCGGGGTGCGCCGGGCGCGAGCCGCGTCCCGGCGCGCTCGAGCTCCTGCGTGAGGGCGGCGACGTCGAGCTCGCGCTCCCGCCCGGTGACCGACAGCTCCACAGCCCGCTCCAGCCCGTCCACCGTCCGGAACAAGAGCTGCAGCAGCTCGTCGGTGACCGCCGTGGAGCCGCGCCGCAGCGAGTCGAGCACGCTCTCGGCGCGATGGGCGAGGTCCGCCACGCGGGCATACCCCATCGTGGCCGCCATCCCTTTGACGGTGTGCACCGAGCGGAACAGGCCGCTCACCGGCTCGCGGGCCGCCGGATGGCGCTCCCACTCGAGCAGCAGCTCGTTGCAGGCGGTCAAGTGCTCCCGGGCTTCGACCAGGAACAGGTCGGCGTACTGCGACAGGTCCATGGCGGGTCAGCCGAGCACGCGCTGCACGGCTTCGAGCACGCGAGACGGCTGGAACGGCTTGACGACGAAATCCTTGGCGCCCGCCTGGATCGCCTCCACCACCAGGGCCTGCTGTCCCATCGCGCTGCACATCAGGATCTTGGCGTCGGGATCGTGCTTGACGATCTCGCGCACCGCGTCGATCCCCCCCATGTCGGGCATGACGATGTCCATCGTCACCAGGTCGGGCTTCAGCTCCTTGTACCGCTCGACCGCCTGCTGCCCGGTCTCCGCCTCACCCACGACCTCGAACCCGGCCTGCGCGAGGATATCGGTGATCATCGTCCGCATGAAGATGGCGTCGTCGCAGACGAGGACAGTGTGGCTCACACACCCTCCCTAGGAAGCGAAAATGGGGCTGAGCAGCGCGTCGGTATCGAGGACCACGAAGAGGTGGCCGGCGCGGCGGCCGACCGCGCGCACGAGCGTGGGATCGACGCCTGGTAGCGCCTGGCGCGGCTCCAGCGTCTCGCCGCCCACCGAGAGGAGGTCGACGACTTCGTCCACCGTGAAGCCGATGACCTTGCGCCCGCCATCGAGCTCCAGCAGGACGGTGCTGCCGTCCCGCGGCCCGCCGGCGGGGGCCGGTTGGCCCAGCGCCCGCCATCCATCCACGACCGTCACCAGGCTGCCGCGCACGTTCACGAGGCCCGCCACGACCGCGGGGGCACCGGGAATCCGGGTCGGCTCGAATCGCGGCAGGATCTCGCGCACCGTCGGCGCCTCCGCCGCGCAGGCTAGACTCCCTACCCGGAACACGAGCAGCCGGACTGTCCCGCCGTCACTCATCCGATGCGAAGAAGCCAAGATACTGCAACGGGTTGCGTTGAGCAAGCAAGTTCGCATCACCCGCCGCTTCCGCCAGCGCCGGCAACAAATCGGCGGGCCACTCGGAGCGCAGGGCGAGCGGCGCCCCGGTGACGGGATGCGCCAACCGCAGCTCCGCGGCGTGCAGCAGCTGCCGCGGCGCCACTGCTTCGATCCGCTCCGCGGCCGCCCGCAGGGACGGCGTCACCCGCCGGCTACCACCGAACGTGTACTCGCGGTCGCCTACGACCGGATGCCCGACGTGCGCCAGGTGCACGCGGATCTGGTGCGTGCGGCCGGTGCCGAGCCGCAGGTGCAGGAGATCGACGTGAGCGAAGCGCGCCACGACGGCGGCGTGCGTCACCGCGTGGCGGCCGCCCGCCAGCACGGTCATGCGCTGGCGGTCGGCGGGATGACGGGTAATCGGCGCTTCGATCGTCACGGGGCTGTTGGCGAGATGTCCCCATGCGACGGCGGCGTACACCCGCTCCACGCGGCGCTGCTCGATGGCGCGCGCCAGCCGGCGGTGCGCGAGGTCGGTCTTCGCGATCAGCAGCAACCCCGACGTGTCGCGGTCGAGCCGATGCACGATCCCGGGGCGTCCCTCGCCGGAGCCGTCGGACAGCGGGGTGCCGCGGCCGACCAGGACGTTGACGAGGGAATCATCCCAATGACCGGGCCCCGGATGGACCACGAGGCCGGCGGGCTTGTCGAGGACGGCGAGGTACTCGTCTTCGAACACGAACGTGAGGTCGCGGGGGGCGGCGGCCGGCGCGTAGTGGCGGGGCTGGGCGGCAGGAGGCGGGGGGAAGGCGACGGAGACGACGGTGCCGCGCGACAGATGGACCGAGGCGCGGAGCGGGTCCCCCGCGGCGGACACGCGCTTGTCGGCGATGAGGCGGGCGGCGACGGTGCGCGAGAGGGACAACTGCTCGGCGAGGAAGCGGTCGAGGCGCTCGGTCTCGGGTACGGCGACGCAGAAGGTGATCACCGTCCCGGTGCCGCTCACGGCTCGGCCGCCCGGGCCTCCTTCGCGCGCTCGTGCGCCCGGCCTTCGAGCCACAGCGACGCGGCGAGGGCGATCGCCCCCACCGTGATGGCCGAATCGGCCACGTTGAAGGTGGGCCAGCGCAGCGTCCCCACGCCCACGTCCACGAAATCCACCACACCCAGCGAGCTCCGCAGCCGGTCGATCACGTTACCGACCGCGCCCGCGCACACCAGGGCGAGCGCGACGAGCCGGAAGCGGTCGCCGGGGCGCGTGGCGCGCACCATCGACCCCAGCACGACGAGCGCCACGAGCGCCAGGGCGAAGAAGATCCAGCGCGAGTAGGCGCCCAGGCACAGCCCGAACGCGGCGCACTGGTTGTAAACGAGCCGGAGCTGCACGTAATCGCCCAGCACCGTCACCGGCACGTGGCGCGCCAGCAGCGACTCCGCGAGCAACTTGGTGACGACGTCGGCCGCGACGATGGCGCCCGCCGTCCCCCAGAAGAGCCGGCGCTCAGCGTCGCTTGCCATCTTCCTCCCTGGCCTTGCAGCGGATACACAGGCGCGCGTGCGGCAGCGCGTCCAGCCGCTCGAAGCTGATCTCCTCGCCGCACTGCTCGCACCTCCCGAACTTCTCGGGCGCCTGATACAGCCGGCGCAGCGCCTGATTCACGTGCCAGAGGTAGCGCCCCTCCTGCGAGGCGAATAGGAACGCCTTCTCGCGCTCCATGGCATCGGTGCCCTGGTCCGCCATGTGAAAGGAGTAGCTCGACAGGTCGCCGTCGGAGGCCTGGAGACTCGAGTTGAACGACTCGCCGTAGTAGCCCAGCTCTTTCATCACGCGAGCGCGCTCCTCCAGGAGGCGCTTCTCGAGATGCCCGAGCTGCTTCTTGTTGAGTCCCTTGGCTTTGGCTTTGGATTTCGTCGGCATTATCGGGTCCCGCCCTTTCGTCCGTCGTGGCGCCGGAGCGCGATCGTCACGCGCCGCCCTTCGATGTCTACGTCTCGGGTTACGTCCGCTCCTTCGAGAACGCTGCCGAGCAGCGTCCGCCGTGCCAGTGTCTCGCCCTCGATGAAGCCCTGAAAGGCCGCCGCGGCAGACACCACCTCCTCCGCCCCCGCCAGGCTCAGTTCGATGCGGGTGGTGAACTCGTACCCCGCCTCTTTGCGGAGCCGCTGCACGCGGTTCACGACTTCCCGCGCCAGCCCCTCCTGCACCAGGTCGGGCGTGAGCCGCGGATCGAGTGCCACCACGTACGGGCCGTCCGCCTGCACCACCCAGTCGCTCGCCACCTCGCGGGTGATGGTCACGTCCTCGGGAAGGAATTCGTATTCCCCCCGGCGGATGGGGTCCCCATGCTCGAGCATTTGCAGCTCCGCCGCTGTGAGCCCCGACACGGCGGCCGCGGCCTGGGGCGTTTCCTTGCCGTAGCGCTTCCCCAGGCTGCGGAAGTTGGCCTTGCCCTTCAGCGTCACCAGATCGTGGTCCGACGCCACCACCTCGTAGTCCTTGGCGTTCACTTCGGCAGCCAGGATATCTAACAGGTCCCTCAAGAGCGGTCCCTTCACCGCGGCTGGCACCGCGACCTGGATCATCGCGACCGGCTGCCGCACCGGCAGGTTGCGCGCTTCGCGCGCGGCCCGCGCGAGCGAGGCGAGCTTGCGCACCGCGGCCATGGCGCCGAGCAGGTCCGGCGCGCGCCGACCCCTGTCGGCGGGAAACGGCGCCACGTGCGCGGAGGTTCCGGTGAGCGCCCGGTGCAGCCAGTCGGCGAGGAAGGGCGCGGCCGGCGCGAGCAGGCGGGCCGACGCCACGAGCGTCTCGTGCAGCGTCTCGAGCGCGACCGGGTCGGTGGCGCGGTCGGGCGCCCAGAAGCGCGGCCGGTTACGGCGCACGTACCACCGGGACACGTCCTCCCCCACGAAGTCCATGATGATCCGCGTGCCCGCCGTGACGTCGTAGTCCGACCACGCCTGCCGTACGCTCGACACGACCTCGTCCAGCCGGGCGAGCAGCCAGCGGTCGGCGAGGGGCCGCTTCTCGAACGGCGTCGCGTGCTCGTCGGCAGGCGGGCGCCAGTCCTGCGCGTACTGCGCGAAGAAGTCGTAGGTGTGCCGGAGCGTGTTCAGGAAGCCGCCCACGACTTTGGGGATGTGCGCCTGGTCGAAGCGCTTGGGGAGCCACACCTGGCTCTGGCCCAGCAGGTAGAGGCGCACCGCGTCCGCGCCGTGCTCCTCGAGCACCTGCCAGGGGTTCACCACGTTGCCGCGGCTCTTCGACATCTTCTGGCCCTGCGCGTCGAGCACCAGCTCGTTCACGATCACGTGGCGGTAGACGATCGAGTCGAAGGCGGCGACCCCGATCGCCAGCAGCGAGTAGAACCAGCCGCGCGTCTGGTCCACGCCCTCGCAGATGAAGTCCGCCGGGAAATGGGCCTTGAAATCGGCCTCGTGGACGAACGGGTAGTGCCACTGGGCGTAGGGCATCGCCCCCGAGTCGAACCAGGCGTCGATCACCTCGACGCTGCGCCGCATCGTGCCGCCGCACCGCGCGCACTTCCAGGCGTAGCCGTCGATCCCCGGCCGGTGCGGGTCGAAATCCGCGGGCAGGGCCTGCCCCCAGCGCTCGGCCAGCTCCGCATAGGAGCCGATCACCTCCCGGTGGGCGGCGTCGCTGTCGCACTCCCACACGTTGAGGGGCGTCCCCCAGTA
>WNGP01004469.1_pt1 | contig 11652 bp, 6 predicted proteins | sample 5407671 | NCBI WGS metagenome assembly WNGP01 (sample SAMN13153381, study PRJNA577476) | soil metagenome | isolation source: 40 cm soil or saprolite under Garry oak tree replicate 2 | place: USA:California | collected 2016-06-15 | reverse complement strand
TGAAGCGCGGCTTAGCGCGGCGTCACGCGGAGGAGATCCCCCAGCTGGGGATCGACGAAAAGGCCTTCCGCAAAGGGCACAAATACCTGACGCTGGTAAACGATTTGAAAAGGAACCGCGTGCTGTATGTGGCCGAAGACCGCGAGCAGAGTAGTCTGGACGGATTCTGGTCGACGATCACCGCGGAACAGCGAGCCAGCATTGAGGCCGTGGCGCTAGACATGTGGGATCCCTATCTCGCCTCGCTGCAAAATCACCTACCGGCAGCAGAGGAAAAGATCGTGATCGATAAGTTTCATGTTGCCGGGCATCTGGGCGAAGCCGTAGATCGAGTCCGCCGCCGAGAGCACAAAGCCCTCAAGGCCGAGGAGATGAGCGTCTGCTGACGGGACGAAATACGATTGGCTAAGAAACCCCACCTCGATGGATGGGAAACAGCGACGAGAGTTTGCCGAACTGCGGAACAGCGAATTGAAGACGGCGGGTGCCTGGGCGGCTGAAGGAAACCGCTATGAGCCTCTACAACTATGTATATATATAGCAGCTCTCTTTTATTTCCAACAAGTTAAGTTAACGGAGAGCCCGCGCGGCGCTGTAGAGCGCCGGAGATTTTGTAAGTCGCTGATTTCGCGATGGTTCCCCTACAGAAACCAACGTTGCTGTTCAGCACCCTTTTAGGAGTGACGTGTCTACCCCACACCCCATGCCGAAGGCATGGCTCCTCTGGCGCTCTGCGGCGCTTCTCGTTAACCGTGCCCCGGCAGGCCCTCAGGCGGGCCTTAGGAAGGCTTCCTGACGTAAGCCGTCGCCTCTCGCAACTCCTCACAGTCTTCAACGCTGGCTTCCTGTGCCGCCGCAGCTGCATACCACTTTCGAGCCGCTTCAGCGTTTGCTGGGACGCCCACACCGCGTGAATAGATACGCGCCAGTTCGACCTGCGCAAGAAACTCTCCCGCTTCTGCTGCCTCTTCGTAAAGCTGAATTGCCTCCTGGACGTTCTTTGGGGTACCCAGTCCTTCGGCGTACATGCGGGCCAGATTCATCTTTGCTCGCGGTGCTCCCTGGTCAGCGGCAGCCGACAAGAGTCGGAATGCCTCCTTGTGATCGACCTCAACGTCGATCCCATCCAAGTAGCAGGTCCCTAGAATCGTCTGGGCGACGACGCTGCCGCGCTGAGCTTTTTGGCGTAGGTCGGAAATGTTCATTTGTTCTTACCGCCTACAGGATTGCCACCACAAGCTTCAGATACGAGACCGCGCGCGCAGTCATAAAGATTGTTGTAGCCCCCTGTTATGGCACGAGACGGATGCGGCTTGGCGAGTTCCTTAGCGCAGTCCGCGAAAGCCTCCTCCCACTCCTTTTCGCACTCCTTGCTGGTCTTGCAGGGCGGCGCTTTAGGCGGTGTCATGGGCGGCGGGAAGTCGGGACGCAGTGCGTCATTGCCTGTAGGTGTAGGCCATAGCCAGAACGGCAGCCCCCAGGGTAGACGCTTGAGAATGGGTATGATACCCGGCCAAATCGGAATCGGCTCAGACCCCGGCCCCGTTTTCGGAAGTCCTGGTCCTGGATTGGAACTCGGACCCGAAGGGCCGCCTGGAGAAGAGGGACCAGAAGGAGATCCGGTAGCCGGAGGGTCAGCAACCGGTGTACTTGTACCTTGGCCCGTCATGCCGAGTGGGTCAACAAAGTTTGTGGGGTTTCCGTAGGCGTACCTGTAAAGGCTTCCCCAGTCAGCCCCAAATCCGAGTGGGTCTTCGCTCAAGAATCTCCCTGTGCTTGGATCGACGTAGCGCGCCCTGAAGTAGTAGAGATTCGTTTCGCTATCGAACTCGCGGGCCGTGTATTGGAATGGATTCACGAGCGAACCGGACGAACCCGTTTGATTGCCGAACGAGTCGAACGTGTACGTCTGCGCCAGCGCTCCGGCAGCATTGCTGAGTGAAGTGGCCGTGCCCAGTCCATCGGCCTCGTAATAGCTGGTGGTCCCGTTTCTCAGCATCGCCAACTCTTCGTCCATCTTGAGAGCCTGAGCGTAACGAGCGACGGCAGTTCCGCTCGAATTGGTCTCCTCGATTAGATTGTTTTTGTCGTAGGCGTAGACGCTCGTGCCTGCGGAGGAGGATTTGTAGATTCTTCTGCCGAAGGGATCGTATTTGAAGCTCACAGTTCCGCCACTTCCGGGCAGCGTCACGCTGGTCAAACGATTCTCGAAGTCCCAAGTGTAATTGGTTGTTCCTGTGGAATCTGCTTTCGTGAGCGTGTTGCCGTTGTAATCATACGTGAGGCAGGAGGTCTCACCCAGGTGTGCAGGACAAGCTTCAGCCACCATCATAGGCATATTCCGCCGCATCGTAGACGAAGATGCCGCTCTTGCCGTCCCCTCCGGCATTGCACATGAGTCCCTAGCTTAGCAGCTAGCGCTTGGATTCAGGCCCAAACTGGCCTGGTTTGTGGTGAGCGGCGTATTTCTTAGCTTCGTCCACCATATCACTGCCATCATCTTCGCCACCCCAACCATCAGCGCTACAAACGACTCGGTGGTGAGTTTCGGCGAATTTCTGCTCCTTCAAATCGATCCGCCATGCGTCGATGGCGGTAACCGCTTTGATGCTCCCCTTTCTTGCTGCGGTTCCTATGATCACATCGGTTGGCGCTTGAGGATCAAAGCAGCGAAACTCGAAGTCTTTGGCGATGTTCGTTATTTGAATGAGGTCGCGAATTACGCCACAATGTTCAATATCGCCAGTCGGTTGAATTATCATTAAGATTTTAGCCTTAGACAAGTCTCGATAGAGTAGGGTTGTCTTTTGGGTCTTGTCTAACCGCAAGCTGAAATCCGGCTGCTCCGATTGAAGTTCAGGCGCACAAGGGCTTTTCCCAACAAAGCGCTGCCTAAAGTCCTGAGCGTTTGTAATGCTTGTTATTACCAAAAGGCCGGCAAGAACCACTAGGCTTCTCAGTCCGTTCATTTATTCCTCCAAGGCTATTGTCCATGCGGACGGATACCCACCGGGAAGCCCGCTCCACCATTAGCGCCTCCAAAGTATTGGATGTGGAAGTGCCATCCGTCGTTTGGGTTGGGTGAGTTGTACTCCTGCTGAGCATAGCTTCCCCAGCCCGTTCCGTCTGGGTATTTCTGTGGAAAACACTGCTTAAAACACTTGCCAAACAGGTCCCTTGACAGGCCCGGATTTGTATTGTGCCCAATATCAACCGCAGTCCCCCAGAAATGAGGATCGCCTTTTGCTACACCGTTCTTACTAATAGTTGGCGGATGACCACTCGTTCCGCATGTCACGGTGAGGTCGATCCCAGCACACTTTTCAAGACAATCGAGCGAATTCTTCAAGCCGGGATTGAGACTACCGCAGTCGCCCTGCTTACATTTCCAGAGGCCGAACGGGTCTCGCCAGAGAACGGGATTCCCGCCGACATAGGAGTAAAAAGATGTGAATTCATAGCGCGCCGGGTCTTCGCTTATGAACCTGCCTGTGCTTGGGTCGTAATACCTATTCCTTGAATACTGAAGGTTAGTCTCGGTGTCAAAGTCACGAGCGGTAAAACGAAACGGGTTTGTCACGAAGCCGCTCGAAGCGGTAAGCCTGCCGAAGGAATCAAGCTGGTAGGTTTCTGCCAACGTTCCTGCCGTGTTGCTCAAAGACGTTACGGAGCCAAGTCCATCCAGGTGGTAGTAGCTTGTCGCTCCTGAACGCAACATAGCCAGAGGCTCGTCTATGTTGAGGCCCTGGGCATAGCGAGCAACAACCGTTCCGCTCGCGTTTGTTTCCTCGATGAGATTATCGCCATCGTAAACGTAAATGCTTGTGCCGTTAGAAGAAGACTTGTAAATTCTGCCTCCCCACGGGTTGTATTTGAAGCTGACGGTGCCACCAGAGCCAGGTAATGTCACGCTGGTGAGGCGGTTCTCAAAATCCCAGGAGTAATTCGTGGTGCCCGTGCTGTCGGTTTTCGTGAGCGTGTTGCCGTTGTAATCGTAGGTATAAGTGGCGTTCGAGGTCGAGGTCAACTCATTCGATGTGTTATTCGTGTAGTTCGCGACGCCGAGCGCGGTTAGGCGATTACCCACAGGATCATAGGTGTAGCTTTCCGTGGTGTTGCCGCCCTGCGCAGCGCTCAACAACTCGTAGATGTTGTCGTAGCCGAGGTTCGTCGTCACGGCTGTCCTCTGATCCGTCTTCGCCAGCCGATTTCCACCATTATCCAACGTGTACGAAGCCCCGTCGATAGTACTCCCGGACAGCTGGTGCAGCACGCCTGTAAGGCGCGACAGATTGTCGTACGCATACAGCGTGCTCACTGAGTTTGGCCGAGTCATTTGCGTGCGGCGTGAAAGCGCATCGTAGCTGAACCCGAAATTCCCGCTCGCAACGAACGCCGCTGGTGGCGTCAGCGTTTGCAACCGGTTTAGATTGTCATAGGCGTACGTGGTCGAGCCGTTCTCCGGATCGGTGACTCCCGTGCGGTTCGACGCTTTGTCATACGTGTAGCTCGTGGTGAAATTCCGGGTCAGAAAACTGTAGCTTGTCGTCGTCCCTGTCAGCCGCCCGGCATTGTCAAACGTGAACGAATACGTTCCCGTGAGGTCCGTCACCTGCGTCAACCGGCTGTTGAGATCGTACGTGTAGTTCACCGTTGTTCCGTCCGGATAACTTTTCTGGGTCAGCCGATTCAACTGGTCATAAGTGTAGGTTATCTCCTGGTTCTTGCGGTCCGTCTTCGCGATCAAATTGTTGTCCGCGTCGTAGCCGTACGTTTCGATGTAGCCGGACGGAAACGTGGTCTTGGTTACCCGCCCAAACTCGTCGTACGTGAACGACGTGGTGTTCAGATTCGCGTCCTCAATGCTCGTTAAGTTGTTTTCCGTGTCGTAGCCGTAAGTGGTTACGTTGTTGTTCGCGTCCGTCACGCTCGTTAGCCGGTCAGCGTCGTCATACGCATACGTCGTGGTTTTTCCATTCTGATCCGTCACGCTGGTTCGCCGCCCGCGATAGTCATAGCCAAACTGGGTCGTCGTGCTGTCGGGATAGGTGATCTGCGTCAGCCGGTCCATCGAATCATAGGTGAACGTGGTTTGATGGTTCAGCGCGTCCGTCACCGAAGTGCGGTTCCCGTGCGAATCGTAGCCATAGATCGTGACATTATTCTGCGCATCTGTAATCGTGTTGATCAGCCCAGCCGTGGTGTACGCCAGCGTCGTGACATTCCCCAGCGGGTCCTTGATCGTCAGCAATTCGCCCAGCGAGTTGTAGGTGAACGTGGTCACGTTCCCAAGCGGGTCGGTCACGGTCAGCAAATTCCCTTTGCCGTCGTACGTTTTCGATGTTGTATGGTTCAAGGGATCGGTGACATTGGTCACTTCTCCGAAACTGTTATACGCATATTGGGTCGTGCCCACCGTGGTTGCATTCACCTGCGCGGTTTGCGAGGTCATGTTGTTCGACGAATCGTACTTATACGAGGTATCGTTGCCATTCGCATCGACGGTCAATTCCACGTTTCCGTTCGCATCGTAGAAATTTTGGATGTTTCCGCGAACCGTGCAGCTGGAACATCCGGAACCTTGCGCATTCGTGTAGGACCACTGGCCGCCTGCTAAGGAAGAAACGTAAGTCGTTTGATTGCCGAGGGAGTCCGTCACCTGCACCGCAAAGTTCACCGTAAAGATGGAACTTTGCCCCGTGATTCCCCCGACATTGACCATGATGGGACCGGTGCTTGCTCCATCAGGCACGGCCGCAACAATCTGTGAATCGCTCCAACTGGTGATCGTTGTTGCGGTGGCTCCGTTAAACGAAACCGTGCTCGTGCCCTGCGTCGCCCCAAATCCCGCGCCGGAGATCGTGACCGACGTTCCGGGCGCTCCTGATGTAGGTGCTATCCCAGTGACCACCGGGTCTGAAAGCGATGCGCCTGGCATGACGGAGACGTTGTCAAAAGTGGCGTTGTCCAACCTTCCCGTGCTGAGGCTGCCCACACCCAATCCCACGTAAACCGTTTGTGCGGTAGTGATGGTCTGGGTGCCTCCTAGCTGCGTCCAGGTCACGCCGTCCGCGCCAGCATAAGCAGTAAACTGATTGGCGCTGCGAACCACCTTCAGCCAATAAGGCAGGCTTAAAGATTTGCTGCCCGCTGTCAGTTCGTACCCGCCGATAAATGATCGGTAATACTGCCCAGCAGACGTGGACGTGGAAACGTAGCCTCCAACGGATATGTTAGCGGCGCCAGCATCGAGAGTTTCCCGGATGATCGCCGCTACGTACGCACCATAGGTACCTGCGCCAGTTACCCTGGCGACGACTGTTCCGCTGGTGCTCATCGGCTGATACACGAAGTGAAAGCCGTCCGCATAGTTTGAGAGGAAGTTTCCCGCGCCCTGCACCGTGAATACGCCGTTCGCATAAGTCGCGCTGCCCGTCTTGCCCACATTCCCAATGTCCGCATCGAGCCAGGGCGAGGGCAGAGGTGACGAGGTAACCCCGAAAAGCACGGGATTGCTGCTTTCCATGCCGGGTCCCACCAGGGCGCACATCTCGCCTGAAGTGGCCCCCGAAGGAATCGTAATCGTGACCGAGGTCGCGCTCCAGGAGTTGATCGTCACGGGCGCATCATTCAAGACAACAGCACTAGTGCCCTGTGAAGCGCCAAACCCGGAGCCCGAAATCACGACTTGCGTGCCTACGGGGCCCGTCGTCGTGGACAGACTGGTGATCACTGGAGGTGTCACGTTGCTCGACGTTATCGACACGTTGTCAAAATACTCGGTCGTAGGATTGTTTGCCTGGCCGCCACCCACGGCCAGACCGATGTAGACATTTTGAGCCATGCTGATATCCAAAAGGCTCCCAAAGGGCGTCCAGTCAAAGCCGTCGGGTGAGTAAAACACCGTGAAGCCGCTTCCGTTGCGCTGGACTTTTACCCAGTAGGGGGGAGAAAAATACGACAGGGAGGCGCTGAAATAACTGGGGGTCGCCCCACTGAGTGTGCGGTAATCAGCAACTAAACCGTTTGCGGTCTCTGTGACGAATACCGTTTTTGAGCTAGGGTCCATCGTCTCGCGAATCATGACTCCAGCCTGCGTAGAAGGCAGGTTCACGACTCGTGCCACAATCGTTCCGTCACCGGATAACGATTGATACACAAAATGGAAGGCATCTTGAGCAGCGAAGCTGCTGACGCCAGTGCTGGCGGTCTGCATCGTGAATTCGCCGTTGGTGTAGCCTGCCACGCCGGCCTTGTACACAATCCCGACGTCTTGGTCCAGCCAGCCTGCCGGTAAGGGCGCGGATGTGACCGTCAAGTCCACGGGGTTACTGGCATTCAGGCCTGGAGCTACGGAAACCACTAACGGTCCTGTAGTTGCCCCAGTCGGGACCGTCGCGGTGATCGATGTTGCGCTCCATGCGCTGACCGCTGCGGCCTTATCGTTGAACAGAATGACGCCGCTTCCCGAGGAAGCTCCGAAACCAGTGCCTGAAATCACCACTTGGCCGCCAACCGATCCGGTCGTCGCGGAAACACTTGTAATGGCTGGCGCTGGATTCGTTGCCGTCGTAATCGACAAACTATCGATGGTTCCGGTGTACAAAGCCCCTGTGCTTCCGCTGCTTACTGCCAGCCCAACGTACACGTTTTGCGCCATGCTGATGGTCTGGCTCGTGCCCACCTGCGCCCAATTCAGGCCGTCGAGCGACTGATACCCTGAGAAGCTGCTTCCGCTGCGGACCAATTTCACCCAATAGGGCAAACCCGGTGAGCCGCTGTTTCGCCCAGAACTTGCGGCTCCTCCAGTGGTGGCGCGAAACATGGTGTAGATGAGATTTGTGTACGTGCCAACGAACATGCTTTTCGCGTTCGCGTTCAGTGTCTCGCGAATCATGATGCCCGCATACGCATAGGTGTTACTGGTGCTTACGATTCTCGCCACAATGGTTCCGTCACCCGACAAAGCCTGATAGTCAAAATGAAATGCATCAGTAGTGTAGCTATACACACCACCGATGTCCTGCCCTGCGCCGCTTACTGTAAAGACGCCGGTCGCGTAGCTCCCGCTCCCAACCAGGCCCACCGAACCTACGTCTTGGTCAGACCAGCCCGAAGGAAGCGCTACAACTGTGAAGGTAGAACTGTTTGCCGGCTGGCCATTCACCGTTACAGTGAAGGTTCCCGAAGAGGCCCCAGCGGGCACAACCGCAACGACGGTGGTGTCCGACCAACTGGTAGCCACGGCAGCCGTGCCATTGAGCGCGACGGTGCTGCTCCCTTGCGAAGCTCCGAAACCGGTTCCCGTGATCGTGACTGGCACCCCTACAGGACCGGAGGTGGGAGAGATATTCGTGATCGTCGGAGCCTGTGCCCATGCCCCGGCACAACACAAGAGCGAGAGAGAAAGTGCAAAGAGGAAAGTCAGCTTCCAATTGCGCGTGCGCATGATCGAAACCTCCGCTCAAGAAAGATTCTTTTCTTTTTAACGCCGAATGACACTCAGTCGGTTTACTGGGGATAAGTTATGGTCACAGCGTCAACGCCGTTTGCTCGCGAGGAAGTCAGTCCCCGGTTCTGGCTATCGTAGGTGTGCGACTCCAACGTCTTTCCCTGAGAATCCGTGACGGCCGTGATTAGCGACTGGGTGTTATAGGTGAAGGAAACAGTGGTCAGATCCGGTTTCGTAACCTGAGATAAACGGCCCTGAGTGTCATAGGAATAGGAGTATGAGATTCCGACACTGGAGCTGAGACTCGTGACCTGGTTGGGGAAGCTGCTGTTTCCATAAGTGAAGGTCAGCGTGCGCGAAACAGGGTCCGTAACCGTGGTGAGGCGATTGGATGCATCATAGGTGAGCTGCGTGGTATTGCCGTTGGGATCCTTAATGGACGTCAGAGACCCGCTCGTATAACTGAAGATCCTCTGTTCGCCATTTTCGAACGCCAACGTCCAAGTCGAGGTGCCGTTCTGCGTAAGCGTGGCGACGCTGCTCGCTGGTGCAGCCAAACTCCAGTTTGATCCATTGGCAGTGAAAACCCACATGCCACCGTCCGCTCGCAGGTACAACACGTAGCCGCTATAAACGCTGCCGCTGCCCGCAAACACTCGCTCTTCATAAGTGGAACGCCAATTCGGACCAAACATCCCTGTTTGGAACGGGCTCAAAAATGTGGGCCACATGCTGTTCCAAGTTCGCTCCATCTTTAATCCGCCGCCCAGTCCTGGGATACTCAAGTCTCTTTGTTGGATGTAGGTGTTGCCGTTGGTTATATTAATCGGTGCGCCGATCGACCCACCTCCTTTGTTTCCATTACAGTTGGGACACCAGCGTGGCGGCGGGCAGGAACTCATCCAGCATTCGAGCCAGTAGTCCCCAGCGATGGGAGATGCACCGGCCCAAACACACCCTTTCGGCCATGCGTTCGTGTCTCCGTTGAGAAAGGTATAGTTAAAAATGACCATTTTGCCCGCGCAGGGGGCTTGCGCCGCCAGTGGGTTATTGAGACCGCACAGCAGGGCAGCAACGACTAACAGCGCGAGAAGCGTTCTATTGATCACAATCGCCTCCACACATTTCGAGCGATTGAAACGGACGAGTCACTTCCTGTGAAGTGAGTTGGGGCACTCCCGTTAGCGAACGCCCGAAAGTTTTAAGAATGCAAACACACCTCTCCGTCATCTGCAAAAGAAGGCTAGGAAGCCATTGCAAAGTGGGCGAGAGCTGCACTTTTAAGGCGGCAGTTACTTCAGTACAATAGTACTCATGTAGGACTTTATAGAACCTTTGTGGATAAGCTGTGAAAAAAACCGGACGCAGGGGCAGATCGCGCAAAAATGGGACCGTTCATGCAAGAAGCTCTTCCGCTATACGAGTGCGAAGTTGCTGGGGACATACGCCGCAGGCACGCCGAACTGCGCGTGCAAAGGCGCGAGGCAACCTGTAACCAGCTTCCAATGAGACTTTTCTAATCGCACTGTTAGGCGCTGACGCAAGAACTCACCCTGGATTCTGGCGGGAATGTTCGGAGATAGCTGGCAATCAACTTATGAAAAACGCATCCAGGTCATCTCTGGCGGAACGCAGATACGCTACTGGCGTGGAGACGGCAGCGCCTGGCTCTTTACAAACAATCGAGGGTGGTCACTCACCTCGCCTCCTAATCCTAATGAACGGGCCACGCTCGAACTTTGGGAGAGGGAAGAACAAACTTCTCCGCATCCCGAAAGCGGTGCTTCGGCGATTCTTGTTGGAGGGCGAAGTAACTAGGCAGCGTTCTTCTTTTTCCCGCAGACCACGGGCAGCATGAATGAATCCAAGCGCTGTTGCCGTACGCTAATCCAGGGCGCGTAATGTTTCTCCGTCACTTTGGTTGAGGAGTGTCCGAGCAGCTTTGATACTTCTTCAAGCGGCACGCCGCGTTCGAGTAGGTCCACCGAAAACGTATCTCTCAGTGAGTGCGACGCGAAGTTCCCAAGCCCCGCAGCTAGGAACAGCCGCCGAAAATCCTTTTGATAGTCCTTCACCACGGTTTTCTTTTGCCCGCCTCGATGATCCCACAGTACGTACTCTGGATTGCCATTAGCGACGGATAGCAACTCTTTCGCAACGTCGGTCGGAATAAGAACAGAGACATGCGTCCCGGTCTTTTGCCGACTGGTCACTATCCGATATAGATTGTTCTTCTTGTCGAAGACCAGCGAATCCCGTTTCAACGTCACGGCGTCTCCGATAGCCAAGCCGCTATGACGCATGAGCCGCACGACCGCACGCATACGACGCGCCAGTCCTTCATGTTGGAATGCTTTTGGGAGCGCGTTCAGAAGAGCCTTGTACTGCTTGGCATCCAATGGCATCGTCGGGTCTTGCTCAACTTTTATGGGCGTCAACCGAGGCAACTTGTGTAGGTATCCGTCGTCGTGCAGAAAGCGGAGAAATTGGCGAATGCGTTGCTGCGCTTCTCGCTGCGTGCTGCTGGCCGGGTAGAGCGTGGACCACGTGTCACGGAATGTGTACAGGGCCGCGCCGTTGATCTCGGCAGGGACGAAGATTCCGTTCTCCGCCAGAAAATCCGCCAGCCGCTTCAATTCCCTTCTATGGCGCTTCACCGTCGTTTGGCCGATCCGCTGCGACTCCTTTGACATTACGAATACTTCGACGAGGGAATGGATCGTGGGTGCTGCGGACGGAGTTACGGCGGCGGCGTTGCCAGCGGACAGTTGCTCGATCACATGCCGCTTCTGGCGCTCGGCCTCTGCCCAAGTGCGCGTCTTCGCGGATCGCCGGTATTGCACGCCGTTCGCAGTCCAGCGTAGATGCTTGCGACAGTCACACCGTTTGCAAGTTTCATCGCCCTGATACTTGCAGTCTTTCGCGTGGCGAACAAAGATCGTGATGACCGGAATGTTCGGGGGCACGTTCATTCGGGGATGCTCCTGAAAATCGGTAACACAGAGTTAGCACAGAGTTTGCCTGGGTGTCAAGAAACAATTGAAAATAAACGGCTTGTTGTTGGAGCGGGCGATGGGAATCGAACCCACGTCCGAAGCTTGGGAAGCTTCTATACTGCCATTGTACGACGCCCGCTCGCTTCTCTAGCTTGCTGATTATATACGACTAAGCGACTGCACGTACAGATCGGCCATTTTCCA
>WNGP01004468.1_pt1 | contig 11652 bp, 9 predicted proteins | sample 5407671 | NCBI WGS metagenome assembly WNGP01 (sample SAMN13153381, study PRJNA577476) | soil metagenome | isolation source: 40 cm soil or saprolite under Garry oak tree replicate 2 | place: USA:California | collected 2016-06-15 | reverse complement strand
TGCTGCGAGTAGCCAATCGAGATGCCCGCCAAGCGATAGGCATCTCGGCGTTCTTGCAGCGCGGCGTTATAGGTCTCGCAGCAAAGGGCAAGCCACTCGTTCAGCATAGTTTGTTGTTTTTTTGTCGGATAGAGTCGGTGTCGGGTAGGCGGCTAGCGCGTTGCTGTTGTTCCTCAGACATGCCAAAATTTCCCTTTGGTAGTTTCATAAGACAGCACGTTTCCAACCGCCCCCCGCCGAACCGGACTTGCACCTTTCAGCGCATCCGGCTCTCCGGTATCACAGTGTCTTTTCATTCCTTCTTTCAAGACCCGACCAACAGTTTCCCATGCATAAAGCCTGTTTGCGTCTCTTTCCGACGCATTGGGTGTCCATACGTGATATCCTCATGGCAGGCCTTGCAGACGACCATCGTTTTGCGCTGGCGGGCCGCCATCAGCACCATCCAGCGGGGCTTTGGCTTTCTGCCTTCTACGTGGAGGTCTTTCAGTGCTCGGACATGATGCACCTGGCATCTTTCATGCGAACTACAATATTCGCAGGTGCCTGCCAGGAGCCTTTCCTCTAGTTCTGATCGGGTGCTCCATATGCGCGCCGGTTGGTCGTCTAGGATCGCCTTGATATTCCACGAAAGCGAGATGCCTCCCCATTGCGCATATAGTGGCTTTTTCCCTTCTCGTTCGACAGCGACTTGCAAACCCTTGTAGGGTTTGCCTTCCACCGTGATCGTGGCCTTGTACTTGCGATAGACTTGCGTCACAGGGATTTGCTCCTTGTTTGCAAGGGTTTTCGTCAGTGAAGTAGGCGGCTGACGAGGTACCATTGCTGGCCCTTTTTCATCCGCCCCTTCCCAAACTGGGCGTGCGACTTTCATCGCACCCAGCTTTCCAGCATCATCAGGTTGAGCCTGTCCGTGAACGTGATACCTTGCGCCTCAGTGGATGCCCGTGTTGGATATCCATGTGGCATGTGTGACAGAGGACGAGTGTCTTACGGCGTCGGGCCGCCATGATCCGCACCCACCATGGTTTCTCACGACCAGTATATTTGTTGAGATCCTTGAGGGCACGGAGATGGTGGACTTCAATTTGATCCGTGAGGTAGGTTGTCCCACAGTATTCACAGGTCTGGGCGAGGAGCCGCTTTTCTAGCTCTGATCTGTTGTTCCAGCGTCGGAGCGGTTGCTGTGGCCGATCCTCGATCGTCGCCGTAATGTCCCATTTTAAGGGAATTCCTCCCCAAGTCGCTACGAGCGGTTCCTTGCCTTCTCGTGGCACGGTGGCCTGGAGTCCTTTGTATGTTTGACCATCTACGACAAGTTCAGCTTTGTACTTGTTCATGATTTTGCGCACAGAGGTTTGATGTTTCCGTGCGAGTGTCATCGCTAAGGACTGCCCCATTACCCCTTTCAAGCGTTGAAGGGTATGGAGGTTGTATGCCAGGCGGTAGTAATTGGCAATGCCCCGGAATTCGAGTTGGTAGGTAGCAATGATCGTGTAATCACTTTCATTGAGAAGCTTGTTCCGGTGCATCACCCGTCCCCGCTTCTTGTAACGGTGGCATTTCTCGATTAAGACGGCTCGTGGAACTCGTAATCCAATCTTTCCGTTGATGTTTCGGCATTTTGTGCTTTGCTTCTGCATCTGGGTTCGTTTGGAGAGAATTCTGTCTTGCTGTAAGGTCGCAATCTCATATCCGAGGAATTTGGCAGCGTCGCTCTTCGCGTGCGTGATGAGCGTTTTTGCTTTGGAGAGTTCGAGCTTGAGTTCATCTCGCAAGAATGTTTCCAATCGCTGTTTGATTTCTTCGGCTTCTGATTTTGGGCCGATGAATGCAAGCGCGAAATCGTCGGCATACCTACAATATTTCAGCCGCCTGTAGTTCGGATCGTATGGGTCAAGTGAGGGAAGTTCTTGTGCTTGTTTTCTTGCCTCTTGAGCAGCCTCCTTCTGCCCTTTTTTGAAGAGATTGTATGCACGGTTCATCAGTCGCACATACTCTTTGTTCGGTTTTCTCTCGATCCCCCTTGTATACTGTGAGATGAGAACGGTTTCGACAAATTGATCCAGCTTGTCGAGTAGGATATTGGAAAGGACGGGACTCACAATGGACCCCTGCGGCACGCCGCTAAGAGTTTGGTTGAATTTCCAGTCTTCGAGATAGCCCGCGTCGAGAAGCTTTCTCATGAGGTGAAGAAAGCGTCCATCATGGATATGCTCACTCAGCGTTGAAATGAGTAGATCATGGTCGAGTTTATCGAAGCAAGCGCAAATGTCTCCCTCGATCATCCACTTTGCACCGATCCATGACTGGTAAATGTCTTGTAGGGCGGTATGGCATCCTCGTCCAGTACGGAAACCGTGGGAATGCTCACTAAAGCGAACGTCAAAGTAGGCGTCCAGGATCATGCGTATTACTTCAGCAAGCAGTTTGTCCGACCAAACGGGCATACCAAGCGGGCGCTTTTTGTTGCCAGTTTTCTTTGGGATGTAGGTTCGTCGGGCAGGCTTCCATTGATACCGTTCAGAGCGTAGGTTCTCGATGATCGAGTCGATTTTACCAAGGGACATGGCATCGGCTGTTTCATCTGTCACACCGGGCGTCATTGCTCCGGCGTTGCGATAGATCTTCCCATACGCTGTCAGGGAGAGATTTCGGTTAAAAAGTTGTCGATAGACCCGTTGCCGTGATAAACCTTGTTTACTTCGTTCACGGATAAGTCCCAGATACGCTTCGGTTGTTTGCATTTCGCATGCCTCTTTCGTCTGGTTACTCACTAATGCCTTCCCTGCGCGCTTGTATCTGAGCGCGCTCTCGCCCACGTTGGTGGGCTGCCCCTTCGCCGATGAGATCGGCTCATATGGGGGTTCCGTCACCCTGCGTCTCGCGACGTGTAGGCGATCCCGCTTTTGCACATATGAAACGTGTAGTGCGTTTAGGTTCCCCTCTGTTCTCTGTCAGGCCCATTGCCTGCCACTCACTGGAGAGAGCGTTCCGCCACTGTTTCTGTGACGTATTACCGCATCCAATCGCTGTTGATGCGCATTCCAGTGTCGTCATCTTGTGCATGGTGTGACGGATGTGGAGTTCATCGTGCGAGAACTTGGGTTCGACAGTCCCAGTCTAACCAATTGCGCACAGGACTTGCGGAACGATGGCATACATGCCTTCTGCCATCCTCCGCTTCGACGGCATGCTGCTGTCCCTTTAAGCTTTCGCCGCCAGGTAAGCCGTTGTCCTGAAGGTCATATTGCTCTCAACCTTCCCTCCCTTTTTGGAGGTATTCCATATGTACCGACACGGCGCACGCGATCTCTCCATGTCCCATTTCAGTCGGGATAGGGTCGAGAGGTTATAGGCCATGCGGTAGTATTCCACGAGTCCGCGATATTCCGCTTGATAGGTGCTAATGATCGTATACAGGCTATCGTTTAGCATCTCAGAGCGGTGGATGGGCTTTCCCTCTTCCGTGTAGTCCTGACACTTCTCTCGGATGATGTCCTTTGGAACGCGAAATCCAATTCGCCCGTTGACGCTTCGCCTCCCGTTGGTGTGCTTTGTGTCATTGTGTATGGCACAGATTTCGTAGCTGAGAAATCTCGCCGCCTCTGTCCGTGCGTGGGTAATCAGGGTTTTGGTTTGGGAGAGTTCCAACTTGAGGGTATCGCGTAGGAACACTTCCAGCTTCAGCTTGATCTCTTCGGCTTCCTCTTTCGGGCCGTTAAACCCGAGGAGAAAGTCATCAGCGTATCGGACGTACCTCAGACGCCGAAAGTCAGAGTCATTGGGGTCATAGTAAGGCAGTCGTTGTTGTCGCTGTCGAAGCAGCTTGGCCTCTTCTGCCCTTCCTTCTTTTCGAGCGCGTAAGGCTTTCTTGTATATTTTCTGATATACAGGGTTCTTCCTTCGCTCTTCCCCTCTGGTGTAAACTGGAATGAGTTGCTGCTCGATGTACTTGTCTAGCTTGTCGAGGTAGACGTTTGCTAGAAGGGGACTGAGGACGCCGCCTTGTGGAGTGCCACTGAGCGTTGCGTGGTATTTCCAGTCTTCCAGGTAACCTGCTTCCAGGAGTTCATTGACGAGTCGGATGAACCTCTCGTCGTGGATGTTCTCTCTCAGTATCGATAACAATACTTGATGATCAAGCTTGTCGAAACACTGTGAGATGTCTCCCTCTATGAACCACGCCGTTCCATCCCATTGCTTGATTTCCCGTAAGGCGCTGTGACAGCCGCGTTCCGGTCTGAACCCATGTGAATGGCCACTGAACTGAGGTTCGTAATAGGCGTTGAGCAGGAGTCGTATGACTTCTTGCACGAGCTTATCCGACCAGTCTGGTAGTCCAAGTGGGCGTCGTTTCCCGTTTTTCTTCGGGATATACACCCGCCTGGCTGGCTTCCATTGAAACGTGCCATCTCGCAACGCTTTGATGATCGTTTCAATTTTATCCAGAGACATTCCCTCTGCGGTTCCTTCCGTGCCGCCTTCCGTCATGGCCCCTTTGTTCCGGTACATCTTTCCATAGGCGGTCAGGTACAGGCTAGGGTTGTACATGAGCCGGTACACTCGTTCCAGAGGCAATCCCTTTTTGCCTCTTTCATGAATGAGTTCAAGGATCGTGTTCGTGTCTCGCATCACGCGACTCCCTTTCTCCTTAACTCTCTGTGATACCTGCTTCCCTTCCCCCTGCATCAGGCTTTCCCTGACTCCCTGGTGGGGCGTGACTCCCACGAGTACTATGGAAGCTCCGTTACCCTGGGCCTTACGGCCTGTAGGCAATCCCGAATTCCGGTCGAGTTGAACGTGTAGTGCCTTTAGGGCCTGCTTGTCCTCAAACCCATTCGTTATGGGCCGCTCACCGCAGGGAGCGTTTCGCTAACTTCAGTACATTTAGCGTATTATCACGGTCATCACTACATACCGTGCATTGCGGTGCCACCGATTACAGACAGGCTACGGTGGATGAGACGTTGCATCGCGTTGGACGTAGACTTGGCTTTCGCTTTGTCACAGGTTCAGCCTCAAGCTTTCCCATAGGCACAGGGCTGGCGGATACTGCTGCGCTACCTATCTTCGCGTCTCTCCGCTTCTGGTCATGCTACCGTTCCTCAAGAGGTTTCCCTCTCAAGGTAAGACCCTTTGCCCTGAAAGGTCAATTGCTCCCAACCTTTCCCTGCTTCACAGGAATTCAACTAGCCGTTAGACGGCGCACACTGAAACGTCTTGTTCATCTCACGGAGACATTCTTCTTGAGACAAGCACAACCGGAAACAGTCCCCTCCCTGCTCAAATAAGGAACGCGCCTTTCATCCCCATGACTGGAAGTCAGGGGCATTGGGGTGCGGGGCTCTTGTAAAAAATATGTAACACCTGCTCCGTAAAGCAGTGCATCTCACACATCATTTTTCCCTGATGGGAGCTTGTTTTGTTACAAGTAATACTTGTCATAGGACAAACACTATGTTAAACTAGATTTCGACTCGAATACCTCATCAGAGGATGACGTACTTTTTGTCTCTAGAGAATAATGTACTTTTTGTCTCTACTTAGTTTTCTCAAGTTACCAACGTAATTGGCTGTCAATGCTGACACGCTTATATTATTTTGTGCCTAAGGAGGGCGTTTTCTATCGTGGACAATAGCCTTTATATCTGGGTTCCTATCATCGTAGGGATCCTCGCGGTGTTATTCGCGGCCTATCTAGCGAACTTTGTCCTACGCAAAGATACTGGCACGCCAGCCATGCAAAAAGTAGCCGATGCTATTTTTAAGGGTGCAATGGCCTTCCTCAATCGACAGTATCGAACAATCGCAGCTTTCGCTATTGTTGCCGCAGTCGTCGTTGCCTTAGTATTGTATCTACTCGGTCAGGGTACCCTGGTTGATAAGTTCAATCTTGCCTGGCATACGGCCGTCGCCTTCTTGATCGGTGCGCTCTGCTCAGGTGTTTCAGGCTTCATCGGCATGTACGTCGCGGTGAGATCGAACAGCCGTACAGCCAGTGCCGCTACGCGCAGCCTTGGTGAGGCTTTAATGGTCTCCCTGCGTGGTGGAGCGGTTTCAGGTTTCCTGGTGGTTTCACTCTCCCTGCTGGGCGTCACAGGCGTCTTCATCGCCTTTGGTGGGCTGACAAACCCGGCACTGGCGCCTTCCCTCATCGTAGGCTTCGGCTTCGGTGCTAGCTTCGTAGCCCTCTTTGCACAGCTTGGCGGTGGTATCTATACCAAGGCCGCTGATGTGGGCGCTGACCTGGTTGGTAAAGTTGAAGCCGGCATTCCTGAAGATGACCCGCGCAACCCGGCCGTCATTGCCGACCTCGTCGGTGACAACGTCGGTGACTGCGCAGGGCGCGGTGCCGACCTCTTTGAGTCAACCGCCGCCGAAAACATTGGAGCAATGATCCTCGGTGTTGCGCTTTACGTGGCTACCGGCAACATAGGCTGGATTCTCTTCCCACTCGTAGTTCGCGCTTTCGGCTTGATCGCTTCCATGCTGGGGCTACTCTATGTTCGCCCCTCGGTCGTGACCGAGCCAGATAAAGCAGCCGGTAAAGATCCAGGCGAAATCGCCATGCATCAACTCAATATCGGCTACTTTATAACCTGCGGTCTCTCCATTATCGGCGTGTTCTTTGGCAGCTTTCTCCTGTTGAATGGGAATAATATCACGTCGACCAACGGCATACCACCCTGGATCTGGTTTGGCCTGGCAGGTACCGTCGGTATTCTCCTGAGCATCGCTTTCGTATATATCACCCAGTACTATACCGCTGGTACATGGCGTCCGGTACGTGAAATTGCCGCGGCAACCTTGACTGGCCCTGCTACAACCATCATCACCGGTGTCGCTGTCGGCTTCGAATGCGTCGCTCTGCCGGTATTGGCAATCAGCGTCGCCTTGTTCCTCTCGTTCTTCCTGGGTAGCCAGGTAACCATTCACGCGACGAACATTCCGCAGATCATCAACCCTGGTGGTATCTTTGGTACTGCGGTCGCCACCATGGGTATGCTCATGAGTTGCGCGTATATTCTTGCCATGGACACCTTCGGTCCCATCACCGACAATGCCGGTGGTATCACCGAGATGGGTGGACAGGCCGAGTCTGTGCGCGATATCACGGATGCTCTCGACGGTGTAGGCAACACCACCAAGGCGTTGACAAAGGGATACGGTATTGGCTCCGCTGCATTGGCAGCCTTCCTGCTCTTCAGCGCTTACCTTGATGTGCTCTACTCCTTCAAACGCAACCCTGCGGTCTACCGTGTTGACCTGGCCAATATCTCCGTCTTTATCGCAGCGCTGATTGGCATTACGCTCATCTTCTTCTTCAGCGCCCTGGCAATTCGCGCCGTTGGCGCAGCTGCCAAGCGCATGATCGAAGAGGTACGCCGCCAGTTCAAAGAGAATCCCAAGATTATGGCGGAAAAAGTCGAAGACCGCGTAGAACCCGACTATGCCCGTTGCGTAGACATCAGTACCCGCGGCGCCCTACGCGCCATGGTTCTCCCCGGTATTGTCGCCGTGTTCACACCAATCGCCGTCGGTGTCATCCTTGGCCCTCAAGCTGAGGCCGGTATGCTGATGGTCGGTACCATGGGCGGTATCGTCCTGGCCCTTTTCCTGAACAATGGTGGTGGCGCGTGGGACAATGCGAAGAAATACATTGAAGCTGGCTACTTGCGTGTCAACGAAGAGGGTGAGATGGTTGATCGCCTTGATCTTAAAGGTACCGTCCTGGGTAAGAAGAGTGAACCACATAAGGCTAGCGTGATTGGCGACACCGTCGGTGACCCTTTCAAGGATACCGCTGGTCCATCCCTGCACGTCCTCATTAAGCTGCTCAGCACGATTACCCTGGTGCTGGCACCATTGTACGTGTTCTTGCACCCGTAATCTGTTCAACTGGTAACAGGCTTTAGAAAGGCACGTAGCCCATTCGATGGGCTGCGTGCCTTTTTTGTACACATGTGCTATTCTACCGTTGCTAAAAGTTACTCCACACATGAACAAGCGGCAGCTATCCGCACAGTCGAAGAAAGGTCTCTTTCGAGAGCGACGACTGCAAGAAAGCTGTGCGAGTCCAGCCAGGGTAGTAGACTTTTCCCGAGGGCATCGGGCGGGTGTGTAAAGCTGCCTAAGCGAAGAGGTCGCCCCCTTCGCTCGGCTCCAAAATGAAGTAGGATACCGACGAGGTCCCTTACGGGCCTTTTCCGTTATCCCCTTCCCGAACCACGCGGGATACTTTCGCATCACGCGGCTCTCCGGTTCCTTTTCTCCGAAATGACGCGGTTGATCTTCCTGCATGAATATCTTCATGGCACTTGCGACACACGACCAACGTCTTGCGCCGTCTGGCTGCCATTTGCTTCATCCATGCAGGCTTTTCTTTCTGCCCTGGCTTCTCTAGATCTGCCAGTTTACGGATATGGTGCACCTCTACTTGCTCTTTCGATCCGCAGAGTTCACATTGGTCCGCAAGGACTCGTTTGAGGAGTTCACTCCGGTTCGTCATAAAGAATTGTGGCTGATGGTCTACCAGGATTGCATCTTGCTTCCGTTGCAAAGGGATACCCCCAAATTGAGCCATGAGCGGTTTCTTGTCATTCCCTCGTTGGACCACGACCTTGAGGCACTTCCTTGGACCGTTGGCCGTCTCGGTTGTTGCTTTGTACTTGCGTGCCATCGCAGCAACCGAGGACTTATGTTTGCCCGCTAGCGTTTTTAGGAGCGATGTTTCCGTGACCCATTGTACTTTGTTGAACCAGCCAACATTGTGAGCTAACAGGTAATATTGAACCACCCCCCGATATTCCGCTTGATACTGGGCTTCCAATGCTGTAATCACTGTCATCGAGCATTTCGGCCCGTTGCGTTGGTTTTCCACCTTGCATGTAGAGCGCACATTTTTGTTCAATGACCTTCTTTGGCACTCGTAAACCGATCGTTTCGTTGACTTGCCGTTGACCTCGACGGTCTAGTTTGTCATCGGCGTGTTGACTCACGATTTCGTAACCGAGGAATTTTGCCGTCTCCGTTCGGGAGTGCGTAATCAGCGTTTCCTCTTCAGAAAGCTCCAACTTGAGGGTTTCACAAAGGAATTCTCTGATTTCTCGCTTGATCTCTTCGGCTTCTGCCTTAGGACCACTGAAACCAAGCAACCAGTCATCGGCATAACGTATATAGCGTAATCGTCGATATTCCGGGTCTTGAGGGTCTCTTGAGGCATATTTCCTGCGCCGCTTTTGCAGTGCATGAACGGCTTTCCGATCCCCCTTTTTCTTGGCACGGGCAATGGACCTCTCCAGCTTTTTGTAGGGTGGATTTGGTCGTCTCAGTTCCCCTTGGTTGTATTTCGGAAGAAGTACTCTCTCGACAAATTGGTCCAATTTGTCCAGGTAAATATTGGAAAGAATTGGACTGCACACCCCGCCTTGCGGTGCTCCGCTGAGCGTCTCGTGCCATTGCCATTCTTCCAAATATCCAGCCTGAAGCATATGCCGGATAAGCCGCAGGAAGCGGTTATCATGGATGTGTTCACTCAGGATGCTCATGAGCACGTCATGCGACAAGCTCCCAAAACAATCTGAAATGTCGCCCTCGATGAACCAGTGGACCCCTTTCCACGTATGCACAATTTCACTGAGCGCGGTATGACACCCCCGCCCAGGGCGGAAACCATGTGCATGGTCGCTAAAGCGTGGCTCGAAGTAGGCACTCAGCAACTGCCGTATCACCTCTTGCAGCACTTTTGACGACCAGGAAGGAAGTCCAAGCGGCCTTAATTTTCCTGAACGCTTCGGAATGTAGACCCGTTTCACGGGAGTCCATCGCCACCGCTCTTGACGGATGAAGTCAATCATGGTTTTGATTTTCTCGCGTGACATCCCATCCACGGTTTCACCTGTGGTATCTGGCGTCATCGCTCCATCATTGGAGTAAAGGCGCACATATGCCTGCCAGTACAACTGTGGATTGTAGAGTTGTCGATAGAGCTTTTTAAGCGGCAATCCTCGCTCGCCGCGATTTCGAATGATACCCAGGACTGTTGTGGCGTCCTGCATTTCGCATACCTCGCTTTGCTGAGTATCTAGGCCCCTGTTCTCCTTCGCCCTGCGGAACGGCTTTCCCGCCCTCCTTGGTGGAACGTGACTTCCACGACTACTGCGAGAACTCTGTTACCATAAAGGTCGCCCTTCTTAGGTAATCCCGTGGTACGTCTTTGAGATACGTTCTAGCCACACCTTAGGACCCTCATTCATCTCGTGATCTGACCTCGTTGGTCTTCCTTCCCATTCAGAGAGTGTATCAGCCCACGGTTCATGCCGATACAGAATGTGACATCGTTTTCATGCGTTCTTCCGATGGGCGCGCACCTTCACCAGGTTGAGATTGAGGTTCAAGCAGTCTAGCTTTATCCATCGTGAGCGAGCCATACGGACGCCCTGCCCTACAACGCATTCGGACATGCGCCGCTTTCCCAACATGCTCTTGTTCCCTCAGGCTTTCGCCGTTAGGTGAGTTGGTAGCTCAAGAACTCCTCTCTAGTTCTTCCTGCTTGCAGCAGGAATATCTCAAAGCGCCTCACGGCGCACACCGTGCGTGAGACTTTCACCTCACACGGCTCCTCGATACTACGGTCAATTGTTACTGATACACTCTTGTACGTGTTTCGCATGCCTTTGATCGTGACAGTGACGGTGAAGCGCGAATTTATTGCTCAATTCCTCTCCGCCGCCTTCACTTCTGGGCGTGATGTGATCTGTTTCAATAAGATCTTCTTCCCGAAAGTGAAGTCCGCACCATCGGCATTTTCCTTGTTGTTTCTGAAGTAGTTTTCCTATGGTCGGTCTGGTTAACGGATGGTCTTTCAGCCTTTTCGCCCAGTACAGCAGGTTTCCATCAAATGGACTCGCTTTTCCTTTCACCTTTGTGTGGCGCTGAGTGGATGTTGCTGCGTGTTTTATCATTTCACGCTGCTGCGGTCCTGCTGGTGTCGTATATGTCCAGGTGTCCCCTTCAATAGTCCGCCAGTATTTCCTTTTCACCCACTTTGCGCCTTTCTTTGGGTGCTTTCGGGTCATCTGTCGCCAAAGCATTTGGAAGAGCAGGTGGTCGCATAGCGCGAATTGCTTCGTGGACACGACTGTTCGATAGTACTGTGCCCAACCCTTCATGACCGGGTTGAGTTGAGCAATGATTTCCTCTTGAGGGAGTGATTGGCTCTTTCGCACTATCGTCCTGAGTTCTTGCAGATGGCGTTGAACTCCTTCTTTACTCGGTTTGATCAGCGTCTTGGAACCAAGTGGTCTTCCTTTGTACGTCCCCGTATGGGTTTTTCCTACCGGGAATTGCCGGATGGTAAACCCCAAGAAGTCGAAACCTACATTTCCCTGATATGCTTTCAGAGTATGAGAGAGTCGTGTTTTACTTGGTTTCAACTCCAATCCGATACCTTGTAACCATGTCGCGATGATGTGCTGCGCTTTGATGACCTCTGTTTCCTGAGCATGAAGCAGTCGGGTAGCCAAGGGGCATTGCTGCCCCTCAGCCCCCTCAGAACCGGACGTGTCCCTCTCAAGACATCCGGCTCAAGCACATCACGAACCACACGGCTCTTTGTTCTCTTCCTGTTTTGACTGTTTGGGGTTAGCG
>WNGP01004712.1_pt1 | contig 11653 bp, 13 predicted proteins | sample 5407671 | NCBI WGS metagenome assembly WNGP01 (sample SAMN13153381, study PRJNA577476) | soil metagenome | isolation source: 40 cm soil or saprolite under Garry oak tree replicate 2 | place: USA:California | collected 2016-06-15 | reverse complement strand
GCAGTAATGCTGCCATCTTCCGGCTCTTAAACACTTCGAGCATCGGCATTACTCTAGCGGCCCTGCACGGCTGCCGGCAATCGCGAAATCAAGCGCAAGGCCCATTATGTGAGCCAGCCGATGCTATGAAGTAGTCCGTTCGGGACTGCGATAGAAGTAGCCGCGAATGACTCCAATGGCGCGCCCGGATGAAACTTGCGCGCCATTCGCGTCCATTCGCGGGCGTCAAACCCGCTAGGACACCCTCTTTTTCGGTGAGCGGGTTCCGCCGGCTTGACGGTTTTCGCCCTTCACTTTGAGCGCGTCAACAGCCTCTTTAGCGTGAATGACCTCCGGCAGTTCCGCAAATCCGAAGCCGCGGGAAGCCCCGGTGTCGAGATCGCGGATCACTTGGACGGTCTCCACTTTGAAGCCATGCTGCTCAATCCACGCTTGAAGTTCATGTTCGGCAGCCTGATGAGGAAGGTTACCAATATAGAGCCTTGCCATCGTTATGTGCACCTCTAGTGGATTTCATTGGCAATTGGACTGCCATGATCTAGAACGGGCTGTGCCCCTCGTTAGTCTTTGGCGCGAGCTCCAGGACACCACCGGCCGGGATAACGAGGCCCGTGAAGCTGCTCTTGGACTCGCCATTCAGCCGCACCGTCAGCGCTGTGCCGTCCGGCGCGAAGAAATCGGCGCGCAGGGTGAGCGGTCCGGTACCGGTATTGATAAGGACAAGTTCTGTTGCCCATCCACCCCCCGTGGCAAAGTCCGGGACAAGGACCGCGCCGAGACCGCCAATGCCTGCCCCGTACGTTGGGACCCCAGCCGGTGTGGACAAATTAGTCACCGGGAGGACGCTGAAATTCGATCCTCTAAAGCGCAAGCCAATAATCGAGACCGGCAAGTCCGAAGTCACATTCAGCGTACCCGTGAGGTCATGCGGCACTTCCGGTTTGTCCGCGTAGAGGGCCGTCAGGAACTGCGCGGTCTGGTGTCCTGAAAGAAGTGAAAAATGTTTCGGCGTTCCGATGACGCTGCCGTCTTCGTCATGTAGCGTCATTGTCAGGTTGGCTGCCGCGTTGTTCGGATTCACAATTCCAATACCGATATTCCGCGAAAGCTTCCCGCTGGTGCTCGCGTAAACGAGCGAGTTCGTCGTGAGTGCGGAAGGCAGCAGGCCGGATTGCGCGGTTTCGTCGCCATGTTTCAGGCCCAATGTCGCGAAAACCACGAGGCCGTTGGAGCCGCCGCTGGTCGTTACGGCCAACGGAGTGACAATTGCCCACCCGATCCGGACCGGTCCGTCGCTGTCGTCGTTTCCGGGTTTGGCCGGGTTCGGAGCCTCACCGGAATGACCCGGATTCCCGCCGGAATTATTCCCGGAACCATTTCCGGAATTCTCTTTTTCGGTAAACGAAAGCGTAGAAAAAAGAAGCAAACTAAGAACGACTGCCATTACCTTTGGCATATAGACACCTCCATGTAACGACGATTCAGGCAATCATTCTTCCAGCCTCTAGGTCCTTTGTTTCCAATGGGAGTGAGTCCGGTTTCCAGCTACTTTGTTAGTTTCTCGCACAACGGCGTTGATGCTTGCATGACGTGGTTCCGGAATGGGAAGGTGAATCTCATCGCCCTGTCGTAACATATCTTTTATGAATCCCGTCTACCGCAGCACCCTGAACCGGGATGTGAAGCTCCCCGGGCCTGGCGAATTCGCGCCCGTGCGAATCGGACAGATGTGCATCTGGCCGCCGGTCGTTCTGGCGCCGATGGCCGGTGTGACCAATTATCCGTTCCGATCCGTGTGCAGCCGTTTTGGCGCAGGTCTCTATGTGAGCGAGATGATTAACGCGCGGCCGCTCGTCGACGGGCGCGACAAGACGCTCAAGCTTGCCGATTTTGGACCCGATGAATCGCCGCGCAGCCTGCAGTTGTATGGAAGCGATCCTTACTACGTTTCGGAAGCCGTCAAACGGTTGGTGAACGAAGGGCGCATCGACCACCTCGATATGAACTTCGGATGCCCGGTTCCCAAAGTCACCCGCAAGGGCGGCGGCGCTGCCATTCCGCTCAAGCCCAATCTGCTGAGGAACATTGTCCGTGCTGCCGTGAACAATTCACAAAGGATTCCGGTCACGATCAAATTCCGAATGGGCCTGAACGCAAACTATTTGACGTTCCTGACGGCAGGCCGCGTAGCCGAGGACGAAGGATGCGCTGCCGTTGGCCTGCACGCGCGCACGGCCGCGCAGCTTTACCATGGGCATGCGGAATGGAATGCAATCGCAGAACTAAAACAAGCGGTGAAGATTCCTGTGCTCGGGAATGGCGATATCTGGGAAGCCGAAGACGCCCTCCGGATGATGCGGCAAACGGGTTGCGATGGAGTGATTGTCGGACGCGGTTGTCTGGGCCGTCCATGGCTGTTCCGCGACCTCGCGGACGTGTTCAACGGACGCGATCCCATCAACCCTCCGAATTTCGGGGAAGTCCTCGACATCATGTTTGGCCACGCCCGCAAGCTCTGCGAGTGGTTTGGAGCGCGGTTGGCCATGCACTCGTTCCGCCGTCATGCGTCGTGGTACACCAAAGGATTCCGGATGACCTCAGAAGTGCGCGGCGGTTTGATGCGGGTTGAAACGCTGGGGCAACTGGAGGAATTGTTTCGAGGCGCCGATCGATCCCAGCCCTTTCCCCCTTCGGCCATGCGCGTGGTCCGCGGTAAGGCGACAGGAGTGCAAAAAGTCGCTCTGCCCGCCGGCTTCTTAAACAATCTCGACGATGACACGCCCTCACCAGGCGCGGACAATGACGCCGGCAATGGGGGGTAATGGCGCGCCCGAAGCCCATCCGAATTAAGGTGGCGTCATTGTGCCAGTTGGTCGTTGGGTTGTTTGACAAGTACATGGGACATCGGACATGGGACATCCCAACATTTGACATTGTTCTCTGCACGCTCGAGCTTCCCCAAAATGTCAAATGTTGAGATGTCCCATGTACGATCTCAAATGCACTTGTCCAACAACCAAATCACGCATTGACGAACTGACCCAATGGTCGTTTTGCATTCGCCAATTCATTCACAGTTTTGACCACCCCGTCCGCGCCAACTTTGGTGGCCTTCGGCATCATCTTCTTGATGGCGCGGCCACCCCTCCTTTGCAAGGAGGGGAATACGTTGTGGTTCAACATTCGTCCCGGCATGGCGCTGCGGCCGCATCTAATATCGCAGTCACGTCGGAATGACCCTGTAGCGCCGAGGCGGGCATGTCTTCGGACACCGGGCCTTGGAGCGCGCGTGCGACGGCGTCCGATTTTCCTGATCCCGATGCGAGCAGAAGAATCCGGCGTGACTCCAGAATTGTGCCGATGCCCACGGTAATCGCTCGACGCGGGACTTCATCCTCGCTCACGAAATATCGTCCTGCATTCGCTCGCGTCTCACGGGCGAGGTCCACGATGCGGGTTCGCGATGCGAAACTCGATCCCGGCTCGTTAAACGCGATGTGGCCGTTGGACCCGATACCCACAACCAGCAGATCGATTCCGCCTGCCTGCTGAAGCGCCTGCTCGTAACGAATGCTTTCGAGATCGGTATCAATACCGGGCGCACCGTCGGGAATGTGAATGTGTTTCATGGGAATATGGACATGATCGAAGAAGTGCAGATGCATGTAAGTGTGATAGCTGCGGGGATGGTTGGGCGCAAGCCCGATGTATTCATCGAGGTTGAATGTCTTGACGCGCGAAAAATCGAGGTTTTCACCAGAATGTTTTCGTACCAGCTCTTCATACATACCGAGAGGTGTGCTTCCTGTCGGTAGGCCGAGCGTGAGGCGGGGCTCGAAGCGCACGGCATCAGCAATGATCTCCGCGGCCTGGCAGCTCAGTGTGCGATAGTCCGGTGTTACAAGCACGCGCATTGTAGCTCATCTCCGGCTGTCAATATGGAGCTCCCATTCTTCGAGGCTGCGTGGCCAGTCCTGTTTCAGTAGACGTGACAAGGCACGGTCCGCAAGCAGTCGGCCTTCGGTCTGGCAAGCCGGGCAGTAGTTGCATTCATTTTCGGCATAGACGATGCGCTGCACGGGTGTGGCGCAGTTCGGACATGGTTTGCCATAGCGGCCATGGACAGCCATGCCAGGACGGAAAGCTGTTACTTTCGAAGGGAACGCGGAACCAGCTTCGCTTCGCAGTTTTTCGATCCACTCGGCGAGAGTCGCTTCGGCCGCGCCGTGCAGACGAACGATCTCCTCGGCATTGAGCCTGGATGTGAGCTTCAACGGCGAAAGTCGCGCGCGATGCAGAATTTCATCCGAGTAAGCATTGCCGATACCGCTGAACAGGCGGGGATCGGTGAGTGCCCGCTTCAGAGTATGATTTTCACGTGTCAATGCTTCGCGAAAATCTTTCAACTCGGAATGAAGCACGTCGAGCGCCCCGCGATCGAACGACGCGAGCGTCCCTTCGCCCTGGACAAGATGCAGGGATGCGCGTTTCTTGGAGCCCGCTTCGGTCAGAAGCAACGTCCCGGAAGGGAAGTCAAAGGCGGCGAGACCAAGCCGCGCCGGGACGCGAGCGCCCTTTTCCTTCCATTGGAAGCGGCCGGCAATCATCAAATGGATGATGAGGAAAAGGCGTTCATCGAATTCCAGAACGATTTGTTTGCCGAGGCGGCGCAAGCCCCGAACTGTCCGGCCACCGATAGCGGAGATGGGCGGCGTGACGGACCTCACGACAAACGGGCTCGCCAGCCGCACGCGGTCGAGTGTTTGACCCAGGATTCGCGGTTTCAGACATTCGATGTAGAGTAGGACATCGGGCAATTCGGGCATGTTGAATTATAGTGGAGCTTTAACTGAAGTATGACTCAATCGAGACTCCGGGCCACACTGCGCGCATTCCGCCATCGAAATTATCGGATCTTCTTTTACGGGCAACTGGTATCGCTAACCGGAACATGGATGCAGTCTATCGCGCAGTCCTGGTTGGTATACCGGTTGACGGGGTCGGCAACGCTTCTCGGGATCGTGGGCTTTGCCTCGCAATTTCCGGTCTTCGTCCTCGCGCCAGTCGGCGGCGCGGTCGCCGACAGCTACCCGCGCCGCCATGCGCTCATCGCCACTCAGACGGCTGCTATGTTGCTTGCATTTCCGCTTGCGGCACTGACCCTCACGAATCGAATTCAGGTGTGGCACCTCATTGTTTTCGCCACATTGCTAGGGGCCATTAGCGCCTTCGATGTTCCGATCCGCCAGGCATTCGTGGTGGAGATGGTCGGGCGCGACGATCTCATGAATGCTATCGCGCTCAACTCCTCAATGATGAATGGAGCGCGGATCATCGGACCTGCAGTCGCGGGTGTGCTGGTTGCGGCCGTGGGCGAGGGCTGGTGCTTCCTCCTCAACGGCGTCAGCTTCATTGCCGTCATCGTGGGACTCATCCTGATGAACGTCGGAAATCGGCCACCTGGCGAACACCGGGGCCCGAGAGTCAGCGCGATCATCGAAGGTTTCCACTTTGTCCTGCACACCCGCCCGATCCGAGATCTCTTGATCCTGCTGGGCCTGATGAGCGTGATGGGCATGCCGTACACGGTGCTCATGCCAATTTTCGCCGATGAGATTTTCAACGGCGGCGCGAAGGGTCTTGGCCTGTTGATGGGATCGTCCGGTATCGGCGCCCTGGCAGGTGCGCTACTGCTTGCAGGCAGACAGAATGTGCGCGGGCTCGGAAAATGGGTGATGCTCTCGTGCGGCGGCTTCGGCGTCAGTCTTGTCCTTTTCGCCTTATCGCGAAACTTCTGGATCTCGACGCTCCTGCTTCTGCCTGTAGGCTTCACCATGATGGTTCAGATGGCATCCTCCAATACACTCATCCAGAGCATGGTTCCGGACCAGCTGCGCGGGCGAGTGATGGCCGTTTACTCGATGATGTTTATGGGAATGTCGCCGGTCGGCGCACTGCTGGCGGGTTTGCTCGCGCACAGGCTCGGGGCTCCACTTACGGTAGCTGCCGGCGGCGTCGTTTGCGTCGCCGGTGCGCTGGTCTTCCGGTCGCGCCTGCCAAGGATTCGCACGGAAGGCCGTCAGCTCATTCTCGCGCAGACCATGGCGGCGGGTGAACCCGCGGACACCGAGTCCAGCGACGTCACTTCGTGATGGTTCGTGGTTCTTGTTCAACATTCGTTCCACACCCTCCGTCAATTCGGTCTACACACCGCTCACTTTTGTTGGAAAGCCGCTCAGCGAGTGCTAAGCTGGAATCCGAATGAAATCGACCGTATCGATTTTTCTTGTTGCACTCGTCCTCTCTCCTTGCGTGTCATCGGCTGATGATCTTGTGCGGCTCAGCAGCCTCGCCTCGATCTTTTCGGAACAGGTCGATCTAGCTAACTCTACCGGCCGGGCGCCGGGCCCAACGCATGCCATCTCTTTTGAACGGCTGCTCGAGGAACTCGAGCACCTCCAGATTCCCCAGTCCACGATCCTGTTTTGGTTGAGTAGCGACGGAAGACTTCACTGTTCAGTTCATCTCATAGCTCCCAGAAACGTCGTCCACTCTGTTCTTGGCCGATCTCCTCCTTCCGCGTAGGTAAGCCGAACGGCCTGTTTTTCGAGTTCTCTTTGGAGGAGGTTTTATGCACCGTCACTTGCCGGTCTTCATGATTCTGCTCGTTACGATTGCATTTTTGCCGGCAGTCACTTCTTCAGATTCCGCGAAGGAAGACAATGAGTTCACATACGCCCGCATCCGGTATCACATGACGGACGACGCTATTTTTGTTCGTGAAGTTCCGTGGCATCACGACTATCCCTTTGGCGATGAGGCGTTCCCAGCATTCCTCAAGGAAGTAACCAGGGTCCACACACAATCGAGTGCCTATCAGATCGTCGACATCGACAGCCCCGATCTTTTCAAGTACCCCTTCGCCTATCTATGCGAACCGGGTTACCTGGACCTGAACAAGAAGGATGCCGGCAATTTGCGCGAGTATCTCGATCGGGGCGGCTTTGTCATGGTGGACGACTTTCGAGGTTCACGGCATCTCGAGAATCTGGTACGGCAGATGAAGAAGGTGTATCCGAATCGCGACATCATTCCGTTGGACGTGTCGCATCCGATCTTCAATTCCTTTTATATGATCGAATCGCTCGACATGAAGCCTCCCTACGGCAACATGCCGGTCCAGTTTCTCGGATTACAGGATGATCACGGGCGTCTTCAAATGGTCATCGATTACAACAACGATCTCAGCGAATTCTGGGAATGGCTCGATAGGGGCGAGCTGCCGCTGCACGATGCCGCGCTCTCTCTGAAATTTGGCGTGAATTACGTGATGTACGCGATGACCCACTGAATGTAGTCGCGGGCTTTAGCCCGCGTCTGCTGACGTCACGCTTAATTTCACGAGCGCCGGCCAGCGTTGAAGCTTACCTTGAAGATCCTGTTACCTGTACAAGCAGCACCGTCCCGCTTTGCCCAACAATTTCAGGTTTTTTGGAATCAATTCGTCTGGCCGTAAACTAGGTGCATACTGGGAAACTGTGATGAATCGCATTGAGCGCCGCGCGATACTCGCTACATGCACAACACTGTTGGCATGCGCCGTCCTGCTCTACCTTGCGGCCGGTCCCCCATCGTCTTCATCATCCTCATCCCCGGCTGCGGCTGCAAATTTGCCGGCCCGGCTCAGCGACAATGAATTCTGGCGAATGATCTCGGATTTTTCAGAAGCTGGTGGATATTTCCGCTCCGATAACTTTCTCTCCAACGAAGCGGGGTACCAATATGTGATTCCCGTATTAAAGAGGACTGTGCAGATCCTGCCGGGAGGTGTCTACCTCGGTGTTGGTCCGGAGCAGAACTTCACATACCTCATCGCGTTCGAGCCGAAAATGGCGTTCATTGTCGATATCCGGCGGGGAAACATGCTCGAGCACCTGCTGTACAAGGCCCTGATGGAGGTGTCGCGCGATCGCGTCGAGTTCCTCTCACGCCTGTTCTCGCGTCCGCGCCCGGCTGTCCTGGCAGCCGATGCGGCGCCGGAAACGGTGTTTCGGGTCTATGAGTCGGTTCAACCCAGCAAGGCTCAATTCGAGAGCAATCTCAAGTTGGTATTGAACCATTTGAAGAAGACTCACGGTTTCAAGCTTTCCAGTGAGGACGAAGCGGGTATCCGATATGCATACAACGCTTTCTTTGAATCCGGACCGGACCTGACCTACACGTTCCTCGGCGGCTATGGTGTATTTGGAGGTATGCCCACTTATGCTGAGCTGATGACCGAAACCGATGGCCGTTCGCGGAATTGGAGTTTCCTGGCGACAGAAGACCAGTTTCGGATGGTGCAGCGGCTGCAGAAGAATAATCTAATCGTTCCTTTGGTGGGGGATTTTGCGGGAGACAAGGCCATCCGTTCCGTCGGACGATATCTAAAGGAACACAACGCCGTCGTATCGGCCTTCTACACGTCGAATGTAGAGCAGTATCTATTTCAGGACGGCGTTTGGAGACGTTTCTATGCGAACGTCGCGACGCTGCCTATCGATTCGAGCAGCACGTTCATCCGCTACGTCTTGAATGGTTACGGATTCGGCCGGCGCTCACGAACGTTATGGTGTTCGATCGACGGCCTGGTGAAAGCCAACAATGCAGGCCGGATTTTGGGGTATTACGATGTTGTCGAAATGTCGAGATGAGAATTGCCGCGAATCCGCGAATGACGCCAACTTTCGCGTCATTCGCGTGATTGCCGGCTATTTGTAGCTTACTCTCCAGATCTTATTCCCTCCATCATCGGCAACGAGAAGCGATCCGTCACGATCGACGAGTACTCCGACAGGTCTTCCCCACGTCGTGCCTGGATTTCCGCCGTCCACAATCCATCCGGTGACGAAGTCCTCGATCGGTCCTGGCTTTCCATTCTGGAAGGGAACAAACGCGACTCGATAACCAGCAAGCTTGGAGCGATTCCAAGAGCCGTGCAGGCCGATGAACAGGCCGTTACGGTACCGTTGGGGAAATTGCGTGCCTGTATAGAAGGCTATGCCGAGTGATGCGGAATGAGCCGGTATCAGCACATCGGGAACGAGGGCACGTTTCACCAGATCCGGCATTTTACCCACGTGTTCCGGATCGGGATGGCTGCCGATGTAAGAATACGGCCATCCGTAGAAGCCGCCATCCTTAACGGAAGTAGTGTAATCGGGAACCAAATCGTCACCCAGCGTGTCGCGCTCATTAACGGCTGTCCACAAAACATCCGTACCGGGCTGCAATGCCAGACCTACCGGATTCCGCAGACCTGAGGCGAAAACGCGATGCCCCGTGCCGTCTGGATTGTACTCGTTGATGGCCGCCCGCTGCGGATCCTCGCCGGCGCTCTTGTTCGACTGGGAACCAACTGCCACGTACATCTTTTTTCCATCCCGGCTGAAGATCAGGTTGCGCGTACTGTGGCCGCCGGTCGGCAGATCCAGAAGCTTCTCAGGCATGCCCTTCGCCTGGGTATCGCCAGGCTGATACTTGTAGCGCACAATGCTGTCCGTACGGCCCAGATAGAGGTAGCCATCGTGAAACGCCATGCCGAAAACGCCTTGTAGTCCTTGCGCGTAGATACTTCGTGTATCCGGCTTGCCGTCGTTGTTGGTATCGCGCAAGACCACGACGGAACCCGGCCGGGACTGTGCCACAAAAAGGTCGCCATTTGGCGCCAGCAGCATCATACGCGGCTGTTGAAGATCCTCCGCGTAGACGCTGATGCTGAATCCGGACGGCGCCTGCAACTGCGCTCTGTCGGGCTTCGGGATAACCCCCGCCGCATTCCTAACGGATGGCGTTGCAAACGGCTCCGCAAGCTTGGGTAGCTGTGCGGCCATCGCTGCACAAACAGACAGGCCTCCAATACAGACGAGACTGAGAGAAATTTTTTTCATTACTCGACTCCAAGTTTGAACGTGAGCGGCCATCGGGGCCAGGAGCGGCTCCGATCGCCGATCTTAAATTCTCGTGATTCGCTGCTCATCCGTTTCGGCTGTTTCCAGAAACATTGAGGCACGCGCCATCACCGATTCCGGCAAAGATTGTGCTGTTTGGGTGGCCGTGCTTCTCCGGAGTACGCGGTTCCACCACATGACGGCGCCAGTGACGAATAGGACGAGAGGCACCAATCCGAGCACAGTCCACAGCGTCTTCACCGGCCAGCCCGCAAATCTGCCGAAGTGAAGGCGCGCGACCCAGCGCAGTACCTCGTCACCGGCACGGGCATCTCTTTGAAACTCATTGTAAGGCTCGAGATAGTCCACCACGGCCGCAAATGGATCCGGCCAAACCAGGTAGATGCCTGACAGTGCCCACAGGAAAATCAACGCGAAGATCCAGAAGCCGATCGCATTGTGCATTCCCCAGTTGATCCGCTTCCAGTTCGCCCTCAGATCGATTGTCAGGCTCCGGCGCCAGCTCGCGATTCCCGGCCACCAAATCACCGCTCCTGTCAAACAGAGCAGGGTGAGGAAAACCGCACCAAAGCCATTGACGAAACGCCCTGTCTCTCGATAAAGCAGATTATCGTGAAGGTCGGCGAGCCACAGGATCAAGCGCACGCCTGCCGGTTCCGACGGCCCCAGATCGGCGCCCGTGTATGGATCGAGGATCCGTTGCTTGTGTTTCCCGTTGCGTTCCATCCAGACCTCTATAGCCTGGTTTGGATTCTTATTTTTCCATACCTGGTCGACCTGATAGTCCGGAAACGCCCGCTGCGCGGCTGCCTTTAGTTCGTCCTGGGTCAATGGAGTTCCCGAACCGGCCACCATTACCGGTCCTCGTGCGAATTTCTTATGAAGCTCGATGCGAAAAACCAGCACGCTGCCACTGATGCTGATCAGCAGGATGTAGATCCCGGTGCCGACACCGGTCCAGAGATGGACCTGGAATAGCGCCCTTCGCAGCCATACTTTCTGCGGTTGCCGCCACCATTGTCCGAGAAAACTCATTTTCTCTCCGTTCGAATTGCCGAGATATGGCATTCATCATCCCAAACCCGTTCGCCGATGGCAAAAGATTCTTTCGCCCTGCTCAGGGCTAACGCAAAAATAACTGCGCAAAATGTCGGGTTATCGGTAATGGCTCAATGCACACTTTTGTTGGCGGTTGCGTATCGGTTGTTGCTGATTTCATAACAGCGGAAGCCTCGCCGCGGTTTTGATATACGCAATCGCTGATGCGCAATACCTAACAAAGATGTGCGTTCAGCCATCACCGATGTCAGAAAATTCTGCACAGTTATTTTTGAGGCAGCCCTTAGAAGATCGCCAGCGGATTGAGAGGCGATCCCATTCCTTTGTCGATACGAAGCGGGGAGGCCATGAACAGGAATTCGCCTTGTTGGTCGACCGGAGGCGTTGGATTCTGTTCCCGAACCTGGCGCCGGTTTTTGGGTTGGTCCTCCCCCTATGCTGTTATTATTGGGACTTCCTTGATGAAGATCGCGCCTACACGTTAGGGTACATTTGCGAAGGTTGGAAGGAATGAGCGGAAAATTCAGGCATCGTTTGAGCATCGCGGCAAGTTACTTTCGGCATAAAGCCGTGCTCAGCGGTGGTCCGATCGAGATCTCGCTCGAAAGCACTGCCAAGTGCAACCCCTACTGCCCGATGTGTCC
>WNGP01013645.1_pt1 | contig 11655 bp, 10 predicted proteins | sample 5407671 | NCBI WGS metagenome assembly WNGP01 (sample SAMN13153381, study PRJNA577476) | soil metagenome | isolation source: 40 cm soil or saprolite under Garry oak tree replicate 2 | place: USA:California | collected 2016-06-15 | reverse complement strand
ACCTGAAGAGAAAGAAAGTCAAGATCTTCGAGATCGGCCAATTGTTCGTGAACGGAGCAGAACTCATAGTCATGCTCGGTGTAGGAATAACCATTTTTGGATTTGTCTTCGGCGACTTCTTCGGCTTCGAGTCCCAGGCAGTCTTCGGTTTCCGGCCATTCTTCAACCCAAATGAGGGAGCTTTCGCATCCACTCCCGACATCTCCCACCTTCTCATTTACATGGCAGTGATTCTTCTCTTCGGAGTCGGACACTATTTCTCCGGCCTGGTTCTAAGCGCCTACAACAAGGTGCGGAATCACGAGATCAAACATGCCCTTTACGGGCCAATCTCTTGGGCGTGGTTCTACATCATCTTCGTCTATCTCGCAGCTAGGGTCGTGATCGCGGGCTACAAGTTCGGAGTGCTTTTGCAGAACCCTCTGCTCCTCGTGCTGTTGTTCATACCAATGGGAATAATGGGATGGAAAGAAGGACCACTCCACCTGTTTGAGGTATTCATCAGCGCTGGGAGTAACACGTTATCCTATCTTCGAATATGGGCTCTCAACCTTGCAGACTTTGCAATAAAATTCGCTTTCTTCAGTTTTGGCGGGCTAGTCGGTGCAATAATTGGCAACTTGCTCGTAATGGTCTTGGAAGGCCTTATCGTTTTCGTACAAACTCTGAGGCTTCACTGGGTTGAATGGTTTAGCAAGTTTTATGAAGGATCAGGATCGTCATTCGCGCCCTACCGAGAACCGACAAGTTGGACTGTGTAATTAAGTGGTTGACTGCGCTACCCTAACGTCTGTTACTCTATGCCCCACATTTTGGGCTGGCCTCGGCGGCGGACTCAGCGTCCTCCTGTCCGCAATTGGCGCAGGAATAGGCATCGGAATCTCCGGGCCAGCCATTGCCGGCGCGGGAGTTGAAAGGCCTGAGGTCATGTTCAAGACCTTCATCGCAACGATCCTCGCCGAAGCTCTCGCCATCTATGGACTCGTGGTTGGCCTCCTTTCGGTCTTCCATATCACTGATGCTCTCACGCTCGCTGGCTCGGTCAGAATCTTTGCCGGCGGATTAACAATGGGGGCTGCCGCCCTGGGCGCCGGATTCGGTATCGGCACGTCCGGAAGCGCACTAGCCGCCGCCACGGCCGAAAAGCCGGAAATATTCTCTAGGGCGGTCATCACGCTGATATTGGCGGAAGCTCTTGCTATCTACGCCTTGGTCACAGCGCTACTGCTCGTTCTACAAGCGAGTTAACAGCGACCTGTCGTGGGAACTGAAACCCTATCGCATATTGTCCGAGACAACTACATAATAGCAAAGATTCGAGGAGAGAAAGGCAAGCTCCTGGAACGGCAGCAGATTCATTCCCTGGCAGAGTTCCGGACTCAAAGCGAGATCTTGGGTGTCCTTGCAGAAGGGCCGTATGGCAAGGAACTCTCGGAGCTGAAAGAGGGTTCTTCCCCGATAGAGACCGAGCGGGCTGTCCGGTTAGGTTTCGCTCGAGGAGTCAAAACCCTCATCTCCTCTTCCCAAGGACCGGCGCGAGATTTTCTCCTCGAATTTACCCGCCGTTTCGACGCCTATGACCTAGCCGCGATTGTGGTCTTCAAGGCTCAGGGAAAAACCTGGGAGGAATTCGTCTCGACACGTCAGCCGCTAGCCCTCCTCAAAGAGGCTGAGCTTCACCGCCTCTATTCGATGGATGATCTCCGTGCTATCGTCGGAATTGTTGGCGACAGAGCCTTGGTGAACAGGGTGAAGAGCTTCTCCATGGAGGACCTTGCCGGCGAAAGAGCCTCCCTGGTTCGAGACATAATTACTGGTTGGGGAGAGGAACGCTTTTACAATTATGTGAACGACAAGCTACGAGGTATCGACAGAGAGAGTTGTCTTCCCATAGCTGGAGGAATAGTCGACTTGGCAAATCTTACAATTATTCTGAGAAGTAAACTGATAGGAATCTCCAACGTTCGCGAGCACCTTATTCTAACCTCGTGGAAACTTAACGATCAAGCGATAGATCAGCTTTTAGTCGCTCAGGACGTCAGTCAGGCACTCGACTTAGCATCCTCCCATTCATACTACCACAGCATTCTCTCTGGTGCAAGGCAGAAGTACGAAGAGATAAAGTCCCTCTCCTTCCTGGAGGTTGCGTCAAGAAAACATTCGATTCACATTAGCAGGAGGATATTCCTCGGATTCCCATACACTCTGGGGATCGTTCTTGCTTTTTTGGTATTGAAAGAGAACGAGGCGAGAAACCTCGCGGGCATTGTCGCTGGGGTGGGGGCTGGAATGAAGCCAGACCAGATTAGATCCTTGGTCGCAATCCCCGAGTAATTCCTTCGACTTTCCTAGTTTCTGTTGGCTTGACTAGAGTTTCCTTACAAAATAATAGTACGTGTACGCGAGTCCGATAACCGACCCTAAGACGAGTCCGATCCCGGAACCTGCGCAAGGAGCGATCCAAGGGGATACGGCCTTTACTCCCACACACGAGGCGAATCCGAATAGTGGTCCTAGGACTATTCCGCCTAGGAAGTATCCAAGGAGTAGAAACGTGAACAGGTTGACGCTGAATCCCAGTATTCTAAGAGCTGCAGGATCGTAGATTCGTCCGGTGCCCTTCTGAACCTTGAAGAATCGAGCTCGTCGGCTCCTCTGGGTCGAAGACTCATGTGGTTCAGTCGTCCCCCCATCATTCTTTTGTGCTGGCAATCTCAGAATTGCTCCTTTCAAGCACTCGCTGATGCTGGAACGGGCGATTTCGGGATCGTTATGGCTTCTATTGACCTGACATGCCAGCGTCAAGATCGCTACAGGAACATACTCTCCTTCGCCTTGCAGGATTCTATCGAGAGTTGAAGATTCGATTCCTGATATCTTGGCGAATTCTTTCTTTCCTGTTCGCTCGATCGCGGCGTTGAGTGCATCCTTGATTCGCGGCGTTGCTTGTGCTTCGAGATCCGGACTACTCACAAGCAAAGCGCTCTTCTAAGAGGAAGACTCGAATTCAATGATCCCGGTTCGGGTCAGATTTTCCACGGTTTCAGCTGGAAGGCTTCTTTCGAGTCTAATGTAAACGCGGGAGGCATTCGTTCTCTCTCCTAGCTTGAGGATTCCGCGGAGCAGCATCAGAGCATCGACGACTTCGTCCAGTCTCGGGTTTAGCGCGTGTCCCGTTTTCCTACGCGAGTCATCGAGTTGCAGCTTCAACTCGTCAAGCTCTTCAGATTCAGCCTTTGCTCTATCTTCCTGTCTTTGAATTTCCGATTTAACGCCAGACAATTCATGTTCGGGAATCTCGATAGGGGTGAAATCGTAGAGAAGGAGGGTTTGAAGAATCTGGGAAGACTTATCTTTGGGTGCTGCTATGAGGATGTAAACCGCGTCTTGTTTCTTGTTGCCTACGGCTAGAGCGGCTTGGTCTTTGAATTGTGACTGTAATGCCTTTTGTGCTGCCTCCGATTTCTTGACAGGTAGTCGTCCAACGGACCTTCTGAAATCTCCCTCCTTGGATTCTAACTGGTCAGCCGCGAAACCGGTCTGAGATATTTCGGTGAGCGCTGCAATCTTCTTCTTGGAATCATCTATCTGTCTTTGAACAGTCTCGATCTTGCCCTGAATCTCCTGATACTGGTTCCTAATCTCGTCCAGTTCTTCATGGGCTGCTTCGATTTCTTCATCGTGGTTAAACTGGTCAGCAGGACTTGGGGCTGCTTCCCGTGGCATGTTGAGTTGTCGCATGACTTGGAGGATTTCATCTCGTAACTTCGAGAGTTCCTTGATACGACTGACGATTGCTTCAGTTGTCATATCTCCTGAACTCAGCGTCACGTTCTTCGACTCAGTCTTACCCTGTATTCCCAGCGCAAGGGCTGTCTTGGCAGAGGCGTCGTTCGGGAGAACAGCTCTCAGGAAAGTGGTTTTGGCGGGTGCACTCATTTGCAGCCCGTCTCCGTGAGCTATTTCAGAAGTATGATTGCTGCTAGGAATAGTGGGACGAAGACCAAAGATATGGTGTTCAGAAGCTTGATGAGTATATGCAGGCTGGGACCAGCCGTGTCCTTCCAGGGATCGCCAACCGTGTCGCCAACGACGGTGGCGGCGTGTGTTTCCGTGTTCTTGCCTCCGAAGTGCCCTGCTTCAACATACTTTTTCGCATTGTCCATCGCGGCTCCTCCCCACATCATCATTATCGCTAACGGTATGGCCGATAGAGTAGCGCCGACAACCAGAGCTCCAACTGCGGCCCAGCCGAGAAAAATCCCGACGACTATTGGTGCCACCACTGGAATAGCACCTGGAACAACCATTAATCGCAAGGCGGTTCTCGTGGAAATGTCGACGGCAGCAGCATAGTTTGGCTTGGCCGTTCCTTCTCTCAGCCCGGGAATCTCCCTGAGTTGCCTACGCACTTCTTCTACCATTCGATACGCTCCAACGCTAACCGCGTTGATAGCGGTCCCTGAGAATACGAATGGAAGCATGGCCCCAATCAGCGCGCCAATTACAACTTCGGGGCGGTTGAGAGCGAGGGCAGCTCCTAGTCCTGAAAGGCTGGAGCCGAGACTTGCGGCTTGACTGCTTGTGATCGACGTTAAGTCTATGATTTTTGCCTGATACCTCGCGACTTCTAAAACGAACGCCTGGAAGAGCAAGAGAGAGGCTAGAGCCGCTGAACCCATCGCATATCCCTTCGTAAGCGCCTTGGTAGTATTCCCTAGGGCGTCCAGTGGGTCTATTCGTTCGCGCACCTCGGCGGGTGCTCCGGACATTTCGGCTATCCCTCCTGCATTGTCGACGATCGGTCCTAGACCGTCCATTGTCAAGACGATTCCGGCAGTTGAGAGCATGCCCATAGTCGCCATCGTTGTACCGTAGACCCCGCCAAGGAAAGCAGGAATGGAAATCGCTCCGGTTGCGCTAGCCAGGCTCGCAAACTGTTCACCTAGGCCGAATGATATGAGGAGGGTGATTGCCACCGTGATTACGGGGAGTCCGCTGGAAATCATGCCTACTGCAGTGCCTGACATGATTGTCAGCGCCGGCCCGGACTTTGATCTCTCAGCGATCGTGATTACGGGTTTTGCTTCAGACCCGGTGTAGAATTCGGTATAGATTACAATCAGCAAGCCTGCCGCCAAGCCAGACACCATGCAGCCGTAAAGTGCATAGGCAGCAAGTGCGCTACCGCTCGGTGTCAGTCCCGAGGGACCGAACACGTACCACGTGGCGACGAACATTAGGACTGCTGCTATCAAAGACGCCACAAGGAGTCCATCTCTGGTAGGTTTGATAGGATTCTTGAATTTCTTTTCGTAAACAGCAACGGCGAGGCCGACGAAGGTTGCTACGATTCCGAGCGATCTCACTATCAAAGGCATCGTAACGTAGTAGACGCTTATGCTGTTGTAGAGGGGGGTTCCTCCGAAGAGTATGATTGAAACGATTAGACCAATGATCATGCCTCCAAGATTTTCTGCGGTGAGAGACTCAAACAGATCGGCGCCTCTTCCAGCCTCGTCGCCAACGTTATCTCCGACATTGTCTGCTATAGCTGCGGGGTTTCTGGGGTCATCCTCTGGGAAGTTCTCCTCCACCTTTCCAACGAGGTCGGCTCCCACATCCGCAGATTTTGTGAATATTCCCCCGCCCAACTGGGCGAACAATGCGGCCAGCGAGGCTCCGAATCCGAACCCAGCCAGGACCCCTGGATCTCCGAACACGGCGTAAAGGATCGAGAGACCCAGTAGACTCATGCTAATTACTGCAAGTCCAAGCGCCCCTCCCCCCAGCGTGGCAACCTTCAGCGCGAGATAGGTGGATTTTTCTGCCGCTGCCGTCGACCTCACGTTTGCATTTGTAGCGGAATACATGGCGATGTAGGCGGCTACTAAGGAGAAGGTAACTCCGAGCAGGAAACTGAACGCTATTTCCGCTCCGTAGGTGAAGTTGACAGTTGCCCCAAAAGCGACGACGATGACGATGGCGATGATTACAGCGATCACGCCAATGGTCCGGAATTGTCTTCTAAGGTAGGCGTTCGCACCTTCCATGATCGCCCTCCATATGGCGACCATCTTTTCGTTCCCGGTCGGATACTTCTTGACTGATAGAACGAGAATTATCGAGGCAATGACCCCGACGACTGCGAGTGAGGTCGTTAGTAGAAGAGGGTCGAACGCCAAGTTTTGGTTCCTGCTACTTTCAGACTATGGAATTTCCGTCAACCCGCCCGGCCCGCATTATAAATCTATTCACTGATCGAATGAATGATTGTGAACCGGGCCAAACGCATAAATAGAAAATTCTCGGAACCCCGGTCCGGTGCGGAGAGTATTTCCCTGTCAAAGCCGAGATGGAGAAGCTTATGCCAAGAGTCAAGAATCTAGATGTTATCGACGCCCCTCCGGAAACTGTTGACACGACTTGTCGTTCCATCCGTTTGATAAGCCCGAAAGGACACGAATTCGAGTTTCCGTTCGCAGCACATATTCTCGACCGACATCTCTTCGAGAGTCACCTCGGTGACGTTGCTCGAAGTCATGGCGCGGACATCGATATTGGTGTCCAAGCTCACTACCTCCCAGATGAACAAGGGGGCTGGGTCGGGCCAACACGAGAAAAAGCAGTTCACGGAGACATCATCATTGCGGCAGACGGTTATCCGAGTGAGACCGCGGAAAGAGCAGGCCTTCCAGAAAGATCCTACGCTGGCCCTTATTCTGTCGCGACCAACATAGAATATCTCATGACCGACCTCAATGTCGAACAAGATGTTGCAGAGATGTACATGGACCCCAGATACTCGCCTGGCGGATACGGGTGGATAATTCCCAAGGGACAAGGACGAGCAAACGTTGGAATCGGAATCAGAGAGCCATATGTTCAGCGAGATTGGCAGATACGTGATCTCCTCACCGGGTTCATAGAAAAGAACACAGTTGCCTCGAAACGGTTGATCGGCGGGAAGAAAGTGTCGATGATCGGCGACAGCCTACCGGTTGATGGACCGCTTTCTCGAACCTATTCTGATAGGGTCATGGCAGTCGGCGATGCAGCGGGTATGGTGATGCCGACGAACGGGGGCGGAATACAAACGGCTTTGATCACGGGAGACTTGGCTGCAGAAGCAGCGGTGAACTATTTCGAGCAACAGACACCTCTATCAAGCTATGAAACTTCTTGGAAGGAGCAGATAGGGTTGGAGATGGAGAACTCGAAGCTGATGCGCCAGGCTTCGGACAGAGTCATGGCTCACGGGTTTCTCTTTGATCTGATGCTGCGTATGATGGGGACGAAGAGGATCGCTGATGTGATAATGTGTCAGATTCCCGGCGGCATGGGATCATTTATGCGACTGCTAGCCTAGGCCCTCAAAGCAACATCCACTATCATTGCGAGAAAGAGCAGAAAGAGATAGGGGCTGGAGATCTTGAACATTTTCCAGGCATTCGATTCCGTCGGCTTGTAGAGGACCCAGACACTCCCAACTAGATTCACGAGACCTCCAAGGAGTGCTACTAGACCGTACACTAGTCCGAAATGGCCTAGCAGGTAGACCCCGATTGAAAACGGGAATAAGATCATCGAGAAAATTACTATCAGCCGGATCGCGGGAACGGATCCGATCACCACCGGGAGCATAGGGACCCCTACTTTCGCATAGTCCGCTCGATACGTAACGGCGAGGAACCAGATGTGGATGGGAATCCAGAGGAACACCAATCCAGCCATTAGGATTGGGAGCAGGGAGATGGTCCCGATCGGGCCTGTTGTAGCAGCCGACCATCCGAAGAGGACTGGCAGCCCGCCGCTGAATCCTCCTAAGAGAATGTTCAGAGCGCTACGTCGCTTCAGCAGTAAGCTGTAAACTCCGACGTTGTCGAGGACTCCGAGAGCCATCCAGAGAACTGAAAGCAGGTTCAACGTGAATGATAGCAAGATGGAAATTGCCACGAGGGCAAGGCCGAATCGGAGTCCGGATGTGGGGGTGACTCGTCCGCTCGGGAGGGGTCTGTGTTTGGTGCGGCTCATGACCGCGTCGATGTCTCTGTCGACATAGTTTGTCAGGGCGTTGCAACCTGCGCAGCCCGATGTAATAGCGACAGCTGCTGTAATCCATTTGACTGCGGAGAGGTTGGTCGACAGTAGGCTATCCGCGACAAAGGTCGCTGTGAGAGCCGTGAAGACGAGAAGGTACCAGATCTTGGGCTTCGTATACTCGTAGTAGGTTAGAATTCTATCCTTGAATGAGGCGGGGATTTGTCTTTGAACAAGGGTTTCAACCACTAGATACCACCATGTTACCGACCATCAGGTAATGCTTCGCACTGCAAGTTATGGTGCAAAAGTATGGGAATGTCCCCGCTTGATTGACGATAAACGTGACAGAGTACCATTTGCCAAGGGGAATGACGCCGGATGCGACGTACGGTGTCATAGAAAATCCATGTGCCTGAAGTTGGAGGACCTGAGCGGGATCGGTTGAGTTGACTCCAAAGATGTACAGTGTGACCTTGTCTCCAACAATGGCGTTTATTGTGGTACCGCTAGCCGTATAATTCTGGTGTTTCACGCCCGAAAGGTTTGGACCGGACGTCGCATTGAAGATTGGGGCATCGGTCTGGTTCAGGTACGCGCCATTTACAATTTGGAAGCCACCCGCTTCAACGATTGTCGCGGTCATGAAGTAGAGTCGGTGAGAAGGGACACCGCAATTTATGCAAGGAGGGTGCAAGTACCCGTAGTAATAGATGCCGCCTCCTGCGGCGGCAATTAATACTAAACCGAGCAGTCCAACTATTGGCAAGTGTCTCTTCGGGACTTGCACGACTCATCAATCACTTCGCTTGGCTTGATATCCGGTATATATGAACCGCCGCAGCGAAAGCGACCAAGACCATTCCGATTTCGAGGAGGACAAAATTATTGAGATTCTCTATCAGAGCTCGAAATATGGACACGTCTAGAAACGCCTGCAGCAGCAGCAATCCGCCCAGTAACGAATAGACTTCGCTCTTAGAGAACATGTAAGGCTGCAATCTACGGAATGGTATCGGCTTTCTAGCTGCGCGGAGAGCGTCAACCTTGGCACGCCTCCATCTGACAAATGCGTAGACAAAGCCGTAGCCCAACGCTATCGCCAACAGTAGTGATCCGAAGAAGAGAGTTGGGTCGATCACCAATTGTCCAGGGTCCGTAAGTGCAACGAGTGGGTTTGCAGCTCTGAATCCCCAAACAGTCACTATCGCGATCTGTCCCAGTGAGGCGACGCCGAGTGCAACCCAGAACGGACGGTCGATCATCGCTATTTTCCTTCCACGGTCGAAGAACGGGGCGACCGTGAAGATCAGGACGAATATTGTCGGGATTATGGCTCCCGCTATGAAGGGAGCCAGTCCTCTAACTCTAATGAAGGCGTAGAGGCTAGTAAAGTACCATTCTGGAAACGTAATCTGGGTCTGAACGTTCGGGTCGTATTTCACGCCTACATCCACAGGGAAGAGCCCGCCCATGATCAAAATAATCCCTGTTATCGCAGAGGCGACCGGTATGTCTAGAACAAGGTTCCTCGGAAGGTGGACTGCCATTATTGCCAGCATAATTATTGGGATGATGAAGACGTGAAAGGCGTAGAATCGTATCGCGAGATCGTTGAAGCTGAACCCGAAAATTATTCTCGCAAGATCGGCTCCTATTACTGGACTGTAAAATGTCAGAGTTTGTCCAATATTGATGGCTAACTGACCTCGTATGTTGAAGATCAAGTCATAACCAGTGTAGGCTTCGATCACCGTGACGACGCCGAGGATAATTCCTGTGACCCAGAGGATCTCGTATCGGAGTTTGTACCGTCCTCCAAAGTACTGGTAGAACATGTGCATTACGGCGAGGAGAACCATTGCGTTGGAGGCATGGTAGTGGATGTTTCGGATGATTGACCCCCAGGCCACGGTGTTGTTTATTGATTGTACGCTGTTGTAGGCCTGGTTGCAGGTTGTAGTCGGGACATAGGTTACGTTCGGGGCTGATGGGGGGCAGTTTCCAAAGAAGGGTGTGAAGTGGAAGAGCAGGAGAGCTCCTGTGACGCCGAGTATGATGAATACGATCAGGGTTAGCATTCCTAGAAATCCGAGCGGGCTAATGAACCTGGATGGGAATACTATTTTTAGTCCGAGGAGTAGTGTTCGCTCCAGCCTCTCCCAGGTCCACTTTAGGAGGGCGATGATAGGGTCGAGGACGCCCTTCTTCTTGTTACTGGGTGCGGCCAATTCCGGGTTCTCCGATCAACTTCCCGATTGCGCTTATCTTTCCGTTTGCATCAACTGAGAGTTGAACTTCTGGAAGAGGATTCAGGCCGAGATCATAGGCGGGTCCTGCCACCGGGACTCCATCAATCAATCGATACTGACTTCCGTGGCATGGACACTGAAGCCGGAATTCGCCAGAACCTGGGTTTCCTGCATAGCCGGGGTTCACTAGGCATCTAAGGTGGACGCATGTAACGTTGAACGCGGCCACGTGGGATAGAATAGGGTCTGTCGGGTATAGAGGGTTCTTCAGGGGGTCGGGAAGTCTCGCTATTACGTTCTTGTAGTAAGGGCTGACTGAGGAATCGTAGGGATAGTAGAAGAATTCTGAGTAGTTTATCGGCTGGTACAGACTCGATGACGACTTTACAGCCTGGTACTGGCCGTCGAGTGTTTTCCAGTCTATGATATCCTGGCTTGTCGCTGAGGTGGGAATTAGCGGGCCTAGAATCTGGCCTGATGCGCCGACTGAGGCAGCGGCTAAAACCGCTGATGCAGCTAGGGCTCCTTGGAGAAATCGTCGTCGCGAGATGAGAGGTCTCTTAGCGGGCGGTACGGGATCGGGTGGCTGTGAAGCGGCTGGCTGTGTCGAAGGAGGAGGAGTGGAGTTCGTGGACGCATTAGGCTTCTTCTCGTCCATGACATTTCCTCCAGTGCTCAAGAATAATTTTCGCTCGGTTCGTTTGCACGCTATTAAAGACTTGTCTATATCATACGCAAGCAATGAAATGGCCAATGGTCTTCGGAAACAATATAACTACGCAAACTCGGAGCATGCTGAACTTCGCCTAGTTAATGGTGAACCAATCTGAACCGAGTCATAGCAACCCTCACATTATTCCTAGGATTGGCGACTATGATGCTGGGTGTCTACGCGGAACAATGGACTACCATTCAGCAGCTGGTACGTCAGTTCGTCCCCTTCTTTGGTTAGGCCAGATACTCCAATGGAATCTGTTGTGACAAGCGAACCGAAAGTCGGCGTTGCCAGCCGAATATGGCAACGCTTGAGACACGGAAGAATGTACTACTGGCCGGTTAGGACTCTTGTCCAGCTCGGCTTCTTCTTGTTGTTCGCGGGTATAGCTGTTGCTCGCCTAAACCCTTCCTTTAACGGAGCGAGATCATGGATCATACTACCAGTAGTAGCCAGTGTAAAGGCACAGGGTGCGCTCGGTTCGACTCTGGACGCCACCACGCTTCTCATGTCTCAGGCAGTCTTTCCATGGTTGCCGATCGGGATCATGTTCGTGGTCGGAGCCATCCTCGGGAGATTCATGTGCGGCTGGATCTGCCCAGTCGGTTTTCTCCAAGACGTCATCACAGGAATTAAGGGAAGGGTCGA
>WNGP01010862.1_pt1 | contig 11657 bp, 7 predicted proteins | sample 5407671 | NCBI WGS metagenome assembly WNGP01 (sample SAMN13153381, study PRJNA577476) | soil metagenome | isolation source: 40 cm soil or saprolite under Garry oak tree replicate 2 | place: USA:California | collected 2016-06-15 | reverse complement strand
GGCCCGTCGTCGCGTATGGTCACGGACACCGTGGCGCCCTCGTCGTCGATCAGCACCCACGCCTTGGCCGAGTCGCCGCAGTGCCGCCGCACGTTGTCGATCGCCGCCCTGACCGCGGCTGCCGTTTCGGTTACCGTCCTTTCATTAAGCAGAACGGGATCGGCGGGGGTAATCACCGATACCTGGGCGGATGCCGCACGGGCGAGGCACGCGTTCAGGTCAAGCTCGCCGGACGGGGGCGACGCGAGGTCGTCGCCGGAGACCAGCACGCGCAGCGCTGCCTCCTGTTGCCCGGCCAGCCGGCCGATCTCGGCGGCCTCACCGCCGGCCTCGGCGCCGCGCCGCTGGACCATCGCGAGCACCTGGAGCACCGAGTCGTGGATCGTGCGGGCCAGCCGCTCCCGCTCCCGGCTGGCCGCCTCGATCTCGGTCGCGCGCTGCAACGCCCGCTCGGCGCGGGTCATCAGGATCGAGACGTAGCCAACCAGCATCGCCGCCATGAGCAGGATGATCGGACCGTCCAGCGCCGTGTTCTGAAACGCGCCGGTCACCCGCTGGTGCCTGAGCAGGACCAGGCATCCGCCGATGACCACGGCGGCGGCCGCGCCCGCCCGGGCTCCGCCGACGACGGCCCAGGCCAGCGCGGGACCGGCCAGCCAGGTCGCGGTGACCGGCATGACGCCGATCTGCATGGCGGGCCGTGTCTGAAGCAGCGCGGTGGACAGCAGCGCGAGAACGGTAATTAGCAGGTCGGCCGCCAGCAGCAGGCGGGTCAGGCCCGGGGGCCAGGAACGCGCGGGGGCGGAGCGCACCGGCCGGGAGTAGCCGAGCGTGCTGACGACCGTCCACGCGGTCATGGCGGCGAGCACGACCCAGGCCCAGGCCCAGTGCGCGTAATAGTTCGGCCTGATCGCCAGCAGGATCGCCGCGTAGCCGAGCGAGGCGAACCGGAAGGCCGCGATCGAGCGCCAGAGCGGCGCCTGCAGGCTCACCGCAGGCTCAGCGGGGAGCCGCGGGCGGCGGAGCGGGCCGGTGGGGGAGCCGGAAAGGCATGAAATGAGCGTATCGGCTCGTAGCTGCTACTCATGCCGACCTGAGTAGTCGCGCGGCAGAAGAACCGAGTAGGTGCACCCTTACCGGTGCCGCTGCGCCGCGGCACCCTGGACCGCATGCAGACTCTGCTCCGAGATGAGACGCATTGCCCCGGATGCTGCAGCCACCTCAGGCCGGCCGACCAGTACTGCCTGTGCTGCGGCATCTGGCTGGCCGGGCCGGAGGTCGCGGAGTTGCGCTGGATCGACAGTGAGCTCGGCCGGGTCGATGCCGCCCGTGCGCGGCTGATCGGTCGGCGTGCGGTGCTGCTCGGCATGTTGCCGGCGACGCGCCGTCGGCCAGCGCCCGGCGCCGCCGGCGCGGGCGTGCGGTTCTCGGCGGCGGGCGCGGCGGGGGCGGCGGGTCAGGCGAGCATGCAGCCGGAGGTGTCGGCTCGGGTCGCGGCCCGGCTGCTGCTCGCGGCGGGTGCGACGCTTGTCGTTATCGCCGTGATCGTGTTCACCGTCGCCGACTGGGCGCGGATCGGGCCGCTCGGGCGATGCGGGATCTTGCTGGCCGCAACTGCCCTGGTGCTGGCCGCGCCGCGAGTGCTGGTCCGGCGCGGCCTGAACGCGACCGCCGAGTCGGTCGCCGCGATCGGGCTGGCACTGACGATCGCCGACGCCGAACTGGCGCGGCGGCTGATCGGCTGGCATCCGGCCGACGGCGCGCTGGCCGTCGCGGCCGCGGCTTCCGTGCTCGCCGGGGCCTGGGCCGCCTACGGCGCGGCGACCAGGCTGAACGGCCCCAAGCTCGCCGCGATCGGGCTGGCGCAGCTTCCCTGCCCCCTCGCGGCCGTCGGACTGGTCCGCCTCGGCGGCGGGCCGGCCGCCGCCGTGGCGGGGCCGATAGCGATCGCGCTGGTCCTGAACTCCGTGGCTGGACTGGCTCTCGCGGACTGGGCAGATCGGCGCGGTCACCGGGCCGAGGCGGCGGCGGGCTCGGCCGCCGCCGTGGCGATGTGGCTGTCCGGCGTGCTCACGGCGGCGGCCGTGCTGGCCGCCGGGGCCGAGCGAGACGGCAGGCCGTGGCTGGCAGCGGCCCTGACGGCGGCGGCGCTGGTCGGCATCCTCGGGGCGCGGCGAAGGCTGGCCGCGCTGGCCTGGGCGGCCGCGGTCGTCTCCGGCGCCCTGCTCGCCGTCGGGCTCGCGGTGCCGCTGGCCGGGATCCTGCCGGCGGGCTGGAGGCTCGCCGCCGTGGCCTGCTGCGGCGGCCTGGTCGGCGCCGCCGCGCTTGCGGTGGGACGTTGGATGCCGCGCCGCGGCGAGCCGGCTCCGGGGCGCGGCGTCGGGCCCGCCGAGACGGCGCCGGACCGGTCCGCGGGCCCATCGCCGGCCGAGCGGGCCGATCTCGTGGCCGCTGGCGCGGCGGCCGTGCTGGCGGTCACCGCCGTGCTGTCCGTTCCGGTGGCCATCGCCGGCCTGTTCCCGGCGCGCTGGCCGCTGGCCGCTTGGTCGGGACCGGCACGTTACGGACTCCCGGTCTGGCCGGACGCGCGGGCCGCGGCCGTGGTCCTGGCGCTGACCGCGCTGGCCTGCACGCTGGTGCCGGCGCGGCTGCGGTTCCGCGAGGCGGCCAGGGCCACGGGTCTGGTCGCCGTCGCACTAGCCGGGGCACTGCTTCCGGCCGCCGCGCACCTGAACGGCTGGGCGGCCCTGGGCGCGCCGACCGCGACCGCGCTGGTCCTGTTCGCAGCCGGGGCGATGCTGAGCGACGGCGTGCTCGCCGGCGTGGCCGCGGCGGCCGGCGTCGTGCTGGCGGCGAGCGTCGCGCTGCGGTCGCTGAGCACGCCCGGCATGACGATCGCCGAACTGGCCGTGCTGACGATCGGCTGGTGTGCCGCGGCCGCCCGGGCCAGGCACCTCATGGCCGCCGCCCTGTCCACCGCGGGCGCTCTGGCCGCCGTGACCGGGCTGGCCTGGGCGATACCGCTCGCGAGCGGCTGGCCGGCCAGGTACGCGGCGTTCGCCGCGCTCGGGGTGGCCGTCGCGGCCGTCGGCGCCGCTACCTGGCTGCGCACCAAGCTGCCCGTGCACTCGGTAGTTCTCGATCTCGGCGCCTGCTCGATCGCGCTGCTCAGCGCCGCCCTGACGGCGGGCAAGCAGGAGGAGTTCGCCCTTCTTGCCGTCGCAGCGGCGCTGGCCGCGAGCGTCACCGCGTGGCTGCGGACCGGTGCCAGGCGGGAACTGGCGCTGGTCGCGGCGGCCGGTGCCGTGCTCGGTGCGCTCGCGACACAGTCGCGGGCACTGGCGCGGGCGCTGCTGGCACCCGGCAGGATGATCGCGCAGCCCTGGCGGGGGCACATGCTGGCATACATCGGCGACGGCCGCACGCCCGGCCTGGCGTTCGCCGTCGTCATCCTGGCCGTCTGCCTGGCCGCGCTGGCCACCGCCGCCGGTGCGTGGCGCGGCCAGGGGCGCGCCAGCCTGGACGCCGTCGCGCTCGCGCTGCCCGTTGCCGCCGCCCCGGCCGGGGCGGTCGCGGCATCCGGGCCGAACGGCGGGCTCGGTTACTGGCTGACCGTGGCCGGGCTGCTCGCGCTGACCCTGACCCTGACCGCATGGGCGGTGCTCGGGCAGAGCACGGCGCCGGCCGGGGCCGGGTTGGTCGCCGCAGCGCTGACGCTCGCGTGGGCGCTCGCCGCACCGGTCCCCACGCTGGTCGTGCTGGGCTGCCTGACCGTCGCGTACCCGCTGGCCGCGTGGCGGTCGAGGGCGCCGGTGATCGGCGTCGCGGCCGTGTGCCTGGCTGTCCTGGCCGGGGCGGGGCTGGCCGAGTGCTCGGTGCTCGCCGCGCACGGGGCGGCCTGGCAGGCCGGGCTGGCGGTGCTGGGGGTCGCGGCCGCGGCGCAGGTCGCGGCGGCTCGGCTGGCCCGCGAGTCCGGGCCCCACGTCGCCCAGGCCGGGCCGCGCCGCGGCTCTGCCGGGGCGATCCCGTTCGCTCTCGCGGTCGAGTGCGCGGGCTGGCTGGTGACCGTGATCGGCGTCGGGCAGAGCCTGGCGCGGCCGCAGACGGCGGGCCTGGCACTCGCGGTGACCGGCCTGATCTGCCTCGGCGTGGCCGCCCGGCCGGACAGGCGCCCGGCGATCTGGGCGGCGCTGGCCCTGCTCGATGTCGCGTCGTGCTGCTGGCTTGGCGCGGCCGGGGTGCGCGCCGTCGAGCCGTACACCGTTCCTGCCGCCGTGCTCGGCCTGACCTTCGGCTGGACCAGGTGCCGTCGCGAGCCCGCGCCGCACTCCTGGCTCGCCCTCGGGCCGGGCCTGGCCCTCCTGCTGCTGCCCAGCCTGGTCGCGGCCTGGCCGAGCCCCGACTGGATCAGGCCGACGCTGCTCGGCGTTGCCGCCGTCGGCGTTGCGCTGGCCGGAGCGCGGGCCGGGAAGCAGGCGCCCCTGGTGACCGGCATCGCGGTCGTCGTGCTCGACGCGGGTCGTGCGCTCGAGCCAGTGTTCGGCGTCTGGGTTCATGCCCTGCCGAGCTGGATTCCGATCGCGGTGCTCGGGGCGGTCATGCTGTGGGCCGGAGCTACCTACGAGGCGCGGCTGCGCAACCTGCGCGCGATCGTCGGCTCGTTGGCGGCGATGAGCTGAACCACGGCAGCCGCCCCGGTGTTCCGTTCTAAAGTAATTTCCATTAGCCTGGGCAGTCTGCGCAGGCTGACGTCGTTACTTGTTGCGGCCCGGTCTCGACCTGCATGAATGTTAGCTTCGGGGAATCTGAGCTGGTATAGGACCATAGCAGTGGTTACACATCGAAATCGAAGCCGCGGAATACGCTTCGAATTTCTCAGAATGCGACCACATGACCATATGGGCTGGGTTTTTACGGGATCAAGCGAGTTCGCGGCGCTGGCGGCACCGTTCCTGGCCGAGGGGGCCTCGCTGGGCGAGCGGCTGATGTATGTGGTCGACGACCCCGATCCAGCGGATGTCGCGGGGCTCGCGTCCATCGCCGGTCCCGGCGCGCTTCAGGTCACCAGCATCGCCGGGGTCTACGGTGCCGGGCGGCTCGTTGATCCGCAGGGTCAGCGCGCGACGTATGCTGCCGCGGTCGACGATGCCCTCGCGGCCGGGTTCACCGGAATCAGGGTTGCCGCGGACAGCACGTCGCTGGTTGCCGACGAGCGGCGGCTGGCGGCCTGGATCCGGTGGGAGGTGGTGGCCGACCGCCTCCTGTCGGAGCACCAGATCACCGCGATGTGTGCGTTCGACCAGAAGAGGGTGGATGCGGGCCGACTGCGCCACCTGGCGGCGATGCACCCGTTGTCGTCCGCGTCGAGCCCGGTGCCGCAGTTCCGGGTCTTCTCCGCGGCGGGGGCGCTCTGCGCCGAAGGCAGGCTTGACTCGCTCGCGGTTACCCAGATATGGCTCGCGCTCGACAACCTGCCGCGCGGGACCGGGGTTCTGGTGGACCTGGCGACCGCCACGCTGACCAGCCATGCGGTGCTGACCGGCCTCGAGCAGCTTTGCGACTACGGCGTGAGCGTCACGATCAGGGGCGAGGATGCCGCGCTGGACGGGCTGCGGCGCTCGTTCACGCCGTACGGCCACAGCCTGGTGCTGCAGGAGGCCTGAAGGAGCCGACCGGGTTGCCTGCCCGGGCGGGCCGGCCGGGCGCCTGGTTGATCGGGGCTCGGGTGCTCGGATGGCTCTCGGATCAGGACTGGCGCAGCGCCGCCCGGAGGGTCTTCACGCTGTTCGCCGGCGTCGCGGCCTCGATGCACAGGCGTTCCATCACGGCGAGATAGCTGTCGACGATCTCCAGCTTGTCCAGGTACAGGGAGCTGGTCAGCTGCTCCAGGTACACCACGTCGGGGAGGTCGTACTCGCCGAAACGCAGCACGCTGAACGGGCCGCCGGCCGCGGCGTGGCCGCCAGCCGTGAACGGGACGACCTGCACCGTCACGTTGGGTAGCTGGGACGTCTCGATGATGTGCTCTAGCTGCGCCCGCATCACGGTAAGGCCGCCGATCGGCCTGCGCAGCACCGCCTCGTCGAGCACCACCCACAGGCTCGGCGGATCCGGCCTGGTGAGCAGGGCCTGACGAGACAGCCGCAGGCCGACCCGACGGGTGATCTCCTTCGGGTTCGAGTACCCGAGCATGGTGACGGCGCGGGCATAGTCCTCGGTCTGCAGCAGCCCGGGCACGAACTGGACCTCGTACGCGCGGATCTGGGACGCTGCCTCCTCGAGGCCGACGTAGGCCTCGAACCAGTGCGGCAGGACGTCGGAGTAGTCGTGCCACCAGCCAGGAGAGTTCGCCTTGCTGGCGAGCGCCCGCAGCGCCTCGCGTTCCTTCTCGTCGGTGATTCCGTAGAACGTGAGCAGGTCGACGATGTCGCGGTCCTTGAAGCCCACCCGGCCGGTCTCGAGCCGGCTGATCTTGGAATGCGAGGCCCTGATGACGTTCCCCGCCTCTTCCAGAGAGAGTCGCCTCGCCTCGCGGAGTCGCCTGAGCTGAGCTCCCAGCAAAATGCGCAACACTGTCGGGCCGCCGACGCTAGGCGACTCGAGCAGGCTCTGGACCGGGCTGGCGTCTCGCCCGGCGGTTGTGACCATTGCATCCCCCTGCTTTGGCCGGTCGGAGTAGCTTGACCCAAGGAGTGTCCCATGGAGGCGGCCATTGCGCCATAAGCGCAACGTAAACCGCAGCGAAATGATGATAGCTCCCTTGCGGGCCGTTGTCCGCCATTGTCGGCGCGGCTGACCGGCTGCTAGCCGGTCAGCCGAGGTCGCCTAGCCGGTCAGCCGAAGTCGCCGGCCTTGACGCCGCGCAGGAACGCGTCCCACTCGGCGCCGGTGAAGATCAGCGCCGGGCCGTCAGGAAACCGGGAGTTGCGCACCGCGACGCCGTCGGCCGACAGGAGAGCCGCTTCGACGCAGTTGCCGCTCGGGTTGCTGTAGCTGCTCTTGCTCCAGGAGGCGCGCAGGAGCGAGGCCCGCACGCCGTTGTAACCATGATCCACCGTGAAACATCCCTTCGCCCAGCCTGGCCGGTGACTCCGGCACGGACGAGCAGGCCCGAATGGACTCGGCCGAAACCTCGCCGGAGTCCTGACACCCGGCACAAGGGACACGACACCAGTGACTTCTGCGCAGGCACGGGACTTGGCTTACGACTGTCATGAGTTGCGCTCGCCCGGAGGCCCGCACCGGTCGGCCACGCCACAGCAGCAGGGTGTGCCGTCGCGGGCGGACATGCTGCCGAGGGAGGACGTGCTGGGACGGGCGGACGTGCTGGGACGGGAGGGCGTGCTGCCGGAAGAGTCGGCTTACTCGCCCGGCCAGGTCCCGGCGGGGCAGCGTAAGCTGCTCTTGGCCGCCGACCCGGAGTCGGTCAAGACCGCACGGGACTTCACCACCGCGACGCTGTGCGACTGGCGGCTCGAGCCGTTGGTCGACGAGGGCATGATCATCGCCTCGGAACTGGTGACCAACGCGATCAGGCACGGGACCTGTCTGGCCGCCGCCCCGGCCGGCTTGGGGGTCGGCACGATAGAGCTGAGCTGGCAGCGGTATGTCAGCCGAGTGATCTGCGTGGTCACGGACGGGAGCAGCATGCCGCCCGTTCTCGTGCCCGCCGACATGAGCTCTGAGTCGGGGCGCGGGCTCCACGTCGTGCACGCGCTGGCCGTGGCGTGGGGATGGATGATGGTCGGCACGCGCGAGAAGGCCGTCTGGGCCGCCCTGCACCTGCCCTGACTGCCGGGCAGTATCCGAATTCGGCCAAGACCTCGTCGACGCGCGCACGCTTCGGCCCCGGCTCGACCTGGACTCTGGCTACCTCAGCCGGCTGCTGCGGTCGCTGGAGGGCGCTTATGCAGCCGGGGAGGGTGCTGGGGAGGCGGATGTGGGCGGGCCAGAGGACCGGGCAGACGCCGGCGAGGCGGCCGCCGGGGCAGGCGCCGGGGCAGGCGGCGAGGATGCCGGCTGGCGGCCGGAGGTGGAGGAGATCCGGCGCCGGCGCGAGCTGGCGCTGGCCATGGGCGGCCCGGACAAGGTGCGGCGGCAGGCCACCTCGGGCCGGCTGACCGTCCGCGAGCGGATCGGCAGGCTCGCCGACCCCGGCAGCTTCGCCGAGATCGGCGCGCTGACCGGCTTCGGCGACTACGACGCCGACGGGCGGCTCGTGTCCGTGCTGCCGGCCAACTTCGTCGCGGGTACCGCGCGCATCGGCGGCCGGCCGGTCATGATCGGCGCCGACGACTTCACCGTCCGCGGCGGCTCGGGTGACGCGGCCATCCACGCCAAGCAGGTCTACTCCGAGCAGTACGCGGGAGACCTGCGGCTGCCCGTGGTCCGACTGCTCGACGGGGCGAGCGGCGGCGGCAGCGTCAAGACGACGCTGGACGCCGGCTACACCTACGTCCCGGTCAACCCGGCGTGGGACGCGGTCGTCGGCAACCTGTCCGTGGTTCCCGTGGTGGCGGCGTGCCTGGGCCCGGTGGTAGGCCTCGGCGCGGCGCGGCTGGTGATGTCGCATCTGGCGGTGCTGGTGGCCGGCGTCGGCCAGCTATTCACGGCCGGCCCGCCGGTGGTCCGCGGCGGTACGGGCGAGGACCTGACCAAGGAAGAACTCGGCGGGTCGGCCGTGCACCGGCGCAACGGCACGATCGAGCGGTTCGCGGACACCGAGGACGACGCCTTCGCGATCATCCGCGGCTTCCTGTCCTACCTGCCGGACAGCGTGCACGAGATACCGCCGGTGCGGCCGTGCGACGACCCGGCAGGCCGGCGGGACGAGTCGCTGGTTACCGCCATCCCGCGCAACCCCAGGCGGCCGTACCGGATCGGGCCGGTGCTCGAGGCGATCTTCGACCGCGGCTCGGTGTTCGGCTACGCGGAGTACGGCGGTGCCATGGTCGCGGCGCTGGCCAGGCTCGACGGGCACCCCGTGGGCGTGCTGGCCACCGACCCGTACAAGGGCACCACGATGTCGCTCGAAGGCGCGCAGGCACTCACGCGCCTGGTCGACCTGTGCGAGACGTTCCACCTGCCGATCGTGAGCCTGACCGACCAGGGCGGGATCACGATCGGCCGGGTCGCGGAGGAACGCGGCACCGTCCGGCCCGCCGCCCGCGCCATCGCCGCCGTCTACCAGGCCAGGGTCCCGCAGGCCGAGTTGATCGTGCGCCGCGTCTACGGCGTCGCCGGCGCGGGCATCGTGAACCGGCACCGGGTCGGCCGTAGCTGGGCGTGGCCGTCGGGTGACTGGGGTTCGCTGCCGGTCCAGGGCGGGGTCGAGGCGGCGTTCCGCGCCCAACTCAAGGTCGCGGCCGACCCGGCCGCGGAGGCCGAGCGGATCCGCCGCGCGCTCGCCGCCGTCACCTCGCCGTTCCGCACGGCGGAGCGGTTCGGCGTGCAGGACCTGATCGACCCGCGCGACAGCAGGCCGCTGCTGTGCGCGTGGGTGCGCGACGCCTATCGGGTCCTGCCCGAGCTCACCGGGCCGCCGTCCTTCGGCACTCGGCCCTGAGCCGCGCCGCCCCCGCCGGACCGCGCCCGGTTGCCGTGCGGGCGCGGCTGCCCTCTGGGGTGCGGGTGGGGCCCGCGTTGGTAGCCTGCGGGCGTGGCCATCACCTTTTCCGAGGCGACGCTCAGGCTGCTCGACGGCCGGAACTACGCGGTCCTTGCCACCGTGAACCAGGACGGCAGCCCGCAGACGTCGGCGATGTGGGTCGGCAGGGAGGGCGACGACCTGCTGCTGTCGACCGTGGCCGGTCGGGTCAAGCACCGCAACATGCTGCGCGACCCGCGGGTCAGCGTGACCGTGCTCGACGCCGCCGACCCGGAGAACTACGTGGAGCTGCGCGGGCGGGTGGCGGTCACCCCCGACGTCGGCCGGCGGGTCGACACCGCGCTGTCCTGGAAGTACGACGGCAAGGATCCCGATCCTGACCCGCCGGGCGCGGTGCGGGTGGTCGTCAGGATGACCGTCGAGAAGGCGACCGGATACGCCGCCTGACCGCCCGACCGCCGGACCGCCCGACCGCTCCGGCCGCTGGAAGCCGGCGGAAACAGCTCGGGCACAAAGCGTTTCATGTTTGCCTAATCAGGTACTTTGGCCCCCACGGAGATCAGGCGAAACACTTAGCGAAGGGTAATCATGCTGGCGGCCTTGCTGCTGGCCGGGATAGTCGCGGCGCCGCTCGGCTCGGTCATGCTGTTCCTGCCGGTCAGACATCGTGTTCGTGTGGCGGGAACCTGGCCGGCGATCCGCCGGTTCGTGCTCGCCGTGGTCGGCACCGCGGTCCTGGCCGCCGCCGCCGCGGCGGTGCTCGAGCTGGTGAAGGCCTCCGAGCGCAACTTCATCACCGGTGTGGCGGCCGTGGTCGTCGCCAGCCTGGTCTGGCTGCCGGTGACCAGGCGGTGGAACGCCAGGGCGCACCTGTGCTGGGCGTCGAGCACCTTCCTGTTCGTCGTCTACCTGGCGTTCGCGCTGGACTGGACGTTCGCCAGCGATCTCGGCGTTGCGAGCACGGCGGGCGCCCTGTTGCTCTGGTTGTTCGAGGTGTTCGCCGCGATCATGGCCTGTGCCTACCTGTGGGAGATCTGCGACGCGCTCGGCACCGAGCGCTGGGCCAGGCGGGTGACGCCGCAGGTCGGCTTCGACGTCGCCAGCTCCGACCTGCCGATGGTCAGCCTGCATGTGCCGGCCCACAATGAGCCGCCGGACATGGTGATCGACACGCTCAGGTCGCTGCTGCGGCTCGACTACCCGCGCTACGAGATCATCCTGATCGACGACAACACCGACGACGAAGCACTGTGGCGACCGGTCGAGGCCTGGTGTCACCGCCACAACGTCAAGTTCGCCCACCTGGCGAACTGGCCCGGCTACAAGTCGGGTGCGCTGAACTACGCGCTGCGCGAGATGACCGACGAGCGGGCCGAGGTGATCGGCGTGGTTGACTCGGACTACCAGATCGAGCCCGGCTTCCTGCGCCGCTGCACGCCGCCCTTCGCCGAGCCGTGGGTCGGCTTCGTGCAGTCGCCGCAGGACTACCGTGGCTGGCAGACCGCCCGTTACTACAAGCGGCTGTACTACTCCTACAAGTACTTCTTCGCCGTCTCCCAGCCCTCGCGCAACGAGCGCGACGGAGCCATCTTCGCCGGCACGATGGGGCTGATCCGCCGAGTGGCGCTGGAGCAGCTCGGCGGCTGGGACGAGTGGTGCATCACCGAGGACGCCGAGCTTTCGCTGCGCCTGCTCCGGGCCGGCTTTTCCGGTCTGCACGTGGACCAGTCCTGGGGGCACGGCATCATGCCGCTGACGTTCGAAGCGCTCAAGGGCCAGCGGTACCGGTGGTGCTTCGGCGGCATCCAGATCCTGCGGATGCACGTGCGGTCGCTGCTGCCCGGCCACAGGACCAGGCAGAATCACCTGACCACCGCGCAGCGCTGGGCGTACCTGGCCGGCGGCATCCAGTGGTACGGCGACTTCCTCGGCCTGGCGTTCCTGATCTTCCTGCTGGCCGGCGCGGCCAACGAGGCGCTCGGCGGCGGCACCCTGTTCCGCAAGCTCACCGTGTTCCTGGTCGCCACCGTCCCCGTGCTCGTCGCGCTCG
>WNGP01019673.1_pt1 | contig 11659 bp, 17 predicted proteins | sample 5407671 | NCBI WGS metagenome assembly WNGP01 (sample SAMN13153381, study PRJNA577476) | soil metagenome | isolation source: 40 cm soil or saprolite under Garry oak tree replicate 2 | place: USA:California | collected 2016-06-15 | reverse complement strand
CTGCCTCGTCGCACGCGTCGAGGAAATGACGCGACTGTGGGTAATGGGAGGTGCGGACGATATTGCACTTGAGCTGTTTCCGAAGTATCTGGGCATCACGACGCTGACAACGCCCAGGCATTGCCTGGCCCACGAATGGAAACGTTTGGTGCCGGTCGAGGCCGCGAAGCTTGAGCACTTTGCCATTCAGCTCAAAGCCATGATCAGTGAAATGGGCCTCCCGAAAACCAAAGCGACAGGAATGCTCATCGAGTACCTCGGTTCCTCGTTGTAGACACACGCGAACGGAGTAGAGATTCGGCTGTTCAAGATTCCATAGTTTGATGTCGTTCAGATGGTCGAGGTGCACGGTGTGAGCAACGGCTTCGGTCGAGACCTTCGAGGGAGGAATGCGCTGGGAGGATCGCGCCAGGGAGCGCTCGCCATCAACCAGTTCAGCGTCAAGCGTCAGGGCGTCACGCAACGGCTCCAAATGCTCCAGAAAACAGTCGACCTCAACGCTTGGATGTGCGCCCAGAGCGTTTTTGACTCTGACAAAGACGTTTTCAATAAAGGTCGCGGGAACGACACGTAAGAAAACTTCGCGGTAGATGCCGCCAAACGTCAGATAGTCGATTTCATCGCCGAAAGGCGGAATATCCGGCCGCTCCTGGGAGTCAAGCTGGAGTGCCAGGACATTTTCACCGTCGAAGTCGAGGTGAGGCGTCAGCTCAAAGAAAAATGGCGTGTATCCTCCCCGATACTCTCCAACGCGCGTGCCGTTGATCCACACGGTGGAGGCGGTCATCGCCGCTTCGAAATCGACGAACACTCGCTTGCCGCGAGCTTCCTCGGGAAGCTTGAAATGGCGGCGATAAATCGAAACAAACTCGTAAGTCTTCTCGTCGAAGCCATGCCAGGGTAGGCGCACGTTAGCGTGCGGAATAGCAACACGCTCAAACCCTGAGTCGTCAAAATCTTTCGAATGGGCTCCCTCGCCAGAGCGACCGCTGTAACGCCAGTTCCGGTTCATGGGAAGAACCAACCGTCCTGCCCGATTGGCTGCCCGGGATTCGGAAGCCTTGGACAGCGCGTGGGGTACAAGGGTAGCTCCAGCAAGCAATGTGCCGCTGTTCTTCAGGAAGTTACGTCGATCCATGTTCTCTCCTTGGGACCGTTATTACCTGCTCCCTCGGATCATAGTTTCCCTCAGAATTCATTGTTGCATTGGTCCTGGTGTCGCAACGCCCTCCTCTCAATTGAATTTGGGGAGGAGTGCTGGTTACGAGTTGTCGCACCGCGGCCTCGATCAGCTCTTCGATCCCTCTGCTCCTGAGATAAGCTTTGTCCCCGGCACGGCTCTCCAGCACGATTGCCGGTCGCACCCCGCGACTGACCAGGTCCATAATATTATTTCGCGACGCTCCAATCGGCCACGTCGCCCTTTTTTGGAAAGCCCTTTGTCGGGAATCACCAGCGCTACGGAGCGAGAAATCACAGCCGGCGGATTCTTGCGCCATTCGTCGGCGAGGCTGGACAATGTTCGTCCCAGCGGCTTCACTCGGTTCTGTTGATCCAAGACTCCCAGCGTGTACTCCAGGCTCAGAAACCCCTTCATCGCGGGATCGATGTCGCGCGAGCACCACCAGGTGAAGCCCCAAACTTTTTGGCACGCGGCCGCGTTCTCTCACAGCCTCGTTGCCTATTCGGAAACGTAGGCCTCCGGCATCCACTCGCTGGATGTTCCGACTTCCTGTGCCCACACTGCGCGTTGGTCGCTTGCTTGATAGGCGCGCGCCTCCGAACAAGCCACCCTCTTCCTTGTAGGGCACGCTTTAGGGCAGGCTTACATCGGCAACCGGGGAGCCAAAGAACTGTTGGAGTTCGTGTTCCCAGAGCGGACGGAGTCCGAGTGGACCTGCAATGGAAGCTGTGTGACTCGCGATTAGGGGGGGCTCCGGCCAGTGTCGCCACTTCACAGACACCACTCTCGCCACTGATGCGAAGCTGCCGAGCAACAAGGGGTCTAGGTATCGCTCTCCCGCCCGTGATCAATGAACGGCCAAGAGCAATCGGGGGGCCACTGAAACGCAGCCGTCGGTCTGGTGACGAGAAGCTCAGACAGCTCGGGTCCGCCACAGTGGTCGTCTCGATCGGGCGATCGATCGGCAAACGGTATTTTATTCATCACAGTGGTAGTCCCGATGGCGTGGCGCAGCGGTCCCATGGGCTGCGCCACTAGAATAGGAACCGGAAAGACCACGGGAGGGCCACATCAGTTCCTCTACGTCTACGACAATTCACTACAATTTACAGTCGTCCCCTATTTCGTGTCTGTTCAAGATTGCACAGTTGTGAAATAACCCTCGCCATGTCTAGCGTGAGGTGACTGTTTTTTCACAATAATTGCCGAGAGTGTCCGAGAGTGAACACCCCCGCACCGCAGTAGGGGGCATTATCTATGCTATAGACAAGACCTACATAGATGCTCGCGGTGTGTGTTGTTGACTTACGGAGGATCGGAGGAGAACCGCGAGGTTTGTTTTTTGCTCGCTTGCCTGTGAGTCGCATCGCGATTGACGAACGCTCACAGCCGGTTGAGGCGAGAACACTTTTGGAACATCATCGAACCAGAGTGGAGAAAGTGATGTTGCCCGTTCCTATGATTCCCGACGCCCGTCGCCAGCCCCGGTTCAAAATTGAGGTCGATATCAGAATCAATTCCCGCAAGTGTGGTGTGCTGAACGGGTATACCGTGGATATTAGCGAATCCGGGATCGCAGCCATGCTGAGAATTGAAGCGTCCTTGGGCGAGGTCGTGGAGTTGGGCTTCGCGCTCCCCTGCGGTGCTGTGACGATTCAGGCGATAGGCCGCCAAAGGAACGCATTTCGCTACGGCTTCGAGTTCGTTGATTCAGACTCCGCGCACGAACTCATTCGTCGCACATGTCGCGACCTTGCGATTGACCAATCCCTGACACGGCCTGATCTCCCGTGATGCGAGTCAGAGGATGCCGGTGAGCGCGTCCTCCAAGATTGGCGCCCCTCGGCTGCGACTCGATTTCAATATCGTGGTGCGCGGAGTACGCTTCTCACCCTGCATTTGTGCCTCATGCAGGTCTCGTTCGCGATTTTCATAGCTTTTTCCAGTCGGTCAGCGCCACTAATTCGTCCAGAATTTCCTGCAATCTTTGAAGCCGACGTTCGTGATCCCCCGCAGCGCCCTGTGGCTTCTTTTTGCCGCCATGCAAGTGCAGTCGGTTCGCTTCACTTATTTGCGCTATTTCGTCCCGCAACTTCGCGATTCGTTCTTTGACGGGATTCTGCATGACGATAGGCTAGCACCGCATAGCGGGCGGATCACGGTCAAAGAATTGGCCTCTACGCCGACGAATGCTGCCCTGAGGGTGAACCTGGTTTCGATAGCCGCCAGATGCCCGGTTCGGCGCTGGTCAAGCGAAAACTGATGATGCCTAGTCGTGGAGAATGACATTTAGAAGGGAACCATGGACCTGTATCCCGTTCTCGTCATACTCAACGAAGCCTAACTGTCTGAACCGATTCATGAAAAAACTGACCCGTGACCGCGTCGTGCCGATCATTTCTGCGAGGGTTTGCTGACTGATCTTGGGGATCAGAGTCTCCGGTATCCCTTCCTTGCCGAATCGAGCAAGCAACAGCAGAAGCCGAGCTAATCTCCTCTCGCTGGAATTGAAGAGTTGGTCAACCAAGTCTTCTTCGTATCGGATATTCCGTGCCAGCAGATAGGTTACGAACACATCCGAGAATTTGTGTTCGTGCTGGAGGGCATGCATCATTGACTTCTTGTCGATGCGCAGAAGCGTGCAGGCGGTCATTGCTGTGGCCGACCCCATGCGTAAGGGCTGTCCAGCGAGGCTACCCTCTCCGAAGAAGTCTCCAGCATTTAATATGCCAAGGGTCGCTTCCTTGCCAGACTTGGATACGACGCTGAGTCTAATATTGCCTTCCTGAATGTAGAAGACTGAGTCAGCCGCGTCCCCCTGTGTGAAGATGGTTTTCGTCTTGGCAAAGGAAAGGACTTGCTGCCCCTCGCCGACATTCGCAAGGAATCTCCTTGGGTCGAAGTCGCCCTTGTTGGTCGATACGATGTGTCGCGAGCGGTGCGGCACTTTGTTCCTTGCGATACTTTGCTAGGTGTCAGGGCTTTACGAAGACAATTCTACACCTATGTGCGGTATCGTACAGATGATCTTCTATGGACGTCATCTTCCGGTTCCGTTGGGGCGGTTGCGCGGAAGTGAGTGCATCTGGACAGGCCTGACGCGGTGTCAGGTCGTTTAGTTGGGAAGCCATGCTTCGCGTGGAGCGCGGACGGCTTCGAGTTCCGGAGTGACGTGACCACCGGCGGCGAGGGCGCAGGCGTTGTGGGTAGCCATGTGCTTTAAGATTTCCGTCGCCGATTGAATCGGCTGGTCGCAAATCTTGTTCATGCTGATCGCGTGCCCGCAATCTTTGCACGTCATAAAAGTGCCGCCCGCAATGTTTCTGGTCGTGGTGTACATACCCTAAGGCTACGCTTCAGTAGCGAGCAGTGATTAAGGGCATTGGTACAGCACCTAACGAGGCTAACCATCAATCAAAAGGTGAACTAATCGCAGAGATATAAGAAGACATCGTGTAAGCTGTAACTATAATATGTGCCGCATTGGTAGGCCTGCACTCACGCAGAGCGGATCCAAGACTTTGACGGAAGCATTGGGAACTCGCGAACGCTGGCCGCTCAGTCAATGCTGAAGCACGTCCATGCCGGGCACAGCCGTAAAATTCATGTGCGTGCAATGGCGATTGTGATGGAGCGGCAGCACGCACCTCGTTAGTCTTAAGAAGGTCTAGAGGAGAACCGGCCCTTGGGCCGTTTGCTAGGAAGGATGCTCGTAATGGACCGGGTCGATCTCGGTCATCGTCGCATTGGAGCATTCCTCTACAACCCCACACCTTTTGCGGCTTCCAGCCCTCGGTCCTCTCTTTCGATTCGGGCAGCCGATTGGCGGAAGTCGTCTTTGGATTTCGGATTTCCGTGCTGTCGATCCGTTTCCCAATGCCATCGTGGTCTCGCCGTACGCCTCCGGCTCGTCCCTTATCTGACTTGCGCTGGGTTTTCTTTGCTTTTCGTCTAATTTTGTCTTCCTTGGTTGGTTTTGCCATGTCCACAGTTGTCCTCAGGCCGGAGCCGATTGCTACCTGTGAATCCAACCCGCAACACTCCCGGAATTCCACTTCGGAAGGGCGGGGGTAGGGTATATCTGACACCATTCGGTTCGCGATTTCGGCTAGATTCACCCGTCCGGAGCGAGGATGATCTCAGCCCAGCCCTCTGGCGGATGCGGCCGTCTGCGGTGCGCGCCGAAGACAGCGAGTGATCCATGCGGGCTGCTGGAGCAACACAGTGATAGACTGCATCTGAGCCCGCAATTCAAATCTCTGCTCGAAACGTTTGCGCCTAAAACCGCCACCCAGTCCACGACGAGCCAGTTTTAGGATAAACCGATTCTCCAGGAGGTCAGAATGGAACACACTATTTCTACCCAAGAGCTGAAAGGCAAACTAGACCGCAAAGAGAGCATCAAGGTGGTTGAGACGCTTGCACCTGAGCGCTACCGCGAAGCCCACATTCCCGGAGCCTTGAATATTCCGCCTGACAAAATCAAGGAACTTGCACCCCAGGTATTGCCCAATAAGAATGCTGAAATCGTGACCTACTGCACGAACACTCATTGACATGCCAGCGAATACCGGAAAAAGGGGTTCTGTAGCAGGTATAGCTCGCTTTCCAGTACTTCCTCCGTGCATTGCTATCGAGTTTGGCGGTGTTGAAGGTTGCTGAAGCGGGGGCCTTAGCACAGTTTATGCACACTGCGGCGGTGGGGCACTGCGCATGAGGTTGCCCATGCGCCCCAAGTTGCAAGCCGCCGCTGTGAAGGTGAACATCCATTCGACCCGCTCCAGCCCTCGATGTCGCAGCCTGAGGAGTAGACCGATGCTTTTCATCTGGCCGAAAACCTCTTCGATCCGCATGCGTTTCTTCTGACTGAGTTGATCACCAGCATGGCGGGTGGTGCGTTCCTCTGCGGCGCTGCGACGGTTCGTGTCGTTCTCGGCGACATGCGGAGCTGCTGAAGCGGATGGGCGTGAGGGATTCGCTGCTCAGGGCTTACGTAGCGGAACACACCCAACTGTTGCTCGCCTTTTGCACGCATATCTTCTTCTTATCAGCTTGCACTCTAGAAACAAGAAAGTTTTCTGGTACCGCCAAATCCGTGAGCCGCCGCGGACCTGTGGATATATAGTTATCTTACCAGGAGGCGCTTTACGGACAGAGTTCCCGGTTTGTTGTTTCTTCTCGTCTTTGCGTTTGCGCCCCTGACAGCGCTGCCCCAAGACATTCCATCTCACCCGAAACCGGGTGGTAAAGTATGCGTAGCAACAGTCTCCAACATGATCTGAGAGACGACAAAATCAATGCCCTGACCATGGATTCCAGTACGACTACGGACCACAAACTTCGTCCCACCCGCGAAAATGGCGAAGAAGCGAAAAGCAAGGACTGTGATTACATTTTGCTCACCCAAATCGTGGATCCGAAGACACGTCCGTTCGATCCGCAGAGTCCCCAGATTTCCATCGGAGGAAAAGTTCCGAGCGTAGATGCGAGCGATCCTCTTGGCGGCTCCTCGGGTCCGGTTTACCGAGATAACCTGCAAATCAGCTTCGCGCTATTTCCCACGGACCGACTCAAACCCGTGGTGGATACCGTGATAATGGCACAGCCGTCTGGAAATGCGTCTGACAACCTCTTACCTGCAATGGATCGTGAGTCCAGCCGTGTCGGTCACGAACTGAAGAGGAAATAGGCAGAAAGTTCTTCATCTTTTTCTTTTCCAGATCAGGCTCGCCGTGTTGCCTTGAGCCGAGTTTTTGCGCAAGCTGTTAGGGCGATTCCGGCACTTACGTTGCTTTCTTCTTGTTTTTGCGCCCGTCTCTGCTTCCGAACATAGCCGGAGAGCGCGCCGCAGTTCGACGTGAGATCGCCATATTCGGTCGCAGTCTCGATGGGTTCAGCAGCTTCCCGACCCAGCCACGATTGAGTTCTTCCGGCGAAGCATTCACACGCCGGTCCTCGCGGCTGGTTGGCATGCCGAAGTTTGCCTGAAATTGGGCAGGCAGAAATCGGAAGTCCCAACAAGGTTGCTATTTGGAGGTGTCGGGCGTCGAATAGAATAATTGGCTCAAATATTGGGTTATTGGGCATCCCTGAGCACGAAAGGGATCGAATCATGACACCCGTGGCAGCGGCCAAGGAGCGCCGCACGTTCGACCCCAAGGCTTTCCTTTCGACTATCGACGGCGGTCTCGAAAGATCGAGACTCTTCCCAGAAAACGGATGGTCTTTTCTCAGTTCAGTTCAAAGTTCGCTTCTCGACGTAGTGCTTCACCACTGGCTTCTGCTCCGACATCCGTAGTTTCCCGCAATGTTTCCAGCTCTGTCATCTTGTTGCCAACTCGATCGTGTCAGGACTGAGCCGTTTTGATCAGCGAAGTCAACGCTTCCAAGCCTATGCTCTAGTTAACGAACATCAGATGAACAGGCAAGTTAAGCCTCTGGGATAATGAAATATGAGCCCTATCAATAAACTGACACCAAAACTGCGCAAAGCTCCGCAACCGCCTCTGTCACACGCTGGAGCGCCTGCTGACGCAGACCGAGCCCAGAGGCCACCGCTCGTCCAGCCCTCTGCTCCGGACTCGGAACTGACTCCCGGTGATCGCGTCGAGGAGTTGGCTGATTTTGGAAAACCCACCGGAGTGTTCGGAACCGTTGAGCAAACGAACGAAGACGACGCGCTGGTAAAGTGGGATGACGACGGTCGTGTGAGACTGCGCCAACCTTGGCTTAAGAAAGTTAGCAAAAAGGTTCATCCCCTTGGCAAGCCAGCAAGTGTATAGATGTGCGTCATGTCCACCACAGGCAGTCGAAATCAAGTGGCAATTATGGCAGCAGGCTTGCTCGAACAACTCGTGAGTCGCCTGACGTAGCACTCCTCGTGAACGGCTTGCCGTTCTCGTCGGCAGAGAAACCGATCAGCAAAATCCACCGTCTGGCTGCAAAGTGCGCAGGATATTTCTGGAAAGGGGCGGCTACCCATAAGCGCCTCCTTTCGAGGGTCAGGAGTGGTGTAGGCCAAGAGCGAAATGCGGACTGATCAATACAGATCAAGTTCGGAGTCTGGCCCTCCGAGCAACTGCTTTCAGTAAGAGAGAGTGAGAGAGCCGAATGCAATCGCCGGCGGACGTGCTACAATCAATATGGGGGCGGTTACGTTTTTCTCCTCTTTCAGGTCTTCTGACCTAAGCCAGTTCATCTGAAGCTCTCCCACCTTAGGCTTTTCAGCGAGTGAGCGGACTAACCACGTCCGTTTGCAAGCGATCTTGTGGCGAGCCGATCAACCCGCGGTGCAGGACGCGGATTGAGCGAATAGCCTAGCAGCTAGGTCGATGCAGGACTCGCCCAGAAGGATCGCTTTTGATAAGCGTAGGTAATATTTCCTTCGGTCTGCTTATCGTGCTATTCACCGCCCTGCTGCTCCTCTGGATGCGCGAGACAAAATCAGAGGCCGCCGGGTCTGGACAAAGGATGTGCCCGTCTTGCGGACTGATCACATCCAGATCAAAGGCACGCTGCATGGAATGTGGCAAGCCTCTTACTGTGGTGTATTCGATTTCAAAGAAGTGAAGCGCCGCTTTGCTTGCGTTAAGGATGAAGACATGAAAAATATCAAGTTTGTCGTGAAGGTAAACCGACGTGGCACTCGCACTCCTGAATACGTGCAGCGAGTGGATTCGACTCCAGTCCAAATGACAACCAATCGCAAGCTGGCATTGCTCATGGGAAGATTCACGGCGGAAGACACCGTAAAATCGCTCGTAGGTTCCCGGGGTACCCCGGAGTTAGTGTCTGTGCAGGTCGGGACTGAAGGTCTGCAAATATAGCCTGCTGTCATTGAGCACGAACTCCTCGTGTTCCGCTTCCTCTGAAAGTTCTTCACGAGAACGTCACGGCATAGTCTTTGGAACAGCGATAAATGCGATGGCGGAAGCCGCGAAGACGAATCGGAGTATGAAGCTGAGCGCGAGTGGCGGGATTAGAGATAAACCGGCCACACATTCGACACGTTACCAAGACTTATTTGCCGAGCACGGTAGTTCCTTTTGCTGCTCCGTTTTCGTGGCAGTCTGTTCTATGTTGTTGAGCGGTATCAAACAATCGCAATTCCAGATGTAGATTGTCACAAGGATTTGCACCGTTCGGTGCAAAAAGTCTGTTGCCGCAAAAAGCAAAGTGAGCAATTGTGAACAGACAAGCATCTCTCTGTTGGCTATTTTATTTGGATTGAAAGGTAACTTTTCTCTTCATCAATTCAGCAACGCCTAGTCGGTTCTACCCTGCCTTCGAACGTAGAAACGCCGTTCTCCCGAAGCAACTCGTTGCACAATGAGCGTAGCCATTCCCCGCGGTTGCGGAGTCGCTTGAGCAAAGCCGCGTCCGATACGTCAGCCCAATTCGCTAATCTGGCCTGTAGTACCGTCTCGCGCAATCAATAGCCTCGCGCGATCGCGCGAACCCTCGCAGAAAGCCCTCGGGATCGACTACCGCAAATTGGGAAGCTCAACCCTAATTCTGTATAGCCTTCAGTTGCCACACTCATGAAAGAAAAGGCACTCCAAGTTCTTCTGGTTGAGGATAACGCGGGAGATGTCCGCTTGCTCCGCGAGATGTTCAGGGGAGAGAGGCCGGACAGTTTCGAATTGACGCACCTCTTGCGCATGAGCGAAGCTGAGATTCATCTTGCGAAGGGAGGAGTGGACAATCGTCCTGTTGGACATGGGATTGCCGGATGGGCATGGTCTCGATACCGTGCGGCGGGCGCACGCGGCGGCCCCAGGCGTTCCACGGATCATACTGACCGGGCGACAATTGCTGCATCATAGTGAATGCTAAAAAGAACATGGCCACTGAGTTATGTGCCATGTCGGGGAAGTCCGCATGAGTATTTCAAGAGAGGCACGCGGAACCGAAAAATCGCATTGCGTTTTTCGTCAGCGCAACTGACCGGCAGTCGGTAGTGTCCTAGTTTGAACTCTTATCGGTTAAGTCCGGCATCAAATAAATCGTGCGGCGAATTCCATTCTGAAACGCTTTTATGGTCAGCTTTCGCTGCCGCTGCAATTGCCTTTAGAGCCTAACAAAACCCGCTTTTCCTGGAGCCGAAATCGTGAAGTCAGTATGGGTCTACGCCGGAAAGTTCATGCGCCGCAGCAGGTCCTGGAAGCGTGGATCGGAGCGCAGGGTTTCAAGGCGAGGGTCCCTTTTCATCCACACCATCCATGCTGCCCTCTCGCGGTAACCGGCTTCCAATTGAGCCAAGGCTTTATCCGTCTGTTTCATGGCGGCGAATATCAACGAAATAACATAAGGAGAGACGTATCGGGCCGTGGACAGCTCGGCCAATTCGGTCAAGAGTTGCTCTGCCTCTTGCCCGCGTTCGGCCGCCGCGTAGGACCCTGCCAGAAATGCCACTGACATGGGAGTTCGCCCTGTTAACTGAAGCGCCGTTTCCATCTCGGCAATCGCCGCATCGTACATGCGGTTAGCCAGATAGGATATTCCAACTCCCCAGTGGAGCTGAAAAGCGGCGGGGTCCAGATCGGAGGCCTTCTTGTGCTGATCTAGCGATGCGTCGTATTCGCCCCCAAACCAATAGACCGCCCCTAACATGCCGTTGATGATGGACGAGGCCGGATCCAGCCGGACGGCCTGTTTCGCTTCGGCCAATGCTTCCTCGTAACCGCCGATCATCGACAGAGTGAGGCCATGCCATCCCCGTGCCGTTGCGTAATTTGGATTCAGTTCAATCGCTAGCCTGAATTCTCGTTCGCACTTCGGGAAGTCGTAATCGTAGTACGCCGTCGACCACGCGAATGAGGTATGGGCCTCGGGCAGGTTCGGATCGAACTCCAGGGCTTTCAGGGCCAGCACCTTCCCCTTGCCACAACCGTGCTCCGGAGAGACAAAGCCCCACCAGCCGAGAATGGAGACGCAGTCGGCTAAACCTGCGTAGGCGGCGGCGTAGCTTGGATCCCTCGCGATTGCCTGCTGGAAGTGTTGGGTAGCCTTTCCGAGTCCGTCCCTGCTGCGCCGGTTCCAGTGATACCGCCCCTTCAGATAGGCTTCATACGCTTCGGGGTCGACAGCGCGCGTTTGTGCCAAATGTTTCCGCTCTTGAGGAGTAAGCTTGACTTGGACTTCCTGGGCGATGGCTTGAGCCAATTCTGATTGGAGAGCGAGCACATTGCGCAGGTCCCGTTCGTAGCTTTCCGCCCACAGGTGGGTCTCTTTGGGCGCGTCAATGAGCTGCGCTGTGATGCGCACACGGCGCCCCACCCGGAGCACCGTACCCTCCACCACGAAGTCCACCTCCAATTCCCGCGCTATTTCGCGCAGAGGTTTGTGGACTCCCTTGTACTGCATCGCAGAAGTACGTGAAACCACTCGTAATTCTCCAATCTTAGCCAGGGTAGTAATTAGCGCCTCCGTCAGTCCTTCGGCAAAATACTCCTGCTCCGGATCGCGCGACAGGTT
>WNGP01014898.1_pt1 | contig 11659 bp, 12 predicted proteins | sample 5407671 | NCBI WGS metagenome assembly WNGP01 (sample SAMN13153381, study PRJNA577476) | soil metagenome | isolation source: 40 cm soil or saprolite under Garry oak tree replicate 2 | place: USA:California | collected 2016-06-15 | reverse complement strand
TTCCACGCGCCGCGACCAATCTCGAGTGCCCAGTTGAAAACGCCTCACATACTTCTCCCTTGCCTGCCATCTCGATTCGGACTATTCTTCCTCTAGCACACCTGGTGCATCAACTCAAGCAGGCCAAGGAGGAAAGCCATGCAGAGCAAACAACATCAACCAACCACTCAACGAAGCACTGTTCCCCCTGTTCCCTCGACGATCTTTCATCGGCTTCCCCCGAGCAGCCAACAACAGCTGGCGCATCTGGTCGCCGAACTCATTCAGCGCGTCCGAATAGCTGTAAAAGACAAGGAGCATGATCATGAGTGTTGAGATCTTGCATGTCACTCCGACCACAGCGCAGCGCGCGAAAATAGCTTATGTCTCCATTCGCCAATCCTCCCTCATGCAGGTCACACGCCATGCAGAGAGCACCGATCTGCAATACTCGTTGGTGGAACGTGCGATTGCGCTAGGATAGCCCCGTGAGCGGGTAGAGCTCATTGATGAGGATTTGGGCAAATCCGGAGCCCAGGCTGAAGCGCGTGGTGGTTTCCAGCGACTGCTCGCCGAGATGAGCCTGGCCCGTGTTGGGTTGGTACTCAGCTTTGATGCCTCCCGTCTGGCTCGCAACAACCATGATTGGCATCAACTGTTGGAGGTCTGCTCCATCTTTGGCACCTTGATCGCGGACGGCGAACGACTCTACGATCCACGACTGTACCATGATCGATTACTGCTAGGGTTGTATATTAGATATCATTAGGGACTAGGATGAGGGATGTCACCTCCACCCGGGCCCCTGTGTGATACCATCAAGTAGGAATAATCTGTCGTCTTCTCTCCGGAGGCGTCACATGACTGAGATCCGCTGGGAACAGTACCCGCTGGTGCTACAGCACGAACTCGCACGAAGTTGGCTCCAGAGGCAGGCTCACTTGCAGCTCGCCCCAAACACGCTGGACGCGTATGGACGCTGTCTCAACGATTATCTGAGCTTCTGTGTCAGGCACAGCGTCCAGCCAGAAGCCGTCACGCGTGAGCAGGTTGCGCTCTACGTCCAGGACCTGGCTCACCGTCCCAATCCCAAAGGGGCCAACATGCTTTCCGTTGAGCATGGCCGGGGGTTATCGAACTCGACCATGCAGCAGCGTATCACCGTTTTACGCTTGTTTTGTGACTCACTGATCGAGCAGCAACTGCGTCAGGACAACCCGGTTGGTCGTGGCCATTACGTGCCTGGCAAAGCTTTTGGCGGGGTACGTGACCGGGGACTGGTGCCCCATTACCACAAACTCCCCTGGCTTCCCTCGGATGAGCAATGGCAAGATCTGTTGCGCAGTCTCACCGAGGAGCCCTTGCGTAACCAGGTTTTGCTGCTCCTCGCCTACGATGGAGCCTTGCGTCGTGAAGAGTTGATTACCCTTGAGATCAGTGACTTTGATTTCGCCTATCGCCAAATCAGGATTCGTGCCGACCATGCCAAGAATGGACGCGAGCGTGTGGTTGGCTATGGCAAGGTAACCAGCCGCTTGCTGGAAGCGTACTTGCACCACAGACGAGCGCTCTCATCCACGCGTGGTCCCCTCTTCTTGTCCGAGTCGCATCGCAATACCGCCTGTCCCCTTGCTCTGGTGACGTGGTCCAAGATTGTGCAGAAGATGGCTCAACGGGTTGGTCTCCCACAATTTACCACTCATACACCACGCCATCTTCGCCTGACCCATATGGCCAGGGCACACATGGACCTGCACCAGATTGCCCTCTACGCCGGTCATGCTTCCTTGCAGACCACGATGCTCTACATCAACTTGAGTGGCGTAGAACTCACGGCAGCGGTCAGCCGGAGCCTGGCTGGCTTTGAACACTGGATCGAGGTGACTTTAGGAGGGGTAAAATCATGAACCAGCCTGCAGCGCTGTTTGCACACCCTTCTCATCCTTGGACCTGGCCAGTGGATCTCGCTCGCTATGATCGTTCTCCAGACCTGAGCGAGGCTGAACGTGCTGAACTCAAGCGGGTCATGCGACGCAAGCCGTCCCACTTGGATCCATCAACGAAAGAGCGCCTTCATCGCTTGCTCCAGCCCATCCAGGATGTGTTCCTGGTGATTCATCAGAATCCCACGATCTGTTCTGAAACGGTGCGCGTCCTGGTCATTGAAATGGACCGCCGTGGCAAGACATTCTGGGCCTGGTCCGAACAAGAATGGCTGGACATCATTGGCCCAAATTACCGCGCGTTTGCTCGGCGCTATGGAAGAAGCTATGGGGTGGGACAACATCCAGCGCGCCGGGAACTTCCTGTTCTGGCCTATCTCCTCTGCTCTCTTGCTGATATCGATCCCCTGCTCTTGCCGTTTGCCATCGCCCCGATTGCCCGCAAAGTCTTTGGGAAGGCAACGATTGATGCACACGTTCAGCTCCTGACAGCGGCCTTGGGTGCGTGGGGCTATCGAGAAAAAAATCATCATGATTTCATTGCTTGCCTCAGCTATCTCCTGTTGCGCAACCGCAGCCCTCAGCTGGAAGAGCTGCGCGTGGAGTTCCTCGAACGAGTGAGCCAGACCTGCACCTTTCCTTGCGTGCAAGGCTACCTCTTTCAAATGTCTCGTGCCCTGGCGGCTCTCGGTCTGATGAGCAGGCCGCTTCCAGATCCCAAAAGAGCCGCCAGGGCAGCCACGAGCGAGACCGATGGCAAGATTGCAGAGAGCTGGCTCGCGTGGTGTCGGCGCTGGCGAGCATACAGTACCGTCCAAGAGAAAGAACATACCTACTATCTGCTGCTCAAGGCGGGTCGCTGGTTGACCGTCCATCACCCAGAGGTTTCTAGTCCCGCTGACTTTACCTACGAGATCGCGACCGAGTTTGTCGCAGCGGTGATGGACATGAAAGTCGGAGAGTGGATCAGTGCTGGAAGACGATCTCATTTGCCCCAGGAGCGTGTTGGGCAGCCGCTGCGCCCAAACGCCAAGGCTCGGCTCCTCAAGTGCTTGCGTGCGTTCTTACGCGATTGCCAGGAGTGGGGGTGGATTCCCATCCGGCTGAATCCGAACCGTGCCCTCCAGGCACCGCGCTCCCTGCGTAATCTCATCGGGCCAGATCCCAGAGATGTCCAGCGAGAGCAATGGGCAAAGCTGCTGTGGGCAGCGATGAATCTGGAAGCCACCGACCTTCCCACCACCGGGAGCAAGGTGCTGATCTATCCCCTGGAACTGGTTCGTGCGATCGCCGTGGTCTGGTGCTTCGCCGCGTTACGCTCTGATGACATTGTCCGATTACGCATTGGGTGTGTCAGGTGGCAGCGCGAAGACGTGGTGGTGCCAGAAACGGGAGAGATCTTACCAAAAGACGCGGTCTGCTTCTTGGATATTCCGGTGAACAAGACAACGACCAGCTACACGAAGCCGATTCATCCCCTGGTGGGCAAGCGCATTAATGAGTGGGAACGGCTGCCTCCGCCTGAGCAACCACCACATATCGATGGCAAGACTGGTGAAGCCGTCCAGTTCCTGTTCTCCTACCGTGGGACATGTGTCTCGAAAGGCTACATTAATCGGTGCTTAATCCCCCATTTATGCCGGAAAGCCAACATCCCCGAGGAAGATAGTCGTGGAGCCATCACCAGTCATCGGGCGAGAGCCACCATCGCTTCCATGCTCTACAATGCCCGTGAACCGCTCGATATTTTTCAGCTCAGAGATTACTTGGGACACAAGCATCTCTCCTCCACGCAAAGTTACGTGCGTGTCGATCCTACCAAACTGGCGAATCAGGTGGCAAAGGCGGGTTACCTGGACCAGAACCTGGCGACGATTGAGGTCTTGTTAGATCAAGGAGCCATCATGAGTGGGGAAGCAGCTAGGGGAGGCGATTGGAAGTGGTATGATCTCGGTCACGGTTTTTGTGCGAACCCATTTTGGGCAGAGTGTCCTCACCGCATGGCTTGCGCACGGTGTCCCTACTATCGCCCCAAAGAGTCTCTGAAGGAGCAGTTGGTAGAAGGTCAGGCCAACCTCGTGCGCATGCTGGAATTCGTCTCGCTCACCGAAGAGGAGAAATTGCTGGTCACCGAAGGTGTGGAGGTGCACCAGGCACTGATCGAGAAACTCCAGGACGTGCCTACGCCTGCTGGGCCAACCCCGCGCGAGCTCGAGGCCCGGCGGCAAGAAGCAATGAAGGTGATCCCGATCAAGAATGTTCGACGGAGCAGGAAAGAGGAGAAGGAGCCGTAAGGGGGAGGAAAGGAGGCCCGCTCTGCTGGAGCCGCCGAAGCGGTCCCCACCACATGCTTCTCTGCCGACGGCGAGCCTTGCCCTACTGCATGCCTGATCTGCCGTCTGCCGCAGCGCCGCGACCGCGTCCCCTCCGGTGCGGGCTGACTTTCCACAGAGCACGGCGAGTCAAGGCCGCGCAGGGAGGGTGGATGCAGAGTGGGGGCGCGCTCGCTTGGCCTTGACCGCCGTGCTACGCTTGGGCAGCCGCACGGAGGCAGCGCCATAAAAAAGGGTCTCAAGGGGCTTGACTTTTGATGATACATAATGTCAGGAATGATGAGCGAGGCGGAGCTGCATCATCTCAAGCAGCGCATGCATGCTGGAGCACGACATAAAGCTGAGCGGGGAGAACTGCACCAGGGATTGCCCGTGGGGCTAGCTCGCGGGTTTGGTGGAGAAGTGATCTTGAATCCCGACGAAGAAGTGCAGGCGCGTATCCGGCTGGTGTTTGAGAAATTCCGGGAGATCCGCTCGGCTGGCGGCGTCATGCGGTATCTGCGAACTGTGGGCTTACCTCTGCCCGCTCGCCCGCTCCGCGGTCCTGCTCCTCACGAGGTGGTCTGGCAACTGGCGCGTACTTCTTCAATCCTCGATATTCTCCACAATCCCGCTTACGCAGGGGCGTATGTCTATGGGCGCAAGACGCTTCATCCTGCGCGTCGTACACCAGCGCATCCGCGTGGGGGGCGGGTTGAGCAGTCTATTGACAAGTGGGAGATTTGTCTGCACAATAGATATCCAGCCTATATTCCGTGGGACGAATTTGTAGCGAATCAAGCGCACTTACGCACGAATAGCTTGAACTATCGAAAGGAGCGAGCCGGGGTGGCACGCAAAGGCCAGGCCTTGACTTCCAGGGATCGTGCGCTGTGGACGCTGTGGTGCCTTACTCCGCCTGCACTACTCTGGTCCGCAGGGAGAGTTTCCCGTCTATCGGCTTACGCATCGATCAGAGCCAGTTTGGAGGAACAGACTGGAAGCCCAGTGCGAGCACTGGCCCTGGATGCACAAGTGGAGCAGCGCTTCCTGGAGGCACTGCGTCCGGATCAGTTGACGCTGGCCCTGGCGGCCCTTGCCCAATTGGAGCAGGAGGAGCAAGCAGCTGGCAAGCAGTGGGAACTGCGCTTGGAGCGAGTACGAGACCTTGCCAAGCGAGCAGAGCGAAAGTCACAGACAGTGGAGCCAGAAAATCGGCTGGTGGCCCGCTCGCTGGAACGGCAGTGGGAAGAGCAGTTACGCACAGTGGAAACGGTGGAGAAAGAGTATCAGACATGGCGCTCTACCCGTCTGGTTTCTCTCATGCAAGCGGATCGAGAGGCCATTGTGGCCCTCGGAAGCGATTTGCCCGCGCTCTGGCAAGCGCCCACGACCACCAGCGCTGAGCGCAAGCAGATGCTGCGCCTGGTGATGCGGGAAGTGATCGTCGTGAGCTCGCGGGTTGGTGGCCAGGTCTGGGTGCAAATCAACTGGCAAACCGGGGCCAATGACCAGCTTTGGTACAAACGGAGTGTGCGCAGCTACGCAGCGTTTCCTGATGCACAGGCGCTAGAGCAACGCATTCGCGATCTTCATGCAGCAGGGCTCATGGACGCCCAGATTGCGGCGACGCTCACAACGGAGGGGTATCAGACGCCACGGCTCGCTCACCCCGATACCGCGCAAAATGGTCTGGCACCTGCGTGAGAAATGGAGGATCCCGACAGTCAAACTCAATGGCAAGGAGCGCAGTCCCGCCCAATGGGAAGATGGCTCCTACTCGGTTGAAGGTGCTGCGGCCCACCTGGGAGTTGATCTCAGCACAATTTACACCTGGCTGAAAATCGACTTCAGAGCAACTAGTCAAAGGTATGCCTTGGAAGGTATACTTGACAGAAGACGATGTAACACGGCTTCAAGAATGGCTTCGACGAACAAGACGATCAAAGAAAGAGGCAGTATGATGTATTCGAGGAAGTGAGCCTGATAGCCCACTATCTTCGGCGCCAGAACGTGCTTTCCCAGATAGAAGAGCAGGTGCGCTTTGCTCGCCGCCGCTTCGGACACGATGACGTCATCGACTTTGTGGCCGTGAGGCTTCGCTATGCCAGCAGCGGAGAGCGCACGCTCGAAGCGTTCTATGAGCGTTTGCAACCTTTCGCTCACGCGTTCATGGCTCTCTTCGGACGGGACCGCTTGCCTCATCGCTCGACACTCTCCCGCTTTCTTGCGGCACTCAACCCACCTGCAGTCGAGGCCCTGCGCGCGCTCATGCTTTCGGACCTGCTGGCCCGACCTCTGGAGAAAGAAGGGAAGCCGGCTGGATTGTGGGATCGGCAGGGAACCCACTCCCTGGTCTTCGATGTCGATGGCACGCGACAAGCCGCCCGAAAACCTGCCTTGCCTTGCCCATCCGATCTCCCACCTGCGCAGCGCCGGATGAGCGAGGTTTGCGCTCCCGGCTATCTCGGGCGCAAGCGGGGGGAAGTCGTCCGAACGCGCACGACCGTGTTACAAGCCCACACACATCAATGGGTTGGATTATGTGGAATAGAAAGAGATATGTCAAGGATTATCAAGCTGGATCCTCTCCAGTTCAGCCAGACGCTTTTTGAGTTCGCCGATTTCTTGTTTCAGCAAGCGGATAGAAACATTGCGCGCATCTTGCTTCCCTTTTGCTGCTAGCTGTGTCTCCAAGTCGCTCAGACGTGCACGCAACTGATCGAACTCGCTTGTATCCTGGCCACTAGCTCCTGCAATGTGAGCAGCCACTTTTTTGTTGAAATGAAAAGCCGCGCTCGGAATGGGGGGTGGGGAAGGTACCTCACCAACAGGAGAGCCTTCGTCCAGCTTGGTGAGATCTTCGACCAACTGCTCCGGCACTGGAATCGGGACAGAGATGTGTAAGACTCCGGGTCGTTTTTCGATGACTTCAGCCAGTTCTGTCTCGATGTAGGCTGCACACTCGGCACATTGGAGCTGATGATAGCAGACGCGGAAGTTGGGATTGCCACACATGCGGGGTCGTCCCTGTTCAGTGTCTGTCAGATCATAGAAGACACAGGGCTCCCCACGGCCAGCTGCATCTGTATCCAAAAGGGCATGCACGGTCCTGTCGAGCGGATTGGCTTTGCGGTACATGCGCCCCAATTGGTGGAGATTTTCCTTCAGATACCAGGGCAAGGTTCTGTTCGGATTGGTATGCCCAAGCAGTTTGCCAATATCATAGGGGGTCATGCCCATGGCTTTGAGATAATAGGCAGTGGAGGAGCGTGCCTGATGGGAAGTAATCGGCCAAGTGCGTCTCTGTATGGGTTCCCTTGCTCATCGGTGAGCCCTGCCGCTTGGCAGAGCAAAGGAATGAGGGAATCGTTGAGAAACCCTTGGCCGATCAGTTTGTCTCGATACTGAAACAGATATTGCGTTGGCTGCCTTGTTTTCCGATCCTGCACCAGCGGTTGATTCTTTGGTCGGAGAGCCTTCCATGCCAAAATAGCCTCTGCTGTGTACTGCGGAATTGGGGACCAAAATTCGCTATCTGTTAAGAGGGATTGCTTATGATATACTGATAGAACATTTGATCTCATACAAGAGGAGGGAGAGAGATGTCCGATATGAACTGGGTCTGTTGTCCTCTAGTAGCTCAAAACCCAACCACGAGGGCCTTCATTGAGCAGCTTATCAAAGAGCGGAAGTCCCCGAGTACCATTGAGAACTACAGTCGAGACCTCAATGATTTCCTCTCCGCTTTTCCCGATGTTCCTTTTCCTGATCTGCTGGAAGCTGATGAAACCCAGATCGCCCATTACGTGGATTGGTTATGGGCACGTGACGCACGGCGAGGATCTGGATACAAAGGCGATCGGAGCAACATTACCTACCTCACTGGCTCGAAGCTTGCGCCGACGACGATCCGGCGACGTATCAGCACTCTGCGGAGCTTTTACCGCTGGGCAATCCGGCTGCGGTACCGACATGATCCCATCAATCCTGTTCGCGAAGGAGTGCGGGGGCAAGAGCGTGGCCTCGTCCCAGTTCCCTCCTCAGTCCCCTGGCTTCCAGACGAGCGGCAATGGAAGGCCACCTTGAAATATGTGCTCACCACATTCTCGATACGAGATCAAGCCATCGTGCTGCTGGCCCATGACGGAGCATTACGCCGCGAAGAGATTGTCCTCCTGCGTATTGATGATATCGACAGGAGGACGCATACCATCGCTATCCGTGCCGAAATCACGAAGAACCACATGCCGGGGATCATTGTGCTCTCCCATCCGACATGGACGCGGCTGAAAGCGTATCTGGAAGAGGACCGTGCAGCTCTCGTCAAGTACTACGGAGCTGAGGCTGCCGGTCCCATTTTTTTGTCGGACTCGCACCGCAACCCCGGCCAGCCCCTCACAAAATGGACGATCAAAGATATTTTTGATCGGATCAGCGATGCGCTCCATATTCCCCAACTGACGCCCCACAAGATGCGGCATTTGATGCTCACCGAGTTAAAAAAAGGCGGAATGGAACTGCTCGACGTAAGCCGCTACGCCCGTCATCGCCGGATGAGCAGCACGGAAATCTACCTGCACACCGATCTCTCTGACCTGGCGCGCCAGGTCAACAAAGCTCATGAGCGTCTAACCAGCTTCATTGAGCAAATGGAGGCAGAAGCACATGATGAGCACTAGCGCTGCTCGCCAATCAGATCTTCTCACGACACCATGGCAGATGCCGATCACCCCTCAAGCCTACTCTAATCGAAAGTCCAGACTGACAGACAAGGAGAAGGCCCTCATGGAGTACTATGTCAACGCAGTCGGAGCGCTCAGCGGCTTACGGGCAAAGAACATGATTGATCAACTTGCGAGGTTTGAACAACCATATGCTGATACCGTCAGGCTCATTTCCCATTCAAGAAACATTTCCATTGGTCGTCGCCACCTGTTTGCCGCTATGGTGCGAACTGGGAAAGCGTTCTGGGCTTGGCCCAAGGAAACTTGGGTAGAAGTCATCCAAACAGCACCCAGAGAAGTGCAAGCCCAGGGGATACGACTGTGGATGACGCTGCTCGCATATCTCTTCTGCGATTTCCTGTATGTAGGGGCTTCGACTGCATACGGTTTTATGGCTGATATTATTTTTGGGAAAGAGAGAGTGAATACAGAAGTGGACAAATTGTATGCACCACTCGTTGCTATCGGCTATGACAAAGAACGAGGTGAGTATCATCGATTTCGCTGGGTGTGTTCTTTCGCGCTCTTAGCAAACCGTCATCCTGAGGCAAGAGCGCTCTCTGCTTCTGTGATTGTCAACGTGTATGACCTGCTGGCTGATGTTGCGAGCCTTGGACGCATTCGAGGACGACGGACACTCATGCGGCTACAAATGTCTTTATGCGAACTGAAGATCCTTGATGAGCCAGCTCTTCTGGTCTCCACGAAAGAAACCGCATCACATCCTCTTGCGCTGGTGAAAAACGACGAGTCAGTCGATCCGTTGTGGCTTGCCTGGATACGGGCCTTCTGCGAACAGACTCCTCGCTACAGCGACGGGATGCTTCGACATACCTACTATCATATGCTCACTGCGGGCCGGTGGCTCAAACAGCACCATCCAGAGGTCCGAGAACCGGCAGACTGGACGGAAGCCCTGGCGGCAGAATATGTGACCTACACCTGTCAGGCGCTTCGTGGAGACCAGGCGTTACCTTCAAATATGAGATATATGCAATTTCAAGACTCGCCTCAACAACTCAAGCCCGGAGGGATACGGGCGCGTTTGTATGCAACACGAGCCTTCTTTTCCAGGCTCCAGAGACAAGTATATACTGTGCAGGGCCAACAGTACCCCAGACTTCAGTTGACCTGGCAGCCACATGAAGTGTTCAAATTGCCGGATGATGTCAGAGCTGCACTCCAACCCAATCCGAGAGATATTGCTGAGGACGCCTGGTTCAGACAGTTCCTTTTACTCAGATAATGGTACCAGGATAGTAGATTCACAGCAGGGAAGGAGTCCACTGAATATATCCACTACTAGGACGTATCTAGTAGAACCACACTAACTGGTGGTCGGGTTCGGATAAGCCCCAAATTGGGCTAGAAGTAGGCTTTGCTCTATGCACTGGTATGCTCTGTCTACTATAATGGCCTAGACTCATTCATGTTGTAACAGAGGTGGCGCAATGGGAGCAATGTTTCGTTCATGGCGGCAGAAAATAAAGCAATATCCAGTGGCTACCGTATTGATAGCATTGCTTGGCTGTAGTGGTAGAACAACATTAAGTGGTGGAGGTCTCAAAAAAGGAGATGGCTATGGGTGTATTGACCCATCGGGCATGGTTGCGCCTTTGAGTGATTTAGCTTTAGCCAGTTGTTCTTCAGTAACGTTGGCTGCGTTTAGGTTAGCATAGGTCAGGTCTGCTCCGCTTAGATCGGCTTCACTCAGATTGGCTCCAGACAACTTGGCTCTGCTTAGGTCGGCTTTGTTTAAATTGGCTTCACTAAAATAGGTGCCCATAAGAAATGCTTTATGCAGGCAAGCTCCGGTTAGGTCGGCTCCGGTTAGTTCTGCTTCATTCAAGTTGGCCCCACTCAGATTAGCCTCACGAAGGTCAGCTCCCAGCAGGTTGGCTGTAGCTAGGTTAGAACCCTGCAAATCAGCTTCAATCATGTTAGTGATAGTTAGGTCGGCTCCAGTCAGATTAGCTCCGCTTAGCTTGGCTCCTTCCAGCTTGGCTCCTTCCAGATGGACGTTACTCAGGTCAGCTCCACTCAAATCAACGATGCACTTGTCCTTATCAATCAGGTCAGACTCGTACAGGAATTGAAGCACGCTACTTATACGGCTAGCATCGAGTCTAGGAAGGATCGTCAATGTGCGTACTCGTGCTATCTTCCGTATTTCATCATCCTCTGGAGACTCACGCAATTTTCTATCAAGGAGCAGCTCAGACATGTTATCGATGTACTCTTGTAGTGCCGCTTCGCGTTGATTATCTTGTGCAATTTCGCGTTCAGTTTGAGCACGTTTCTCTGCCGCCTCTCGCTCACTTTGTGCCCGTTGTTCGGTGGCTTCTTGCTCGCCTCTGCTAATGGTTAGGTTGATGACATATCCAGCGACAGCTAGCACTGCTGGAATAATGAGGAGTTGTAACCAGTCCCACAGCGTTTTCCCACGCTGGTAATCGCTATCTTTTGGATGTGGTGGGCTAATGTATGGGCCAAGACCCGTCCAGTCCCAATTAAAAATGTAACCTAAGATACTTAGAATAATCAGCACAAAGACTACAGCGGTATAACCCCACTAACTGGTGAAAAGGCTCAAGCGACCTTGCGAGGACGCCCGCGCGGGCGTTTGGGCACCGCAGGGTCAGGCAATGGCCGTTTGCGTGGGCGCCCGCGCCGCTTCGGTTCGACCCAGGGTGAAGGC
>WNGP01004460.1_pt1 | contig 11662 bp, 9 predicted proteins | sample 5407671 | NCBI WGS metagenome assembly WNGP01 (sample SAMN13153381, study PRJNA577476) | soil metagenome | isolation source: 40 cm soil or saprolite under Garry oak tree replicate 2 | place: USA:California | collected 2016-06-15 | reverse complement strand
TACCAGGTACATCTTCGATGTTCAGCGACTCCGCTCTATCCCGCAGGTATTGGATGCGAAAACCATCGTGATATTGATTAGCAAATGTAGTTGTAGCCGGGGAGGGATGGACACTCAGCCCTATACCGGGCAAATGTGCGGGTAGTTCGGTGAGAATTTGACTATCCACACAGGTAACTATAGCTGCCGTTAATCCTAAACGAGAGGCGGTGACAGCAGCAAAAGTTACCGTGCCTCCCAATGAAAATGAGCCATCAAGCTGGACATCACGCGTTACATGCCCGGTGGTTAAAAATTCGGGGACACCGCCATTTTGAATAGGTTGAATAATTGAAGACATCAACGGTTTTTTAACGTATTGGATACCTTTTAGCGGCCCGCACGCTTGAGAGAAATGACAACCCGCCGTGCATCGCCTTCGCCAATACTCTCGGTGCTGATGTCCTTGCTTTCAGAAAGGGCGATGTGTACGATGCGCCGCTCATGGGGAGGCATGGCCTCTAGCGCGATAGAACGTCGATAATTGCGTACCTGCTGTGCCACCCGTAAGGCAAGCGAACGCAAATTCTCTTCTCGACGCTGCCGGTAATTTTCAGCGTCTATGATGATGCGCATGCGGTGCTTGGTGCGATGACCTACGATCAAGCTAACGAGAAGTTGAAGTGCAGCCAGCGTTTCTCCTCGTCTCCCGATCAGTAACCCCAGGTTCTCATGGATACCATGAATGTTAAGCGTGAGAGGATTAGTGGAACGCACTTGAACAGTAGCAGGAATATTCATGTAGCGCAAAATGTGCTGTAAGACATCGACGGTAATCTCGACATCTTCGCGGGTCGGAGTCTCTACCTCCTGCATTTCCCCCTCAGTGACACTCACATCACCTAAACCAAGTTCAGAGGCTAGTTCGGGAGAAATAGTCGGAGAGGAGAGAAATGGCGCAGGCTCCTCTTCCTCATCAAACTCCTCCTCCTTTTCATCCTCGTCCATAAATTCCTCGTCCTCATCTTCAAATTCCCCCTCTTCATCTTCGACATAGAGTTCCTCTTCAGGAAAGGTTTCATCTGGACCCAGTATGGCATCAGCCATCTCAGGAGTGATTACCGCGCCAACGTTAGCGGGGTGCACCGTAGCACGTACACGCGCATCTTTGCTTCCTATGCCGAAGGCTCCTCGAGACGGCTCCTGTAATACCGTAACATCTACTTCATCTCGGCGTTTTCCCAAACGTGACAGAGCTTGCAGGATAGCCTCATCAACACTTTTGCCACTAGCCTCTATGCTTTCCACTGTTTCCTTGCCTCCCTTTATCTTAATCATTGACCTGGAACATCTTGCTACCAGGCTGCAAAATTAGCTTCGCGATGCATTCCTTTTTGGAATATTATTGCTACTGCGACGGCGTGCTGAGGCACTACGGCGTCGCGCAGACGATGAACTATTTCCATTCGAGTTCGTCTGTAATTTGCGTCCAACAGGGCCGCTCTCAACAACATTATCTGGTTCCTCAGCCTTGCCTAAGAGCTTTGTTTCTTTTGACCGGTCGCCTGTATAGCTCTTGCTGTTATTGTTACTCTTGCCATTATTGTTACCTTTGGAGCCGAGAAAATCTGGCGTGACCAGCAATGAACCCCAACCGGTAACAAAGAACTGCTGGATCATCCCAAAGAGTGATGATATCGTCCAATAGAGAGCCAGGCCAGCCGCGTAACTCCACCCAAAGAAAAGCACCATGATTGGCGAAATTAACTGCATGATCTTCATCTGTTGCGACATGGAATCATTTGAGGCCGCTGCGTTCTTGGGCTGCGACATACGCAACTGCAGGAAGGTCGCCAGGGCTGCCAGGATAGGCAGGATATGGGTCGGATCGGGAGCCCCAAGCGAGAAGTGCAAGCTTGGACTGATAAAGGTAAACCAGTTCAAGTCGATATTAGGGAAATGATGAAACGGTGGTATAAATGGGTACAGGATTTTGTTAATATCTTGAACCGTTTTAGCATTTCTCAGCACAGTACTGAGAGCATAGAACAAACCGAAGAGGACGGGCATCTGAACCACTAGCGGGAGGCAGCCACCTAATGGGTTTATGCCATACTCTTTGTAAAGTGCCTGCATGGCTTCAGCCTGTGCTCGCTGATCCTTATATTTCTTCCGTACTTCCGCCATTTGCGGCTGCAAAGCCTGTGTCGCCTTCATCGATTTAAGCTGCTTCAAGGTGAGGGGGAACAGAACCAGCCTGATGATAAGCGTCAAGACGATAATTGACAGACCAAAATCCCCAAAGAGGCGGTACAGCAGCATCAGTACATTAAAAATGGGATAAGTAAAGATGATATTAAAAAGATAGCCTAATTGATTGATTATCTGACCCACAGGTCTCTCCTGCCTTCCTCAGATCTAGTCAACCAGATGTTCTGGGACCGGATCGTAGAGATTGCCATGATAGAAGGGATGGCACCGCCCAATACGTTTAACTGCCATCCATCCTCCACGAAAAAAGCCAAAACGCGAAATCGCCTCATATCCATACTGTGAACATGAGGGGGTAAATCGACACGATGAGGGCAGGATTACCGACAACGTGTTCTGGTATAGACGGATTAAAAAAAGTGCAATATATTTCACTCGATATCATCCTCGGCTTCGAGTAGCCGCGCCTGATGCAGTAAATTGACTAGGTCCTCTTCAAGCATATGCAGGTCGGCCGTCGTCACCTGGTTTCTCGCACTAAGCACAATATCCCATCCACTGAGAAGCTCCGGCAGAGTACGCCGAATTGCTTCGCTAAGTAGGCGTTTAATATAATTACGTTCTACCGCCAGCTTAGAGATACGCTTAGAGACCACGAAACCGATACGCAGTCTCCCTACTTCGTTTGGTATCCACGCAAGGATAAGCAGCCGAGACGTTATACTACGTCCCTGCTGCCTGACCCGCTGAAAATCACTTCCTTTGCGCAGACGTAACGCACGGTTAAGTGCCACGATTATATTAGACAGTTAGCTTCCAGCGCCCTTTGGCGCGGCGAGCTTTAAGAACACGTCGGCCAGCACGGGTCGACATGCGCTTCATAAATCCATGTTCGCGCAAGCGCGGAATACGCTTGGGTTGCCAGGTACGTTTCATTTCCTTCTCTTACCTCCTCTTAGGAATGTCCTGTAGATTATATCGGTTACAGGTACAAACTGTCAAATCTTTCTGAGAAGGTATGCATTGGTACCAATCTCATCAGGATGTTTTGAAGCGTAACAGCACACGTCCAAGTTTGATTTCATCGTTGTCGTGCAGGGGTGTCGGCATCTTTCCTGCCAGCCTCTGACGATTAACGAACGTGAAATTCGTGCTGTTCTCATCTTCTATCATATACTGACCATTCTCGATAAAGATTCGAGCGTGTAAACGTGATACGCCGCCCTCTTCTCCACCATGCGGGGTCAGGTCCACATCGGGGAAGATATTGCTGACGGCATCCTCTCGACCAACCACGACGTTATCCTTACCACTCAGGTCAAACTCCTGGTTGTCGGCTTCCACGATCAAGCGTGCTGACATCGCAGCGGGAGCCGCAGGTATTGCCGATGGGGCAGCGGGAGCCATAGCAGGCTCTTGCGCTGGAGGAGCCGCAACTGGAGCAGAAGCTGGAGGCATCACGCTCGCAGGATTTGTGCCTACTGCCGCAGGTGCAGGCGTACCTAACAGACTCACTCCACAGTTTGCACAATAAGCTTCACCGGCAGGATTTTGTGCGCCACATGACGGGCAGGTTTGTGTTCCTCCCGTAGCAACAGGCCCCGGCGCCGGCTGGTCGGCATCCGCTGCTGGACTCGGCGTAGCCCCTGTCAAGGGCTCGCCACACTCATCACAAAAAGCGGACCCATCAGGATTTTCATGATGTAAGGAACAATATACAGGCATAATACTCTACCCTCCTTAACATATATACGATTATGTTTCCTATTGGTTGAATAGTTACCTTTACGGTACGATCTCGTCCAGGCGCTGTGTCAGTTTGCGCGTCTTGTTACCGATTGATTTTACCTGGTCTTGTGAAATTTGCTGGCCCTGGTTGATCTGCTCAAGGGCCGCCTGGGTCTCCGGGTCGAGTACACGGGTGACGTTTGGAGCCAGCCGCGTCGTTGCTTTACCGGTGCGCTTGTATTCATCCAGTACCCTGGTCACCAAACGATGCGCATTAGCCTTTTCAGCAAAGTTCATCACCAGCGGATTTACCTGCGCTGCTTCATTCGCGTCTGTGGTGAAGGAAACTTTGATATCATCGCGTAGACTCTCACCTACCAGATTGGCAATAGGCACATCATACGTGAGTTCGGCCTGAGCAATGCGAAAGAGACCCGCCGGGCGTGGATCGATCATCAATTCTACCAGTACCGACTGTGCGTTGTCTTTCTCCAGGTCTCCAAGGTGGATCACTACCTGGCGATCAGAGAGCACTGATGGACCCAGGTCCTGAATAATGGGCAGTACCTTCACCGCTTTTTTCGGTGTTACTCCCTGCGGTAGACGTAGTATCAGCGAGGCGTTACGCACCGCCACTGCTACCGCACTCTGTACCTGCTGCTCAAAGATGGCCATGGCATCCGCTGGATTCCTGATAAACTCAGCGGGCATACCACCACTCATTTCTCCAATAGTATCCAGTAAGCTCTCATCCCAGTCTTGACCTATACCTAGCGGATAAATGGAAATGCCCGCCGCCCTGGCATCCCTGGCGAGCTGGCGGCAGCGATCAGCGTCACCGTAGGTGACACCGTCCGTCAGCAAGATCATGCGATTGACAGCATTAGGAATATTCCAGCGTCGCAACTCATTGAGTCCCTGAATCATACCCAGCGACATGGTCGTCCCACCGGCATCGCGAATACGATCAATGGCCGCTTTCATACCAACCGGGTCTCGGGCTGGCATGGACGGAATAATCACCTGGCACGTATCATCAAAGATGACCACCGAGATATAATCGGTTGGCTCCAGGCGGTCGATTACCATCTTAACCGCTTCCTTGACGTTCTTAAGTTTCGCACCTTTCATGGAGCCAGAATGGTCGAGCACAAGGGCAAAATTGAGTGGCATACGCACCTGTGCCATCAGTTCAGTTGGTTTAGCTTCTAATAAAACATATGCCACCTGGCTTCCACCTGTGACCGGCATAAAATCCTTGCCGAGCTGGTGTGCCAGCGTTACCTCACCGGGCATAATATATAGCTCCTTTCGTATTAGGCTGATCTAGTATATCATATTAATGAACAAAAACCACGACCGCGCTCACATTGTCCTCTCCACCATTGGTATTGGCAGCCTCGATCAGCTGTGTACAGGCCACCTGCGGATCGGGTGCATTGTTTAATATGCTTTCAATCTGTGGATTGCGCACCATCTCCCATAGGCCATCAGAACAGCTCAACAGGATATCTCCAGGATGCAATTGCTGTTTGAAGATATCGACCTGTACATTGAGTTTGTCACCCAGGCTGCGAAAGATCTGGCTGCGTTGTGGATGGGTGTAGACTTCATCTGGTGAAATCAGCCCTCCTGCAACCAGCTGTCCCACTAATGAATGATCGTTGGTCAGTTGATAGATTTGTCCACCACGCATCATATAGGTGCGGCTATCCCCCACATTCAGTATATAGGCGTAATCTCCTGCCACCATAAATCCTGTAATTGTCGATCCCATATCGGTCTTGTCGCGCTGGTTCACCTGGCAGACGGCGGCATTCGCATCCTCGACTGCACCCTGCAAGAGTGATACTAATGCATCCTCATCGAGCTTATGGTTGGGTTCTTTGGTTCCTACGCCCCCTGCAGCTTTTTCAGTTGCCAGCGGCGCAGCAAACAGCTCGCGGACCATGCGCTCCGCAATGATATTGATCACCATGAGGCTGGCTAACTGCCCGTTTTCATGGCCTCCTAGACCATCAGCAACAATAAACGCACCTGAAGGCGTTGCCTGCGATTCATGAACCCGCTGAAGCATCAGGACAAGTGTGCTATCTTCATTTGGTTCGCTGCGGCGTACGTCGCCAGCATCAGAGTCACAGGCAGCTATGAGATGAACACCATTGGGGAAAGCATTCTCAGCACCCTGGACCTGCTCGATCACGTAAGTATGCCCCTGGTCAACAAAGGTGTTAACTATAGCTCCGTGGAGAACATTGGCATCTGCATTCTGGTCCCCGGTCGCTGGATACTCATGCATGTTGTAAGAAGCGTTGAGCAGTTCCGCACCACAATCAATGCAGAACTCATCGCCTTCCCTGTTCTGCTCAGACTTACAGTTCCAGCACTGTTGATAGCCTTGATGGTCGATCACCTCATAGACGTGCTCCTGAGCGTCTTCACTTACTACCTGGGTGATCTCGTAGCGTCCAACGAGAGTTGTTCCGGTTGCCAACACAGGAAAATCGCCTGCTGGTGCAGCCTCTCCGGTCTGCTCAGGTTGTCCGCTTTGTTCAGGCTGCCCCAGTTGCTCCCGTTGCTCCCGTTGCTCCCGTTGCTTTGGTTGTTCAGCCTGGTCGGATGGTATTTGTGTCACTCCTTCATTCTCTTCCTTTGCTGTAGTGGCAGGGCTTTGCCTTGGCGCCTCCGCTACTACTGATTGATCTTCCTCTACTGTTGCTTGCCCTTTCTCTCCCCCGGATGTCCCTTCCGCATCGGCCGTTGCTGGCGCCTCTGTAGCTGGAGCTACCACCTCAACCATAGGCGGAGGCGGCGGAATAGGTATTGCCTCATTGTCACCGGATGGATTTATCACCGGAGTAGGTGATGGCATAGGCGACTGGGATAATTGGGGTTGCTGGGCAGGCATATCTGCTGCACCACTCGCCTGGTCTGCCGCCGTTATTGTTTGAGCCCCATGATTTGCTGGAGTGTTAGATTGCTCTTGTTCCAGGTCTTTCTGCCAGCGGCTGACATGAAAAGCCACCATCTCCTGTGGAGAAATAATCTGCGTCGGAGCAGTACTGATATCCTCTGCAGTGTTCATGTCCTCTTGCACAGGTGTGGGAGCTTGACTGACAACAACCGCTTCGGGCACCTTCGCTGCTTCTGTGCGCAAGGGCTGCCCGCACTTTTTACAGAATTTAGCATCGTCACGATTTGACGTATTACATGACGGACAGATCATACTGCCCCTCCTTTAATTACTAGAGTTGTTTTTTTACTCGCAATGCTTCAGCATTACTTTGGTCAAGTTGCAGAGCCTGATCCACCTTTTGTCTTGCCTCAGATCTCTTGTTCATCTTCAGGTAACACGATGCCATAGCACTATAGGTGTTCACTGCATCATTGTTGAGCTGTAAGGCCCGGCCGAATGCGTTGAGAGCTGGTTGCCACTCCCTGGTCTCCATATAGGCCCGGCCAAGCTCGTACCAGCCATCAGGCAGGGCCGGTTCACGTTGGGTGGCCTGTAGCAGAGTGCTGATGGCTGACCTTGCCCGCCCCGTTCTGATATACAGGTGTCCAAGTGAGGCTAAGATAAGCGCATGTTCGGGATTAATCTTCAGACCTTGCTGGAAATACTTCTCGGCATCACGATTATATCCTTGCTCCATGGCCACCATGCCCAACTGATAATAGATGGCCGGGTCCTGGGGCGCTAATTGCTGCGCTTTCTTGAACGTAGCACTGGCCTGAGCATATAATGCCAGGTCACGATAGGACATGCCCAGCTGGAAAAAGGCATCGAGGGCATCGGCTTTGAGACGGATAGCCTGCTCAAACTGTTCGGCGGCCAGTTTCAAATTCTCGTTAAAGAGCTTTTTATTTTTCTCCTTGACCGATTGTCCATATTGACGATACGCCCGGCCAAGGTTGTACAACACATCATACGATGGCTTGCCAAACGACAGAGCCAGCCTGAATTGATTGATGGCCTCGACATAATTTTTGTTGTTGAGGTGTTGTAAACCTGAGCGCGACACTGTTACAGGGTCACCGGCTGGTGGGGCGCTCACGGCAACTGGCCTGGCCCGAATAGGCTGTGACGCAATGGGGCGGGCCTGAATAGGTGCACGCGCCGCGTATTGCACACGGGCCTGCGGTGGTACCGCTGTTGCTCCTTGCGTGAGAGGTTGCCCATCGCGTTTACAGAACTTGGCGCCAGGACGATTTTGAAAGCCACACCTGGGACAAATCAACCCATTGGTCGGCACAAGAATGGTCGCATTTGCTGACGTCACTGCCGGAATCTGCACAGTAGATGGCGGAGCATAATTTGGTAAGCAGTGCTGCAATGCCGTACGCATCGCTTCGGCATTCTGAAAGCGCTGGTCCGGATTCTGCTGCATCGCTTTGATAATCACCTGCTCTACCGGGCAGACAACCGTATTACCTACACGCACAATGCGTAAACGTGGATTCTTCGCCCGGATACTCCCTGTAGCAGGCGTCTGAATGGGATCTGGCTCATAATTGGTGAGGAGGTGATACATGGTAGCCCCCAGCGAGTAAATGTCCGAGCGAGCATCCGTCTGTACCAACTTTCCTGGATTCTGGGGACTGCGCCGCTGACCAGGGGATGTAAGTGACCCAAGATGTTCAGGAGATGCATACGAAATAGTACCGAGATTCTCTGTATTCGTGCGCTTGTTGGGATCGAACCTGCGAGCAATACCAAAGTCGATCAACTGCACATCACCACTGGGTGTGACCATAACATTGCCGGGTTTGAGATCACGCAGAATAATGGGCGGGTTAAACGAATGGATATAGCTTAAGGCCTCACACACCTGCATCATCCACTTAATCACATCCTCTTCGTTAAGCGGTCCCTTGTTTTTTTCGAGCATCTTATCCAGGCTTTGCCCCGGCACAAACTCCATGACAAAGTAATAATTCCCACGCTCCTGGAAACTGAGCAAAAACGAGGGGATATGTGGATGCTTAAGACTGAACAGCAGGTCAATCTCTTTATCAAAACGCTCAATGGCGGACCTACGTTCCTCCGCACTGGTGTTAAGGTTTATTAGCAGTTCTTTCACCGCGCGATAGTAGCCAGGCCGTCCAACCAGTTCAACTTTATAAACGGTGCCCATTCCACCTTCGCCAAGCACCTGCACAATCTTGAATTTTCCATCAAGGACAGTACCTATTGGGAGAGGCATACTCCAGTTTACTCCAAATTTTCCTTAATGAGTACCGACATGGACGACAATAGCAGTAATATTATCTTCACCACCATTGGCGTTCGCTAAATCAATCAAGGTATCGCTTATTTTCTGGAGGCTCCCCTTGTCGCTGAGCGTCCTGAGTAGGTCTTCACGCCGCACCATCTCCCAGAGGCCATCTGAGCAAAGAAGGAGGATATCACCGGGGTGTAGGGTTTCGTGGAAGACATCTACTTCTACCGTCTTATGTCCAGCCCCTAGCGAACGGTAAATCAAATTGCGTTGTGGATGCGAGTACACATCATCAGGTTCAATCTGTTTGGCCTCCACCAGTCTTGCCACCAACGAATGATCCTTGGTAATGGGTTTAAGGTCGCCATTGCGCAGTAGGTATGTGCGGCTATCCCCAACATTGGCGATGTAGGCCTGATCATTCTGAATCAAAGCAGCGGTAACGGTACATCCCAGTCCGCGAGCGGCGGTTTTTTGTTCGCCATAGCGTAGAATGGCTTTATTCGCCTGCTGAATAGCGGCAGTAAGCTGATCCTCTATTGATTTCGATACGAGTGTCTCAGGCAACTTGCGTGTCTTTTGTACGGTCGGGGACTCCTCGCCATTCACTCCCTCGCCTCGAGGTGTCAATTTAATCGTTGCGTCCGGATCAAGAGGGTTAGACGAGGTCGTCAATCTAATCGTGGTCTGGTCGGGTAGAGGTTTAAAAAAGCTATCCATGGCTTTGCCGATTGTTTCTACAGCAAGCCGGCTGGCTACTTCGCCAGCCTGGTAACCGCCCATTCCATCTGCGACGATAAAGAGACCGCGATCCCCCTCTTCCGAAGATTCGATACGCTTATAGGCACAGTCTTCATTCTGTTCACGTTGTTTCCCAACATCACTTTTATCAGCAGCAGTGAGTATCAAATGCATAGGTATTACCTCACATAAACATGTTTTTGAGTCATTTTTCATGCTACTTCACTATAACATAATTGTGTTATTTATGACAATCACAAGAGCCTTGTTCGGCCTCTCTCGCCAGCCAACAAGGCTTGGACATAGATTTATGTTATTGATCTTACGCACCATATATACGGAGCAAAGGCTAGAAAGTTGTTATTTCACTTCAATTTTTGAGCGCGGCCTGAAGAATAGTCGAATAGCCGTCCCTTTAAAACCAAAGGCCTCGCGTAATCGATTCTCTAAATACCGCTCGTACGAGAAGTGTACCGCCTGTGGATCATTGACGAAAAAGACAAAAGTAGGTGGATTCACCCGCGTCTGCGTCACATAATAAATCTTCAGCGCCTTGTTGTTAGTAACGGGAGGATTATGGCGACGGACAGCCTCCTGTACTAACTCGTTGAGACGCGAGGTAGGAACACGCATGTAGCGCATTTCGGCAACATTGAGCACCGTTTCGAGCAGCCCTTGTACATGATAACCCGTTTTGGCAGAGGCAAAGACAATGGGAGCATAAGGAATGAACTTCAACCCTTCAGCGATAATGCGACGATATGCCTCCGCACTTTCAATCTCCTCGTCAGGATGAGGAAATTTCCCTTCGCGCTCGGCACGTCGCTGTGCCTGGGCCAGGTCCCACTTGTTGACGACCACTACCACCCCTTTGGCTTGATCTTGAATCTCGCCGGCAATATGAGTATCCTGTGCAGCCAGCCCCTCACTTGAATCAATGAGCAGCAGCGCCACGTCACACCGCTCAATGGCACGTGTAGAGCGCAGGACACTGAACTTCTCAACGCCCGGGCCAACCTTCCCCCGTCGGCGAATACCGGCTGTATCAATGAGGATGAGTTTTCTATCCTTGAACTCTATTTCAGTATCGATGGCATCTCGAGTCGTTCCTGGCACCTCGCTGACGATCGCGCGCTCAAACCCCAGGACGGCATTGAGCAACGAGGACTTACCAACGTTGGGCCGACCAATAATAGCCACGCGAACAACGTCTTCATCTTCCTCGTCCTCTGCTTCTTCATCCTCAGGTGGCAGTGCCTCAACGATGACGTCGAGCAGGTCGCCCGTACCGGTCCCTTGAATGGAAGAGATAGTAACAGGTTCGCTCAGACCCAGGCTATAAAACTCCACGGCATCCTGGCGGCGAGCGGCATTATCAGCTTTGTTGGCTGCCAGGATTACGGGTTTCTGCGTGCGGCGCAGCAGATCGGCCACCTCTTCATCGGCGGCAGTGATGCCAGAGCGCGCATCGACCATAAAAACGATGACGTCGGCTTCCTCGATGGCGAGTTCGGCCTGCGAACGTACATTCTTCATGATATCGCCAGGCTGCCCATTGAGCCCCACCTGTCCAACGGGAATACCGGAACCAAATTCAAGCCCACCCGTGTCGATAAGCGTAAATTCGCGTCCATTCCAGTCCGTATCGCCATAAATGCGATCGCGCGTTGTCCCCGGCAAATCTTCGACGATGGCAACCCGCTCCCCGAGCATACGATTAAAAAATGTAGATTTACCGACATTCGGTCGGCCAACAATAGCAACTAGCGGCTTCAAATCGAGCC
>WNGP01006013.1_pt1 | contig 11670 bp, 8 predicted proteins | sample 5407671 | NCBI WGS metagenome assembly WNGP01 (sample SAMN13153381, study PRJNA577476) | soil metagenome | isolation source: 40 cm soil or saprolite under Garry oak tree replicate 2 | place: USA:California | collected 2016-06-15 | reverse complement strand
CTGATCGGGACTGCTGACCCGTGAGCGCTCGCGGCGCAGGTCCTCGGGGGCAGTGATCGCGACGATGGCGTCGAAGCGCTCTTCGCCGCCGACCTCGTACAGCAGCGGCACCTCGGTCGCCGACACGGCCGGCGGATCCGGCAGGGCGGCCAGTGCCTCTCGCCAGGCGAGGTATTCAGCGACGACGCGCGGGTGCAGCAGGGCCTCCAGCCAGGCGAGCGCCTCCTGGTCGTCGAAGACGATCCGCGAGATCGCGGCGCGATCGATGTGGCCGGCATCGTCGAGGATGCCGGTGCCGAAGCGCTCCAGCAGCGCCGCGCGCACGTCGTCGTCCTCACGCAGAAGCCGGTGGACGATGTCGTCGCTTGAGATCGTTGCGGCGCCGTGCCGCGCGAACGCATGTAGCGCTTCTGTCTTTCCGGCACCGATTCCCCCCGTGATCGCGACCGCGACCGGTCGCATTCGATTACTCCTGTTCTGTTTCGGGGGCGCCGAGGGAGCCTCTCCCTCGGAGTCACCGGGGCCCGGCTCGTCCGGGGACTGGGCGTCCGCCTCGATGCTGTCATCGACTAGCTCGGCCGCCAGATCGCCCGTGTCGGGGGGCGCGGCCTCGGAGGCCTCGCCGCCCGGCGTCTCGACGACCTCCGCCGCAACCGGCTCCGGCAGGGGCTCATCGTCGGCGGAAACGGCCTCGGCGACAGCTTGCGTCTCCGGAAAAACCTCTTCCGACAGGTCGAGATCCGGCGTTCCCTCGATCGGCTCCGAGTCGTCGGCACGCGCCACGACACCGCCGCCCTCGACGCGTTTGAGCGAGAGCGACAGCCGACGGCGCTCGCCGTCGACCTCGATGATCTTCGCCTTCACCTCGTCCCCCTGCGAGACGACCTCGCGCGGGTTCTCGACGTGGTGCTGGGCGAGCTCGGAGATGTGCACGAGCCCCTCGACACCCGGGAGGATCTCGACGAAAGCGCCGAAGGTGACGACCTTGGTCACCTTGCCTTCGACCTCGTCGCCCTCGCTGTAGGTGTCGAGCACCTGCTGCCAGGGATCCGACTGCGTCTGCTTGAGGCCGAGCGAGATTCGCTGGCGCTCGCGGTCGATGTCGAGCACCTTGACCTTCACGTCCTGGCCGATCTCCAGCACCTCGGACGGGTGGTTGACATGGCTCCAGGACAGCTCGCTGATGTGAATCAGGCCGTCCATCCCGTCGAGGTCGACGAAGGCGCCGAAGTCGACGATGTTGGAGATCTGGCCGTCGACGACGTCGCCGGGGTTGAGGCGGTCGAGGATCTGCTGCCGCTGCTCCTTGCGCTCGTCCTCCAGCACGGCGCGGCGCGAGAGCACGACGTTGTTGCGCGAACGGTTGAGCTCGATCACCTTCGCGCGCAGCTCCTGGCCGAGAAACTCGTCGAGGTCCTGGACGCGGCGGATGTCGACCAGGGAGGCCGGCAGGAAGCCGCGCACACCGAGGTCGAGGATCAGGCCGCCCTTGACGACCTCGATCACCTTCCCGACCACCGGCTCGCCCGACTCGGCCGCGCCCTCGATCTTCTTCCACGCGAGCTCGAAGCGCGCGCGCTTCTTGGAGAGGATCAGCCGGCCTTCGGCGTCCTCCTTCGTGAGCACGAGCGCATCGATCTCTTCGCCGACCTGAACCTCGTCCTCGGGGTTGACCGAGCGGCGAATCGAGAGCTCGGCGACCGGGATCACGCCTTCCGACTTGTAGCCGATGTCGACGAGAACCTCGTCCTTGTCGACGCGCACGACCGTGCCGTGCACGACCTCGCCCTCGTTGATCGTCGGGAAGGTAGCGTCGTAGTTCGGGACGAGCTCGCCTTCTGGGCCGGTCGTCCAGAACGCAGCGTCGTCGAGGTCCGGCGGCGGGGCCTGCGGCTCTACGGTCTCGGTTTCTGGGTTGACTGTCTCGTTCGCCAAAGCGGCGGTCAGTATAGCCTCGGCGGTTCGGCCTCTATTTGGCGGCTCGGCTCAGAAAGTCGCGCACCGCCGAGATGTAGTCGTCGGGCTGCTCGACGAAGCTCAAATGGCCCGCGTCGGGGACAACGTGGAGCTCGCTGTCCGCGATTCCCTCGTGGAGCACACGCGCCGCGCGCGGGGTCGTCGTCGGGTCGTACTCGCCGACGATGACGAGCGTCGGCTTGTCGACGTTCTTCAGCTTCGGGCGGTAGTCGAAGTCGCCGTAGCCTGCGTTGGCGAAGTGACGTAGAACCTCGGGCGACGGGACGGTTTGCTCGGCGTAACCGGGTGGCGGCTCGCCGTGGAAGTGGAACGGCAACTGGTCGCGGAGGAGCTGCATGAGCTGCGCGTCCGTCTCGACGGTCTTCTCGTCCTCCCACGACTGGGCGATCGCTTTGCCGCCGTCGCCCAGCGCGTCGAGCGCGGCCGTGACATCGGCGTCGAGCGCGGCGCTCGAGTCGCCTCCCGCGGAGATGACGTAGGCGGCGGCGGTGCCGAGCTCGGTGGCGTGGTAGGTGGCGATGATCGCGCCGAACGAGTGGCCGAGCAGAGCGAAGCTGTCGAGCTCGAGGGTCTCGGCCAGCAGGTCGACGTCCCGGGCGAAGGCCTCGAGCGAGAGCGTCGCGGGGTCGACCCGCTGGGAGCGGCCCTGCCCGCGCTCGTCGACGTAGAGCAGGCGGTACTCGTCGCCGAGCGGGTCGAGGTACGGCCGGAACATCGAGTGGTCCAGCCCCGGCCCGCCGTGGAGCACGATCATCGGAAAGCCGCTGCCAACCTCTTCGACGTTCAGGTTGTAGCCGTCAGGCAGCGCGAATTGCATGCGGAGACCCTATGCCCTAACCGCGATTGAGCTCTCCCAGGCAAACAGTCGAAACGCATTGGTGACCTCGGTGATGCAACGACCGCTCGCCGGGGCGGGCTTTGCCCGTCACGGCAACCGCGGCCTGTATTGCCACCGATAATCGTGAGAGTCGTCATGGCCCGCGAAGCGGGCCGGACTTTCACGATTTAGCTTCGTTCCAGTCGTCGCCGGCGCCCACGTCCACGGCCAGTGGCGGGTCGAGCTCATAGGCGCCGATCATCTCCTCGCGGACGAGTTCCTTGACCGCGGCGACCTCGTTCTCCGGCGCCTCGAGCAGCAGCTCGTCGTGGATCTGCAGCACGAGGCGCGCGCCGCGGCCTTCCTCGCGCAGCCGGCGGTGGATGGCGATCATCGCCACCTTGATGATGTCCGCGTTCGAGCCCTGCATGACGAAGTTGACGGCCAGGCGCTCTCCGAGCGAGCGCGTCTGCCGGTTCGACGCCCGCAGCTCGGGGACCGGCCGCCGCCGGCCGAGCAGCGACGTCGTATAGCCGTCCTCCCGCGCCTGCTCGATCGTGCGCTGGATGAAGTCCTGTACGTGCGGGAAGCGCGCCAGGTACGCGTCGATGTAGGCCTGCGCCTCCTCGCGCGGGATCTCGAGGTTCTCCGAGAGTCCGAACGCCGAAATCCCGTAGACGATCCCGAAGTTGATCATCTTCGCGATTGAGCGCTGGCCGGTCGTCAGCTCTGCGGGATCGACGCCCAGCACCTCGGCCGCCGTTGCGCGATGGATGTCTTCTCCCCGCGCAAAGGCCTCGCGCAGCTTCGGCTCGCCCGAGACGTGAGCGAGGATCCGCAGCTCGATCTGCGAGTAGTCGGCCGAGACGAGCTTCCAGCCGGGCTCGGCGACGAAGGCGGACCGGATCTCGCGCCCGAGCTCCGTTCGGATCGGGATCGCCTGCAGGTTCGGGTTCGAGGTCGAGAGCCGCCCCGTCGCAGCGACCGTCTGGTTGAAGGTCGTGTGCAGGCGGCCGTCCTCGCCGAGCAGCGACGGCAGCGGCCCGAGGTAGGTGTTGAGGAGCTTCGAGTACTCCCGCCACTCCTCGATCACGGGCACGATCTCGTGCTCCCCTCGGATCGTTCGCAGCACCCGCGTGTCGGTCGAGTAGCCGGTCTTGCCCTTCCGGCCCGGCGTCAGCTCCAGCTTCTCGAACAGGATCCGAGCCACCTGCTGCGTCGAGCCGAGCATGAACTCCTCGCCCGCGAGTTCCTGCGCCTTGGCCTCCAGCTCCTCGACCCGGTCTGCGAGGCGCGCCGTGATCTCGCCCATCCGATACGTGTCGATCTTGACCCCGACCTGCTCCATCGCGACGAGCACCGGCGTCAGCGGCAGCTCGATCTCGCGGTAGAGCTGCTCGTGCCCGCGCTCGCGCACCCGCTCGAGCAGCGGCTCGCGCAAGCGCAGTGTCGCCGCGGCATGACGGACGAGCCGGGCGGTCTCCTCCTCGGCGTCGGGCTCGGGCAGCAGCTCGACGCCGTACTCGGCGGCGAGATCGTCGAGCTCATACGAAGCGCGGCTCGGCTCGATCAGGTACGCCGCGATCATCGTGTCGTCGACGGCTTCGACGCGCAGTGCCTTGGCGTCGTGCGCGACGAGCTCGCCCTCGAGCTTCTCTGGCCGCGGCCCGACAACAACCTCGTCCTCGGTCGCGAGCGCCGCGCGATCGGCGTCCGCGGCGAATCCCCCGGAGCCCGAGAGCTCACCCTCGCGCCAGGGCACCGCGACGCCCTCGACTTCGCGCGCCGAGGCGGGCACGGCCTCGTCGAGCTCGTCGACCCGGTTGAGCAGGTTCCGGAACTCGAAACGCCGGAACATCTCCTTCAGCTGCGAGCGGTCAGGCGGCGCCAGGACGAGCTCGGCCGGGTCGCAGTCGAGCTCGAGGTCGCGCCGCATCGTCGCCAGCTCCTTCGCCGCCCGCGCCTGCTCGGCGTGCTCCTTGACCGCCCGCGAACGCGCCGGGGTCAGCTCGTCTGCGTGCTCGATCACCTCCTCGAGCGACCCGTACTGAGCGATCAGCTGGCCGGCGGTCTTGTCGCCGATCCCGGGAATGCCGGGGATGTTGTCGGACGGATCGCCCTTCAGCCCGATGAAGTCCGGCACCTGATCGGGCCTGATCCCGAGGCGGGCCTCCACGCGCTCGGGCGTGTAGACGTGCACGTCCGAGACCCCGCGCGGGGTCATCATCAGCGCGACGTTGTCCGAGACGAGCTGAAAGGCGTCACGGTCGGTCGAGACGACGGTCGTCTTCACCCCGGCCTCGTCGGCACGCGTCGCCAGCGTCGCGATCACGTCGTCGGCCTCCCAGCCCTCGAATTCGAGGTTGCGGTAGCCGAAGGCCTCGACGATCGGCCGGAAGTACGGGAATTGCTCCGCGAGCAGGCCCGGCATCGGCTTCCGCTCGATCTTGTACGTGTCGAGCAGCTCGTGGCGGTGCACCGGCCGGGTATCCCACGCGACCGCGACCCCCTTCGGCTTGTAGTCGCCGAGCAGCTTGAAGAGCATGTTCGTGAAGCCGAGCAGGGCGTTCGTCGAGAAGCCTTCGCTCGTCGCGAGCTCCTCGGGCAGCGCGAAGAAGGCGCGGTAGGCGAGGTTGTTTCCGTCGACGAGGAAGAGCTCGGAATCGCGGGCGGGCGCGTCGTCGAGCTGCAGCTCCTCGCCGGTTAGTGTCTTTGGCATCCACCCCAAAGCTATCGTCCCGCCGCGATGCCCGGGATCGAAATCGAGCCACTAGAAGACGAGCATCTCGCCGCCGCCGCGGCGCTGCTCGCCGACCGCCATGCGCGCCACCGCGTGGCGGAGCCGCTGCTGCCGGAGGTCTCCGACTTCCGCGCCCAGCTTGAACGTGATCTAGATCACGAGCTGGCGAGCGGCGTCGTTGCGCTCAACGGGGACGACCTGGTGGCCTACGTGATCGGCCGGGTTGAGGACGATCCTCTGCTCGGGGACAGGCGCGGGATGGTCGACTTCGCCGGCTGCGCGGCGGCGAAGGGCCAGGGCGAGACGATTCGCGACCTGTACGCCGCGCTCGCGGCGCGCTGGGTTGCGGCCGGCGCCACTCGCCATCTCGCCCTGATCCCGTCGAGCGACGAGGCCTTGATCGACCCCTGGCTGCGGCTGGCCTTCGGCGTCCAGTTCGTCTGGGCCGTGCGCGAGACAGCGGCGATGAAGCCCGTCGAGGCCGCCGTCGAGATCCGGCCCGGAACGCCCGACGATCTCGAGCTGGTCGCGAAGCTCGACCGAAGCCTCCATGAGCACCAGGCGGGGCCGCCGAGCTTCTCCGGGTTGGCGATCGGAAGCGACGAGGAATTTCGGGCGGACTGGAGCGATCTCTGGGACGACCCGGAGCTGTACACCCACTTCGTCGCGGAGCGGGCCGGAATGCCGGTCGGGCACGTCGTCCTCTACAGCCGTCCGACCGGCGACCTCCGCGTTCCTGACGACAACATCGACCTCTCGCACGCGGCGACGCTGCCCGCGGCGCGGGGGTCGGGCGTCAGCCTCGCGCTGATGGGGCACGCGCTCACCTGGGCGCACGAGCACGGTTTTCGTTCGATCACGACCGACTGGCGCTCGGTCAACCTGCTCTCGTCGCGGCACTGGCCGCGCCGCGGCTTCCGGCCGACTTTCTACAGGCTCTACCGCGCGCTGCCTTGACGCGCGTCCCCATGCTCTCGGGGTCGCGGCTGACGGTCGTGAACACGCCGGACGACGCAGTCATCCTGAGGCCGCGGCCGCCAGGCGAGGCAATCGGAGACATCGGCGCGGCCGTCAGAGACGCGCTCCGCTTTCCCCTCGCCGGCGAGCCTCTCGAGGCCCTGACAAGGCCGCGGGGGCGCGCCACGATCGTGATCGAGCCGCCGTCGCTGCCGATCCCGACCGCGCAGAACGACCCGCGGCGAGCGGCGATCGGCGCCGTCGTCGATGAGCTCCGGCGAGCCGGCGTCCCGGTCGAGAACCAGACGCTGCTCGTTGCGGGAGGACTTGCGCGACGGCTCGGCGAGCGCGACCTCGAGCAGCTCGGGATCGTCTCGCCGGCGTTCGCCCGGCGCTTCCGCGGCAGGGTGGTGATCCACGACGTCGAGGATCCCGGCCTGGTCGAGATCGGGCAGTTGGGCCGGATCCCGCTCCGCATCCACCCCAGCCTGCTCGAGACCGACGTGATCGTCGTCGTCACGGCGGCCGAGACCGTCATCCACGGCGGCCCGGCAGCGCTACTGGGCGCGTCGGGACGGGATACCCTGCGCGCCGCGGGCGCCTATTCCCTCCTCGAGACCAGCGCCTCGCAAGGGTGGCAGCTCGCCGTCGCGATCGAGCGCGAGCTCTCGCGCCGGGTACCCGTGATCGGCGCTTCGTTGACGCTCAACCACCCGCGCCTCGGCGGCGCCGCCCGCGGCTACCCGTACGAGCAGGAGGCGCTCGACCGAATTGCGGGCTCCGCGTTTCGCCGGCCGTTCGGGCTGCTGCCGGGCTGGACGCGCGACCGGATCATTCGCTCGCTGCGGCGGGAGCTCTCCCTCGCCGCGGCCTACGGCGGTCCACCCTCGGTCGCGCACGCCGAAGCGCTGCTCCGCGGCGTCGAGACGCGGTCGGCCCCACTCGAGGGACAGCTCGACGCGATCGTGATCGGGATCCCGCGGACGACGCCGTTCCTGCCGCGCGAACGGCCGAACCCGCTGCTCGCCGCGTATCTCGGGCTCGGGCTAGCCCTGCGGATGTGGCGCGACCGGTTTCCGCTGATCGAGGGCGGAACTGCGATTCTCCTGCACCGGTTCAACCGGCACTTCGCTCATCCGACCCAGCAGCCGTACCGCACCTTTTTCCAGGCGACCACGCGCTTCGGACGCGAGTCGGTGGAGCTGATCGATTCCGAGCGCGCCGCGGTCGAGGATCCGCGCGCGATCGAGGCCTACCGGGGGCAGCGTTCCTGCCACCCGCTGCTCCCCTTCGTCGACTGGAGCGCCTGCGCCCCGGCCGTCGGTCGCCTTGGCGCGGTCATCGTCGCCGGCTGCCGGGACGCCGTCGCCGCGCGGCAGCTCGGCTTCGTGCCGTCGCAGGGGATTGGCACCGCGCTCGAACTGGCGCACGGCCGCGCCGGCGGCCAGCCGCGCGTCGGCTTCCTCCTCTCCCCGCCGTACTTCCCCCTTCGTGTCACTACGGAGCGTTCACAGTCTGAGCCGGGATGAGACGATCCAGGTTTCCTCGGCTAGAGAATCGCCGAGAGGAACTGCTTCGTCCGCTCCTCCCGCGGCGCGGTGAAGAAATGCTCGGGGGTTCCCTCTTCGATGATCCGGCCGTCGTCCATCATCAGGACCCTGTCGGCCGCCTCGCGCGCGAACCCCATTTCGTGGGTGACGACGATCATCGTCGTCTGGAAGTCGAGAGCCAATCCCTTCATGACATCGAGAACCTCGCCTACGAGCTCCGGATCCAGGGCCGAAGTCGGCTCGTCGAACAGCATCAACTTCGGCTTCATCGCGAGCGCGCGGGCGATCGCGACGCGCTGCTGCTGGCCACCAGAGAGCTGCGCCGGGTAGTTGTCGATCTTGTCGGCCAGCCCGACCTGCTCGAGCAGGGATCTTCCTTGCGCGACGGCGTCTCGCTTCCTCAGCTTCCTGACGCGGATCGGTGCCTCGATCACATTCTCGAGCGCGGTCATGTGCCCGAAGAGGTTGAACCGCTGGAAGACCATTCCGATCTCGGAGCGCTCGCGGCAGACCTCGGCGTCCCGCAGCTCGTAGAGCTTGTCGCCCGACTGCCGGTAGCCGACCAGCCGCCCGTCGACCCACAGCCGCCCGGCGTCGATTCGCTCCAGATGGTTGATGCAACGCAGGAACGTCGACTTGCCGGAGCCGGAGGCTCCGATCATGCAGACGACCTCGCCGGGCTGAACCTCGAGCGAGACTCCTTTCAGGACCTCGAGGCGGCCGAAGCGCTTGTGCACGGCTTCTGCTTTGACCATCGGGCCGATGCTCGTTATCTGGTTCACGTCCTAGTACCCGTGACGAATGAACAGGCTTCGGCGCAATCGTTGGAGCGGCGTTGGCGGCAGCTCCCGCGCGGTGCCTCGACCAAAGTAGCGCTCGAGGTAGTACTGCCCGAACGACAGCAGGGTCGTGACGATCAGGTACCAGATGCTCGCCACGATCAGCAGCGGAATCGTCCGGTAGTTGACGGCGTAGATCAGCTGCACCGAATAGAGCAGGTCGGTAACCGCGATCACGCTGACGAGTGACGTCGTCTTGAGCATCGAGATCGTCTCGTTGCCGGTGGGCGGGACGATCACGCGCATCGCCTGCGGCAGGACGATTCGGCGCATCGTCTGCAGACGAGTCATCCCAAGGCTCTGCGCCGCCTCGGTCTGGCCCTCCTCGACCGAGATGATTCCTGCGCGCACGATCTCCGCCATGTAGGCGCCCTCGTTGAGCCCGAGGGCGAGCATCCCGGCCACGAACGGGCTGATGACGGAGTTCGCGCTGAAATGCGCGAACTGCGGCCCGAGCGGAATCCCCAGCGAAAGGCGTGGGTACAGAGCGGAGATGTAGCCCCAAAAAAGGATCTGGACCAGGACGGGCGTGCCCCGAAAGAGCCAGATGTAGAGCCAGCTTGCCCCCGAGACCAGAGGATTCACGGAGAGGCGCATGACCGCGAGCAGGATTCCGATGACGATCCCGATCGCCATGCAGAGCACGGTGAGCTCCAGCGTCGTGACGAGCCCCTGGAGGACCCGGCTCGAAGTGAAGTAATGGCGGATAATCCCCCACTCGAACCGCGGGTTGGTCGCGACCGACTTCACCAGCGCCGCGGAGAGGTAGACGATGATCGCGGCCGCGACCCACCGGCCCGGGTGGCGGACCGGGATCGCCTTGATCTCGTCGGGTCGGACCGGCTCGGCGGACTCGCTCGCCATCGAGACTAGAGCCGGTGTCGTTTAGCTAATCGCGCCGTTGATCTTCGGATTCGTGATTGCGCCGTCCTCGACCCCCCACTTGGTCAGGATCGCTTTGTACGTACCGTCCGACATCAGGGCCTTGAGCGCGCCGAGAAACGGCTTCGTCAGACCGCTTCCCTTCGGAATCGCGATCCCGTACGGGGCCGTGTTGTACGACTTTGACGATGTAGGCCGCCACGGGGGAATCGGCCATGCCGACCTGGGCGCGGCCGCTCGAGATCGACAGGTTCGCCGCGTTCTGGTCCGGATAAACGGAGACCTTGACGCCGGACTTCCCGGCCGACTTGCATTTCCCGTTCTGAGCGGTGGAGTCATCGGCCTGGGTCGTTCCCCGCTCCACGCCGACCGAGTGCCCGCAGAGGTCGGCGAGCGAGTTGATCGTCGGTCCACCTGATGCCTTGACGTAGAAGGAAGTGCCCGCCTCGAAGTAGGTGACGAAGTCGACGACCTTCTGGCGCTCCTTCGTGTCGGTGAACGACGCCATCCCGACGTCGAACTTGCCGGCGGCGAGGCCGGGGATGATCCCGTCGAAGGTCGTGTTCACGAACTTGACCTTGACTCCCATGACGGCTCCAAGAGCCTTGCCAAGGTCCGGGTCCATGCCTTCGATCGATTTGCCGTTCGAGCCGATGAACTCGTTCGGCGCGTAGGTGGCGTCCGTTGCGAAGGTCAGAGTCTTCGACTTGAACTTCGCGGGAACCTCCGCGGCGATCTTGCTGTCGGTCGCGGGGGTTGAGATCGTGGTCGAGGTCGTGGTAGTGCTTGCGCTCGTGGTCGTGCTCGAAGCCTTCTTGCCGCTGCCTCCGCAGCCCGCCGTGAAAACGACGACCAGGGCGAGGACTGTGAGTCCTGCCAGGGACGGGATCTTCAAACGATTCATGCTCGGTCCTTTCCTCTGCGGAAGCTGGGCCGGCTCTTGGTGAGCCTGCGGCTGGGATCGTACTTAGGTTTCTCCCAGGTACGTCTTCCTTACGTCCTCGTTGGCGCGCAGGCTCTTGGCATCATCGGCGAGGGCGATCCGCCCGGTCTCGAGCACATAGCCGCGATCGGCCGCGTCGAGCGCCATCAGCGCGTTCTGCTCGACCAGCAGGATCGTGGTTCCCTGCTCGTTGATCTCGCGGATGATCTCGAAGATCCGCTCGACGAAGATCGGCGCCAGACCCATCGAAGGCTCGTCCAGCATCAGCAGCTTCGGCCGCGCCATCAGCGCCCGGCCGATCGCGACCATCTGCTGCTCGCCACCGGAGAGCGTCCCTGCCCGCTGGCTCTTGCGCTCGGCGAGTCTCGGGAAGAGCGAATACACGCGCTCGAGGTCCTCCTTGATCCGCGAGCGGTCACGGCGCTGAAAGGCGCCCATCTCCAGGTTCTCCAGCACGGTCATGCGGGGAAAGAGCCGGCGCCCCTCGGGCGATTGCGAAATGCCCATCTCGACGATGTCGTGCGGCGCGCTCCGCGTGATGTCTTTGCCCTGGAAGTAGATCTTCCCCTCGCGCGGCGTGTTGAGCCCGTTGATCGAGCGCAGCGTGGTCGACTTGCCGGCCCCGTTCGCACCGATCAGGGTCACGATCTCGCCCTCGCGCACCTCGAGCGAGATGCCCTTCAGCGCCTGGATCGAGCCGTAGAACGTGTGGACGTCGTCGAGGCGGAGCGTGATCTCGCGCGGGGTCGCAGCGGCGCTCACGTGGTCGCCGCCTTGCCGAGGTAGGCCTCGATCACCCGTTGGTCCTGCTGGATCTCTTTCGGCGAGCCCTCGGCGATCTTCTCGCCGTAGTCGAGCACGGTCACGCGCTCGGAGGCGCCCATCACGACCTTCATGTCGTGCTCGATCAAGAGGATCGCGATCGGGCGCTCCTCGCGGAGCTTCGCGACGAAGTCGAGAAACGC
>WNGP01006226.1_pt1 | contig 11671 bp, 12 predicted proteins | sample 5407671 | NCBI WGS metagenome assembly WNGP01 (sample SAMN13153381, study PRJNA577476) | soil metagenome | isolation source: 40 cm soil or saprolite under Garry oak tree replicate 2 | place: USA:California | collected 2016-06-15 | reverse complement strand
CGGATATCACATCCGAAGAAACCCTGGTGGTCACAAGATTGTAAGTCAAGCCTGGTTGAATATTGAATGTGGATTGCTCGGACGTCGTGGAGGTGTATGTGAGGAAGTTGTATCCGGCTAGCGAGAGGACGAACAAGGCTGAGATTAGGAAGCGAAGTCTGTTCGGCTCCATAGCCGACAGTGATTTGAAGTGACATTACAGCCACTAAAGGATTTCTCAGGAGCGCTCTGGGGCTAGCTTTATGCTTGCCCCACGGGGTTAACAATCAAGTTGCCGCGTTAGGACCGGATGAGCCATTATCCACCTGTCTGTTACTGGTTATGTGTTACTTTCGTAGCAAGCAACGTTAATATTTACTCGTGTGGACAGGCCACGTGAATCATGGACAGGCAGCTGGGAGCCGAGTCAGGCCGTGAAACTTCTGCATGACAAGTGATTCACGAGAAACAAGTGAGAAATTTATGGAAATGTCTGACGAACCCAAGTCTTGGGTAGAAGAGGCGAGAAATAGGGTCAAGCGTATCTCGGACCTTGATCCTCAGGACCGCCTGGACATCGTCTACGGTATAGGCCTTTGCTGTTCGACTCTCGCTAAGAGCATGCAGGGTTGGATGCAATGGATCGGGAACCTTTCACTGAAAGATTTTGAACGACCTGAACTCGAGGAAATCTTCGGCATCATAAAAAAGGCAACTGTACAGCTTATGGAATTGGATATCGATAAGACCGAGAAATACGAGCAGTCTCACGGGTTGCGCCAGAAAGCGCCCGACCGGCAAAATAGGCTGGTCAGTTAGAGCAAGAATTAACAGACAGAACACGATCGCACCCTCAAGGTGCAGGCTCTGAAAAAGAGACGAATTGTATCAATAGCCGAGTTCAGTATTCACCCCATTGGCACTGGGACAAGCGTTAGCCGATACGTCAAGCGAGCCCTACAGGCGATCTCCAAAATTGAGGGGCTGGAGTATCAAGTCACTCCAATGGCGACAATCCTGGAAGCTCAAGACGTTCGAACAATACTCAGGGCTGTTGAAGCCTCACATGAGGCAGTTCGGTCGATGGGTGCAAAGAGAATCTCCTCGACTCTTAGGATCGACGAGCGCTTGGATAAACCGAGATCTATGAAAGACAAGACTGAAAGCGTCAAGGACTGATTGAGTCTATCCCTTATTCTAGCCGTTTAAACAGGCTCTGCATGAAGCGTATCGGGATCGGTTGTCCGCTGCGGCTGGTTTCGTAGTAGGTCTTGCACAGATCGCACTGCCACACCTCCATGTCACGGATTTGAGCTGGAGCACCAGCTTCGAAATCTTCTTGCACTATGTATCGCCCGACAAAGTCGAGTTGCAGGTCACACTTAGGACATTTCAAGAATCTGATACTCAGTTCTTGTAATGTTCGCCCATGAACCTGTCAGCGTCCATCGCTGCTTTGCAGCCGTCAGCTGCGGCTGTGATCGCCTGTCTATACCTGAAATCCCTAACGTCTCCTGCCGCAAACACTCCCGGCACGTTCGTCTCGGTTTCTTTGTGCGTGATGATGTAGCCTTTGGAGTCGAGATCTATTCGTCCCTTGAAGATCGAAGTGTTTGGCTCGTAGCCGATCGCGACGAACACCCCGTCTGTCTTGATCAGTTGTTCCTTTCCAGTCTTAAGGTTCTTGCTCGTAACCCCAGTGACATTGTTGTCTCCTAGAATTTCTTTCACGACCGAATCCCAGACAAAGCTAATCTTCGGGTTCTTTAGGGAACGTTCCTGCATTATTTGGCTGGCTCGTAACTTGTCCCTACGATGCACAACGGTGACCTTCTTCGTAATGTTCGCGAGAAACGTCGCTTCCTCCATCGCCGTGTCTCCTCCGCCAACCACGACCACATCTTTTTCCTTGAAGAAGTAGCCATCGCATGTTGCACAACTTGAGACTCCGTGTCCCCTAAACTTCGTTTCTGAGGGGATTCCGAGCCACTTGGCGTTTGCGCCGGTGCTTATGATCACCGTCTTTCCTTCGTAGGTCTTCTTACCGACAGTCACGTTGAATGGTCTAGACTTAAAATCGACATCTGAAGCATCGTCGTAGACGATTTCCGGACCGAATCGTTCAGCTTGCTTCCTCATCTGTTCCATCAGTTCGGGTCCAACTATCGATTCAGGGAACCCGGGAAAATTTTCTACATCCGACGTAAGCATCAACTGGCCCCCTGGTATTGAGCCCGCGATGAGCAGGGTTTTTCTTCCCGCTCGGCAAGAGTAGATCGCGGCCGTGTAGCCAGCTGATCCTGACCCTATTATGACCACGTCGTACATCGTATATCTCAAATATCGCTTGTCCAATGATTTATGGGTATTCTCGAACAACCGGTTTTTCTAGAAGGCTTAATTATCGAGTTAGCCGAGGCCCCGAAACTGTGAAGCTGATTGTTCGAGTATCAAGGGGTTAAGATCAGCTGGCTCGGGCACGACTCATTCAGAATTAAGAACGGTAAAACGATAATCATAGACCCGTTTAAGATACGTCCTAATCCGGACAAAGCCGACATTCTCCTGATCAGTCACGAGCATTTCGACCATCTTTCACTCGACGACATCAAGAAGGTTTCTTCGGATAAGACGACTATCGTGACGATTCCCGCCGTTAAGAGAGAGCTTTCAAGCATGAAAGTAAAGGAGGTCAAGGCCGTAAAGCCGGGCGACAAAGTAGCTTTTGGGGATATTACCGTCGAGGCGGTTCCCGCCTACAACTTGAACAAGTTCCGTGAACCAGGGAAACCATTTCATCCCAAGGAGGATGGAAAAGTCGGCTTCATCTTATCGATCGGTGGAGTTCGAGTTTACCACGCTGGCGATACAGATCCGATTCCTGAGATGAAAGGCTTCAAGACCGACGTCGCCCTTCTACCCGTCAGCGGGACGTACGTAATGACACCGGAAGAAGCTGCTGAAGCCACAAGAATGATCAAGCCCAAGCTAGCGATACCAATGCACTACGGAGCCATTGTTGGCTCCGAAAACGACGCAGAGAAATTCAAGCAGCTAGCCGCCTGTCCGGTGCAGATTCTAAAACCCGAGTAGAACGTAGGAAAACTGAGGTCTCTGAAAGCCACCGTCAGTCCGAGCTGGCTGAGACAGCACCTAGCATCAAAGAACATCGCCGTCCTCGATGCCCGTTCGAGGACCGCCTATTCTAGAGCCCATATTCCCGGAGCAAGGAATGCCGATCTCTTCCACTACTTCGTTCCCGGAACAGACAAGAAGAGTCTTACCGTATTTCATCGAGATCTTGAGTCGAAACTTGGACGACTCGGCCTAAGAGGCGACGAGAGAGCAATCGTATACGAATCTGGATTCGGAATGAGGGCCGCACGAGTCGCTTGGTTGCTCGAGTACGCTGGGATGAGAATTCCACTGATGCTTGAAGGCGGCTTTAGAGCCTGGAAAGATTTCAAGTATCCCGTCGGGAAACGAGGAAGAGTCACGGTCCCCAGAATTTTCAAGGCTCACCCTGACCCTGCTGTTCTGGCAACTGCTAGGTATGTTCGTTCTCTATCGACCGCACCGAACGGAGTCGTTTTGGACGTAAGAAGCAGGGGAGAATACGATGGATCAGAAAATCGGGAGTGTTGCCCACGCTCAGGAAGAGTACCTGGAGCGGTCTGGTTTGAATGGACCAATTTTCTCAGCGGGAAAGGAGGACTCCGGAGTCGTCGATCAATCAGCAAACAACTTCGTTCGATGGGCCTACAGCCTAGCTCTGACATAGCTGTTTATTGTCACCGCGGGGCTCGTGCGGCTGCTGCTTTCTACGCGCTAAGATCAATGGGGTACAATCGAGCGAGAAACTACGTTGGGTCTTGGCACGAATGGTCATCAAAGAAGAACCTTCCCACGGAACGTGGCTAAGCAGCATCCTAGTCAGCGATGGTTTTGTCCATCGGCTTTTGAAAGTGCCATGCGTCAGTGTCTTCGTGAATCTGAGTCACCCATCCTAAGGCTATTTTCTCAGGCAGCATCAATAGGACTTTCCCAACATGCTTGCACAGCTGCCGCGTCTCGATTGACCTTTCCCAATCGCCGCAATCATGGATAATTGTTCTCGGGCCACATTCCATGGTCAAATTGTAGTCGCGAATCTTTGCGACAATCCTCTCAGGACTGGTTGTTTTGATGCTCACATCATCGTCCGGGATGGCCAGTGCCCGAGCGAGTCTCGAATCTCCCATCAGAGCACTTAGGAGGTCGATGATTCTTGGCCGGTCGTCGCCGCCTTTGGTCCATTCTCCCAAGCCTTCGGGCCCTTTGCCTTTTTCCAAGTGTGCTTTGGCCCTGTTGAGGGCTTCACGTTGAGCTGGAGTAAGCTTTCCCAGCATCTGGAGGATTTTGAGGCCGTTTTCTACGGCGTAGCCGTGGAAGTGGTTGTTGAAGTAGCCATAGGTGGTTTTAACAGAGGGCTCGATCTCTTTGACCTTCGGGACCCATGAATCTAGTTCCTTTTCCGTGTAGTGGTAGTCGTACCAGGGGCGTTGTCCGTGCCCGTGCCAGCGGATGTAGGCGAAATCGGCCGTTACATGTACTTCAGGCGGAAGTAGAGGCTCGTCGACGATCGTGTAGGCCACGTTGTACTTGGAGAGCATAGGCCATGTTGAGTTTTGCAGCCAAGATTTGTGCCGGAACTCAATTGCGTATTTGAAGCCATGTGGAAGAATCGAGAGAAATCCTTCCAGATGGCCGAGGTCGTATTTGTACTTGGGCGGCATCTGCAGAAGTAGACACCCGAGTTTTCCACTATTATTTAGCGGGAGCACCAGTTCCGCAAAGCGGTCCAATTCCCTCTCTAGGGAAGGACCGATCTCAGCCAGTTTGTCGTGAGTGATTGTCTGCGGGATTTTTGCGCAGAAGAGGAAGTCTTTGGGAGAGAATCTATTCCAGCCCAGCACTGTTCCCGGCTGGGGGAACGCGTAGAACGTGGAGTCGATCTCTGCAGTAGGAAAAACTTGGGTGTAATGTTTCAGCTTGCTCTCGGTGGAGGTGGGATAGAAGACTCCTACCCATTCCGGGTAAGACCACCCGGAGGTGCCTAGGAGAAATCGCCCCGTGTTCGCCGACCTCTTCCCTAAATGTGAGGTTGCAAACCGTCTCAAGAAGGTATGGGTCAGCTCAGCGTCGGTGCAGGCGGATGGGACTACTTCTCTGTCCCGAGCGGTGATCGGCTGAAAGCTTACTCGTCTGCCTACGACTTCGTAGAAGTCAACAGCACATACTACCGACTGCCAAGTCCCGTAACAGTATCGAGTTGGCGCCGGAGAGTCTCGCTCGGGTTCGAGTTCTCCGTCAGGTGTCACAAGGATCTCGCGGAACTTCACAGGCTAGAATTGACATCGAAGAACGTTCGCCTGGTTGATTCTATCGAGAGGATTTGCAGACAACTTAGAGCAAGCGTTCTGACAATCCTGATTCCGAAGGAGCTTGTGGGAGACGAAGAGCTATCCTCCAAGCTCAGAGCGTTTCTTTCGACCTTTAGCCTCGGCAGGACCAGTATCGCGGTCGAGTTTCGGGGAGGAGAACCAACAGATGACACGTTGAAGACTTTACAGGACCACGACGCCGTACACAGTGTCGATATCTCAAGAGAGAACCCCAAAGTAAAGTCGAGCATTCTCTACACCAGGCTGTACGGCAAGGGAAAACAGAACATATACGAGTTCGATGACAACGAGCTCCAAGATATTGCGACCAAAGCTTCTGGCTTAAAATTCGAGAAAAGCATCCTAGCATTTCATGGAGTCAGAATGTACAGAGACGCTGCCCGCCTGAAGACTTTCTTGAACTCTGGAAAGTTCCCTTCGCTAACCGGGCAATCCGGGCTCGAATCACTAAACGAGGTCTTGAGCGAAGATGCGACGTTCCCGACCAGCAAGTCTCGACTCGTAGACGAACAAGGATGGAAGCTCTTTGACATTACTGCCGAAGAACGAGTCAGGGCTCGTGTATTCCTTGAGAAACTTCCAGAGAAAACCTATACGAACATCGAAGAGGTTCTATCATCAATTAAGGAAACGTCTCTCTAACCGCTTCCTTGAGGATAGACTCCGTATCGAAGCGCGAGATATGAACGGGAGTTCCATAGCGTAAGAACTAAGGCAGAAAAAAACGGGACGGTCAGGCAGTTCTAGTTCAGAGTTGATGTGCCGCGGGTTCTTTGTATCACGCTAAGCTATTGCGACCGGTTGGACTTGTAGTAGCTCCTTTGCTAGTACACGGTATTGTTCCGATGCAGGGTTTCTTGGCCGGTACAGTATCCCTGGTAGGCCTTTGCTTGGAGCTTCTGCCATGCGTACGGATCTGGGGATTACGGATTTCAGAACGCGTTCGCCAAAGTTGGTGTTTACTTGTTGCATGACTCGTCGTGATAGTGCTGTTCTTCGGTCGTACATTGTTAGTATGATCCTGTAGTCGAAGGCTGCCTTCAGCCGGGATCTGACGAGGTCCATGACTTTGAGAAGTGTTGGTAGTCCTTCCATGGGATAGAACTCGCATTGGACTGGGATGAGGACTAGGTCGGACGACACTAGTGCGTTGAGTGTGAGCAGTCCGATGTTAGGTGGGCAGTCGATTACAATTTGTTCGAACTGGTCTTTGATCGGCCCGATGGATTCTCTGAGCACATATTCTCTACCGGGGGTGGATGACAGCTCGACTTCAGCCCCGGCTAGGTCCAGATTGCTGGGTAGTAGCGAAAGTTTCTCGATACGGGTGTTCAGAATTACTTCTTCTGCCTTCCGCGATTGAGAGAGAACGTTGTACACGTTCGAAGAAAGCGTTGCCTTCTCGAAGCCTAATCCAGTGGTGGCGTTTCCCTGAGGGTCCAAGTCCACGATGAGTGTCTTTTTGCCTTCAATTGCGGTTGCGGTTGCGAGGTTTACCGCTGTTGTGGTCTTTCCTGTCCCGCCCTTGTTGTTTAGTACACTAACGATCATTGTTAGGCGATTCTATTCCGTATGAATACTAAGAGATTGATTCGCAGAAAACAGCTAATAGGGACAGGTATGGGATTCGATATCCTCAGAATTCCATGCTCTGGGCTCAGGAACTGGCCAGGTTCCAAGTCATCTCATATAAACGGCCAGAGGGTCCCCGCTTATATGGCGAGACACCAACGACTCTCTTCGTTAACAAACATTTCACCGAACTTGCTAATCTATCCCTTGACGATCCAATAAGATAAGCAAGGCAATGATCACGTACTCGGACTCAATCGACGGGACCCCACCATCGGCAAAGGACAGACTTTTGCCTCTGAATAAAGAGGTCGTCGAATGCCGGGTCTGTCCTAGGCTAGTCAATTACCGAGAGTCCGTGGCCAAGGTCAAGAAGAAGCAATTTCTCAACTGGAACTATTGGGGCAAGCCTGTCCCCGGTTTCGGAGACATCAAGGCTTCGATTCTCGTGGTCGGATTAGCCCCAGCACCTCACGGCGGGAATCGGACTGGAAGAGTGTTCACAGGAGATAGGAGCGCTGACTTCTTGGTGAAAGCGTTTTTCGAAGCGGGATATTCAAACCAGTCCCGCTCGGTTGACGCGGATGATGGACTAGAATTGCATGGAATTTACGTGACCGCGGCCGTAAAATGTGTTCCTCCCGACAATAAGCCCACGAGCGAGGAAATTTCCAACTGCGCACATTTTCTGAAATCGGAGTTGGAGATATGCAATTTGTCCAGAGTCATCCTGTGTTTGGGCCAGCTTGCCTATCGTTCAACGATGAACTTATTGAAGCAAGACGATTTCTTCTCAGACAAGATTCCGAAGTTTGAACATGGGCTCGAAATCGGTCTCTCAGACGGCCGCAAGGTCTTCGCGTCGTACCATCCAAGCCCAAGGAATACCCAGACAGGCAAACTAACCGCGAACATGTTCAGCTCTCTCTTCCAGGGGATAAACAGAGGTCTAGGACAGACCTCCTAGTTTCGCCTCCGAATATTACATCCGCGTGAATCTAAGTTGGTTTCAGATCTATTTCGAAAGTCGAGCTCGTTCTATCTGAACGTCGCGTGACAGGTATTGTTTGGTCTTCGATTCTGCCTGAATTAACAGCTCCTCGAAGTGCTTGTTCAAGGTCTTGATCTTCTCCTCCGCCAAGTGAAGCCTCTCGGCGGCTTGAAGCTCGTTCTTTTTTCCCTCTTCAATTTTCTTGAGAACGATTTTCCTTTCGAGATAGAGATTCTTGCAGTTTGGATCGTGTAGGAGTCTCTGTCGTTGCCCCAGGAGGCTTCGGCCTTTGCTCTGTTTCTCGGCGAGATGCTCAGTCGTTGTTAGCTGGTCAAGCTGAACCACAACTCTCGTTGTCTTTCTATGGCTGAGCCCCATCTTGCCTGAAGCCAAAGCGCTCTTCAGGTTTGTCAGAATCGGGGTGAGGTAAGGACCCGAGTTTCGCGAAAGGAAGCTCCTATACGGGGATTGAATATACTCGCCTAATGCGTCCCTCTCCTCAGATCTAATGGCGATTTCGCCCCGCTGCGAGAGGTCCCTAAGTTTTCGGAGAGGTCTTCGGAGATGGGTCAGCGTATCTGTTCTGAATTCTCTGCTCTCCTTCCGGAGTTCTTTCTCGATTTCCAGGACTTGTTTGAGGGAATCGTTTGATGTGATCTTCTCCATCTCGTTTGACAACTCTTTCACCGCGGACGAGAGTGCTTCACGGGTTCGCTCAAGTTCGACAGTCTCCTCCTTCTTCTCGTCCAATTCCAGTCGGGTTTGATGGATCGTTTCAACGATGCCGGTGAGGGTCTTGGCTCGTTGAAGATTTTCTCCGTCTCCCTCGAGAAACTGCGATATTTTTTCTCCGACTTTCGCAATTCTCTCGACTATTCCCGAGAATGACAGCATGTCTAGCAGATAGAGTCCGTGGATTTCTCTTTGGGTATTGGTTCTGCTCTCTCTCAGAGAGCGAGCTGTGTTGGAGAGATTGTCTCGAAGAACCTTGTGGGAATCCCAGTTAACTTCTCGGGGGATTTGGATCTTTTCTATGCCGGAGATAGCGTCGCGGGCCACTCTACCCACGACTCTTGCAGCTCGATAAGAGATGGGGTCTTTCTTGGTCGTAAGGTTTCCGTCGGCTTTGCGAGAGAGTTCCTCGAAGAAGCTCCGGGCCTCATCAAGTGCCCGTCGCGCGTCGTCAGAAAGTTTTCCCGCCTTGCTCCTGGTAGGGCGCAGTGCCTTCTCGAGTTCTTGATCCAACCAGTTGTCGTATTCTTCTATGCGGATTTTCAATTATCGGGGGACCAGGGGAGGATTCTTACCTAGCCTCCTCTCTCAGATTAATCACTATGGTGTCCATCGTTTGCTGAGCCTTCTCCTTCCTCTTAGCGAGGTCTGAGATCAAAGACTCGTACAGCTCTCTAGCTATCCTTCCGCTCCTGTACTGGTTCCGAAGGTCTGCAGATGTTGTTCGGACCACTTGGATGTCCGCCTCGGCTCGTTCGAGCCTTTTGATCATGTCTTGGTACCTGGGATTCGCCTTTGATAATTGGTCTTTGACCGGTGCAAGTGTTCTGTCTAACTCGGCGATTCTCAAGTCGATAACGCGTCTTCTTCTCTTGAATTCATGGCGGTTAAGCGCCCCTCTCGCGAGGTCCTCGTCCATTTTTTCGGCTTCTAGTCTCATTGCTGATTTTTCATCGCCCATCCTAGAGCCGAGAGACTTGCCCAGAATGGATCAAGCTGATAATCCATCGTAAACGATAGGCTTGACATTGGCGTGACCGCAGAGACTGCCACTAGGATTTGGTTGCCAGATGTGGTGAAAGTTTGGCCACTCAGAGAGTCTAAGCGGAACCCCAAGGGGGTTACTATTTTCATCTGCAGTGTTGGTTCGAAGAACTTGACATTGTCGAATAATCGGAAGCTAAGTTCGAATCGCCCTAAGCCTTTGGATGTCAGGTAGGACTGGCTCGGAAGTGCGTACGTAATCCTTACGGAAGATTCGGCTCCGGCTTTTACGGTTCCGAACCTCGGAATGAAGGTCACCGTGTTTGTCCCGTCTGTCGCTGTTGCTGCAGTAAGGGTGCTAACTACTCCAATGATGTCACTGGTGGTGGCTGTTTGAACGTTCTTCGGAAGGGGTAGAGTGAGACTTGACAGGTCATGGCCTTTGTTGGTCATGTTGTAGAAGTCGGAGACTTGAATCGAGCCAGTCTGTGATAGGGTAAGAGTCCTATTTGCGACGACATCGAAGATGCTCTGACTGGTGCCTGAGGAGGAGAATGTCATTGTCGCTACAGTCGTATTGAACGCCTTCAACGGAGCCGCTTGGGACGTGAATGTAGCGGTGGCGAACGCTCCGTTGATCGAGGATACTTTCGGAGACGGCCAGTCTCCGGTCTTGACCGAGAGTGTCGCGCTTGTTACGTTGTAGTTGTCCTCCATAAGAGGGAAAGGTTCGAAGGCAAATGTGAAATTGCTGGATGTTGAGTTGAAATTAAGTAATTCAGAGTAGATGCTCGTGAGGTTGAAACTGTAGGTTCCAGTCTTCCCAGAAGGAAACGCGATATCAAACACCGAGTAGTTGCCGACTTGGGGTAGGGGTAGGTCCCTCACGGCGGGCGGCGAGATCCGTAGCTGGTTGGATTGCGAGTCCACTGCTTCGGTAAATCGAAGCTTACTACTCAGGGAAGAAGGTAAGCCGAGTGTCATTTGGGACACTGGCGAGGATCCTGTGGTCAGACTAAACTGATCACTGACGAAGGTCAGGCCCCAATTGTTAGAAGTAATGGATCTACTTACGGTGATGGTGCAAGTGCTCGAGGTGCAATTGGTTTGAGCCGTGGCCGGGCTAGGAAGCTGGGTTGATAGTAACGCCAATAGGAGAAGCGAGAGTACGAGTGCCTTCATTTGCAGAGACCATTGCGCACCGTGGGACTTGGACTAGCATCCGAAAAGACTCCCTACTTATTTATTCCCATATAAACACGAAACACGACGCCAAGGTATCGTTATGCGGAGTATCCTAGTCACTGGTGCCGGTGGTAGTGCAGGTAGCAATGTTTGCTGGAGTTTGAGAGTCAGTAATGATGGTAAGAAGATAGTCCTCGACGGAACCGATGTAGACAGGACCAGTATCGAGCTAAACGGATGGATCGATAGAGCCTATCAGCTTCCCCCAGCCAACAGCCCGCGATATCTACGGCGCCTCAACCAGGTTGTCAAGAAGGACAAGGTTGAGATGATCTTTCCTCAGCCCGACTCGGAAGTAGGCCGATTGTCGAGAGATAGGGACCACGTTCGTGCCTCAATGTTCCTACCTGACCGTGAGGCGGTTAGAGTCTGTCAGGACAAGTACGAGGCATTGTCCAGATGGTTCAAAAAAGGTCTCAGGAAAGAGCCAATCGTTCTCTCACCCCGCAGCCGCAGGACAATGCAACTGGTTAGGAAGCTCGCATTTCCCTGCTGGGTGAGAGCGAGGCAGGGAGCCGGAGGGAGCTTGAGTTGCTTAGCAAAAAACTGGCGAAGTGTAGAGTACTGGATTGGCTACCACTGGATGGAAGGATTGAAGACGGATTTCATCGTGGAAGAGTATCTTCCGAATCGCGATTTCTGTTTCATGTCGATTTGGAACGAAGGAGCGCTTGTAACCTCTATGGTGCGCGAGCGTCTGAGCTGGGTAGGCCACCGAATCGTA
>WNGP01004449.1_pt1 | contig 11673 bp, 9 predicted proteins | sample 5407671 | NCBI WGS metagenome assembly WNGP01 (sample SAMN13153381, study PRJNA577476) | soil metagenome | isolation source: 40 cm soil or saprolite under Garry oak tree replicate 2 | place: USA:California | collected 2016-06-15 | reverse complement strand
CGACACGGTTTCGACGGAAGCTGTCGCGGCCCGAAGGCATGCCGGGACCCACCTGCCCGTAACTTGGTGGAAACTAGAAATGCCAACAACAACTTGGCACTTGCTGCTTAATTAATTAAGCGCACGCTTCCCCGGGCTTTGCTCATGGGCCCGGTCAGAGGCGTCACACAGTGAGCTGGCCTGAGCCTTTCGGTCCGTAAGGCTCGGGCGAGAACCATCGGACTAGCCGGCTGCGTTTCTTGCTCATTCTGAGCGTGGCGGGCGAAACAAATGGAATTGAGCTAAGCATGTAGGCTTCGTGTCGTAGGGCTTTTCGGACGGGGGTTCGACTCCCCCCGCCTCCACCATTTCTCGAGATGTCTACGCCCTTTCATGATCTCGCGGTCGACCCTCCCATTCGAGGATTTTTGCATCTGCCTTCCCGGCCAAGCGGCAAGGCCATCGTCCTCACCCACGGTGCCGGGGCCAACTGCCAGTCGAAGCTATTGATCGAAATGTCCGAGGCGCTCGCCGCCTCAGGTTTCTCCGTGCTTCGTTTCGATTTGCCATTCCGCTCCGAGCGTCCGCACGGGCCACCCTCGCCCGGCAGCGCAGCGCGGGACCGCGAAGGTCTACGCCGGGCAGTCTTACTAATGAAAGAAAGACAACGCGGGACCGTATTTCTCGGCGGCCATTCCTACGGCGGGCGGCAATCGTCCATACTCGTTTCAGAAGATCTTGGGCTCGCCGACGGTTTGCTGCTTCTCTCTTACCCGCTGCATCCTCCTCGAAAGCCTGCCCAGCTTCGCATTGCCCATCTCCCGAAGGTGTGCAAGCCAGCTTTTTTTGTCCACGGTACACGCGATCCTTTCGGAACGATCCCGGAAATGAAATCCGCCTTAAAACTGATCCCTGCCCCGCACGCCCTCCTCGACGTCGACGGCGCAGGCCACGACCTTCTTGCCAAGAAGATTCTTGGCGAATTGCCAACCCGTCTTGTTAGCGAGTTTTGCAGCTTCCTCAGCAAGTCCGCTGCGTGAGTCTTTGAATTTTTCCGACCTCAAGTTGCAAATCGTACTGCGCCCCGGGCCTTCGCCTTTGCGGCTTCTACTTCCCGGTTTTTCGGTGGTGCGGTCGTTTCGAGGGAATGAATGAGTTGTGCCGAGATTCGAGCGATCTCATCGATGGCAGCAACGAACGAAGCTTCATTCGCTTTCGCCGGCTTGTTGAACCCGGTGATTTTTCGCACGAACTGGAGAGAGGCCGCGCGCACCTCTTCGGGGGTGACGGGCGGATCAAAATTGAAAAGCGGTTTGATATTCCTGCACATGTGATTCGGCCTCTGAGTGATTTTAACGATGGAGGACTAGGTAGTGCCAGCGGTTCTTGCTTTGGTGCCCGCGAGTCGCTGACGCGCGTATCCGCACCAAGGGCTTGAGGGATCGAGCGTGATGTACGCTTGCCAATGTCGCTGCGCTTCGTTGCGCGCGCCGAGCTCTTCGCAAACAAACGCGAGGTTGTAATGTGCGTCGGGATAGCTTGGATCGAGACGCACGGCGTTGCGAAGATGCAGTCGCGCCGCCTCGAGTCTGCCGACCTCTTCAAGAACGCTGCCTAAATTGAAATGGGCCAAAGCATTCTCGGGATCGACTTGCAAAGCGCGCATGAAATATTCGGCTGCTTTTTTCAGGTTCCCTTCTTCGTAGCAAAGCGTTCCGCAATTGAGCAAAGCATCGACTTTCTGTGGATCAATGCTCAAAGCATGATCGTACGCTTCGATTGCTTGCGCCCTAGTATTTTCCTCGGCGTCATATTCGAGCGCGGTGGCTAGCCAGTCATCGGCATTGGGCCCGACCATGACGCGCACTTTTTCGCCAAGCTCGCGAGTCTCAAAATTCAGTACAAATTGGCCCGACAGCGGCTCCAGACGGGCGCCCTCGCTTTCTACTACAACATCTTTGCCGTCGGAGAGAATACGAAGCTCAGACAGAGGCCTGTGAACCTGGGCAAGCTTTTCGCGAAGAGCGGCAAGGGCTCGCCGCAAACGGTTGGCAGGCACTCCCTGGTCAATCAATTGCTTTATGGTGCGAAGGCTGATCAGATCGCGGAAACTGTAGAAGCGGTTTCCTTGCTCTTTTCGGGGAGAAACAAGGCGCAAGCGGTCCCAATAGTCCAGCTGCTTCCCGGTCAGACCCAGAATGCGCTGAACCTCCTCTGGGCTGAATCTGTCCCTCGCGCCCATCGGAAATTAGCCGGCTATCTTCTTTCCTGCCCTTTTCTGCACGGATGAGATCGGTTGCACGGCTCGAGTTGGAGGCTTCTTGCCCACCGGCACAGGCGCGGTGGAGGACGCTGGCGGAGCTGGCGCTTGCTTTTCCGCGAGACTCTTCTTGAGGGCTTCCATCAAATCAATCACGGGAGCCATATGAGGCTGGGCGACTTCGGTCACCTCCTGACCTTTGAGCTTCGCGGCGATCATCGCTCGCACATTCTCCTGATACTCGTCCCGATATTTTTGTGGCTCGAAAGGAGCCGCAAGACTTTCAATGAGTTGTCGCGCGAGCTTCTTTTCCTGCTCTTTCACTTCGATCTTATCGGTCGGAAGGGATTCAGCCGCGCGAATCTCATTGGAATAGAACATCGTGTGTAGAGTCATGCCCTTGGTCCCTGGCCGGACAATCACGATGTTTTCACGCTGATGCATGGTGAGTTTTGCGATTGCTCCGTAACCGGACTCTTCCATGGCCTTCATGAGCAGTTGATAAGCCTTCACGCCGGCATCCTCCGGTGTGATGTAATAGGAGGAATCGAAGTAGAGTGGATCCATCTCATCCAGTTTCACGAACTCCAGGATCTCCATCACGCGCGCCGAGGAAGGCTCGATCTTGTCGAGCTCCTCTTCGTTGAACAGAACGTACTGATCCTTTTCGTATTCGTAGCCCTTCACAATCTCGGACCGTTCCACGTTGCGATTGCAAACGGGACAAAACAGGGGCTGCTTGAGACGCGAATGGCACTCTTTGTGAAGCTGGTTGAAACTGATTCGTTCACCGCGAGCGGCGGCAAACATGCGAACGGGCATCGAAATCAGGCCAAACGTGAGGTGGCCTTTCCAAACGGTCGTGGCCATGTGGACGCTCCTTCGACAACGGGCTTGGGATTGTGCACGAGCTTCTAAGATTAGCCGTCCGCCCCAGCAGGAAGCAAGACCAATCCTGGGCAGGTAGTTTATTAGTCAGCTTGATGTTAGTTTGCATCGGCCTAGGAGGTCCCGGGGCCCCGGAAGAGTCTGGGATAGAATGCTTTCATGGCCAAGCTCGGAGAATACCAGCGAAAACGCCGCTTCGACCGGACGCCGGAGCCATCCGGCGAGCCCGAACCCGGCGCCAGTAAAGTCCAGGACCAGCCCTCCCCGGCCGCCAAACGCACACGCCTGCCAAAGCCGAAACTGCCACAGTTGGAAGTCCGTCCCGGGGCCGAGCATGGCAACACGTTCGTGGTTCAGAAGCACCGGGCAACGCGGCTGCACTACGATTTTCGGCTGGCGATCGATGGGACGCTGAAGTCGTGGGCCGTGCCCAAGGGGCCTTCCCAGAGCCACGCCGACAAGCGGCTGGCGGTGCAAACGGAAGATCATCCGCTGGACTACGCCAACTTCGAAGGGAAAATTCCTGAAGGCAATTATGGCGCGGGAACGGTAATGGTATGGGACCGCGGGACTTTTCATGTGGAGGGCAATCTCGACGCGCTGAAGCAATTGGAAAAAGGAGAAATCAAGTTCAGCTTGAACGGTGAGAAATTGCGGGGCAGCTTTGTCCTGGTGAAACTGAAACAGAGCGAAAAAGGCAACGAGTGGTTGATGATCAAGCACAAGGACAGCGCCGAAGATTCCGCCTGGAACATCGACGAGCACGACGGTTCCGCCCTTACGGGACGCACGCTGGAAGAGATTAAGGAGGAGCTACCACCTAAACGCCGGGCAAACCCAATCCATCCGGCTGAGTTGCAAGGCGCACGAAAGGGCGCAATGTCGTCTCGTATTGAACCCCTGCTAGCGACGCTAGCCGATCGACCCTTTTCCGATCCCAACTGGCTCTTTGAGATTAAGTGGGACGGTGTTCGCGCGCTAGCCAGAATCGAGAATGATGCTTTGACCCTTCGCTCTCGTACCGGCGTTGACATCGCCAAGCGCTATCCCGAACTGGCCTCTCTTCCCGATGCTTTGGCCGCCCGCCAGGCTATTCTTGACGGAGAGATCGTCGCTTTGGATGCCCAAGGTCACAGCGACTTCGAACGCTTGCAGGAACGCATGCACGTGCGCGCCCCCAGCGAAAACTTGGTCGCGCAGATTCCTGTCGTTTACTTCGTCTTCGATCTTCTCTACTGCGACGGATACGACCTTCGCGAAACCCCACTTCTCGATCGCAAGCAGCTCCTGCAACGCTTGCTTCACACGTCCGAAAGGTTTCGCTACTCCGACCATCAGTTAGAGCATGGAAAAGAGTTGTTCGCGCTGGCGGAACAAAATGGCTTGGAAGGGATCGTCGCGAAGCGAGCCGACAGCCCGTATGTTTCTGATCGAAGCCCCTACTGGGTGAAGATGAAGATTACCAAGACCGTAGACGCCGTCGTCAGTGGCTGGACCGTGTCTCGCACCTCCGCTCTTCCCTTTGGCTCACTGCTGTTGGGCCTGTATCAAGGCAAAAAACTTCGATTCATCGGGCACGTTGGCAGCGGATTTGACGCGAAAAAGCTGAAGGAATTGAGTGGCCGGTTGAAAGAACTGGCAGCTCCCACTTGCCCGTTCGACGCCGTGCCCGAAACCAACGAAAAACCGTCCTGGGTTTCTCCCACCCTGGTCGCCCGCGTCAAATTCAGCGGATGGACGCAGGAGCACTGCCTGCGCCACCCAGTTTTCCTGGCACTTCGTGAGGATGCCCGCCCCGTGGATTGCCAATGGGAAAACGAGGTCGCGGCTGCCGCACCCGCCGCGGCCCCAGCCGTAGTTCGCGCGCCCGAGATTGTCGGCCGTGTGCTGGATACAAGAGCCGAGGTCGAGAACGAGTTGTTCAAGGGGCGCTCAGAAACAGTCACCATCGAACTAGACGGCAAACGGCTGCGACTAAGCAACCTGAACAAGGTCTATTTTCCCGAGTCGGGCCACACCAAACGGAATCTGCTGGCCTACTACTACCGCATGGCCGATTTCATCTTGCCTTTTCTTCGCGATCGGGCTTTGGTCTTGCGGCGCTATCCCGACGGAATCAAGGGCCAGGCTTTTTTTCAGAAGGACGTGCGCGAAGGTTTGCCGGAGTGGTTCAAGACGGTTCCGGTGGATTCCGAACATCGCGGTGAGGTAATTCAATACGCGACGGCCAACGACCGCGCTTCCCTGCTTTTCCTGACAGGGCTGGGTTGCATCGACCACAACCCGTGGTCCAATCGTTATGGCGATGTCGATCATCCCGACTATTTCTTTTTTGATTTGGATCCCTCGGATGGTACGGAATTCTCTGTGGTCGTGGCCATCGCTCAAGCCCTTCATGAAAAGTTGGAAGAATTGCGGTTGGTAAGCTTCCTGAAAACTTCAGGCGCGACGGGAATCCACATCTATATATCCGTCGAACCCGTCTACACGTACGAGCAGTTGCGTACCTTCGGCGAGATTATCGCGCGAACGGTGACTGCCGAGCACCCGAATCTGGTCACCAGCGAACGCATCGTTGCGAAGCGGCCAGCGGGCCGCGTGTTGATCGACGTTCAGCAAAATGCCCATGGCCGGCCGCTGGCTGCTGCGTATTCCGTGCGCGCGTTCCCGCAAGCGCCTGTTTCCGCTCCTCTCTTGCCCCGCGAATTGCGTCCCAGCCTGCGCCCCGAAACATTGAATATAAAGACGGTCTTTGCGCGCCTAAAGCAGAAGGGCGATCTCTGGGCCGATTTCTGGAAGAAGCGTCAGAGACTGGAGCAAGCCATTGAGCTTCTCAGCGATCGTATGCCGCCGAGAACCAAGAGAGCGCCTTGATCGCAAGCTCCGCCCCTGCCTTTTCTGGGCGCGATGGCTGTGATTAAATGCTAAGGGACGGGGGTGCACCCATTCCTAGCGCAGGCCGGCTTCTTGTTGGGACTTCTGGATACTCTTATAAACAGTGGAAGGGGAGTTTTTACCCCGAGAAACTTCCAGACCGTGAAATGCTCTCCTTCTACGCCAAGCAGTTCTCGACGGTCGAAATCAATCACAGTTTCTATCGCATGCCGACAGAGAATTTGCTCCTGCAGTGGGCGAAAACTGTTCCCGAAGGGTTTCGCTTCGCCTTGAAGGCCAACCAGCAAATCACTCACATTCAAAGGCTCCGCAACTGCGAAAGCACTCTGAAGCGTTTCCTGGAAGTCGCCAGTGTGCTGAACGATGGCGACCACCTTGGCCCGGTGCTCATCCAGCTGCCCCCCACGTTCAAGTTCGATGGTCCCTTGCTGGAAGACTTTCTTGCTCTTCGCCCGCCTACGTTCCATTTTGCATTTGAAGTACGTCACGCGTCTTGGTACACCGAGGAAACGTATGCCGTCCTTCGCCAGAATGAGACGGCGCTTTGCCTGTCCGAAACCGACAAACAAACACCTCCAGAGGTGCTCACGACTGGCTTTACCTACGCCCGCCTGCGCCTCGAAAATTACACTCCGAAGCAAGTTGCGGTCTGGAGGAAACGCTTCGACAGCTGGCTTGGCAAGGGCGTGGATGTGTACGCCTATTTCAAGCACGAAGACGCTGGCAAAGCACCCGCGTATGCCCGCCAGCTCGTCGGAAAGACAAACTGACCGCATACTCCCTGGAATCAAGAACGAAGGTCACGCTTCTGCGTACTTCGTTTGCCGTTCGGCACAGTTTTTCTTATTTCTTGAGCGAGCTGGAAGTTAGAAACTGCACGGTAACTCTAAGACCGATTGGCAATAATCGAGTGTTGTCTTCTAAGCCGATCACCGCCTCCAGGATATCGCGGTCGCTCTTGTCGGATGGATCGCCTGTCGAGATGCTCTTCCTGCCCATCATCGCAGATATTCTCACCACCGAGCCGTTGAGCCTCTTTCCGTCAAGAGCGTCTGCCTGGATAACTACCTTCTGTCCGATCGACACTCTATCTACATCACTTTCGTCTATCTCCGCCTTGATGTGCCGAGAGGAAGTATCCGCGAGACTGAACAATGTGCGAGGAGTGACTGTGCTAAAAGACTCGCCGCGTCTGGCATAGACTCTCAAGACGGTTCCGTCGATCGGAGCAAGGATGGAGCACTTCCCGATACGTTCCTGGACCGTTCGAGCGCGACCCTCCGCCGCGAGCACCTCTGCATCAGCTCGCGCCCTGTCCTCCTGCAATGGAGGCGCGGCGAGTAACTCCTCGGTTCGAACAGCGGCTCGGAGGTTAGCATCTGCGACCCCCAGATCACGGGCAGCTTGTTCATAAGAGGCCCGGGAGACCTGCTCCCTTTGATAAAGAGCTCGCTGCATGTCCGATCGCGACTTGGCCTCTTCAAATGTCGCGCGGGCGGCTGCTGTCTTCTCACTCGCTATTTTCTTCTCCTCATCGCGTGCGCCTCGCAGAATCCGGGTTCTTGTCTGGCGTGCGCCATCGGCTTCGGCTATCGCAGTTTGTAAACTCGCTTGCAATTCATCACAGGCGATCTCGCCAAGTAAGGTCCCTCTTTTTACGAGCTGACCTTCTTTCACGTAGACGACTTTTACGATGCCGTCCGCAGCGGCTCCTACCTGTGTAGTCTCCGAAGCCCCCTCAACCCTTCCCGGGGAGGCGAATGCAACGGTCGCGGTAGCACTATTGGATGGTATCCCACGAGCTTGTACCGCATTCCTGTTCCGAGTGGTTCCCAAGAACGCGACCGCCACAATGACCAGGACAATCGCGGAGCCACCTATGCCCCATCTACTGCGGGCCGTCATAGATTTTTCTCCTTTTGCTCTACTTGGCCATCGCATAGATTGATTGTGCGATCGGCGAATTCCCGCCATCGCGGATCGTGGGTCACGACAACAACAGTTCTTCCATCGTCATCAACTTGACTTCGGAGAATCTGACAGATGTTCCTTCCAGCCTGGGCATCCAGAGATGCAGTCGGCTCATCCGCGAGAAGAATGGGAGGATTGCCGGCCAAAGCCCGCGCAATGGCAACCCGCTGTTTTTCCCCGGGACTGAGTTCGTTGGGCTCTTGATTGAGCTTGTCTCCCAAACCGAATCGAACGAGTAGATCTCTTGCCATTTCCATTCGGCCAGGCAGGGCTGCATCACGAAGTTCAAAGCCAAGTGCGACATTGTCAATCGCGGAGAGGGAGTGAAAAAGTCGAAAAGCTTGGAAAACAAAACTGATTTTCTTTCGACGAACAGTTGTTCTCTCCGCTTCACTCAGCCCGTTTACCGCGACACCATCTACGAACACTGTCCCTTCATCGGGCGACAGCAAACAGCCCAGCAGGGACAATAACGTGGTTTTCCCGCTGCCGGAGGGTCCCATAACTAGCGAAAGCGTGCCACGCTCGAAGAATTCCGAAACGCTCCACAGTGCACGGACTTGTGCATCCCGCTTGCCAAACGAGACACTCGCACGTTCAACGCCCAGGAAGTGATTAGGCACGGAACACCCTCCCCGGCTCAACCGTGAGGGCGCTTCGAACTGAAACGATAGACGCCAGTGCGCACATCGCCAAACTTGGCACGACCATGACTAGAAGCAACCACCACGGAGTGTAGATCCAAGGAATCAGAGATTTTGCATAACCAATGCTTGGAACAACCGCCAGCAGCCCCAGAATGCTGCCGACTGCCCCGCAAATCAGGGCCTGCGTAAGCACAATGCGCGCCACGAAAGCTTGGGATGCTCCGAGAGCTTTCAACGTGGCGTACTCCTCGATGTTTTCCATGGTGTTCGCAAAGATGGTTTGGGATACCACCACCAGACCTATCAGAAACCCCAACAGCGCCGCGGTTAGAATCGCGCTCCCGGCCCCGGTTTTTATCGTCCAGTACGTGCGAGATTTACGCGCAAATTCGTCCCGCGTGAGAACATCGACCTCTGGAAGACGTTCCCGAAGGTTCTGCTGCACATCCGATGTTGAATATCCTCTGTCGACGCGCAGGAGGATGTACATGGCTTCTTCAGGACCAAACCCCATGTATCGAGTGGCATTTCGGTACGAAGTAAACAGAAAGGGGACACCAAGGAATGCCCCATAACCCTCAATCTGATGCTCGATACTGGCACGGTGCCGGTTTACCTCCACTTCTGCCGGCAGCGTCGTCACTTGAATCAGGTCCCGGTCGCTTACGTCGTAGAGCAACGCATCGGGCGACATCCCTTCGGCTGAACCCGGGACATCGGGAACCGGGAAGCGCTTTCCCACATTGCGATCCGCACCAACCAGAGCTACAACCTGTTGCTTTCCGTTTGGTGTGCGGTACACAGCAAAAGCCATGCAAACTCGGCTCGTTTCCAGCACACCTGGTACGCCGGCAGCCATCTCCCTCACCCGGCTTTCGATGGGAGTTCCAAACTCAAAGGCCTGTACTCCTCTCGCAGTAATCCAGATGTCGGAGTCGCTGGCATCTATAAGCCTGGATGCGGCCCGCAAAAAGCCGGCCAGGAGACTTCCTTGAAAGACCATCAGGAACACCGCAAAAGACACGCCGAGCACGGTTACCGAAAAGCGGGCTCGATCGTGAACGATATTTTGCCAAGCGAGTTTCATAAGAGCTGAACTACCGACAAATCTGGAGAGCGGGGAGTACGTTATGTAATTCTGCGGTCGCGGCTTTTGCGCTGCGTCCGAGCAGCGCTCTCAGTTCATGTTCTCCCTGCACTGACATTTGTTGCGTTACTTGGTTTGCTCGCACACTTGCCACGTCAGATCCCCTGCCAATAATGCCGTGGTTCCCTCGGCGGACAGTGGTCTGGAAAAGTAATATCCCTGGCCATATTTGCATTCCAGTTTTTTCAGCATGGCAACCTGTTGAACTGTCTCTACTCCCTCGGCAACTACGTCTAACCGGAGATTATTGGCCATGGGCAAAATGGTCCGCGCAATTTCCATACCTTCTCCTTCGTCCCCCATGCCGCTGATGAAGGAGCGGTCAATCTTCAAGGTGTCGAGGGGAAAACGGTGTAGGTAACTCAATGAAGAATACCCCGTACCGAAATCATCAATAGCCAGGCGGATTCCCAAGTCCTTAATCTGCTGCAACATCTCCACGGCTCCCGAAGGGTCTGCCATCACCGTGCTTTCCGTGATCTCCAGCTTCAAAGCTTCCGGAGAAAGGGCGAGTTCACGCAGCAACTTTTTAATGTCTTCGACCAGGTTCGGTTGCAAAAATTGCTTGGCGGACAGGTTGACGCTAATTGTTAGATGACGATGGGCGATTAAACCTGCTCTCCACTCGCTGATTTGCCGGCAGGCCTCCCGCAAATTCCACCAGCCCAGCTCGCGTATGAGACCCGTTTCTTCAGCAACGGGGATAAATTCAATCGGTCCGAGCAGTCCGCGAGTTGGATGCTGCCATCGCAACAGGGCCTCAAAGCCGGCAATTTCTCCGGAAGCGAGGGCAACAATCGGTTGATAGAAATTGCGAAATTCTCCCCGTTCGAGGGCGCGACGCAGATCCGTCTCCAGCTGCAATCGAGCCATCACACTGGCTCGCATATCTGCATCGAAAACCTCAAAGCGGGCCTTGCCCAGAGACTTGGCCCGATACATTGCCGTGTCGGCATCTCGCAGGATCTCTTCCGCTTGCTCGTAAGCTGGATTGCTCAAAGCAATTCCGATGCTCACGGAGGTGAACACCTCTTTCCCACCCAAAATGAATGGCGCTACCAAAGCCTTCATCATGCGGTCCGCGGCGCGCTTGGCATCGCTCGGATCTTTGATATCGTCGAGCAGGACTGTAAATTCGTCTCCCCCTAAGCGCGCGACGGTGAAGGTTTCCCCGAGACGCGCGACGGTATCCGTTGACCGCAAACACTTCTCCAACCGCTTGGCTACTCCAAGCAGGAGTTGATCCCCAATCAGGTGGCCCATGCTGTCGTTGATCATCTTGAACCCATCAAGGTCCATGAATAAAACGGCAAACATATGGTTTTTGCGGCGCTTCAAATGCTTGATGAGCCGGCCTACGCGGTCAATAAACAGCAGCCGGTTGGGTAAGCCTGTTAGTGGGTCGGAGACCTTTCCTTCGGTGATGTCGGTCTGTGATCCGGCCATGCGCAAAGTATTTCCGGAAGCGTCATGAACGGCGACCCCTCGACTCAGCATCCAACGAAAGCTTCCATCCTTGTGCAGCACGCGGTGTTCACTCTCGAAGTGAGGAGTCAAGCCTTTTTGATGGGTGGCAATTTCCTCTTTGACTCGTTCTCGGTCCGCGTCATGGATGCGGTCAAACCATTCTTCAGGTCGGTCCCCGATTTCGCTTTCCTGACAGCCCAACATGGCCTTCCAGCGAGGGGAGAAATGCACGATATTGGTCGACAGATTCCAGTCCCAAAGGCCGTCATTGGAGCCGCGCGCCGCTAGGGCATAGCGCTCTTCACTTTCCTTCAACGCCTCCTGCGCTCGTTTGTGTGATAACTGCGTACCTATACGCGCCACAGCCACAGGAAAGTCAATCGGTTTCGTCAGATAGTCGTTAGCCCCCAAGTCCAGCG
>WNGP01004448.1_pt1 | contig 11674 bp, 13 predicted proteins | sample 5407671 | NCBI WGS metagenome assembly WNGP01 (sample SAMN13153381, study PRJNA577476) | soil metagenome | isolation source: 40 cm soil or saprolite under Garry oak tree replicate 2 | place: USA:California | collected 2016-06-15 | reverse complement strand
GACGGTGTGGCACCAGGTGGTGGAGGGGTTTGCTCCTGATCTCAATGCTTTGCGTAGCGAGTACGAGCAACTGCAACGCGAGTTCGCCGGGCGCATGTCAGGCTACAGCCAGCGCCTTCAAGGCCTATGGCAAGCCATGAAAAGCGAGCTTGACCTCTCGATACCGCAGGTAGAACACTATCCCCTGCCTCAGCCGCTGTATGCGGAAGAGATTGGGGATGGTCTCTACAATAGCGAGCGGGACTACCTGGAACAACTGGAAGCCTACAAGGAGTTCCAGGGCAAGCTTCAGTTGGTGGAATAAGAGGGGAGGATGATCGTGGCGGTCGTGCGGTGGTTACTCGTCGGGATGGCGGTGCTGCTGCTCGTCTTCTGGTGGCTGGCAACGCAGGCAGGGCCATTGGGTCTCGCTTTTCTGGCGCATCTCCCGATCGGCTGGCCTCCTGCCTCGCTTTCCTCTCAGCACGAGCAGTCTTATTCGGTGCTTGGCCCTCCCTCGATCTCGGCGGCGTTCATTGATCGGGTGCTCTCGGCGTATCACTCACCAGCTGCGGGTCTGGGGCAGGCGCTCTATGACGATGGGGTGAGTGCCGGCATCGACCCGGTGTATGTCCTCGCCTTTTTCATGCACGAAAGCTCGTTTGGGACCACGGGGGAAGCACGCAAAACGCTCGCGTTGGGAAATGAGCGCTGTATCCCGGATCGCCCGTGTGTGGATCTCGATCGGGGAGGATATGCTCAGATGCAGAATTGGGAGGATGGCTTTCGTCATTGGTACGCGCTTATCCTCACGCTCTATATCAAGCAGTGGCATCGGGTGACCATTGAACAGATCATTCCCAAGTATGCGCCGGGGAGTGATGGCAATGATGAAGAGGCGTATATTGCGGCCATTGAACATGCCGTCGATACCTGGCGACGAGGGGTGGTATGGGTATGAGCGAACGAGAAGGGGTGAACAAGATCTTCGTGGTGTCCAGGCAGACCTGCGTGGTGCGAGCGCAGGTCTGCTCTTTGTAAAGGAGAAAAGCCATGTAAGACCTGAGAGCTTTTTTATGCGTTGCGTGATCGAGCAGGTGATGTCTCTCTACCGGAAGCGTCTCAGTCTCTTAGATCAGGCCGCCCCTGTGCGTAAGTTCCTGTGCGGGGAACGCCTCTCAACGAGGGGAAACCACGTCAAACCGCTCTGATCGTTCTTGTAGCTGTCATGTTCCTCGTTGTGTTTCCACCGTGCGTATGGGAGTGACGGTACGCAGAGCGTGGGGTGAGAAAGGGGTGAAGGTATGACGCAGGTGGTTTGTCCTCAGTGTCAACGGCGGCAAAAGCAGGAGCAGCTTTACCGATGTTGGCGATGTGGGCAGGTCTGTTGTGCGGCATGTGCTTACCCAGATCGGTGGGGCGATTATGAGTGTCAGGCGTGTGCACTCTGGCAACGGACGCGTGAAGTCATGCGTGAGGCTTCGTCTGATGAGTGATGGATATTCGTGCGGGAGGGTCTATGGTGTCTCTGGCGACTGATCTGGTCGAGGTCTATGCTTCAGTGTTTGTCCACTGTTGGTCACAATACGCTGTCCAGCAACGGGACGGTTCCTACTGGCGCGTGAGAGAACCGCTCACCCTGCCCCTGCTTGCGGCGCATCTGGCGGGTCGGTGCACCCTTGGCACCTACCTGCTCGATGAGTTCAACCAATGCTCGTTTGCCGTCTTCGATGCAGATCGTTCAGATGGGTTAGAGCAACTTGCGGGGTTAGCGATGGAACTGGCCCTCTCGGGTATTCCGACGGTGCTCGAAGCCAGTCGGCGCGGTGGGCATTTGTGGGTGCATCTGGCTGAACCGACTCCAGCACGAGCGGTACGGGCTTGGCTGCTTCCCGCTGCGCATCTGCTCGGCGTCGAATTCTACCCGAAACAGGCCACTCTGGGGCCAGATGGGGCGTGTTCGCTCATTCGCCTGCCTCTGGGGATCCATCGGCAAGCACGAGGGTGGTTTCCTTTTGTGGGAGTGAATGAGGATGGGGACGTGGTGCCAGTAGGGGAAACCGTGTGGGAGTGTTGTACCTGGGTCTGCCAACACGTGCAACGGGTGAGCGTTCCTGCTGCGGTTCTGGCAGCGTGTGCCGCGCCTTCGCTTCTTCTCTTGGCAGACATGCCACAAATAGCAAGCCATGTGGCGCTTTCTCGCCCTGGTCATGGCAGTATTCGCGCCTGGTGCCGTGCTCAGAACATCGTGGAGGTGATCGGTCGCTACGTGGCGTTAGATCGTCGGGGTGTCGGGTCGTGTCCTTTTAAGGGCCATCATTACCGGGGTGATCGGCGTCCCAGCTTCCAGGTCTTCGGTGGGGAGAATCCGCACTGGTACTGTTTCGCCTGGGGACGTGCAGGCGATCTCTGCGATTTCCTGTGTCTGTACTACCACCCCTCGCCACAAGAGGTCTGGCAGCGCATCCAAGCAGGATGGCAAGCATGAGCAGGCGGCGGGAGAGGTCGGGGCGGTGGCGTGGCTGGTGGCGGCCTATCTCTCGCCTTTGCCTGCCTGCCCTGCTGCCTCTCTTGGCACACGACTGCCCATGATGCGGTGACGGAGTGGGGGGATGAGGGGTGGCGTGTGCCGGCGGGGCGGTTAGGACGCACGGCGGGGTAGGGGCCCCGCCGATGCGGCCTAACCGTCTGGGCGCGGAGCAAGTATACCGCGCCCCTTAAAATGCAGAAGAAAGAAGCGTGATGGGTATGTCAGCAGTGAAACTGGTGGCTCGCGGGGTGGATACCCTGCTGCTCAATGTGTACTACACCGATGAGCACGTCACCTCGCTCAAGCGAGATCTTTCCTCTGGACTCATCGAACGGCTTGATGCCTGGAAACAAGCGGCGATCGAGGTAGAAGAGCCGATCGTGGTGCCCTGGGTCTTTGAGGGGGCCCATCTCCAGATGTATCCGCATGGAGCGGGTCGTGGACAATGGCGCTGGCTGCTCACCTCTGATCTTATCAACCTCTGCGTCTCGCGTGGTCGGCTCAACTGCGTAGCGATGATACGCTGTTCCTCCGAATACCTGTGGTCGTGCGGTGCGCTGGAAGAGGCGATTGTGAAGGTGAACCTCTTCGTGTACGAGGTCTTCGGCTGCGACATGTACCTGCAAGTCTCCGAAGTGCATCTGTGTGCGGACCTGGTGGGATGGAATGTGAGCCAGGTGGACTACCTGCGCGAGTTTGTCTCACACTCACGCAAGCGGGGTGGTCATGAGGAAACCGACCTGGATGTTCGTAGCTACTCCTACGGGTTACAACGCTCCGGCCTGGATTTCTCAGCGCGTGGGCCAATGTCTTGCTGCATCTATGATAAGACACGCGAACTCAAGAAATCAGGCAAGATCTGGTTTGAAGATGTGTGGGCGCTCAACGGCTGGGAGGAGGGGCAAACCGTCTGGCGGGTGGAGTTTCGTTTCAAGCGGGAAGCGTTGCATGAATTGAAGGCTGAGGGGCTTTTCCACGGCATCGAGAATGCCTACGATCTACCTGATTGTTTACAAGTGCTGTGGGCATATGCGGCTGGTCATGTTGGAGGTGGAGAGGATGGCTCTCCTGATGGCTGGCTGCGTCTGGTTCTGCCCTCTGAGGAAGATCGGACGCGCTCACGCTGGGCAACGCATCCCGCCTGGATGGAAGTGCAACGGGCCTTTCTGGTTGACCCAGAGCGTCCTGAGCACTTTGGCAAGATCATTCGCAAGCGCAAGGAACAGCACAATATTCAGAAAGGGGTGGAAGCAGCGTTAGGCTATGGAACATCGCTTTCTGCCTGGGTTGGTGGTGAGCTGGCTGATCCTGATATAGACATTTCGCTGTTTCTGCACTGGTTTGCTGAGGCTGCCAGTCAGCATATGGCGAAAAAGGAGATGGATTTTGGGGCGGAAGTGAGACGCAAGCGCATTAAGCTTGGCTTGCAAGCGTCATAATTGGACTTCTATTGGATGGCGGATAGATAACGAGGAGGGTCTCTATGGAACGTGTTAGGGAGTCATTACCACAAAGGTTGTTGCTGCGTGTGCCAGAGGCGGCAGAAGTACTTGGCTTCAGTCGAGCGTTTGTCTATGAGCTTATTGCCAAGAAAGAGTTGCCGGTGGTACGGTTTGATCGTACTGTGCGTCTCTCATATACATCATTACAAAAGTGGGTGGCTGAGCGCGAAAACTGAAATGATTTTCTGCTGCAAATATTGTCTAAAGATAGCTCGATCATTAACGATCGAGCTATCTTGATCTTCATAGAGGTCAGTCATATAAAATCCGCTTATATAGTTATCATTCAAATCAGCATAACTGAGGAGAAATCCATACGAAAAAAGTTCCTATGCTTAGCGTCTTGATGGTGATTATGTGGATTTGAAATGATGTGCTCAAAGGAGAAACACCATGATTCCTGACATCCATACTCATGAGAAATTGGTGAGCCAGCATCGTCATCACTTGTTCCAAGAGGCGGAACATGAACGGATGCTGGCAATGGTTGACTCGCCAAAGCACGCTTCTCGTGCTCTGCCACACCTTGCAGGCAAGCTGGGGATGGTCTTGCTTATGCTTGGTACAAAACTGAAGCAGTTTGAGCTGCGCAGTGAAGCAGTTGCCTCTGCTGGCAAGCCTCGCTAATCAACGAGCGATCGTTGGGTTGGTATCGCAACATGTCTGTTTAGACCAAATACAGAAATCAACCGTATTTGATATCACACAAGCATTGCTTTGTTACAGGTTTTTCTAGTAGCCAGAATCAAAGAGTGAAGCACGTTAATTGGTCAACCTAAGCGGTAGGGGCAATCCTGTCGTTAGATTAACCTATTTCAGGGGTCACTATAGTCGGGCATATACCCCTGTGGTCACTGAAAGCTTTTCTCCTTTCTCACCTATCCTTTCGGGAGTGTGAGTATGCAGTATTCTCACACTGCTATCAATGGTGGTGAGGAAACAAGAAGAAGCGCACCTCTCAGGAAGAAGAAAAGCGCGCTTCCAACTGGGTAGCTTCAGGTTCTCGTTCCAGCTTGCGCAACAGGTTTGCATAGTTCCGTACAACGGTTCGTGTGCGCGGATGATCGGGTCCCAGTGCCTGTTCCCAGATGCGCCAGGCGCGCTGAAACAGCGGCTCAGCCTCGGCGTACTTGCCCTGCTTCTGGTAGAGGGTTGCCAGCCCGTTCAGCGGAGAGGCCACATCGGGATGGTCAGATCCCAGTGCCTGGTCCCAGATGCGCAAGCTGTGTCGAAGGAAGGCTTCCGCTTCGCGATAGCGCGCACGATCCTTAAGATAGATGCCTGTCTGAAGGAGCGTCTGCCTTGCAGCAAACGAGGTAAACTGTCCTTGCTCAATGAGCAGAGCGCACTCCTGGGCATGGGGTGGACAGCGCTCGTAGCGTGCATACGTGCGATAATCCAACTCGGGTAAGGCCTCATTAACCACTTGCACCACACGCTCAGCCCACTGATAATAGGTGCGCTTTTCCATGCCATCCTTGAGCACCGCTTGCACCAGGCGGTGGATGCTCAGCAGGCGCTTCTCCACTTGGCGTTTGAGCAGGGAGTAGGAGAGCAGCACCCTGAGGGCTTGATTGAACGCCAGGGGATTCTGCGCCATGGCTTGCAAGCTTGGTCCCAGTGTTGTTGCTCCCTCGATGATCATCTCTTCGGGAATCGCATCCGGATGCAGGAAGGCACACACCCGCAACAGATCTGCTGCTGCAAGAGAGCGCTTTTGGACCTGAGCAAAGGAAAGCGACCAAGTGGCCGCCACCGGCTCGGGATGATCGGGCACCTTTCCTCCCCGTTCTTTAAGTAGTTCGGCACGATGACTGCGGTAGAATTGCAGGTAATCGGCCAGGCTACAGCGCGTTTCCTCGATGTAGGCCCCGGCCTGGTCCAGCGCCAGAGGCAGCCCTCCCAACTCCTGTGTGATCGTGAAAGCTAGGGCACGCTCACTCGCCTCAGCCTGCTCCAGTGTGGCATCCAAGCCCAGCCAGTCAGCCCGGCGCAAGAGCAGCAGGGCACCTGGTTCGCTATCCAATGCGTCGACCTCCATGCGCTGTGCCAGCCGTCCCATGCTGGCGGCACGTGTGGTGAGCAACGTGTGGCCTCTTCCCGCAGGCGGGAGGAAGTCCTGCACGAGTGCGAGCTCGTCGGCGTTATCGAGGAGCAACAACCAGCGCGTATTATTCATAAGCCAGTCCTTGACCGCCTGCACGATCTTGAGCTGATCGCGCTCCTTCTGCTGTGGGAGCTGTAACAAGGCCGCCAAAGCCACAAAGCCAGAGATGAGCGCTTCCTGCGTGTCGGCACGGGTCCAGAGCACTGCATCATAGTCCTGGTAGTAGCGATAGGCGTATTCGAGTGCGATCTGCGTCTTGCCGACGCCTCCCAGTCCACTGACCGCCTGCGGCTGAGAGATGCCGACCGTCTGCCCTGCCCGCAGTGAGGCGGCCAGGTTGCTGAGCAGTTCCTCGCGTCCGGTGAAATAGGGATTGCGCGGATAGGGTATGTTCCACACAGCTGGCAAGGCTCCAGGAAAGGAAGGACGCTTGGATGAGAGGGGCGGATGGAGCACAGATGGGAAGAATGGGGAACTGCTGGGTTTACGCCGCTCGCGTTTCACATTGTGCAGCAAGGTAGTCTGAGCTGCCAACTCATCCTTGTCCACCAGGTCGATGTAGACGATCTGTCCCAGCAGTCCTTCCACGTCGCAAGGGCGCACCCGTACGGGTATGAGCAGTCCCTGCTCTCCTGTGGGATCACGTCGGAACGCTGCCGCCCATTCGGCGGCTGTGAATTTGGACGCGAAATAGTCCGGGGAGAGTACGGCAATGGTGCATGTGGCGAGCTTAGTAGCGGCATCCATGTCGAGGACGAAGTTGCCACCCGCAAGAAAGTCCCAGGCTTGCAATATGGTGTGGTAGCCTGCATCCTCCAGTTGCCAGGCGATCCATTCGGCCCAATGCTGGTCATCATGGGTATAGCTGATGAAAAAGTTTTTGGGTTCATCCGTGTCCACGACTCGTTTCTCCTTCGCCTCGCAGTTGAATGCATCTTTGGTGGATCGTTTGTAGTATAGACGATTGTGGTTGTGGTTACAAGGGGAGAACATGCAGGGCAACATGGATGAAGGGGAAGTCAACATCTGGTTTTTCTCTTGAGTTCCTCACCGATGTGGCGGGTTGGTACGTTGTGAGAAGTGCTATCATGCGTTGTATGAATGCAAATGATACTTTTCCGACCCCTTTTTGTACACGTTTTAAAAGTTGCCAAAGGAGAGGTTTATAGTGTCTACTATCTTCGGAAACGCTTTTGGATCACTGATGGTGAGCCTCATCTGACAGCAATCTTGACAGTGTTGGCGAATTCGCCCCTTCCCTCATGCAGCCAGCTCCTCTTGAGTGAGAGCAAGTGCAGCAAACCGCGAGATCTGCGTTCCACGAAGAGAAGGCGAAACTCGCCAAGCCACGAGGCGTAAGACATTGAGGGCAGTCGCTGTCAGCAGGTGTTGAAGGTGCGTCTTTGGCAGACCTCGATAGCGCGCCTGTCGCAGATCACTGACCCGCAGTGCTTGAGACAAGGTTCCTTCGATCCCGGCACGAACTGCATACTGCTCCCGAAACTCATCCGTGCACAGGCTCGCGCGTGCCGATTGGAGGGCCAAGTGGAGCGGCTCTGGACGAAAGGTCAACCCACGAGGTCCTCGTTTCGCATGAGTACAGTCAGCACGACAAGGACACGTTTGACAATCGGCCGCGTCAAACTTGACATAGATGGCATCCTGCTCAAAGCGGTCCGAAACCGGGGTCCATGATCGGCTTTGCTTGCCGGCTGGGCAGGTCACGGTTTGCTCTTCCCACTTGATGTGGAAGTGGGGCAAGTCGAACCCTTGCTCGGCTTTCGCGCGGCCCTCTGTTCTCTAACGGCACAGGACCAAGCAGTTCGATTCCATAAGTGGTTTGACTCGTGACAAGGGCATCGCCATCCACATAGCCCCCATCCAGAATATGAGTCCTGGGAAGACACTCTCGTGCAGCTAAGGCACGATGCGAAGGTTCCGTCATGACCCAGTCCGGTGTCGTTGCCACGGTCGTTTCGGCATGCACAATGAGGTGCGGAGCGTTGTCATCACACGTCTCGGTCAGATGAACCTTGTAGCCAATCCAGGCCTTGTTCCGCTTGACGCCCAAGTGAGCGTCCGGGTCGTAGGGGGAGGCAAAAAGCCGAGGAAGGAGGGGGGATATTATCATTGCGACGCCAGCGGCAATGTCCTTCTTCCTCGAAAAACTGCTGGACCCACACGCGGCGCAACGTTTCCACCGCAGGCAGTTCCCGCAACCAGGCGGGAGCCGTGGGCTCATACACGGCCGTCAGTAGGCGGCGGCCATCGGTTCCAATCATCTGCGCCAACGCCTCGCGTTCGCTTTGGGCCTTGGGAAAGCGATACTCATCAAAGCGACGGCTGTAGCGCTCAAACCACTGCGGCGTGATCTGAGCCAACAGCCAGTCGGGAGCTACCTCTGCCAAGACGTTGAGAGTATGGCGAAGGGTCTCCCCAACACATTCCAGCCGATTCAGATTGCGAATGGCCGCCAAGACATGCGTCGAGTCGGTGCGCTGACGCCCTCGTGCGGTTCCGCCAGCCTCGATCCTTACACAGGTCGAGTAAGATGTGCAGGAGTTGCGCTTCGGCTCCCCCTGAAAGCCTCCGCGCGCGAAACTCCGAGAGCAGCGAAAAATCAAAACCCGGATCGGTAAGCTCCAGGCTGAGCGCATATTTCCAGCTAATGCGCTCTCGGACGGCCTCGGCTGCCTGTCGATCAGAGAGTCCTTCCATGTATTGCATCACCGTGACCAGCGCCAGCCGCCACGGCGCTTCGGCTGGTTGTCCCCGCCGCGGAAAAAGCTCGGCAAACATCTGATCGGTATAGATACTTCCCAGTTCATCGCGCATGCGCATGAACGTGGTGCCATGGGGATGGGCTGCATGCGCGACTCGGGCCGTTTCTTCCGGAACAGGGCTGATCTCTTGAGGGTGCATCGACATCATGGGTCTCCTTCCTTCTCCTAGCTGTTTCTTTCTCTTCATACTCTCAGAGTAGCAAACCCTCACCCTCTCTGTCTAACTCTTCCTTGGAATTCGCCAACACTGTCAATCTTGACAGCAAAACCGACAGTTTACAGCAAAAAAGTATGGATTTCAGTGGACATGAAGTGATGTGAACGAGCACAAAATGGCCATGTGTAGACTACAGTGGACGGTGAGTATCCTACGTCGGCTATGCCACCAAGTTGCGATAGTGATTTGTCTTAAAGCAGGAATAAAGGGGTTTTATCGAGGATTTACAAGTAGTAGATGGTTTTTCGAACGTGAAGGGTGCCGTAGGTCATGTTAATATCTTGATATCCTCAAAGAAACTTGGTGTGCAGCTCATCATGGGGAGGTCTACATTGTGGATGTGCAAGCTGTTCGCAAGCCACATGTGATTGGTTATGTTACCAAGTATCTCACCAAAAGCCTCTCTCGTGGTGGACAAGGACAACGGGACGTCAAGCCTGGATCACATTCTTCCCTACGTGCTTCGCCGATGCCTGCGAGCGACAGACAGTGGTGCTTGAAAGGCATCCTCGATCACACTGGTGGTCCGGCTCGTAGCACGAGTATCTAACCGATCTCTGGCGTTCTCCTTCTCCTACCCAAAGTATAACCCTTTTTCATGCGCAGTGGTGTGCTAACAGCGCATGGCTCACTGGATTTCATATGGAGCACATTATTCTCTGTGACTATTCCTCTAGCCATGGACGGACAACATAATAGTACACGATAAAAAGAACAAGAGGTATCACCAGGTACAATCCATACATGACATTTCCCGCGATCCATTTCCCGACCCACTTCAAGGGGTTTTTAAGGAATCTCCGGTACGAAACATAACGCTCATATTCTGTGTGCTTTGTCATCATTCTTGTCCTTTCTCTTGACTCATAAACGGTCCAGTGAATACCTTCTCTCCTTGATTTATAGCAACCGAACTGTGTGAATGAATCTCTGGTTTTGACCCATATGTCCTTTATGAGTTCAATGTTGAGAACGATAACGTGTCCTTGAGTCCATTTTCTCCATACTGTCAATACCGAGAACAACTTCCCCAAAAGTGCCGATGAGGAATTCTCCAGATCATTTGTTCTAAGCTACAGGCTCTTGTCTTCTCTCTTGTGCTTTGCCAAACACTCAATGGAGCAGACGGAAAATGAGCCTTCTACAGAACATTCTCTTGTTGGTGAGGCGGGTTAGGGGGACAATGGTAAGCCATTAGATACTGATGAAGCTTCTGAAGGGGCAATGGCAAGTCAATAGAGGAGGAAAAGATCGTCAAGCGGTCGTCCTGGTCGCTGGTGAAGTGTCAGGAATTTCCCGATGATATCCAGGAGTATCGGCCTCGGCGTCGGAAAGCGTTGTAGCGGCGCTCATTGATCTTCGTGAGAGCAGCAATCTTTCAAGGTGGGTGATAAACATTTGGAAGTACCAACACAACGAATTACCTTGGGCAAGTTAGGATGAGAGAGCGAAAGTGAGGATGACGAAAATGGATACCAAACGTTTCACGTCCGAGGACCTTGGTCGGTACATCGCTGAGCATGACAGTGCGGATAACTCGCTACGGCTGTCCTGGTCGGGCGATCAACTTTTCATGAGCGAGGATGAGGCACGCGCCCTGCTCGCATTCTTACAGCAACTCTATCCCTTTGAAGATACTATTCGTTACGAAACGAATTACGGCTACCTGGAAGGGACGGATGCTGCCTGGCATGTGTAGGGAAAACGGGCGTTATCGAAGAGGAGGCTGGTTGTTTCTGACTAGCCTCTTTTGTGCGGAAAGGTGAAGCATGGAATGGATTTGAGTGATTATAACGGCTGGGAGAATAAATTCACATGGTTGGTACATCTACACCTGAGCAGTGAGGAACGTCTCATGCATGAAATGGTCTCTCTGGTGGCAGATACGCCAATTGGGTATCCCGTGGGCAAGCTCGTTGAGCAGTGGGTAAGAGAGGCGTTGACCAATTGGCAGATGAATGTCCCCGATCGCTACCGATCGTATGACGGCTATCTCCGCTTACTCGCCTGGGATTTGGTCGGTTCGGCTCTGGCGTATGCAGATTGGGATCTGCTTGTCAGGCTCTTAACAGGTGAAACGATTACTAATGACAACCTTTTTACCTGGTCGCTCTATCGTAGCATCTTGAACGATAGTCACTTACATCAGCCTGTGGGTGTGCTGATGAATGAGGCACCAGATGCCTATACCTGTGCCGATACTCTCAAGGATTGGTTTGAAGCACAGATTAATGCCTGGATAGATACCTCTGCGATTCGTCGTCAACGCAATGCGGTGATCTCGATGGTGGTCTATACGCTGACACCATCCCGTGTTGTGTGTACTAGTAGAGCTTTCTAAAGAGGGAAATGGGAGAGAATACTACAGGCATAGAATGTTTGTGTTACATTCTTGCATCAACACAAGGAGGAAACTCTGCCTGTCCCCAAGAAGGGTACCACATCGACCTCTGAAGCGACAAAAGTGGAGTCATCGGACCACACCATGCCCGATGAGCAAGAATTTCGCCTCCGCATGCGAAACCTTGCCGTAAGCGCGATGCGGGTCTTGATTGA
>WNGP01004447.1_pt1 | contig 11675 bp, 13 predicted proteins | sample 5407671 | NCBI WGS metagenome assembly WNGP01 (sample SAMN13153381, study PRJNA577476) | soil metagenome | isolation source: 40 cm soil or saprolite under Garry oak tree replicate 2 | place: USA:California | collected 2016-06-15 | reverse complement strand
GATTCACCCCGCAGCCTTGTATGGCAAATATTTTCTCATCGGCTTTGCGCGAAAGGCGCTTCAGGACGAAGCCGGCGCGCGAGCCGCCTTCCTGAAAGCAAAAGACCTCCTCGAAGCGCAACTGAAACAAAGTCCCGATGCGGCGGAAATGCATATTCAGCTCGCGAAAGTTCTCGCCCATCTCGGAGAAAAAGATGCCGCGCTAGGTGAAGCGCGGCGCGCCACCGAATTGGTTCCGGAGAGCAAAGACGCCCTTGGCGGCCCGGAAATTGCGGCTGGGGTGGCCGAAGTTCACGCCATTCTTGGCGACAACGGTCGCGCGATTGAAATCCTGGACGGATTGTTGAGCCGACCGAGCGCTGTGACCGTCCAGGGTCTAAAGGTAAATCCGATTTGGGACCCGTTGCGAAACGATCCGCGTTTTCAAGATTTGCTGAACAAATACGGTGGCAAGGCTTAAGGGCGCGCTCCTTTTTCTCGCCGTTGCGGCCACGGCGCACGCGGAGTGGACAATTCGCTCGGCGGATTCGGAACCAGGACGTACCGGGGTCGTGCATCGGCATCTTGTTTTAGAAGACTCTCAAACGAATGAGAGTGCGACGATTGATCTCGCACTGTTTTCAACGAAGTCGTGCACTCTGCGGGTGATCGATCAGTCCGCGCCGCCGCGCAGCGATCTTACGCAGGTGATGCGACAGGAAAGATGTTTAGCCGGTGTAAACGGCGGCTACTTCGATCCCAACTTGGCGCCGCTTGGATTGCTGGTTGCCGATGGGAAAATGATCGCGCCGCTGCAAAAGGCGCGATTGCTTACTGGCGTGCTGCTCGCATCACCGCGCGGAGTGCAAATCCTGCGCATCCGCGAATTTTCCCGACAACAAGAGCTTGATGCGGCGATTCAATGCGGACCATTCCTTGTCGACCTGAACCAGCGCGTCCGCGGATTGGAGGCGACGCGGACCGCGCGGAGAACGTTTGCCGCTGTGGGCGGTGTTGATCGTGCCGCACTCGGATTTTGCTCAGATGTGTCTCTTTCGGATCTGAGCAAAATTCTTGCAACGACACGATTGGCCGAGGATTTCAAAATCCATCGCGCATTGAATTTCGATGGTGGCTCATCGAGCGCATTTTGGTTCGCGGCGCGCGGCGGCGCCGCATATTCGATTCCCGAGCAAAAAACAGTGCGCGATTTCGTTGCTGTCGTGCCGAAATAAGACAGTGCCGTCATTCCGAGCGAAGCAAGGAACCTCTCACAAGCTGATAGATCACACCAACTGGCGTGTGTATCTTAAATTTCGATTGCGAGGTCCCTCGCCGTCTACGCGGCTCGGGATGACACATGCGCACGTTTGGCGGATTTAGATCAAGCGACAAGTTTTTCTACGGCGAATTGCACGGCGAAAACGTGCACGTGCTGAGGGGCCCCTATTGGACTCACATCGAGACAACAGGCGAAGTTCTGCCGCTCACAAATGTTCGTATCGATCTTCCAGTTGCGCCGTCGAAATTGATCGCCGTCGGACTCAATTACTCCGATCACATTGCGGAGATGAAAAGGACTCCGCTGGGCACTCCGTTGATCTGGTTCAAGGCGCCGAGCTCTCTTCTGCCGCATGGCGGCACGATTGAAATCGCATTTCCCGACCATCGAACTGATTTCGAGGTCGAGCTTGGGATCGTGATCAGCGCTCCGGCGAAAAATGTTAGTCCGAAAGAGGCGCCCAATCATGTTTTCGGTTACACGATGGGGCTGGATATCAGCGACCGTGATCTGCAAAGACACGAGAAACAATTTGGCCGCTGCAAGTCATTCGACACGTACACCCCGATTGGACCGTTCGTATATATCGATGTCGATGTCAGCGATCTCCCGATCGAACTTTGGCAAAACGGAGAATTACGACAGCAGGCACGCACGAGCCAGATGATCTATTCGGTCGCGCAAATCGTTTCGTTTGCTAGTCAGTGGATGACGTTGGCAGCAGGCGATGTCATTCTGACTGGAACGCCATCGGGCGTTGGCCCGATTTACGCGAGCGACCAATTGGAAGCGGCGATCGACAATTGGCCGCCCTTGCGGAACAGCGTCACGAATGCGCGACGTCACGATTTCAGTGGCAAAATTGATTGATGGAAATTTCGGCGGGGCGAATTTGAGAGACTTGCCTTACATCCCCGCAGTAGAGATATTGCGAATTAAAGATGCGACCCTTGAGAACGAGGGGTCGCCTGAAAAAAGTGAAAAGTTTTACTCGACTCGCAATTAAGTCGTTTGCGATAAGGGGAAACCTGTACGGCCAAGCCGATCACCAAATCCCTGCTTAAACTATGAAAACACTACTTACTGCCTGCCTAATCTCACTCGCGTTTGCACTAAATTCACTCGCGCAATCTCCCGCGCCACCACGAACATCTCCGCCCGGGGCTCCCCCGGTTGCAAGCCCCGGAGCGCCTACAGCTGCGAGCCCAGGAGCTCCAGCAGCAGTGAGTCCGGGCGCTCCAGGAGCAGTGAACCCCGCTGCGCCGGCACAGCTTCCAACGGGAACCGCACCTGCGGGTGGACCTGCCGCTCCAACAGCTAGTATTGCGGCTACGCTAAGCCCCGCCCCGGCCGCCACTGAGACTCCGGCATCAGGCGGCGCCCGTGCCAGTAATTGGTTGATCGATAATTTCCGCAAGGGCGGCCCCATCATGTGGCCTATCCTCATCGTGTCGATCATCGGCCTCACAGTGGTAATTGAGCGAATCTTTTGGTGGACTGGCCGCTGGTTTCGTCGCGATCCGAAACGGATCGAGAAAGTATTCACCGCGATTGAACATGGCGATACCGCCGAAGCCTCAAGGCTTTCCCGCGGATCGCGTGATCCGGTGTTGCGCATGATGTGGAACGGCCTCAATCACCAGCACGCGTCGCTGCAAGGTGCATTGCAAGTCGCTGCCGGCATCGAAATCAAACGCGCCGGCCGGTTTCTCGTTGTGATGGACACACTCGTCACGCTGGCGCCTTTGCTCGGCCTATTGGGCACGATCACCGGTTTGATTCGATCGTTCAGCTTTCTCGGTAACGAAGAACTCGCGGTGCAAGCAGTTACCGGCGGTATCGCCGAGGCGCTGATTGCCACGGCGTGCGGTTTGGGTATCGCCATCTTCTCGCTGGTGCCGTTTAACTTTTTCAATTCCCGGGTGTCTAACTTGGAGTTCGAACTGCAGACTGCAGCTACGAACCTGGAAGTTATGTTAGGCGCACAAACTGCGGCACGCGAGATGGAGATCACTGGGGCACCCCAAACTTCTGGGAAAGGCGCGTCGATTTAAAGGTATCCAATGCGCGTAACCTCACCAATTCCCCACAGAAGAGCGCGGATCGAGATCATCCCGTTGATCGACATCATGTTCTTTCTCCTCGCCAGCTTCATGATGGTGAGCCTGAGCCAGGTGCATATGAAGGGCATTAAAGTGAACCTGCCCACGGGGAGCTCGGGCGAGACGCAATCGAAACGTGATTACATCAGTGTGTCTGTCGATAAGGATGGTCATTACTTCTTCGACAAAGACGAGGTCACCGAGACTGATTTGCAGGCGCGCTTGCTAAAGGTACATCAATCGGATCCCGAAGCGAAAGTGTTCGTGCGTGGCGACCGCGACACGGTTCACGGAAATGTCGTTCACTTGCTCGATATGCTTCGCTCGGCAGGATTCTACAAAATCTCATTTGAGATTAAGAGCGAAGCGCTCAGGGGAGTTCCTGGATCTGGTACTTGATTTTTTTTGTATGGCCAAAACGCCAAAACCGTTACTCTACCGCCCACCGCCGCGATGGCAGTGGTGGGCAGCCTTCGGTGGCGCCGTGGCAATTCACTTGACAGCAGTTGCCGTCGCTCAAAAACGGGAGGCGCCGGTAGAGGTTCCTCCTGACGTACCAACGGCCGTCGTTGAGGCGACGCTGCAGGCAACGGAGGAGCCTACTCCTCCGCCGGAAGATATTCCGCTGCCCGAGCCTCCGCCACCGCCAGAGATTAAGCCAGAGTACGTCGAAGAGACGACACCTCCGCCAAAGAAACCGACGACACAAAAATTCGCGCCGATCAAAGCGCCTCAAGCAGCCGGTCGCCCCGGAGCAATGTCGATCTCTTCAGCGAAAGCCCTTGCCACCTACGCGCCGCGCCCGCAGTACCCGTATGAGGCGCGGTCACGTCACGTTACTGGCAGTGGAGTATGCGTGGTGGACGTCGATCCAGGGAGCGGCAGTGTAACCAGTGCCTCCATGACACAAAGCATTGGAAGCCCGATATTGGACAACGCCGCCACCAGTGCGTTTCGGCAGTGGCGATTTAAGCCTGGAACAGTTTCCAAAGTTAAGATTCCCATTACCTTCACAATGACGGGCGCCTCGTACTGAACCTTGCCTAACAAATATAAAATATGAGACTGTCTTCGCCGATTCCGCATAAGAGAGCGCGCATCGAGATCATTCCGTTGATCGACATCATGTTCTTTCTCCTCGCCAGCTTTATGATGGTGAGCCTGAGCCAGACTCACATGAAAGGTATTCGGGTCAACTTGCCGGCTGCGGTTGCGCCTCCGCCAAGCCAGGTGAAGGATTATGTCTCCATAAAGGTGCAGGAAGGGAACGCTGTTTACTTCGACAATCAGTATGTGTCAGATGACCAGGTCCTCCCGCGTCTTTACCAACTCCACAGCGCTAATCCGGACATTAAGGTCTCGATCAGCGCAAGCTTGATGGCCATGCACGGCGATGTGATTTCGGTTTTGGACAAGGTCCGTTCCGTCGGAATCACGAAAGTTGGGTATCAAATCAGAGCAGCGGGCGCTCCAGCGGCTCAGCAGCCCGGCGGGCCACCGCCGCCGCCCAAGCCCTGATCGCTCGGCTTAAGAGCCGCAAGCCTGGCGGCGAGGACGCGAATCGCCTCGCCCGCGAATCACACTAATTTTTTTCGCTTGTGATTGTTCCTCGTCGACCAGCCTGGATAATGCGGCGATCAGTGCGTTCCATCGCTGGCGGTTCAGACCCGGTAGCCCAACCAGTGATAAGAATCCCGATTACCTTTTTGCTGACCGGGCATGGTATCAAGAAACGCGCGCAACTTTTCCAAGGCGAGGGCCCTGTGGCTCAACCGATCTTTTTCCGCGGGCGCAAGCTCACCGAAGGTTTGGTCGAGTCCCTTTGGCAGGAAAATCGGATCGTAGCCAAATCCGTTCCGCCCTCGCGGAAGCTCGATAATTGTTCCTGCGACGACGCCTTCAAACACCCCGAGAATCCGGCCGCTCTCGGCGAGGGCCAGAACGCAACGAAAGCGCGCCGATCTCTGCTCCTGCCTCGCGCTGGTTCGCGCAAGTTCGCTCAGTAGCTTGTCGATGTTCTGCCTATCGCTCGCGTTCTGGCTAGCATAGCGCGCGGAATAAATTCCCGGGGCGCCGCCGAGCGCGTCAACCTCCAGACCGGAATCGTCCGCGATGATGAGGCCGGACAATTCTTTTGATGCGCCAGTTGCCTTGAGGACCGCATTTTCTTCGAAGGTCTTTCCGCGTTCCACCGTTTCGGGAATTTCAGGATGCTCGGACAAGTCGTAGACTGCGAAGTCCGGCCCGAGAATCCGTTGAAATTCGTTGCTCTTGTGCACATTGCGGGTGGCGACAATCAGTTGCTGCACGTTTGACAGGATTCAGCGGATTAATCACTAATCAAGCCGAATGGGACACGAATGAGGATCAGAGTTGGCGTGACGTGCATCGATGTTGTTTTGTGAATTCTGTTCATTCCTGTCCATTCGTGGTTAACGTCAGGAGGGTTTCATGAGTGAACGCCGCAAACCGTATCCGTTCGATCAGATCGAGCCAAAATGGCAGGCGATTTGGGAAGAGCGGCAACTTTTTCATGCGTCCGGTCCGGGCGAGAAAAATTTCGACCGCTCCAAGCCGAAATTTTACATCCTCGACATGTTCCCTTACCCGAGTGGGGCCGGCCTCCACGTCGGACATCCTGAAGGCTACACCGCGACCGATATCGTTGCGCGCTACAAACGAATGCGCGGGTTCAATGTCTTGCATCCAATGGGTTGGGACGCCTTCGGTCTGCCGGCGGAGCAATACGCAATTAAGAGCGGGCAACATCCAGAGATCACAACGCGGGAGAACGTCGCAAAATTCAAGTCGCAGTTGAAACGCATCGGTTTCTCTTACGATTGGCAGCGGGAGATAAACACGACCGATCCGCGCTACTACAAGTGGACGCAGTGGATTTTTCTTCAGATTTACAATTCCTGGTTCAATCCCGCGACCAACAGAGCCGAGCCAATATCAACTTATCACGGCCAAAACCCGGACGAAGTTCGGCTCGCTTACGTCGCTGATGTCCCGGTGAATTGGTGCCCGGAGCTGGGTACTGTTCTAGCGAACGAAGAAGTTGTCGATGGAAAGAGCGAGGTCGGCGGTTTTCCCGTCGTTCGGCGGCCAATGCGACAATGGATGCTACGCATCACTGCTTATGCGCAGCGATTGATCGACGAACTCGAGGGACTCGATTGGCCGGAAGGAATCAAGCTGCTCCAGCGAAACTGGATTGGCAAAAGCGAAGGCGCAGAGATCGATTTCAAAATCGACAAAAGCGACCAAAAAATCCGCGTTTTTACCACCCGTCCTGACACGCTTTACGGCGGAACGTTTCTGGTGCTCGCACCGGAACATTCGCTTGTCGATCTAATTGTCACCGAGGAGCAATCGCCCGCGGTGCGCGAGTATCGCGAACGGACCGCGCGCAAAAGCGATCTCGAACGCACCGATCTGTCGAAAGACAAAACAGGGGTGTTCACTGGAGCGTACGCGATTAATCCGGCAAATAATGAAAAGATTCCAATCTGGATCGCTGATTATGTGCTGATTGGTTACGGGACCGGCGCGATTGGTGGCGTGCCTGCGCACGACGAGCGCGATTTGGAATTCGCGAAAAAGTTCGATCTGCCGATTTTGATTGTCGTTCAGCCAACCGGAGATGAACCGGCATTTGGATTCACTGGCGAGGGCATTGCCATCAATTCTCCAGTCATCAACGGCCTAACGAGTGCGCAAGCAAAGAGAAAAATCACCGCATGGCTGGAAGAACGCGGTCAGGGAAAACGCGCGACTAATTACAAATTACGTGACTGGCTGTTTTCGCGTCAGCGTTATTGGGGCGAACCGTTCCCGATTGTTTGGGAGGACGGAAAGCATCGGGCGGTCAATGAAAACGAGCTTCCCGTAGTTCCGCCATCACTCGACGATTACAAACCGATCGGCACAGGCGAGCCGCCGCTGGCAAGGGCAAAAGAATGGGTTCGTTATTCAAACAACGCGTTGCGTGAGACAAACACGATGCCGCAGTGGGCGGGCTCGTGCTGGTACTACCTGCGGTTCTGCGACCCACAAAACGACAAACGTTTCGTTGGCGAAGAAGCGGAGCGTTATTGGATGGGCGGCGACGAGCCGGGCGGTGTCGATCTTTATGTAGGCGGCACGGAGCACGCGGTTTTGCATCTGCTCTATGCGCGTTTCTGGCACAAGGTGTTGTTTGATCTCGGCTATTTGTCGAAGCCGGAGCCGTTTCAACGATTGGTAAATCAGGGAATCATTCTCGGCGAAGACAATCAGAAAATGTCGAAATCGCGCGGCAACATCGTCAATCCCGACGACGTGATCGACCAGTACGGCGCGGACGCGTTTCGCTGCTACGAAATGTTTATGGGGCCGCTCGAACAAATGAAGCCGTGGAGCATGCGCGGGGTCGAAGGTGTGGCGCGTTTTCTCGCGCGCGTCTGGCGTTTGCTCATGACTGAAAACCAGGCGGGCGAGTGGGAATTATCCGCCAAAATCAAAGACGTCGCTCCAGACAAAGCGCAGCAGAAAGTGATGCATGCCGCCATCAAAAAGGTCACGGAAGACATCGAGTCCCTCTCATTTAATACTGCGATTTCCCAAATGATGATTTTCGTGAACGCATTTACCAACGCGGAATGCTTGCCATTATCGACGATGCGCAGCTTTCTGATCCTGCTCAATCCATTTGCGCCGCACATTACCTCCGAGTTGTGGGAACAGCTGAATGCCAAGTTCTCGGGCGCACGGGGCGACATTACCGACCAACCATGGCCAGGCTATGACGAACGGCTGCTGGCTGAAGATGGAATCGAGATGCCGGTTCAAGTGAACGGAAGATTTCAGGGAGTAATAAACATTTCCACTTCCGCGACGAAGGAGGAAATCGTGCGAGCAGCGGAGAAGCTACCCAAAGTGAAAGAGCGAATTGCAGACGGTTATTTGAAGGTTCTTGTCGTGCAAGACAAAGTCGTCAATTTTGTGACGAAGTAATCCGTGAACCTGACCAACCTCGTTGTATGAAGTGGCTCCAAAACGTTTGGAATGAATTCAAGGAATTCGCCATCAAAGGTAACGCTGTCGATCTTGCTGTCGGCGTGATCATCGGCGCGGCCTTCGGTTCTATCATCAATTCATTGGTCAAGGACCTGATCATGCCCCCAATCAGCCTGCTCACCGGCGGACTCGATTTCTCAAACAAGTTTGTCGTTTTGCGAGCGGCGAAAGATGGATCAACCGCATTTAATACGTCGGCAGACGCGGTGAAAGCAGGCGCGATTACGTGGAATTACGGCAACTTTATCACACTCGTGATTAATTTCTTGATTGTGGCCGTCGCAGTCTTTCTGCTTGTGCGCGGAATCAATAAGATGAGGGGATCGACAGAAAAAGAGCCCGCTTCAAAGGAATGCCCGGCGTGCGCAATGACGATCCCGATCAAAGCAGCGCGCTGTCCTCATTGCACGACGGAACTGACGGAGACGGCCACGCGCTGATTTTGCCCCCCAGAAGGCTTTCGGGGTGATGCCGGCTGGAGGTCAGTGCCTCAAGACTCGTCGGGATCGCCGATCCAGATTGTGGCAGGCAAGGCTACGGAAATTTATCGCTTGCTTGTGGCCGCTTGAGTTGCTATTGAGGCCGCGATATTGCAAATGCCGAAGTGCCTTAACCTTACGTTTGCAGGAACTATCGCTTGCCTGGTCGTTGGCTGTGCCACGCAGTCTAAAACGAACCTCGCCAGCGGTCCTCGCTTACAAAATGTGCGGACCACCGCCTATACGCACACCGAGAGCGGCGGAGCCCACAACGCGCTCGGCAGTTATCTTTCCGGCCGGCATGTGATGAGCGCCGCGTCCGACTGGTCGCGTTACCCACTCGGGACGCGGTTCCGAATCGCCGATACAAATGAAGAATATGTGATCGACGATTACGGAGTGGCGCTGATTGGGACCAACACGATCGACCTTTACAAGCCCAGCCGCCTCGAAATGAAAGGCTGGGGCGTGCGCTACATCGATATCGATATTTTGCAGTGGGGCTCCGAGGAACAGAGCTTGAAAGTGCTCGCTCCGCGTTGCAAACACCGCTGCGTCCAGCAGATGGTCGCGAGTTTGCGGCAGAAAAAAACGCCGCAGAAGAAAGAGTTGGTCGCCAGCCTCGACCCAAAAAAAGCTCAGCCCAAGAAAAAAACCTAGCCGCTTACGCTTTCTTTTGACACGCGGCTCAGGCACGCCGGAACTTCGCCGGATGAAAATTCTCGTCGTTGGCGGCGCTGGTTACATCGGGAGCATTTGCACGGAGCTGCTTCTCGATGAAGGCCATGAAGCTTTTGTCTTCGATAATCTGGGAGAAGGCCACCGTAGCGCAGTGGATTCGCGGGCGAGATTCATCCAGGGCGACTTGGCTGAGCGCGAAAAAATCCAGGCGACGCTTTCCAGCGCTCGCCCGGATGCGGTAATGCATTTTGCCGCCAGTGCGCTCGTTGGCGAGTCAATGCGCGATCCATCCAAATATTTTCGCAACAACATTTCCAACGGCTTGAACCTGCTGGATGCCATGGTGGCAGCGGGCGTCCAGCGGATCGTTTTTTCCTCGACCTGTGCGATTTTCGGGATGCCCGAGCGGCTGCCGATCGACGAAACTGCGCCGGTGCGCCCCATTAATCCATACGGCGAATCGAAGCTAGCCTTTGAAAAAATTTTACGCTGGTACGACCAGATCCATGGTTTGAAGTTCGTTTCGTTGCGCTATTTCAACGCGGCGGGCGCCACGGGGAATTTCGGCGAAGATCACCGGCTCGAGACGCATTTAGTTCCCAACGTGCTCAAGGTTGCGCTTGGCCAAAAGCCACACGTAGAAATTTACGGGACGGATTATGAAACTCTGGATGGCACCTGTATTCGCGACTACATTCACATTCTCGATCTCGCGCGAGCGCATATTCTGGCTCTGGACGCAGCCAAGAGCGAACTTTACAATCTTGGCACAGGCGGCGGCTCCAGCGTTCGTGACGTGATCGCCGCGTGTCGCAAAATCACCGGGCGAAAGGTCGATACCGTCGAAAGACCGCGCCGGGCCGGCGATCCACCGCGGCTCATCGCTTCTTCCGAAAAAATTGAAAAAGAACTTGGCTGGCGACCGGAGTTCCAGTCGCTTGACACCATCATCGAGAGCGCCTGGAAATGGCACCAGAGATTTCCGAACGGTTACGGAGATTAAAGTAGCGCAAGCCTCTGGCTTGCGAGCTGCAAGCGAGACGCTCGCGCTACCATGAAAACGCGCTCGCGAAAACTTTTCGCGAGCGCGTTGAATTCGCCAACCCAACGACGTTTACAGGTTAAGGCTTTGTCGTTGTTGTGGTCGTTTCCTCTTTTTTGTAAATCGTGGCTGGCTGAGCCAACACGATTTTGCGGACAATCACCCGGTCGCCAACAGTTGTGTAATACACGGTCGCCGGTATGTCTGGCCGTATCGTCGACCAAGCCACGGAATGCCCTTCTGGATCCAGAATGGTAGTGTCTTTCGTGTAGTAATAACGCACTGGCGCCGCATCCGGGGCTGTTCGGAATGTGATGTAATCCGAATCCGGCGCATAGGTCACAATCGTGCCTGTGCTCGTGGTCGTCGCCGACTCAGTTGTCGTGGTGCCTGTCACCGGGTCGGTTGTGGTCGTCGTGGTTGTGGTCTCCTGCCCCAGCGCCATGCCAAGCGCAGCTGCGCAAACCACTCCTGTTGCCAATATTTTCAGTAGTCTCGTTTTTTTCATATTTGTCCCTTCGCTTTGATTGAACGGATTCCCTTGATGGAATGGAGGCTAGAATCAGGGCTTTTCCTTTGTCGTTTTCGTCTCCTTCTTCTCGTAGGCTGCCGTCGGCTGGCCTACGACGATTTTGTGAACAGTCATGCGATCGCCTTCAGTCGTGTAATACAAGGTCGCTCCAACTCCCGGCCGAATCTCCGACTGGTCCACAGTCCGACCTTGTGGGTCAACAATGACCGTGCCCTTCGTGTGGTAATAGCGAACAGGCGCCGCATTCGGTGACGGCCGAAACATGAAATTGGTCGAACCCGGCGTGTAAGCCGCAAACGTGCCTGTCGCTGTGGCCGTTGTTGCTGTGCCTGTCGCAGCGTTCGCCGTCGTGCTTGTTTGCTGCTGCTGCTGCTGGAGCTGCTGGTGCGGTTGCAGCTGTTGCTGCGCTAGCGCTGTGCCAAGTGCGACCGCACAGGCCACTCCCGCTGCAAATATTTTTGCTAATCTCGTTTGTTTCATATTTGTCCCTCTGCTTTGATTGAATGGATGTTCTCCA
>WNGP01012689.1_pt1 | contig 11676 bp, 10 predicted proteins | sample 5407671 | NCBI WGS metagenome assembly WNGP01 (sample SAMN13153381, study PRJNA577476) | soil metagenome | isolation source: 40 cm soil or saprolite under Garry oak tree replicate 2 | place: USA:California | collected 2016-06-15 | reverse complement strand
CCGAGCGCGAGGGCGAGCCCGCGCGCCAGCTGCTCGGGGGCAACGAGGCGCGCGGACGCGGCTCCGGGCGCTCTGGCGTTCCTTCCGGTCGCCGGTCCGGGCGCCGGTCCCGTCCCCGGTGTGCGATCGGAACAGGCGAGCGCGCCTGCGAGCAGGGCGAGGGCGGCGGGCGCGGCGCGGCGTGCGGTATGGGAAGGCATGGCAGCTCCTTGGTCGAGGTTTGCGACGGCGGGCCAACATGCCCCGCGTCGCTCGCCCGACCGCGGCCCGAATCGCGCGCTCGACATCGCAATCGCGCGCGACCTCCCCGGCGCGCTCCTTGCTGTGTAGCTTCCCGATCCTTATGCCATCGCTCGCCTCGCTCTTTCTTCTTCTTCTGGCCCGCGACACGACGGGCTATTGGCAGCAGCAAGTCAGCTACCGCATCACCGCGTCCCTCGACGAGCCGACCGGCGCGCTGTCGGGGCGGGAACGCATCAGCTACGTCAACCGCTCGTCGGCCACGCTCCGCGACTTCTACGTGCATCAGTACCTGAACGCGTTCCGGCCGGGATCGCGCTGGGCCGCGGCCGACTCGGCCGAGGGGCGCGACCGCTTCCAGCATCTCGGCGATCCGGACTACGCGTTCGAGCGGATCACCGCCGCCACGCTCGGCGGCCGGGAGGTCCGACCGGACTACCCGTACGCGCCCGACTCGACCATCGCGCACTGGACGCTCGCCCGGCCGCTCGTGCCCGGCGATTCGCTCCTCGTCGAGGTCGAGTGGCAGGCGCGTCTTTCGACCCTGCCGCGCCGCCAGGGGCGTCGCGGCCGGCGCTTCGACTTCGCGCAGTGGTATCCGAAGGTGGTGGTGTACGACAAGTACGGCTGGGAAGACCATCCGCTCTATCCGGGGGGAGAGTTCTACGGCGAGTTCGCCACCTACGACGTGACGCTCGATCTCCCCGACGATCAGGTGATCGGCGCCACCGGCGTTCCGGTGGAGGGCGACCCCGGCTGGGAGAAAGCGAAGGTCGATCCCGCGCAGCAGATCGATTATCAGCGTCTCTGGTACCGCTCCCCGCTCCCCGCTCCCGGGTGCGCGGCGCTGCGGGTCGGCGCGGGGCGCAAATGCGTCCGCTTCCGGGCCGAGCGCGTGCATCACTTCGCGTTCTCGCTCAACCCGCAGTACCGCTACGAGCAGGGCCGCTTCGGCGACGCGGTGGTGCGGGTGCTGTATCTGCCCGAGGACCGTGCCACGTGGGGGAACGGCATCGCGGTCCGCAATACGGTCACGGCCCTCGCCTGGCTCGACTCACTGTACGGCACGTATCAATGGCCGCAGCTCACCAACGTGCACCGCATCGAGGGGGGCGGCACCGAGTTCCCCATGATGATCATGGACGGCAGCGCGGGGATCGGCCTGATCGTGCACGAGACCGGTCACCAGTACACGATGGGACAGCTCGCGAACAACGAATGGCGCGAGGGCTGGCTCGACGAAGGGTTCACGAGCTTCCAGACGGGCTGGTTCTTCGAGTCGCACGGTGGGCCGCCGGCATACGACGGGCTCGAGCCCGAGGTCCTGTGGCTCGATCTGGAGCGCTGGAGCGAGCCGGTGTCCTTTCCGGGCGAGCGATACCGTGACTTCACGACCTACAACGCGATGGTCTACTCGAAGGCGCAGCTGTTCTACGAGGAGCTGCGCTACGTGGTCGGAGACGAAACGATGCGCCGCATCCTGCGGGCCTACTTCGCCCGCTGGAGGCTGAAGCATGTGGACGAGGACGCGCTGCGCGAGGTCGCCGAGGACGTATCGGGGCGGGACCTGAAATGGCTGTTCGCCCAATGGCTGCACGCCACGCCGCTGTTCGATTACCGCCTGAAGCGCGTCGAGCGGCACCACCTGGCCGACGGCCGGTGGCGCATGGTGGTCACGATCGAGCGGCGCGGCGACGGCCGGCTGCCGGTGGAAATCGGCGACGGCGACACGATCTACGCCCGGGCGACGGGCGAGCCCGCGGAGGAGCGGGTCGAGTTCGTGGCCGCTGCCCGGCCCGGGCGTCTCGTGCTCGACCCGCGGGGCCGCACACACGATTACAACCTGCTGAACAACCGCGAGCCTCGGGTGCTGGTGGGACGTGGCGCCTGGAGCTTCCGGCTGGACGATCCCACGCGCGAGACCGCCCGGCGCGACCGGCTGGTGCGCGCCTGGCTCCCCGTCGCGTGGTCGAACAGCTTCGGCGGCTTCACGGTCGGGCTGCGCGAGCGCACCAACTATCTCGGTCGCTACGACCGGGGCCTGCTCGTGGCCGCGCTCGCCACCGGGCCCGGCGCCACGAACCGCTTCGACTTCTACGGCCGCTGGGGCAATCCCATCGGGCATCCGGAGCCGCGCACCGAGACGAGCATGTCCGCATGGTCGGCGGAGGGACGCGCCGGCGCGAAGCTCTCCATGGATCGCTCGCTGCGCCAGCATCTGGACTTCGGCGCCGACCCGCACGTCGGGTTCGACGCCCTGTGGATGGCGACTACCGAGCTGGGCTACCTCGATCGGGGGTTATGGGACGACGCCGGCAGCGTCGAGGCGGGTCCGTGGTGGTCGATCACGACGCGCCATGGCGCGACCGTGCTCCGCGCCCGCCTCGGCGCGCGGGGCGGCGTCGTGTACTCGAACCCGGGGAAGGGCATCGTTTCGCCCACCCGCTACGACTTCGAGGGCTTCGGTCGCTTCACCGGGGAGGCGAGCGTGCGGACCCCGTTGTGGGGGAGGACGACGCTGGGGCTGCGGCTGTTCGCGGGCGGCTACACCGGGGCATCGGAGCCGGTGCGGCAACGCCGCATTCCCGTCGCGGGGGCGGATCCGTACGAGACGTTCACCGACCCGTTGCTGCGCAGCCGGGGCGCCCTGTTCCTGCGGCCCGACTTCTACTACCATGCGCCAGGGAACGCCAATCTGCGGGCGTTCCGGCGCGACCTCGGGGGGCGCTGGGCGGTGAGCGTGAACGGCGAGCTGACCCGCTCCCTGGGGCGACGCGACCACGGATTCCTGCGGGAGGCATCCCTCATGGGCTTCGCGGACGCCGGCGTGGTGGACACGCTCGCCGTGCCGGCGACCAAGCCGGGTCGCGGGTCCACATTCCTCTATGAAAGCGGGCTCGGCCTCGTGACGAGCCATCAGTTGGGCGATCTCGACTGGACGCTGCGCTTCGAGGTGCCGCTCGTGGTGGCTCCCTTCCAGTTCGCCGCCGACAGCGTCTCGGGAAAGGGACGGTTCGCGTTCCGGTGGCAGGTGAGCCTGTCCCCGAGCTTCTGATGGACACGCGCGCGCACGACCGTCGCGGGTTCTTCCGGGACGCATTCGGCCGGCTGCTGCACGAGGTGACCGTGCGCACCGAGCGCCGGGTGGCGCCGCGGCGCTACTTCCGGCCCCCCGGCGCGGCGGACGAGATCAGCTTTCTGGCCTCGTGCACGCGCTGCGGCGACTGCGTCACGGTGTGCCCGGTGCAGGCGATCATCAAGGCGCCCCCGGCGGCGGGCCTCGCCGCCGGCACGCCGATGATCGACCCCGGCATCCAGGCGTGCGTGGTGTGCGCGGAGATGCCCTGTGCCCGGGCGTGCGAGACGGGGGCGCTGGTGCCGCCGCCGGGAGGCTGGGACGAGGTGCACATGGGCGTGCTCGAGCTCGATCCCGAGCGCTGCATCACGTTCCAGGGCGTGTCGTGCGGGGTGTGCGCCCGGGCCTGCCCCGTGGGCGAGAAGGCGCTCGCGCTCGACACGGGCGGCCGGCCGGTGATCCGGCCGGAAGGATGCGTCGGGTGCGGGGTGTGTGTGACGGCGTGTGTGACGAGCCCGTCGTCGCTCAGGCTGAGCCTCATCTCATGAGAACGCGGAACGCGGAAGTCGGAACGCGGAACAGGAGGGCGAGTTCGCGCGCCATGAGGCCCGGGTTGCTGTTCCGCGTTCCGCGTTCCGCGTTCCGCGTTTCGGTTCTCCCGTGACCGACCTCCCCTATCGCGTGGAGAAGCCCTGGGGCCACGAGCTGATCTGGGCGCGCACCGACCGCTACGTCGGCAAGATCCTGCACATCGAGCCCGGGCACGTGCTGTCGCTGCAGTACCACAATAAGAAGGACGAGTCGATCTACGTGCTGGCGGGAGAGATCGTCCTGCGGCTCCAGCGCGACGGCGCGCTGATCGAGCGGCGCATGGCGCAGGGGGCGGCGTTCCACATCGAGCCCAAGCTGATCCATCAATTCGAGGCCGTCACGGCCGCCGATCTGCTCGAGGCATCCACGCCCGAGCTCGACGACGTGGTCCGCCTGAAAGACCGCTACGGGAGGGTGCCGTGAAAGTGATCGTGCCGCTCGCCGGCAAAGGCACTCGGCTGTTGCCGCTCACCAAGCGCGTCCCCAAGCCGCTGGTGCGCGTCGCCGGCCGACCGGTGATGGACTACGTGATGGACGCCGTACAGCCGCTCGACGTCGAGGAGATCATCGTCATCACGGGTCACCTGAAAGACGTCGTCGAGCGCTACATCGTGTCGCATTACGACGTGCCGGCGAAATTCGTCGAGCAGAAGACCTTGGACGGAACCGCCGGCGCGATCAATCTCGCTCGGCCCTACGTGAACGGGCCGGTGCTCATCATCTTCGTGGACACGCTGTTCGAGGCGGACCTGTCGCTCGTCAAGCGGGTGGACGCGGACGGGATCATCTGGGCGAAGGAGGTCGAGGACTACCAGCGGTTCGGCGTGATCGTGACCGACGAGCAGGGCTACATGAAGCGCATCGTGGAGAAGCCGAGCACGCCGGTCTCGCGGCTCGCGAACATCGGGCTGCAGTACGTGCGGGATTGGCAGGCGCTGTTCGACGGCATCGCGCACGTGTTGACCGAGCCGCCGGGCAAGGGCGGCGAGTACTATCTCACCGACGCGTTCCAGCACATGGTGGACCGCGGCCGGCGGCTGTTCACGGCGTCGGTCGGCGGCTGGTACGACTGCGGCAAGGTGGACACGCTGCTCGAGACCAACCGGCACCTGCTCGACAACGGGCGGGCCCGGGTCCCCAAAGGCGCGGGCCCGCGCGGCACGATCGTGCCGCCGGTGTACATCGAGGACGGCGTGGAGATCCGCGACTCGACGGTGGGGCCGAACGTCTCGCTCGAGGCGGGGACTCGCGTGACGGACAGCACCATCGCCAACAGCATCGTCGGGAAGAATGTGCGCGTGGTGCGGAGCACGGTGCGCGATTCGGTGATCGGGGACGATCAGGTGATCGAGGGCAAGACAGTGACGGCGAGCGTGCTCGACGCCGGGGAGCTGGCACCCGCCAAGTAGCGGCGGAGGGACGATGCATCTGGCCGAGGTGCGGGAGCTGTTCGCGTACAACGCCTGGGCCAATCGCGCATGCTTCGCGGCGCTCGAGCGGGTCTCCGCCGAGGCGTACGCTCGCGACCTGAAGAGCAGTCATGGCGGGCTGCACGGCACGCTGTGCCACATCGTCTGGGCGGAAGAGCTGTGGCTCAACCGCTGGCTCGGCAGGCCGAATCCCGCGGTCCCCCAGGGCAAAGACTTGACCACCCTCGCCGCGGCGCGCGCCCGGTGGGAGGCTATCGAAGCGGAGCGCCTCGCGTTCCTGGCGGGGTTCGACGAGCCCCGCCTGGCGGCGACGCTGGCGGTGCGACCCTCGAGCGGCGGCGAGTACGTGCACACGTTCCACCAGATGTTTCGCCACGTCGTGGACCACTCTACCTATCATCGCGGCCAGCTGGTGACACTGCTGCGCCAGCTGGGGCTCACGCCGCCCTCCACCGGGCTGATTCTCTTCTATCGCCGCTAATTCGTTGAATTGTATCAGTTTGGTACCAACCGCCGAGTAACTTACTCGGCCCCTTGACGACCTTGGGGAACCGGATTTACTTACTGACCGTTCAGTTACTAAACCCGGAGGGTCATCGTGAGCAACGCCGTCACTCGATCGAAAGGCGCGCGACCGCCGCGCTGGCAGCGGCGCAAGGAAGCGCGCCCGGCTGAGATCGTGGCCGCCGCGCTCGAGGTGTTCGTGGAGCGCGGGTTCGCCGCCGCCAAGCTGGCCGACGTAGCGCGCCGCGCCGGCGTGACCAAGGGGACGCTCTACCTCTACTTCGACAGCAAGGAAGCGCTGTTCAAGGCGGTCGTGCGCGAGACGATCGTCCCGGTCATCGCTCAGGGCGAGGCGCTGGCGCGGTCGTTCACCGGCAGCGCGCGCGAGCTGCTCGAGCGGCTGGTGCGGGAGTACTGGCGGCTGGTAGGCGAGACGTCGCTCGCGGGCATTCCCAAGTTGATGATGGCCGAGGCGGCAACTTTTCCGGAGCTGACCCGTTTCTACTACGACGAAGTCGTGACCCGCGGGCACCGCCTCATGGCGGGCGTGATCGAGCGCGGTATCGAGAGCGGCGAGTTCCGTCCCGTGGATGTGAAGGTCGCTGCCAAGCTCGCGATGTCGCCGCTGATGCACGCCGTCGTCGCCAAGCGCGCCTTCGCGTTGTGCATGCCCGAGGGTTTCAACGTGCAGACGTATCTGGACACTCACCGCTCAGGCGCCCGCCGCCGGCGCACCGCTGCGCCTGTCGTTCGCGGACGCCGTGCGCGTCGCGTCGAGTGAGGCACCCGCGGTGGCGCTGGCCGCGCTGCGAACGGACGAGGCGGACGCGCGCGTGCGGCAGGTCCGCGCGGCGCTGTTGCCGTCCCTGTCGCTGGGCGGCTCGTGGCTCAACCGGACTTTCAACTCGAAGTCCCTGGGTATCGATTTTTCAATCCCGACTGCGACCGGGCCGCAGTCGCTGCCCGAGCTGATTGGCCCCTTTCACCTGTTCGATGCTCGCGTGAACGCGTCGCAGACGCTGCTGGACTGGTCGAGCATGGCGCGGGTGCGGGCCTTCAGAGCTCAGGCGGACGGGAGTCGCGCCGAGCGCGGCGTGACGGTGGAAGCCACGGCGCTGACGGCGGCATTGGCGTATCTGCGGGGCGTGCGGGCGCAGGCGGTGGTGGCGGCGCGCCGGGCGGACTCGACGATCGCGGCCGAGCTCGTGGGCCTGGCGGAAGCGCAGAAGGCGGCAGGCGTGAGCGCGGCGATCGACGTGACGCGGGCCCGCACCCAGCTCGTCACAGCGGAAGGCCTGCTGCTCGTCGCGCGCAACCAGCTGGACCGCGCGCGTATCGACCTGACGCGCGCCCTGGGGATCGACCCCGTCACGCCGCTCGCGTTCACGGACACGCTTACCGCCACGCTGGGCGCGGCGGAGGTGCCGGCGACGCGCGATTCGGCCGTCGCGGTGGGCCTCGTCAACCGGCCCGACCTGCGGGCCGAGCTGGCCCGGGCCGGGGCGGCGCGGCAGACCGGGGCGGCGATCCGTGCGGAACGCCTGCCGCGGCTCGAGGTAGCAGCCGACTACGGCCTCAACGGGCGGACGGTGCCGGGCGCCATCTCGACGCGCGACCTGACGCTCCAGGTGAGCGTGCCGATCCTCGACGGCTTCCGCCGCGAGGCGCGTCTCGCGGAGCAGAACGCGGTGGTGCGCGAATCGCAGGTGCGCGAGCGCGACCTGCGCCAGCAGATCGCGGCGGACGTGGACGGCGCGCTCTTGGACCTGCACTCGGCGGAAGCGCAGCAGGCGGTGGCAGCGGAGCGGCTGCGGCTCGCGGCGGACGAGCTGGCGCAGTCGCGCGAGCGCTTCAAGGCCGGCGTGGCGGGCAACATCGAAGTGATCGACGCGCAGTCGAACCTGATTCGGGCGCGCGACACGGACATCGACGCGCGCTTCGCCGCCGCGAGCGCACGCGTCTCTCTGGCACGGGCGGCCGGCGTCGCCCGGACCCTTCACTAACTTCGAACCACGGATCAAGAGCTCATGGCTACGACGATCGGACCAGAGGTCAGGCGTGAATCCAGCGCGAAGGCGGCTCCCCCGGCTCCACCGGCGCCAGCTCCGGCAGAGCCCAAGCCCGGCGGCCGGCGCACCGTGTTCATGATCATGGGCGTGGTGCTCGTGGCCCTCGTGGGGTTGGGTGCGCGACGCTGGATCTACGGGCTGAGCCACGTATCCACCGACAACGCGCAGGTGGATGGGCACATCGTCCCCATCCTACCCAAGGTCGGCGGCTTCGTGACCGAAGTCCGGATCGACGAGAACCAGAACGTGAAGGCCGGCGATACCCTCGTGGTGCTGGACGACCGCGATTACAAGGTCCGGCTGGCGCAGTCCGACGCGGATCTGGCGGTGGCGCTCGCGGGCGTGAGCAACCGGGCGCGCGTGGGTCAGGCGGAGGCCCAGGTGGAGCAGGCGCAGGCCAACGCCTTGAAGGGGCACGCGGATTTGGAGCGGGTGCGGCCACTGGCGCTGCAGGAGATCGTCTCGAAGCAGCAGCTCGACGCAGTCGAGGCGGAGGCGGCGGCCCGCGCGGCCGACGCCGCGCTGGCGGCGGCCCAGGCGTCGCTCCTGGCGGCGGACGCCCGGGTCGGGGCGGCGCGCGCCGCCCGCGACCAGGCGGCCCTGAATCTGTCGTACACGCGCGTCATCGCCCCCTCCTCCGGTGTCGTGAGCAAGAAGACCGTGGAGCTGGGCCAGCTGGTCCAGCCGGGTCAGCCGTTGATGAGCGTGGTGCCGCTCGAGGATGTGTGGGTCACGGCCAATCTCAAGGAGACGGAGGTCGCCGACGTGAAACCCGGCGAGCCGGTGGATTTCACGGTCGACGCCTATCCCGGCACGCATTTCCGCGGACACGTGCAAAGCCTGTCGCCGGCCACGGGGGCGCGGTTCTCGCTGCTGCCACCCGACAACGCGACCGGGAATTTCACCAAGGTGGTGCAGCGCGTGCCGGTCCGCGTCCGGCCCGACAAGGTCGATCCGGCGCATCCGTTGCGGCCCGGGCTGAGCGTCGTCGTCACCATTCAGACGAAGTAGGCGACCAGTGGCCACGGCTGCTCTTCCGGCAGCGGCGCTCGGCGCGAGCGCCGACCGCTACAAGTACCGCTACATCATCGCGGTCACGGTGTCGCTCGCCTCGGTGCTGGAGCTGCTCGACACCAGCATCGTCAACGTCGCCATTCCCCACATGATGGGGAACCTGGGCGCGACGCTCGACGAGATCGCCTGGGTGTCGACCGGGTACATCGTCGCCAACGTGATCATCCTGCCCATCACGGGCTGGCTGTCGGCGTACTTCGGGCGGCGCCGCTACTTCGCGGGCTCGATCGCGATCTTCATCGTCTCGTCGTTCTTCTGCGGCAACGCGCACACCCTCGCCGCCCTGGTGTTCTGGCGCATCATCCAGGGACTGGGGGGCGGGGCGCTGCTGTCCACGTCCCAGGCGATCCTGTACGAGGAGTTCCCGCGCGAGGAGTACGGCACGGCGATGGCCATCTTCGGCGTGGGCGTGATGGTCGGTCCGACCCTCGGACCCACGCTCGGCGGCTACATCACCGATGCGTTCGGCTGGCCGTGGATTTTCTACATCAACATCCCCATCGGCATGCTGGCACTCGCGCTGTCGCTCAGCTTCGTCAACGACTCGCGCTATCAGCAGAAGGCCGAGCGGGTCGACTACATGGGCCTGCTGCTGCTCGCCGCGGGCATCGGCACGCTCCAGACGATGCTGGAGCGCGGCGAGCGCCTCGACTGGTTCGACTCGCGTGAGGTGATCGCGTACGGGCTGATCAGCGCGGGGTCGCTGATCGCGTTCGTGTGGCATGAGCTCACCACCGAGCATCCGGTGGTCGATCTGCGGATCCTCAAGAGCCGGCAGCTCGCCGTGGGGGTGGTGTTCGGCGGTATCCTGGGGATCTGCCTGTACGCCACCGTGTTCGTGCTGCCCGTGTACCTCCAGAACCTGCAGAACTTCACGGCGGAGCAGACCGGGTTCGTGATTCTGCCGGGGGCGCTGGCGAGCGCGTTCACCATGGCGACGATGGGACGCACCACGGGGAAATTCGACGCGCGCCTGTCGATCGTCGCGGGCGTGGCGATCTTCGGGCTGGCGATGTGGAAGCACGCGCATTTCACGACCGACAGCGGCATGAGCGATTTCTTCTGGCCGCTCATTTTCCGCGGCGTGGGACTGGGGCTGATCTTCGTACCGCTCACCAATCTCGCCCTCGCCGACCTGCCGATGAGCAAGATCCCGAACGGCACCGGGCTGTTCAACTTGCTGCGGCAGCTCGGCGGCAGCGTGGGGATCGCCGTCTCGGCGACGCTGGTGCAGCGGTTCACGGCGATCCATCGGGCGGACCTAATCGCCAACGTGACGCAGTACAGCGAGGCGACGCGCGAGCGCCTGGGCGGCATCATGGCGCGGCTCGTCGCGACCGGTACGCCCGCCCCGCTCGCCCAGTCGAAGGCCTTGATGATTTTGAACGGCCAGGTGACGCGCCAGGCGATGATGCTGTCGTTCGAGCAGCTGTTCCTGCTGTTCGGGGCCTGCTTCGTGCTGTCCCTGCCGCTGCTCCTGCTGATGCACAAGAGCAAGGGGATGCCGGGCGGGGCCGCGGCGGCGCATTGAGCTTCAGGAAAAAGGGGAGTCGATGACCAAACAACAGAAGGTGAATGTCGGTGACCCGGCGCCTGACTTCACGCTGCCCGATCAGACCGGCACGCCGGTCCGGCTGCGTGATGTCGTGGGCCGCAAGACCGTGGTGCTGTACTTCTATCCGAAGGACCAGACGCCCGGGTGCACGGTCGAGGCGCGCGCGTTCCGAGACAGCTACGACGCGTTCACGGCAGCCGATGCCGAGGTGATCGGGGTGAGTGGCGACTCGGTGAGGTCGCATCGGCGCTTCGCCACGCGCCAGGGGCTGCCGTTCCTGCTACTCTCCGACCGCGATGGGACAGTGCGCGAGCTGTACGGCGTCGAGAAGACGCTGGGCCTCGTACCCGGCCGGGTGACGTACGTGATCGACCGGGAGGGCGTGGTGCGGCACATCTACTCGTCGCAGCTGCGCGCCACGCGCCACAGCCGGGAATCGCTCGCAGTGGCGCGGGCCCTGCGGGCGGCGCCGGCCCGGGCCTAGCCGACCTCCGCCATCGCGGCGGTGACGAGGAGCGCTCGGACGATGCCGAGCGCTCCTTCGACGTTCTCGTACCACTCGGTCGTGAGGTGCGCGTCGCCCGCCTTACCCCCAGCCCCCAGGGCGATCGCGGGGATGCCGAGCGCGATGGGCGCGTTCGCGTCGGTGGACGCGCTGGCGAGCTCGGCGTCGCGGCCGAGCGCGCGATTGGCGGCGATCGCCGCCTGCACCAGGGGATGCGCGCGCGGAGTGATGCCGCAGGGGCGGTCGCCCACGAGCTGCAGCTCCACGCGCAGCGGCGGCGTGCCCGCCGTGCGGCTGCGGTTCTCGTCGTCCGCCGCGCGCTCGAGCGCCGCCCGGACTGTGACGTCGAGCTGCTCCAGGGCGCGCGGGTCCTCGCTCCGCAAGTCCAGGTCGAGCCAGGCGTCCTGCGGGATCGAGTTGAGACCGGTGCCGCCCCCCAATCCCACCACGGCGCAGGTGGTCCGGGGCGCCGTGGCGATGGGGAGATCGGCGAGCAGGGCGGCGGCGCGGCCGACGGCGTTGGCGGGGTTGGCGACGCCGAACGCGGCCCAGGAATGGCCGCCCGGTCCCCGGAACGTGACGTGGTAGCGCTTGGAGCCGAGCGCGCGGTGGATGACGCGCTCGAGCCCGGC
>WNGP01007505.1_pt1 | contig 11676 bp, 8 predicted proteins | sample 5407671 | NCBI WGS metagenome assembly WNGP01 (sample SAMN13153381, study PRJNA577476) | soil metagenome | isolation source: 40 cm soil or saprolite under Garry oak tree replicate 2 | place: USA:California | collected 2016-06-15 | reverse complement strand
AGGTGGGGGCTGGGGTGGGGGCGGGGGCGGGGGCGGCTTCAGCGGCGGCTTCGGTGGCTTCGGCGGCGGTGGCGGCTTCTCGGGTGGAGGCGCAGGAGGGAGATTCTAACCATGGCGACCATGACGCTAGAGCAGTTTGCGGCGGCCGTCGCCGCGGCCTTGAGTGACAGACTCGTTGCGCTGCTATTGTACGGCTCGGCCGCCCGCGGCACGCACGTGCCGGGCCGCTCGGACGTGAACACGCTGCTCATCTGCGACGCGGTGGACGAGGCCTTGTTCGCGCGTCTCGAGCCGGCGGTGCGGGAGTGGGGGCGCGCCGGTCACCCGGCGCCGCTCATCCTCACGGAGCGGGAGTGGCAAACCTCGGCCGACGCGTTTGCGATCGAGTACGAGGACATGCGCGAGGCTCATCGGCTGCTCGCGGGCCGCGATCCCTGGCGCGGCGTGACGGTGCAGCGCGAGCACCTGCGCCGCCAGCTGGAGCACGAGCTGATGGGGAAACTGGTGCGGCTGCGCCAGGCCTACGCCGCGCTGCGGGGTGATCCGAAACAGCTGGCGCAGGTGATCGTAGGGAGCGCCGCCGGATTCTTCACGATGCTGCGGGCGACGCTGCGCCTGGCCGGCCAGACGCCTCCAGGCCCGCCGGACGCATTGCTCCGGGAGGCCGGCGCCCGGATGGGATTCGCGCCGGAACGCCTCACGGCGCTCGAGGCCCACGCCCGCGGCGTGGGGCGGCTCAAACTGGCGCCGGGCGATCCGCTGCCGTTGGCCTATCTCGCGGCGGTGGCGCACACCGCCGAGTTCGTGAATCGATTGACGTAGTGATCGGACTCGTGCGCGCTTGTCGTTATTATGACGGACTGAAGTCCGTCCTCGGCCGGGAGCGCGTCCTTAAGGACGCACCACGCGCCGAGTAGGGACTTCAGTCCCTCATTAAATTCACGGGCTGTGAAATCACATAATCACAGACCGTGAATTCATAATCACAGACCGTGAAATCACAGTCTCGCGCGGCGAAATCACGCATTGTGACGCAGTCCCATCGGAAGGAAGGCAACGTGAACATCTTCAAGCGCTCGTGGATCCTGGCTCTCCCTCTCATGATGGGTTGCGGCTACAACACGATTCAAACGTACGACGAGCAGGTGAACGCCGCCGCGTCCCAGATCAAGGTGCAGCTGCAACGCCGCGCCGATCTCATCCCCAACCTGGTCGAGACCGTGAAGGGTTATGCCAAGCAGGAGCAGACGATCTTCATCGAGGTGGCGGAGGCCCGGGCCAAGCTGGCGGGGGCGGTGCAGAGCGGGGACCTGCAGCAGATGGCTCAGGCGAACGCCCAGTTGACCGCGCCGCTCGGGCGCTTGCTCGCCATCGCGGAGAACTATCCGCAGCTCAAGTCGAACGAGAACTTCCGTGCGCTGCAGGACCAGCTCGAGGGGACCGAGAACCGCATCGCGGTCGCGCGCCAGGACTATAACGACGCCGTGAACCGCTACAACGCCTATATCCGGCGCTTCCCGCAGGTGCTGACCGCCAAGGTCCTCGGCAAGGGGCCGCGGCCGTACTTCGAGCTCGAGTCGCCGGGCGCGGCGCAGGCGCCCAAGGTGGATTTCTCGAAGTAGGTTTCCTCGGGTCTCGACCCTGGGAGCGGCTCGGTGAGATCTCAGCTATCGTGGATCGTTTCGCTCGCTACAGTGGGCGTGGTACTCGCCGGCTGCAACCACACCGAGGCGCCGCTGCCGCCCATCCCGGGCCATCTCGCCTTCGTCAGCAACCGCGGCCGCACCGGCCTGCAGTACGACATCTTCGCGATGGGCGCCGACGGCACCGGGCTCGTGAATCTGACCGACTCGTTGGCGTACGACGACTGGCCCGCGTGGTCCCCCGACCACGCGAAGATCGCATTTCAGTCCGACCGCGTTGTGAATGCCGCTCAGCCCCTCGATATCTTCGTGATGAACGCCGATGGGACAAACGTCGTGCAGTTGACGACCGACACGACCCAAGAACGCCAGCCGGCGTGGTCGCCTGACGGCGCCAAGATCGCCTTCGCGTCGAATCGGGAAGGCAAGCTCCACATCTTCACGATGAATGCGGTGGACGGGAGCGGCGTGACGCGCTTGACCACGGGAGTGCAGACCGACGCGCAGCCCGCCTGGTCACCGGACGGGACCAAAATCGCGTTCGCGACGAATCGGGACCTGAATGAGGAGGTGTACGTGATGAACCCTGACGGGACCAGCCCGGTGAACCTCACGAACAACCCCGCGTCCGATGCCGGGCCGGCCTGGTCGCCGGACGGCAAGAAGATCGCCTTCATGTCGACCCGGATCGGTGGCACGGAGCAGATCTTCGTCATGAACGCGGATGGTACCGGCGTGGTGCAAGTCACCTCGGCATCCGTGGGCGCGGAATATCCGTCGTGGTCACCGGACGGCGCCTATCTCGCCTTCGATAGTGACTTCCACATCTGGGTCGTGAAGCCGGACGGGTCGGATGCCCGTGAGATCACCGGCGGGACCGTGGAAGACCACTTCCCGCGCTGGCGTCCTTGACGGTGGTCGTTAGCGGTCGTCGGATGGACCAGATCGCGTCCAGATGACGATTGTGCCGCACAGGTTGTCTGTCTTGAGAAACTCCAGACGATGATTCCCACCGTGGGCATGTCGAGACTGGTGGAGTTGGTAGCAGGAAACCCGTCGAGGACAAAATCGGGCCTGCAGTCTCGCGCTGCCCGCGACATGCGGATGTTGCAAGAGGAGGAACCACGACACACCAGCCGCACGCCGGGGACAGTGCGGAACAGGTCGCTCAGGCTGTGCGGCTTGGCGCGCTCGATCTGGTTCTCGGTAATGAAGTAGCCGCGCCCCGACGCTCGGCGGCGCTCGAACTCGAGCCTCCGCTGCTCGGAGAAGCTCGGCGGCCGCCGGACTGTCACCGGGTCGAGCTGGACGGGGAGCCGCTCGAGCTCAAAGACGTCGCTGCGCACCTCGCCTTCGGCGAGCTGTAGGATCCATGACCGGCCGGTGTACCCGATGGCCCGCACCTGGAGCAGGTAGTTCCCCGCACCGAGGCTGTCCCGGGCGAACCGGCCCTCGCTGTCCGAGGCGAATCCCCGGAGCGTTCCCAGGAGCGCGATGTGGGCGCCGCGAATTGGGGCATGCGACTCCTGGTCCACGAGCCGGCCCCTGATAGCCCCGTTGTGCCCCTGGGCCGCGGTGGCGTCAGCGGCCCCAGCAAGCGCAACCACGCACGCCATGCTGAGGGCGGCGGCGTGGAAGGCGCCTGGCGAGCGGCACGAACCTGCCATGAGCGACCGGCTGGAGGTTGTTAGCTAGATAGTACGGGCCGGTGGAGCGGTTGGAAAGATCGGACCCGGCCGGGATGTCGCAGGGCTGGCACGGGGGTGTCACAGTTCGCCCCCAACCTCCCGCCGTCCCCTCGGGAGGACGCCCCCACCTGCGGCCTCCTGGATGCTCTTGACGCCCGGGAAGCCGTGGCGTATTACCTGCATAGCAGGTGTTTGCCATTAACCGTCCGAGCGCTCATGACCGTCACGCTCGAGTTATGCCGTTTCAGACGGCTCGACATCCTTTACCTCATATCCCGGCTGGGTCTCTATGGACACGGCCGGCGTGGTGCTTTGTCTCCTAGGGGCAGTTCACTGCTCACATGAGGATTGCGCGTATGACACTACCACGTCGTCAGGATTGGTTTGGGGTGGCGCTGCTCGCGTGCGGATGGCTCGCGCTCGCGGGCCCGGCGCTGGCGCAGGATGCGGTCATTCGTGGCCGAGTCGTCAACGACCGGGGCGAGGCGCTGCCGGTCGCGACCGTCCAGGTCCCGGAGCTGAACATCGGCGTTTTCACCAGCAACGACGGCCGGTACACGATCCTGGTACCGGCCGCTCGCGTCAGCGGGCAGGTCGTGACGTTGCGGGTGCGCACCATCGGGCACAAGCCCGGGGCGCGTCAGGTCACCCTCCGCGCCGGCGAGCAGACGGTGGACTTCACGCTCGGGACCGACGTCAACCTGCTCGAGGCCGTCGTGGTGACGGGAGTGCAAGAGGCCACGGAGCGGGTCAAGGTGCCGTTCAGTGTGACGACGCTCGACGCCTCGAAGCTACCGGTACCCGCGGCAGACCCGCTGCGGGAGCTGCAGGGGAAGATTCCGGCGAACATCGTGGGAAACAGCGGCCGCCCGGGTGCGCAGGCGGCCGTCTTGTTGCGCGGGCCGACGTCGCTCAACGCGTCCGGCCGGAGCCAGGACCCGCTCGTCATCGTGGACGGCGTCATCATCAACGGCTCGCTCCCGGACCTGAATCCCAGCGACATCGAGACCATCGAGGTGGTGAAGGGCGCCGCGGGTGCGTCGCTCTATGGGGCGCGAGCCGGCAACGGCGTCATCAACGTCACGACGAAGTCGGGTCGGCACGCGACGGAAGGCGTGCAGTTCAACGTGCGGAGCGAAGCGGGAATAGGCGACATCGAGCGGGACTTCGGGGTGGCCAAGTACCACGCCCTGCTGATGGACGACCGAGACCAGCAGTTCTGCACCGGTCCGGCGAACACGCTATCGTGCGCCCGCACATTCAACTATCTCTACGAGGAGTCGCGGATTAACAACTGGCCGACCGACTCGGCTGCGACCCCTCCGATTTTCCCATTGGACCCCGGCGCCACGATCAATCCGGCGGCCTCGGGCGGAGCCTTGCGGAACCGCTTCCAGATCATTCCCTGGCCCGGCCAGAGCTATAACGCCGTGCGTCAGACCGTCACGCAGAATCCCTATCTCCAGAACAACGTGGACATGACCGGGCGCGTGGGCGGGACGCGGTTCTACGCGAGTTACTCGAATCTCACCCAGCAAGGCGCGGTTCGGTTCCTCCAGGGCTTCGTACGCAATGCCGTCCGCGCCAACGTGGACCAGGCGATCGGGTCGCAGTGGAACATCGCCGTGCGGACCTTCTACAGCCGGAGCTCACAGGACGGCCTCAATCAAGAGGACGGCGGCCGGTCGTTCTTCCGGTTGACCCGGGTGCCCGGAATCGTAGACATCACGCAGCGCGACACGCTGGGCCGGCTGTTCATCCGGCCCAACCTCCAGGGGGGCGGCTCACAGAACGAGAACCCGCTGTACTATCTCGAGAACGTCGACCGCCAAGATCTCACCAACCGCTTCATCGGTGGGACGACCGTCCAGTACACCCCCACCAACTGGTTGAACCTCGAAGGCAACTTGAGTTACGACCTGCGGCGCACGTCCGCGAAGCAGTTTCGCGACAAAGGATTCCGTTCGACGGTCGGGAGCGGCACGAACGGCGGCCCCGTGATCAACCTGGGCAATATTTTCCGGAACGCCGCATCGGCTGAAGAGCTGAACGCGAGCGTGGGCGCAACGGTGCGCCACGACTTCGGTCGCGATCTGCGGGGGCGCGTGAACGTACGAGCCGCGTACGAACAACGCGACAGCTCGATCCAGTCCGGCACCGGCAACTTCCTCGCCTTCAAGGGAATCGACGCGCTCGACAACGCGACGCAGAACAAGACGATCGCGTCGTATGCGCAGAGCATCCGGCAGATGGGTGTGTTCGGGGGGGCGAACCTCGAGTACAAGGAACGCTACATCCTCGACGGATTGCTGCGGCGGGACGGCAGCTCGTTGTTCGGTGCCGATCATCGCTGGCAGACCTTCGGCCGCGTGTCGGGGGCCTGGCGCGTGGCGCTGGAACCATGGTGGTTCACCGACAAGGTGAGCGAGCTGAAGCTGCACGCGTCGTACGGCACGGCCGGCGGCTCCCCGAGGTTCTCCGCGCAGTATGAAACGTTCGGCATCGGCGCGGGCGGCATCCCGGTGCCGCAGTTCCTCGGCAATCGCAACCTCGGCCCCGAAGTGCACCACGAGCTCGAGCTCGGTGTCGACGTCGAGGTGCTCGGCAGGTTCGGCCTGACCGCCACGTATGCCCGGTCTCGCATCAGCGACCAGATCCTCCCGGTCCCGCTGTCCGCCGCGACGGCCTACCAGAACCAGTGGCGGAACGCGGGCGAGTTGCTCAACATCACTCACGAGCTGACGCTTAACCTGCCCTTCGTGCAGACACGCGACCTGTCGTGGTCGATGGGTGTGACCTATGATCACAACCGGTCGTTCATCTCCAAGCTCAACGTGCCGCCGTATTTCTACGGCGCCGACCCCAGCGTGCAGAACGCCGATCAGATCTTCTTCGCGCAGCCTGGCGAGCAGGTCGGGACGTTCTACGGCCGCCGCTTCGTTACAGGCTGCAGCGAGCTGCCGGCGCCATTCAGCGCGGACTGCGGCGCCGGGAAGTCGTTCCAGAAGAACGACCAGGGCTTCATCGTGTGGGTGGGTGCGGGGAACAACCCCGGCATGGGAATCAGCAGCAATCTGTGGCAGACTCAACTGCCCAAGACGCAGGCTCCTTGGGGCGTGGCGATGAACTGGGGGATGCCGATCATTGTTCGCGGGGCTGGCGACGGGACGGCCGCCCCGAATCTGCGACTCGGCAACGCACTCCCCGATTTTCGGTTCGCGATCACCCAAAGCGTCACCTGGAAGCGGCTGACCGTGTACGGCCTGCTCGACGCGTCGATTGGCTCGAGCGTGTGGGACCAGGGATTCCACTGGGCGCATCTCGACTTCCTCTCAAAGGACGTGGACCAGGTGGGCAAGTCGGTTGAGAGCGCCAAGCCGATCGGCTACTACTACCGGGCCGGCCCACCCGATAACAACAACGGGCTGGGCGGCTTGTACGACATCTTGTTCCCGAACAGCTTCTCCGTCGAGAAGGCCAGCTACGCGAAGCTGCGCGAGCTGCTCGTGTCCTACCGCATTGGCCCGATCGGCGGGGTCGGGGACTGGCAGGTGAGCGCCATCGGCCGGAACGTGCTGACGATCACCGGCTACCGCGGCTTCGATCCTGAGGTTGGGATCAGCGCGGGATCGACGACCGGAGGTCAGTTGAATTCGGGCGCGCTCAACGCGATCGACGCGTTCACGTTCCCGAACCTCCGGACCTTCACGCTCGGGGTGTCCACCACTTTCTAAGTCGAGGTCGCCCCGCCGTTGGCTGCCGTGCACGCTGGCGGCGGGGAAGGGGCCTCGCGGTATGCTCGAGGGGGACTGATGAGAGCATTTCGATACGCACTGTTCGGTGTCCTGGCGCTCACGGTGGCGGGGTGCAACCAACCACTGACGGTGGACAACAGCAACAACCCGGACCGCGACAAAGCGCTCGCTTCGGTGACGGACCTGGAGAACTTTCTCTCCACCACCTACGCGGTCATGCACTCCGGCACGCTGGGCGGCGGCGGCGGCAGCTTCGGGCTGCAGCCACAGCTCCTGACGCAGGGGATGGAAAACGTCTCGGGTCTTGCGAACTTCGCGATGGGCCCGGTGAGCGCGATTCCTCGGAACCAGCTTTCCAATTTTCCCGGGGCGCAAGGCACGCTCGAGGCCTACCGCGATTTCCTCGTGGTGCATCGGGCGGCTCGCCTCGCCACTCTGGCGCTGGTGCGGCTGCAGACGTTGTCGTTGGGGTCCCCGGCTCGCGACGCCCGCGCCCGCGCCTTCGCGCGCTTCGTGCAGGGGGTGGCGCTTGGCAATCTGGCCCTCGCCTACGACTCCGCCGTCATCGTGACTGAGAACAACAGCGCCGACGCTCTCATTTCGCTGTCCGACTACAAGACCGTGATGACGACGGCCCTGGCGTATCTCGACTCCGCCATCACGATCGCCACGAACGCTCCAGCCGGTGGGGACGGCTTCCCCCTCCCCACGACGTGGATCAACGGGCGGGCGCTCACAGCGGCGCAGTTCATCCAGTTCGCGCGCTCCTACAAGGCGCGGTTCCGCGCCGGCGTGGCGCGCACGCCTGCTGAGCGTGCCGACGTCACGGCAGGTGGAATCGTGGACTGGACCAAGGTGATCGGGGACGCGAATGCCGGCATCTCGGCCGATTTCAACATCACCATGGACCCCACGAACGGCTGGGACGTGGCCTGGGTCCAACAGCACTACGCGGGCGCCGAGTGGCACCAGATGTCGCAATTCTTCATCGGCATGGCGGACACGGCGGGCCTATACGATCCGTTTCTAGCGGCCGCACCTGCGAGTCGCCTGCCGTTTGTGATACGAACACCCGATCGCCGGTTCCCGGCCGGCAACGACCGCCCCGCGCAACAGGCTGTCGTAGTCCCTGGCAACTTCACCACAGTTCCCTACTTCCAGAACCGGGCGACAGCGTCGGATCGCCCCGGGGATCCGTTGCAGATCTCCCAGTACGACTACGTGCGCTCTCTCACCTTTTCTCTCGCGACCCGGGTCGGTCCGTATCCGGTGATGACTCGGGCAGAGATCCGTCTCCTCGCGGCTGAAGGCTACCTCCGCGCTGGGAACGTGGCGCAGGCGGCGATTCTGATCGACAGCTCGCGGGTGGGCAAAGGCGTGCTCCCGGCGCTCGCCGCAGTGATCACTGACACTCTGACCGCGGTGCCGGGCGGCACCGCTTGCGTGCCGCGTGTGCCGGACCCCGCGTCCACGCCGGCCTACGCGAGGAGCAAGTGCGGCAATATCTGGGAGGCGCTGAAGTGGGAGTACCGGCTCGAGACCGCCTACACCGGGTACGGGATGTGGTTCTTCGCGGGCCGCGGTTGGGGCGACCTGCCGCAGGGGACCGCCGTGCACCGGCCGGTGCCCTATCAGGAGCTGCAAGTGCGCATCGAGTCGTTCTACGGGCTGGGCGGCGTGGGTGGGGCGGGCGGTTCCGGCAAGGGCAACTACGGCCTGTTCCAGGGCGGCGTGTATTGAACGTCCGGACGCTGATCTGCCGAGCTGCGGTGTTGCTGCCGAGCCTGCTGGCGGGGTGCTACACGTACGCTCCCCTGGCAACGCAGCCTGCGCCCGAGATGCAGATCTCGCTGGTGCTGAGTGACGTGGGCCGGGTCGGCGCATCCGCGACACTCGGCTCCGGACTCGACCGCGTGGACGGCGTCCTGATGGGTACCACGGACACGACCTATGTCCTGCGGGTTTTGGGCGTGCGCGACATTCGCGGCGTGCAGACCAAGTGGAGCGGTGAAACAGCGATCCTGCAGCGGGCCTGGGTGGCAAACACCTATGAGCGGCACTTCTCCCGGAGCCGCACGTACCTGATTACCGGCGTCCTCACCTCGGCAGTGGCGGCGCTCATCGCCACGCGCGGGTTCGGCATCGTCGGGCCCACACTGCAGAACCCACCCGGCGGCGGGGGTGGCAACAGTCAATGAGACATGTCAACCTCCTCCTTCTGCTCGAGCGAACGATGACTCCACTTCGGTCTTCTCTACTCTGTGTCCTGAGTGCTGCAGCCGCGTGTCACGGGGATGCGGTCACGAATTCCCCCGTCCCCTCGCTCGCGGCGATCAACTTCGTCCACGCCGCCTCCGACGCCGTGGTCGCGGACTTTCGGGTCGTGGACATTGTGTCGAATGCCGGCTTGTTCGGCGCGCCGTTCCGCGGCATGAACCAGTTTTCGGTCGGAATCGAAGCAGGCACGAGACACATCAAGGTGTTCTTCGACACGACCGATGTGATGCTGGCCAAAACCGTCTTGCTCGACACGACGTATACGTTCACGGCGGACCAACATTACACCTTCATGTTGTACGGCTTCGCGGCGACACAGACGCTCAAGGCCTTGATCGTCCAGGACGCGGCGCCACCTGCGGTGCCCGCAGGCAAGTTCGCGATCCGGATCGTGAACGGGGCGCCGTCATTCGCGGGCGCCGTACCTACCCTTGCAGACACGACGGTGCGCCCTGACGCCTTCGTGAGCCGCGTGACCGCCCTCCCCGGCGGCACGCCGGACTTGGCCAACGTGGCGTATCTCGGCACGTCGCAGTATGCGATGGTGGATACCGGCCTTTACCGGGTAGCGCTTACCCCGGCGGGGACGACCGGTCCGGTCATCGTGCAGGCGACGATTCCCGCCGGCGTCGGGGGGACGTCGACTCTCAATCCGATCGCAGGGTCCCAAGTGTCAGGGTCCGTGCTTACGGCGGTCGTGGTGGCGCGCTCGGTGGTGCCGAGCTCGGGGGTGCCGAGCAAGGCCCCGCAGGGCGGCAGGCCGTCGGCCAAGGCAACCGATACCACGGCGGCCGAAGCGTCCCGGCGGCTTACACGCAGCAACGACACCGTCACGGCGCAGAGTGGCTCCGTTTCGACCTTGACGAACCGGCCGGACACGACTCTCGCGAACGGCACGGTGGTGAAGGGCCGGGCGGATTCAGTCGTCAAGACGACTGGGACGGGAGCCGGCACCGGCGTCGTGAAGTTTGATAACACGTTGGTTACCGGCGCGACACAGCCGGAGTATAACGGTTGGCAGGTCGTGATCCAGCTTGCCGACTCGCTTTCCTGCGCCCCGGTCAATGGGTTGGACACGTCGACGAAGTGCGCCGCGGCGAATGCGATTGCAACCACGCGCTTCAGGTTCCGGTATCGGATTACCGGCGCTCCGGTCTCGCCCGCGACGGGAACTCCGGTGTACAGGATTTATCCGGCGTCGACCGCGTCGGACTACACCATCCCATACATCATCTACCTGGTCGACAAGCGGCCGCCCAATACGGCGCCGTAAGGCTAGACGAATAGGCGGATAGAGGGATAGAAAACGAAACGGGGGACGCGAGCTTCCGCGCCCCCCGTCTGTTCTATCCCTCTATCCGTCTATCCGCCTAGCCTCTCAGTCCACAATCGCATCCGGCATCACGAACTTGATCGGGTCCACCGCGTGCCCGTTCACCCACACCTCGTAGTGCAGGTGCGGACCGGTCGACAGGCCGGTGGAGCCGACCTTGGCGATCACGTCGCCCCGCTTCACCCGCTTCCCGCGCGCCACCAGAATCGTGGAGCAGTGGGCGTAGCGCGTCACGACCCCGCCGCCATGATCGAGCGTGAGCATGTTGCCGTAGCCCTCTTCCCACTTCACGTCGGTCACGATGCCGGCGGCCGGGGCCTCGATCTCGGCGCCCGCCTTCGCGGTCACGTCGATCCCCTCGTGCGGGCGAGCCAGGTGCAGGATCGGGTGAACCCGCATCGACGCGAAAGCGCTCGAGATCCATCCCCTGGTCGGCATGATCGACGGCGTCGCCGCCAGCCGCTCCCGCTGCTTGGCGAGCGAGCCGTACGCCTCGTTCAGCGACCGCACCAGAATGTCGGCCCGCCGGCTGAGCGCGTCGATGTCGACCCGCGCCGCGAGCGCTGCCTGGCCATGCGGCCCCACCGCGGAGAGGCTGTCGCGCTCCGACCAGGCCCCGGCCGGCCCACCGATGCCCGCCCGCTGCACGCCGGCGTCGGTCGGGGTGAGCCCGGCCAGCAGTCGCATCTCCTGCTCCCGCTGGCTGAACTGGTTGATGGTGTCGGTGAGGCCTACCAGCCGCTCGCGCATCCGCTGGACCTCTTCGGCGAGCAGGCGGTTCTCGTTCTCGAGGGCACGGCTGCGCGTGATGTTGACCCCGCGCGAAACCGCCGCGGCGCCCAGCACCAGGAACGCCAGCGTGACCACGCTGCCGATCCCGGCCAGGACTTTCACGACGGTCTGCGACAGCTCGACGGCGCGGGAAGTTCCCGAGCCGTGAGGCACCACCATGACCGTCCAGCGTCGCTCCGCCTTCTTGC
>WNGP01006999.1_pt1 | contig 11678 bp, 7 predicted proteins | sample 5407671 | NCBI WGS metagenome assembly WNGP01 (sample SAMN13153381, study PRJNA577476) | soil metagenome | isolation source: 40 cm soil or saprolite under Garry oak tree replicate 2 | place: USA:California | collected 2016-06-15 | reverse complement strand
CAATGTGGCGGCCTTTGCGAACCGCGAAGTAGCACAGAAACGAAACCAGGTAAGTGGAGAAATCTATGAGCAGCACGCCGCCCAGGCCAATGTGGTTGTACATGAAGCCGACGACGGATCCGGCAATCAGCCAGCCCCCCTGAATGCCCGCCAGCAGAAACGTATTGGCCTGAACGAATTGGCCCTCTGGGGTCAGTTCCTGAATCAGGGCAGTGATGGTAGGCCAGAACATCCAAAAACCGGCGGCGACAAGCGTGTTCATTAGATAGAGCTGCCAGACTTTGACATGGCCGCGAATGGCAAGGATGGCGACCGCCAGGATGACGATGGCGCGTAGAGCATCGAGCCACATAACCAGGCGGCGTCGATCTTCGCGATCAATAATGACCCCAGTGAAGGGAAGCATCAACATCGCGGGCAGTGTTTGCAGGACGGCAAAGGTACCAAGCGCCATCTCGGAGTGCGTGGCCTCCAGGATGTACCAGGCGACCGCGGCAGCGTTCATGCCGCTGCCCAACATGGAGATTACGTTGGCGGCAAAAACAAAACGCAGGGAACGTCGCCCGAGGATGGCACGCATGACTTCAATTTATCCGAAGCCGGCGGTTAAGCCAAAATGAAGCCCAGATCACAATTCGCTACGCAGAACTCATTTCCGTCGTCAATTTCCAATGGGAAAACCGCCCCGCTGTCTCCGGGGTGGATTGTGTCTTTGTTCAGCGGTTCGGGTTGCTCGCTCCGGTTCGCTCGGGTTCGCTCGGGTTGCTGGCTCGGGTTGCTGGCTCTTGATATCTGCGGCAATCGGCGCTAGGATTCGCCTGCTGCGAAAGTCAAACTCCTGACTGATCCGTTGGCTACTGCGAGGAGGTGACCTATGAGTTGCATGATCGGGTCGCGGCTATTGATCGTCGTCCTGCTCTCAATTCCCTTTCACGGGCAAGTCGACCGGATTGTGATTCCGGCGGGCACGCCCGAAGATCACGAACTTCAAAATATTTCCAACGAGCCGGATGCGCAGAAGAAGCTGGCGATGTATGAGGATTTTGGGCAGAAGTTTTCGGCGAATCCAGCAGCCGTGGCTTATGGAAACTGGCAGATCTCGCAGGCCTACCAGGCGACCGGCGACTTGAACAAGGCTCTGGAGTATGGGGACAAGGCCCTGGCCGGATCGCCGCACAATCTCGACATCCTGGTATCGCAAGCCAGTGTCGCACGACAAGCCAAGGACAATGCCAAGCTCATGGATTACGCCGCGAAGGGCGGGGCGGTCTGCCACTCCATCGGAACACAGGCGAAGGCGGAAGGCACCAGCGACGCGGAATTCGCCACCCAAGTCAGCAGCGAGAAAGAGGCCACCAAGAACAGCTGCGACTTCCTCGAAAGCATCGCATTCAACATCATTCCGGACGAGAAAGACGCCAAGACCCGCATGAGGGATATCGAACGCTTTACGGCGGCTTTTCCCGATTCGAAATTTCAAGATCAAGCATCGAGTTATGCCATGTACACGTTGGGTCCAGGGCAGTTGAATGACCAGGCGCGGCTGGTTTCCTATGGAGAAAAGACCCTGGCGGTGAATCCCAACTCGCTGCCGGCATTGTTGTTGCTGGCTAGTTTCTATTCCGATGATTCCAGACCCGGGAGCGTCGGCAAAGCCATCACGTACGCGCAGAAAGCCATCGGCGCAGCCAAGGCGGATGCGCCGGATGCAGATAAACCGCGCAAGCTCTCGGCGGGAGTAGCACACTCGACCCTGGGATACGCCTACATGAAGCAAGACAAGACCGCGGCCGCCATTCCGGAGTTGAAGACGGCTGCCGCTTTACTCAAAGGGCAGGATGAGCAGCCCTATTCGGTTGTACTGTATCGCCTGGGTTTTGCTTACGCCAAGTTGAACAAAGTTACCGAGGCACGCGACATATTGAATGAGGCGACCAAAATTCCCGGTCCCATGCAGGCCCTGTCGCAGGATTTGCTGGCCAAGGTTAACGCGGCGCGAGCCAAGGGAAATGCTGGACGATGAAGGATCGGCTAAGCAGACATCAAGGCTGAGGTTTCGCCAACTCGTCGGAAAGCAAATTAGCCTTCACGGCAAGATTGCGGGCACGATTGAGATCGCCAGCAGCGGCGGCGGCCTTGGATTGATCCATGAATTGGCGGATCTGAGTCACCATTTCCTGCTGATTCGAACTCAGCGGTTGGCCTTCGGTTTTTTTCAGTTTATCCTCAGTGGAGGCGAGCAATTGCTCCGCCGTGTCGCCCTGATGCGAGCCGCGTCCGCTGCTGCCGCTGCCTTTGAGTTGCACGGTGGGCTCGGAGGTTCCGCCATCGCGCACGACGGTCTTGGCGGTAGAGCACCCGCCGGAAGCCTTGGGGGAATCGGTGGCTCCTGCTGATTCGGAGCCCTTGGCAGCGCCTGTCGAGTTTGGGCAGTCCGGTGTGGCAGCTCGTTTTTTTCTGCGCCAACGACCCTGGTGAGGGGTCGCTGGCGCTGGACTGGACTGGGCAGGAGTCGAAGCCGGCGCTGGCTGCGACGAGGGGGCGGACGATTTCTCTGGTTTCTGCGGCGCGGTAGAACTGTCCTGGCTCCGTTGTGCGGGCGAGTCCGCTGGAGTTCCGGATGGGGCCGACGGCCCGGGTTCAGAAACGAGTACAGTCCCTGCCGCCGGCGAGGTGGCGGGAGATAGCAAACAAATTCCTAGGATTGCCGCCAGAAGCATATGAAGCCCGCGAGGTTCCGCGATGTCAAATTCTACGCCTTTATGAGATCAAAGAAGAGAAATCAAGCTCCAGGTTTCGACAAGGCAGACTGAGGAGCAGCGTCATGGTCTGCCTCCAGGCCGGAGGTGACCAATGGGATGCGGAAGCGGAAGGTTGTGCCCTGACCCTCCTCGGATTCGAATTCTACAGAGCCGTAGTGCCATTGCAGGATCTGATAGGTCTGGGCCAGACCGATGCCGGTTCCCTCTTTCTTGGTTGTGAAGTAGAGTTCAAACACCCTGTCCTGGGCTTCCCGCGGAATACCGCTGCCGCGATCCTGAACTTCGGTTGTGACCACCCCCTCATCGCGCCAGGCCGCGATAGTCAGAACGCCTCCTTCAGGCATCGATTGCACTCCGTTGAGCACCACGTTAAGAATCGCCTGCTTCATCAAGTCGACATCTGCCTTGATCGGCAGCGTATCTGCGGATAGTGTGCGCTCGATCCTAACTCCGTGCTGCTCGGCTTCGGGAGCAGCCAGCAATGCCACGTCCTCGAGCAGGCGGCGGAGATCGACTTCTTCCAGGTGCAGATCACGCGGACGGGTGAAGTCCACCAGCACCTGCACCACGCGGTCAAGACGATGAATTTCGCTGCCGATAATGTCCATGTGGCGCCGCGTGTCGGGATCAACCTGAGCCAGCTTGTTCTGCAGAAGCTGCAAGTGGAGCACAATGGCGTTGATGGGGTTCTTGACCTCGTGCGCTACGCCGCGGGTGAGACGTCCGCTGGCGGAGAGACGGCGCGACATTTCGATTTCATCCTCGATGCGATGGACGGATTCGGCGTCACGTATGATGAGCAGGGCGCCGATTTGAGTGCTTTTTTCCTGAACAAAATCCAGCGAGACCTGAACCCGCCGGCCGCCGCCGGTTTCGACCTCGCGCTGCAAGACGGGCCTGCGGCGTTCAAAGGCTTCCAGAACCACCGCGCCGAGAAGTGAGTCGGCTGAAAAGACTTCGTTGACGGTGCGGCCCAGCAACTCTCTCCGGGGACGGCCGAGGAAACGCTCCACCGGCGCGCTAACCAGCACTACGCGCAAATCGCGCGTGAACAACATCAGCCCGTCCTGCAACTTGGACATGAGCTGATCAACGTTGTCTTTCAGCGCGGAAAAAATCTCCTTGCTGTCGCGCATCTGGCGGCCGAGATTAGCAATCTTAAGCGTGACCAGACCGTATTCGTCGTGACCGAGGTCGTCTCCCGCAAGAGCTTCCGGGTGACCCGCGCTCACGCTATCGAGGTTGCGGCTGATTTCCTTGAGAGGCCCGAGGGCGAGATTGGAGATGCCCGCGGCGAGCACCAGCGACCCAAAAATGGATGCGATCGAAAAATAGAGCGCGTGCATCAGCCGGGGCGTCAATTCGTCCTTAAGGAAAGCGGTCGAGACACCGATCCGGATCGTGCCAAACGGCTGTCCGTTGAGTTGCAGCGGAAAGTTCACGTTGTAGACCGTATGCGGGCCGTACACGAGCTGCAATTGTTGCCGGAAACGGGCGGTGATGACCTGGCGAAAATCGGGCCGCTCCGCTACCAGTTTTCCTACCAGCTTCGGGTTGGTGTTAAGCAGCGCTCTGCCGTGGACATCGACCACCGACGCGTCGTAGATGAAAGGCCAGTTGCCCACCACCGACTCCAGCATGCTGTTCAGGTTTACATCAGTCTGTAGGTACTCGGTGAGGGCTACCCGCACCGCTTCCGGATTGCCCGTGTCCACGGGCGTGCTGCCGAGGTCGGGAACGGCGTTGGTGGCAGCGTAGGCGAGCTGTTGGGTGAGATACGATGCGTTGTCGTAGACGTTGGTGGCACGGAGGCGGAGGATCTGGGATATGTAGAGGTAAGAAAAGGCCGAGACCATAACCGTCACCATGAAGGTGAGGGTAAGAACGATGATGGTTTTCCGTCGCATGGGGTACAAAACGTAATGGGCAGTTGGGTAACCACCGCCCAGTCTTTGACTCTTTGACAACGACAACCGGCGGCAGAAGTTGGCGAAAGAGGAAAGAGCTTGTCGATCATCGACCCCCTAGCGCCGCTAGCCACGCGCTCCCAGCCACCGACCGCTCGGTTAAGATTCCTCCTTGCCCGGGACGGTCTCCGAGGCCGTGCTACCGTACTCCTTAAGTTTATTATGCAGGGTTTTCAGGCTTATGCCGAGGATTTCCGCGGCTCTGGTCTTGTTGTTGCTGGTGGCTTCGAGGGTTTTGAGAATGAGCATCTTTTCCGCTTCCTCCACGGTGGTGCCGACCCCCAGGCGCACGGCATCAGGGTCGTTGGCGGAGGTTCGCAGCGGGGCTTGGCCGAACCCCGGGGGCAGATGCCGGGTCTCAATCACAGCGCCATCACAGACGATCACTGCACGCTCAAGCGTGTTGCGCATTTCGCGAACATTTCCCGGCCAGGAATAAGCGTTGAACAGATTGAGGACTGCTTCACTGACAGCCGAGACCTTGCGAGAATGCTTTGTGTTCATCTCTGAAAGTAAAAGTTGTACCAGGTCGGGGATGTCTTCCTTATGCTCGCGCAAGGGAGGCATGTGAATGTTGAAAACGTTAAGGCGATAATAAAGATCACTTCGTATTTCACCGCGGGCTACGGCGTCCTCAGGGACTTTATTGGTCGCGGCCAGGACGCGCACGTCTACCGGCGTTTCGACTTTGCTGCCGAGGCGACGCAGCTTGTGATCTTCCAGGACTCGAAGCAGTTTGGCTTGAGTCGCTACTGGCATTTCCCCAATCTCATCGAGAAGAATCGTTCCGCCCTCGGCGAGCTCAAAGCATCCGGTGCGTCGCTCGAGAGCGCCTGTGAAGGCGCCCTTTTCATGACCGAAAATTTCGCTTTCGATCAAGGTCTCTGGAATAGCGGCGCAATTAATGGCTACGAAAGGACGGTCACGGCGCGAGCTCAGTTCGTGGATGGTGCGTGCCACGAGCTCTTTGCCGGTGCCGCTGGCGCCCGTGATGAGCACCGACGCGGTGCTGGGCGCGACCATTTCGATGAGCCGGAATATTTCCTGCATCTTTCGCGATGCGCCGTTGAGCCGGCCCAGAGATCCTGCGTCCCGCAGCTTCCGGCGGGTGGCTTCCAGTTCTGCGCGGGTGCCGAGTAGTGACGAGGCGTTCTGCAAAATGGTACGCAGACGGTTGGTGTCGATGGGCTTGGTAATGTAGTCATAGGCACCCATGCGCATCGCCTGAACCGCGCTGTCGATGGTCCCTTGTGCGGTGACCAGCACAACGGCAACGGTATGGGCCTGCTCTGCGAGACGTTCCAAAAGTTCGATTCCGCCCATGCGCGGCATCTTGAGATCAGTGATGACGATGGAAGGGGCCCACTGGACCGCCTTCTCCAGGCCCTCTCCACCGTCGCGAGCGGTGTCCGCTCGATAACCCCAAGATGAAACCAGCTCAGCCAGACCCGTCCGCTCGTTTTCTTCGTCCTCGACGATCAGTACCTTCTCTTGGCTCATGCTCTTCTTTCTTCCGTCTTCTGTCTTCTCTCCGGTCCGGCGACAGCCTTGGAGAGTGGATTGAGCGTGAATCGAATAACCGTGATCGAATAACCGTGACCGAATAACCGTGACCGAATAACAACGATAACGGCAAGCTTCCCCTGGAGCAAGTTCTGCGGGTACAAATCCCTCTGTCTACTTGCGAATCGTCACTTGATGTGACGCTACCGGATTTGCCGCACGGTCCGGTATGTCAAATTGAGACACAGTCCACGGCTGGCCCATCAACTCGCAGCGCACCCTGCCAGGACAATTTTCAATGACTGAGCCTTGCTTTAGCCGAGCGGTGGGTTAAAATCTTAGACTTCAAATCGTAAGTCCCAATAATCCGTTGCCACCACATACGGCATCTTTAAAGTTCTGCACTGCGCCCGAAATTCCAATACGGCGAACCTCGACCAAGTTCGGAGGATCATAAATGTTACCCTCTCCCAAGCTGCGCGCAGCTCGTGCGGTAATATCCACCGTGTTGCTGCTGTTTGCAACCATGCTGGTTTCGACTCCGGTTTTTGCTCAGAGTGACTCCAACCCGAAGTGGGATTTGTTTGTCGGATACCAGTGGCTGCATCCCGGTATCACGGTTCCAGCTCCCTTCGGAAACCCCTCGAATCCGACTCCTTTCAAAGTCCCAGACATGACGAAGGGATTTGGTTCCGCACTGACCTACAATTTCGCTCCACACGTGGGCCTCGAATTCGATTTGGGACATAATTGGGGCGATGCCAACTATGAAACAACCGCCTCAGTCGGTCCTCGTCTTATGTTTCGAACCGATGGTGCAAACTACTTCTTGCACGCTCTCGGCAGTTACAACCGGCTGGCAGTCAGCGGGTTGAATCCCCACGACGGCATTGGGGCTGTCCTCGGTGGCGGAATGGACCTGCCCATAAGAAAGTGGATCAGTCTCCGTCTGTTCGAAGCAGATTTCGTCTGGGCGCACCATAACTACGCCGACGACGCTGGCCCCCAATTTGCTTCCCTGATGCGGCCAAACGCCGAAGGTGTCCGACTCCGAACCGGCCTGTTCTTTAACTGGGGCGGAGCTCCGGCTTTGACCCCGGCCGCCAGTTGCTCGGTGCAGCCCACCGAGGTGATGGTAGGCGAGCCGGTCACAGCGACGGTAAGCGCCACTAACTTCAATCCCAAACACACGCTCACCTATAGTTGGAGCGGCAATGGCGTAAGCGGTAAAGATACCAGCGTCAAGATTGAGACCGCTGACGCAACCCCGGGGAACTACACCGCGACGGCGCATGTGACCGATCCCAAGGCGAAGAACAATAATGAAGCGAGCTGTTCGGCCAACTACACGGTAAAGCCACTGCCGCCGAAAAACCCGCCCACGATAAGCTGTTCGGCTAGCCCATCGACGGTACAGGCGGGAGGTACGTCCACAATTACCTGTAACGCGAGCAGCCCGGACAGCGTTCCGGTCACGGTATCGAACTGGACCAGTTCTACCGGTACCATCAGTGGCACCGACAACACTGCTACCTTGAACACGACCGGAGCCGCGCCCGGGGCAATAACGGTAAATGCAACAGCAACCGATACTCGTGGCCTGACGGCGCAGGGTTCGACACAAGTGACGGTGGAGAATCCGCCGCCACCGCCCCCCCAAGCGTCGAAGCTCAGCCAGTGCGACTTCCCCAATGAGAAGAAACCCTGGAGAGTCGACAATACCTGCAAAGCGGTCCTGGATGATGTCGCGAAGAACCTGCAACAGAACCCAGATAACAAGCTGATCATTGTGGGCAACGCTGATCCGGCGGAGAAGCGCAAGAACCTGGCGGCAGAACGAGCCGTCGATTCCAAAGCGTACCTCACCGGCGGTGAGGCCAAGCAGGGGATTGACCCCAGCCGTATCGAAGTGCGTGCGGGCAGCGGTGGCACAAAGACAGCTGAATACTGGATAGTGCCCTCGGGTGCCAATTTTGACTCGGCGGGAACTCAAACTGTGGATGAGACCAAGGTAAAAGCTGTTCCCGATCATCCCAAGCCCGTGGCCAAGAAGAAGAAGAGCGCCAAAAAGCCCAGCTAGACCTCGGGCTGAGTACGGGCCGTTCATTTAATGATGACCGGCCCGTTTTTCTTGGACTTCAGTAACTTGATGAGTCGTTTCCATCCTGTCAGGCTGGGCGTTGCATCCTAATCCTAGCTGGACGGGCGGAGTCTCGAATGAAATCAGTGGAAATGCGTGACGTCATCGGTAAGTTGTTGATTCTATTAGTATTAATTGTCGCCTTCGGCACTGTTTCCTGGGCCGGTCAGTGGACTGTTCTGGGTCCGGACGGGGGCGATGTCCGGAGCTTGGCTTACGATCCACATAATCCTAATCGTGTGCTTTTGGGCACCAGCACAGGCGTGATTTTCGAGTCCGAAAATGCCGGTCACGACTGGGTCCGTTTTGCTCACCTCGGTGCGGCCGATGACTATGTGCTCGATCACATCGCTTTCGATCCGCAAAATTCCAAGACAATTTTTGTATCCGCGTGGAGCGTGCAAGACCAGAGTGCAGGCGATATTTTCCGCACTCGCAACGGAGGTAAGGATTGGGAAGCCATACCCGGAATGCGTGGCAAGTCCGTGCGAGCTATGGCAATTGCTGCTTCCGATTCTAAGATCTTGGTGGCTGGCGCCTTGGATGGTGTTTACCGCAGCAACGATGGTGGCAACCATTGGGAGCGGATTTCTCCTGCGAACGACGCCAGTATCAAAAACGTTGAATCCATAGCCATCAATCCACAAGACCCGGGTGTGGTGTACGCCGGAACCTGGCATCTAGCGTGGAAGACCAGTGACGGGGGCGTCAGTTGGCAGCACATCAACAAGGGCATGATCGACGACTCAGATGTATTCTCAATCATCGTCAGTTCGGCAAGCCCATCGGAAGTGTTTGCCAGCGCCTGCTCGGGAATTTACAAGAGCATCAACGCGGGCGACCTGTTCCAAAAGATTCAGGGTATTCCATTCTCGGCGCGGCGGACCCGGGTGTTGAAGCAGGATCCCAGCAATCCGGCAATTGTGTATGCCGGAACTACTGAAGGGTTATGGAAGAGCAGCGACGAAGGCAAGTCGTGGAAGCGCGATAGTCGTGAACGATGTGCTCATCGATCCGCGCAATTCGCAGCGTATTCTGCTAGCCACGGACCGTGGCGGCGTGTTGGCCAGTGACGATGGGGCGGCCACCTTCAGTGCGTCCAACCATGGATATACCCATCGCTACGTGAATGCGATTCTGGCCGACGCAAAGGATCCTAACTCTCTCTACGTTGGGGTGGTCAATGACCGCGAGTTTGGCGGAGTTTTTTATTCTCACGATGGCGGTCAGAACTGGGAGCAGAGGAGCGCCGGACTTGAGGGCCGCGACGTGTTCTCTCTCAAACAGTCGAGCAACGGATCTCTGATAGCCGGAACCAACCGCGGTGTGTTTGCACTGGCACGTGGCGGGGCTGCCTGGCATCCCATCAACAACATCGTGATCGAGAACGCATCGGTCCGCGCGATCAAGCTGAAAAATGGGAAGAGTAAATCGCGAGTTAGCACGACGGGCGTACGATCGGTGCTGGGAGCACGCGTCAATGACGTCGAACTCGGCGCCCACCGCTGGTTTGCGGCTACCTCGGCTGGGTTGTTCAGCAGCAAAGACCAAGGCAAAATCTGGACCGGCGGGCCCATTGCCAATCAACAGGATTTTGTCTCCGTACAGTCACAAGGAGAGCTGGTGGTTGCGGCTACACGCTCGACCGTACTGGTATCTCACAATGAGGGCGTTACCTGGCAACCAGTGGTCCTCGCCTCCTACCCGACCAACATTCGTAGTGTCACGGTTACTCCCGACACTCAAATCTTTGTAGCGAGCCGCGAAGGTGCATTTCGCAGTGCAGATTCCGGCAAGAGCTGGAGCCACGTACTAGCAGGTCTACCCGACAAAGACATTACGTCTGTCGCCTATGACGGCTTCCACAAGCGCTTCCTGGCGGCCAGCGGTGCGAGCGGAGTGGTATTCGAGAGCGCTGACGGCAGCACTTGGCGGCGCGGACCGGATTCAGGTTTCCCGCTGCGTCACATCACCGTTGCGCACGGGCGCTATGTAGCCGCAACCCCGTTCGACGGTGTCATTGCTCAGCCTCAGAGCGAGTCACAGAGTGCGGCTGCACTCAATTCGGGTGCGTCGAACTGAATCACTCCTAGAGGTCGGTTGCCTTATTAAGGAGGAGCGAATTCACGCTCCTCCTTAATTTCTGTTTTGAGTATGGAGTTGTGGGGAGCCCTTGGGCTCCGCACCCTTCCCGCCCCGGGTCTCGTCCACCCCGCGGAATCCTAAACCCAAATGGTAGCCATCGCGACCGTGGTCGTCATGACGCGCAAATTCTACACGGTATTCTCGCCAGCGCCTTCCTAAGTTATTGATTCATCGGATTGTAACTCTGGTACTCGATTTGCCACTTTCGGGTTACGGAAGCTGGAGCGAGGATCGTTCCGTAGCCATGCTAATGAACAGGAAAATCGAAGTGGCGATCGTGGTGTTGGGCGTAGCTTTGGCCGCAGGATGTTCCCGATCAGCCAGTTTGCAGGGCGCCGGTGCCAGCGCCGATCAGCAGAAAGCGCCCTTTCCGGAGGATACCGGCTCCAGCCTCCCCGAGGACCATGCCACAGTCGCTAGCCAAAAACCCGGGAAGGATGTGAACGCCAACCATGCGCCTCCCTTTACATCTGCAATGTCCCCCTCCCTTCCCGCAGGGACTCTTCTCACCGTTCGGCTTCAAGACTCGCTCTCCAGCCTGAGAGTCCGTGCCGGCGAGATCTTTTCGGCGGTGGTGGATGAGCCTGTCGTAATCGATGGGAATATCCTGGTAGGACGCGGTACCGGCGTTTCAGGACGCGTGGAGTCGGCTCAGACATCGCCGCCAACACGCAATTCCGCTTCGCTCCGCTTGATCTTGGACTCCATTACGATAAAGGGCAAGCAATGGCCGCTTCAAACTGCAAGCTTGTTCGCCAGAGGAGCACCCGGCGAAACCCACAATCTGCCGGTTGCCAGTGGGCCTGGCGAAGCGCCGTATTCGGTGGGTCTCACCACCGTTCGCCTTAAGAAGGGACGCCGTCTCACCTTCCGGCTGACCCAAGCCGTGTCTTTAGGGGGGTGAAAGGCATCCCTGCTCACTCATCCAAACTGATCGCCTCTGAACTTAAGCCCCGCCGAATTAGCTGTGATCAAGCGCTCAGCCTCAACGGTGTCTTGTGTGCAAGATTTTGCGGCCGTGGTGGGTTGGAATACAAAAGGCTTCAACTCACGCGCCATTCACACTAGAATAGGCCAACGCAGCCCCTGGCCTGCCGCTTCTATCGCGGCATCCCGAAGGCTCTCCGGGAGGTTCTGTGCACGTTCTGGTTACGGCCGACA